>Ga0190319_1000149_pt1 | contig 11247 bp, 18 predicted proteins | sample 48701145_MG_FD_165040 | JGI IMG/M metagenome (GOLD analysis project Ga0190319, IMG submission 165040) | Hydrothermal vent sediment bacterial communities from Southern Trench, Guaymas Basin, Mexico - 4870-11-4-5_MG | ecosystem: Environmental > Aquatic > Marine > Hydrothermal vents > Sediment ...
GCCTGGACCGATCAATGCGTTCCGGTACAAGCTCCCTCAGGAGAGGGTTATGTGGTTTGTGAGGAGGTGGTGGGATGGGAAGGTGTAAATGCAATTTGGGATACCACAACAGTCTCGTCTGTTGCTAAAACTTCTTTATCCGGTTCCAGACAGAGGTTTGAAACAGGATGTATCTCTGATAGAATTTTTGCAGTTCTTCTCACTGATGATGTCTGGATGTATGTTGCTATACCGAGAACTTTAATTTCAAGGGGAATTTTGTTCCTTTCGAACACTTTAAGCTCCCTAACGATTTCCTTTACAGATTGCATAATTTGATGTTATATTTCATATTTATAGGTTCTGGTAATGTGGACAGTCCCTGTGAGCAGAAACCCAAAACTAATATAACCTGCAAAAATTAATTTTTACTATGGAAAGAATCGCTCTTGAAATCGACGCATCGAGAATCTCGCTGTTAAAGGGAAAAGAGAGGAATGTAGTGTACATACACGGCTCAGGATGTGACGCTACTCTCTGGGAAAAACAGCTTGAAGAGGTTGGAGGTTATGCAATCGACTTGCCCATGGCCAGAGTTGTGGGACGATATAAGAGATATCTCTGACTACGCTTACTTCGTCGCGAAGGCTGTGAAGAAGCTTATGGGCAATGCGGTCATCGTGGGCCACAGCCTCGGTGGGGCTGTAGCGCAGAAAATCTACCTTGAGTATCCGAGAGCTGTCAAAGCTCTTGTACTCGTTGGTACGGGAGCAAGGCTCAGAGTATTACCGGAAATACTTAAATTGCTGAAGGAGAAGCCTGACGAAGTTGCAAAAATGGTTTCCAAATACGCTTTCTCAAATGAAGCGCTTGCTGATGAATTTTCAAGAATTTTTGCTGAGAGAGCGAGAGTCCTTTATCTCGATCTCTCCTTGTGCGACAAATTTGACCTGCTTGAAGACTACAAAAGCGGAAATTAAAGGTTGAAGTTCCAACTCTGCTTATCGTTGGTGAAAAAGATTTGCTGACGCCGGTGAAGTACTCTGAGTTTTCAAAAACCACATCCCTTCTGCGGAGATGGTGGTGATTCCCGAAGCTGGCCACATGGTGATGCTCGAAAAGCAGATGAGCTCAACAAAGCATTGAAAAATTTTGTTGAAAGACTGCAATAGATTTCTTTTATCCTTCTTTCACAGCTACAAGGAATACTCTGTTAAACTTCAGGTTCACCAATCCTCTCTCATCCGATTGCTGTTCAAATGCTCTCTTTACGATTTCTTTGAATGCTGAGACGTAGTCCTCTGCTAGCTCTACATCGTAATAATCTTGGTTCAGGTATCCGCTATTGCGCCAGAGGAGAATATCCTGAACACCTCTTCAGGAGTGTGCGGTGTTGTGATAGCCTCAATTTTCGACCGCACTTTTCGAATAGGGAGCTATAATCTTCTGCTGTCTCAAGAAAGAACCATGGTTCTTTGAAGTGGGCAAACGTTTTCCCAGTCCTCTTGTCTTTCTTCACCATTTCGATTGCTTCTATAAAATTAGGGCAGTACACTTTCTTCGCAGGCGCCTAGATCCCTATCCTTCCATTTTCTTCTCAGAGCCCTGTGGCAATTCTTTATTGCCTTCTCCGGGTCTTTGAACCACTGAAAAGCTGAATTGCAGAAGATAACGTCGAAGCTGTCCTCGTAGTCCATGTCTTCCGCACTTTTGACTTCGTAAACCATGTCGAACCCTCTACTTTTTCCAACAGCCTCTTTTATCATGCCCTCTGAAGGATTTATTCCCACAACTTTTCCCTTCGTCAAACTCCTTATCTTCCTCGTTAAGTGACCGGTTCCGCATTCCAAGTCCAAAACGTCCTCGTTTTCTCCAATTTCAGAAGTTTTAGAGTATTTCAGCTGCTGATTTTTGAACTGTCGCAATATCTTCGTATTCTGCTGCAATCTTCGAGAAGTCTATTTTGCTCATGCCAATCCTTTGCTTAGTACCAATTCTGTTTATAAAATTCTGCAATGATAGCACATCTTTAACTTCGAAAAACTCGGTTAAAACTTTAACACGAGACATAGGTTTATATTCCCACCAATCCTTCATTAGCTCATGGATTGGTTCTACGAGTACTACAACGGATGTGGACTGGCAATCAAAATTAAAAGAAAGCTCTACGAGGCAAAAGGGGTTCAGAAAGTTGAGATTTACGAAACCGAATCATTCGGGAAGATGCTTGTTATAGATGGGAAAATACAGCTTACCGAGTTTGATGAGGCATTCTATCACGAAATGCTCGTTCACGTTCCGATGTTTTCTCATAAAAATCCCAAGAATGTTGCGATTATTGGAGGGGGTGACGGTGGTGCCCTGAGGGAAGTTTTGAAGCACGATGTCAGTAGAGCGGTTTTGGTTGATATAGACAGTAATGTTATAGAGCTTTGCAGAAAGTTTCTGGGCATTGACAGAGGAGCGTTTGATGATGAGAGAGCTGAAACAGTCATCATGGACGGAAAGGAGTTCCTGAAAGATTGCGAGAGGTTTGATGTAATCATAGTGGACAGCACCGACCCAGTGGGGGTGAGCGACACTCTGTTTGATAGGGAGTTCTTTGAGCTGGCAAGGGAGAAATGTGACGTCATCAGTCTTCAATCCCAGTCCCCGCTTATTCAGAAAGAGTATTTCAGAACGCTGCTGGTCAACTCGTCCCCCTTCGAAAGGAGGGAGGTTTACATATCCTGCGTCCCCTCTTATCCACTCGCTCTCTGGAGCTTCATAATCGGTGGTGATTACGATTTTGAGGACTTGGACAAAAGATTTGAGAGAATAAAGGGAAAAACTGCCCACTACAACCCCGAAGTGCACAGAGCCGCCTTTGCTCTTCCGGAGTGGCTTAAAAAGGAGGTGGTAGAGTGTATCTGACAAAGGATGAAGAGAGGCTACTGGAGAGTGAGAATGAGACGATGAGAAAATGCATGGAGATTCTTATTGCCGAGGGTGAGGCTAATGAAGCTGAGAGGCTTATTGAGGTGAAGTCAGCACACATTTCAGGAGTTAGCTACGACAACATTGGTGAGGCAGGTTTAGAATGGCTTGAAAGCCTTGACGCTGAACTGAAAGTTCCTGCAACACTAAATCCTGCGGGAATGGATTTGGAGAGATGGAAGGAGATGGGAATTGACGAGGAATTCTACGAGAAGCAGATGCGCGTTTTGAGAGTCTTCGAAAGGCTGGGGGTTAGGATGACTCTAACGTGTACCCCATACTACCTCCTGAGACCGGAATTCGGCGACCATCTCGCATGGGCTGAAAGCTCCGCCATCGTTTACGCCAACTCCATCATAGGGGCAAGGACGAACAGGGAGAGTGGCCCGTCAGCAATTGCAGCAGCAATAATCGGAAAAATTCCCTACTACGGGATGCACATAAAGGAGAACAGGGCACCGACGATTGTTGTGAAAGTTAAGGGCGATCTGGCTGCTGCCGGATATGAAGCTGGAAAGGTTCTGAGAGATGAGGTTCCATATTTCATTTTTGACAGGAATGTGACAGAGGAGGGGCTAAAGCTTCTGGGTGCGGCGCTTGCAGCAACAGGAAATACAGTAATGTTCCACGCAGAGAGCATTACTCCAGAGTGGAAGGACTTTGATGTTCCAGAAGAGAAGATGGAGATTGAGGGCAGAATTGAAGGGGGATGCGAACCAGATCTTGTGACGGTGGGTTGTCCTCATGCCTCGCCGAAAGAGCTTGAGACCATTCTGAGCTTACTGAAGGGAAGAAAAGTTAGGAGAGAATTTTGGGTCTTCACTGCAAGAGAGGTTGTGAGGAAAAATCGGGATTTGGTTAAAAAGCTGGAAGATCTTGGCGTTAAGGTTTTTTCCGACACCTGCATGGTCGTTTCTCCAGCAACTTCGAAATTCGAGTGTGTTATGGTGAATTCAGGAAAAGCCTTGCACTACCTCCCCAAGAACAGGAAAGTTAACGTTCGGTTTGGAGATTTGAAGAGTTGCGTTGAAACGGCAGTTAGTTAGACTTAGTGAAATCAATTAGTTTCTTCTTCACAACTTCTTCATTTTCTTTGATGTCTCTCCTCTTCACCAGCATTGTTTCTGCTGTTAAGGCACCACATTTTAAGGCAAGTCGCCGGTAAAACTCGGCATACCTCTTTTCATCAAATCCACCATAGCAGATTACCATTTTAATTTTTCTGCTCTCTGCGTACCTTCTGAGAAAAGTTGTGACCGGGGGACAGTTCAGAGTCCACTTCGGAAAGCACAGCACGATTTCACTGCCGGAGGGTGGCTGAGTGTCGATTTTCACGCCGAGAAAGGGGATAAAGGAGAGGATGAGCCATATAATGTAGGGTAGCTTGTAACTCTTTATCTCTCGCATCTCCCCACCAAATTCGGATGCCAGTATTTCCGCGATTCTCCTGCTGTTCCCAGTAAAGGTGTAGTAGTAGATTTCCACAAAATAGGTTTGAGTAAAAATTTTTACCCTTTGCCCTACTTAATGCATGCCAGCTTACATTTTCAGCAAGGAGAACTTCCTCAAGTTTCTGGAGGGGCACCTGGATGAGGATGTCGTCATCGTTGTGTCGAGTGACGTAACGGATTTCAGAAAGGAAGTGACGGAATCTCTTGTGGGAGAGAAGGAGTACTGCTTCGCAGAGTTTGCCATTCCTGCGGATATATTCGATGCTGATGAGGAGGAGCTTGACGAGCTCATGAAGTATGCAATCGTGTTTGTGGAGAAAGAAATGTTAAGCGAAGCCGGAAAGAAGGCTGTTAGATGAGGTGGCAGGAATTTGAGGAAGAGGTAAGGAAAATCTGCGAGACTCACGGCTTCTCCACCAAGTTCAGGTGCGTGTTTAAAGATGGAAAGAGAAAATCGGAGATCGATGTTGTTGCTGAGAGATACGGCATCGTGCTTTGCTTCGATGCAAAGCTTTACTCTGCTTCAAGATACAGGCTTTCGCAGCTCAAAAAGGAGGCAGAAAAGCACAGGGAGAGAGTGGAGCGATTTTCAGCAATAACGGGAAAGAGGGCAGTTCCGGTAATCGTGAGCTTCATCGACGATTCCCTCCGCTTTCACTCTGGATGCATCATCGTCCCCTATCATTCTCTAAACGAGTTCCTCGCCAATCTGCATTACTACCTTGCAGAGTTCGGTTTTCTTTAGTCCTGCATCCTCTCGCCAAGCCATTTCCCGAAGTTGAGAAGCGTGTTTTCCGAGAAGTAGTTCCCAATCACCTGCAGTCCTACTGGCAGACCCTTCTCGAATCCAATGGGAACGCTCAACGCCGGAAGTCCGGCAAGATTGATTGGAACCGTGTTGACATCGGCCTTGTACATCGTCAGCGGGTCAGCGAGCTCCCCTATTTTGAAGGGTAGCGAGGGCATGGTGGGTGAGATGAGAACGTCGAACTCCTCAAAGGCCTTTTTGAAGTCCCTTATGACGAGCGTTCTGACCTTCTGTGCCTTAAGATAGTATTTCCCGTAGTAGCCTGCAGACAAGGCGTAGCTGCCGAGCATTATCCTCCTTTTCACCTCATCCCCGAATCCCTCTGCCCTGACCTTTGAAAAGTACCTCCTCCACGAATCGAGCTTTTCTAATGCGTAACCATATCTTACACCGTCATATCTGGCGAGGTTTGATGAGGCCTCGCTCATGGCGATGATGTAGTACGCTGCAAGGGCGTACTTGAAGGACGGCATGCTTACTTCCTCGACCTCATGCTTCTCCCTGATGACCTCAACAGCCTCGCTGAAGCGCTTCATCACATCTTCATTGCCCCCCATCTCTGCAATCACACCTACCTTCAGTTTCCTATCTTCAGGAACGAATTTGAACTCCTTTCCGGAATTTGTTGAATCTCTCCTGTCTTTGCCCGCAATAACTTCAAGCAGGAGAGCGAGGTCGTCAATGCAGTCAGCCATCGGGCCTATCTGCTCCAAGGAGTTTGCGTAGGGGATGAGACCATACCTCGAAACGAGGCCGTAGGTCGGTTTTAAGCCGTATATGCCGCAGAAGCTCGCAGGACACCTTATGCTCCCTCCTGTATCACTTCCCAATGATAACACTGCCTCGTCTGCCGCTATTACAGCAGCACTTCCTCCACTGCTCCCTCCAGCAACTCTGTCGAGGTCATAGGGGTTTCTCACAACACCGTAGTAGCTGGTTTCCGTCGTGGTGCCCATTGCAAACTCATCCATGTTGGCCTTTCCGATGATGATTGCTCCCTCAGCCTTTAATCTCTCAACCACATGGGCGTCAAAAACGGGTTTGTAGTTGCTGAGCATTTTCGATGCGCATGTCGTGAGAATGCCTTTGGTGGAGATGTTGTCCTTCACCGCCACCGGAATTCCGGCAAGCCTGCCCTTAAGCTCCCCTCTGTCGTACTTCTCCGCCATTTTCAGTGCTTCATCTCTGCAGACGGTTATGTAGGCGTTGAGCTTGCTTTTCTCAATGCGTTCGAGCATTTCGGAGATGGCATCGTAGCATCCTTGAGTCTCAACCTTTTCCCTCCATTCTGTTACCCTCACTCAACCACCCTCGGCCCCTTGAAATGACCGTCTTCCTTATGCTTAGCATTGCTCAAAGCCTCCTCCTGCGACAAACACTCACCTTCTACATCCTCTCTGAAGACGTTTGTGATTGGAAGAACGTGAAATGTTGGCTCAATGTCCTCCTCAACCTCATCAAGGATGTTGAAGTAATCGATAATCTTTTCAAACTCCTTTCTAAACTTCTCAGCCTCCCCCTCAGTTATCTCGATTTTGGCTAATTCTGCTGTGTGGTAAACGTCCTCGAGGGATACCATGAGAGCAAGTTAAGGTTGAGTAATAAATTGTTTTCCAAGAAGAGTTGTGGTGAAACAGCTTCAAAACCTCTTAACTTTCAAAGCCTTCAGAGCAGCTCCCCTCATAATCTCGACATCTGGTTCAACACCAGTCCAGATCTCAAATGCCTTGGCACCCTGATGTACGAGCATCTCTATACCGTAAACAACCCTGCAACCCCTCCTTTTGGCCTCTAAAATCAGCGGTGTGTTCATCGGGTTATAGACTGTATCAAAAACCAGCTCGACACCATCCAGCAGTGAAGACGGTACGGGCAGCTCAGCTTTGAAACCGCTCATTCCAAGTGGAGTGGTGTTAACCAGAACGTTGATTTCTCCCTTGAGCTCTCCAACTTTGCTCAGCGGCCAGAAGATGCACTCTCCATACCTCCTCAACATCTCTGCTGCTTCCCTGCCCCTTGATTCCGTCCTGTTTGCCAAAATTACGGTGGAACCCATCTCCAGCAAAGCCAATGCTGCAGCTTTCCCCGCCCCTCCTGCCCCTACAACCAGAGCAGTTTTTCCATCCAAATCGTTCCCGGCAAGCGCAGCTTTCACACCATAGACATCTGTGTTGTATCCAACCATCTCTACCAAGTCGATTGTGTTCACAGTCCTGATCTTCGCAGCCTCACCTTCAAGTTCAACAAACTCAACAACACTCTCTTTAAACGGAATTGTTACATTCAACCCCTTAAATCCTAAAGCTTTAGCACCGAAAACAGCATCCTTCAACGCATCAGGTTTAACTTCAAAAGCTAGATATATGCCCTCTATTCCTGCATCCTTCAAAGCTGCGTTGTGCATTGCGGGAGAGACGGAATGCTTGACAGGAAATCCAACGAGGCCGAGGTAGAACATGATGCATATCTAGCTGGTAGGTAAAAAAGTATTTTTCGGAGTACATGGAGGGAAGCGGTAAATATTTTATCCAAAGCTGCATAGTATGGGTAATGAGAAGTTATGAGGAACTCCTTGAAAGAGCCTTTGAAAAGCTTGCCGACAGAGAGGTTAGCAGGAAAGGAAGATTTGAGATTCCAAAAGTCAGCATTCAGAGAGAAGGAGCAAGAACGATCCTGAAGAACTTTTCCCAGATTGCCAAAACGCTCAACAGGAACGAGGAACATTTGTACAAATTCCTCGTTAAATCACTCGGTACTGCCGGTTTCATCGACAACGGAAGGTTGGTTCTTCAGGGTAAGTTCACGGAAAGCGAGCTGCAAAAGGAAGTCGATGACTACGTAAAGCTGTATGTCCTGTGCAAAGAGTGCAACTCTCCTGATACAGAGTTCATAAAAGAGGAGAGAGTACTCATGCTCCGCTGCCTTGCCTGTGGGGCAAAGCACCCGGTGAGAAACATCTGATGTTCAGAATGCGAATTTACAGGGTGAAGGGGGAAGTGCTCGTTGCCGTCTGCGACTCGGACATAGTTGGTAAAACCTTCAGAGAGGGAGAGCTTAAACTGGAGGTGAAGGAGAGCTTCTACGGAGAAGAGGAAGTCGGAGAGGAGGAAGTCAAGAGAGCTTTGAGAAATGCGACGATTGCAAACATTACTGGCAGCAAGGCCGTTAAGCTCGCCATAAGGATTGGTATTATAGATAAAAACAGAATTCTTTACATTGAAGGATGTCCGCACGCTCAAATGGTGGTAATTTAATCCCTACACAGGAGATAGCGGCAAAGGTTCTGGCGGAGGTCGAAAGAAGCAGAATTTCGGTTAAGTCTGCTGTTCAGAAAATTGCCGGAGGATTTGACTACAAGATTAGGGGAAGTGTGCACGCTTACAGCCTCGAAACTCTCAAAAGGCTGAACGCAATAGATTTTTACCTTAAATCGACACTCAAAAACTTCGATAGGCTTGACCTCTTCACGAAAAACCTTCTCAGGATCGCGGTTTACGAGATGAAGTACAAGGGAGTCCATCCTGCACTGGCAACAGACTCCGCTGTGAGAATTGCGAGGAAGAAGGGAAAAGCACCACTCGTTAATGCTGTCCTTAGAAATGTGGAGAAACTCGAAATTTCTGCCGAAAACAGATTAAAAGAAATTTCTCTCAAATACTTTCACCCTGAGTGGTTTGTGAAGTATTCCATCGAGCTTCTGGGTGAGGATGAGGCGTTAAGGCTGATGGAGGCAAACCTGAAGAACCCTCAGGTTTACGTGAGGGTGAACGAGCTTAAAAGCTCCGTTGAGGCTGTTAGAAGATATCTGGAAGATAACGGAGTTATACTTGAGGAAACCTTTCTTGAGGAGGTTTTTCGCGTCAAAAGTTACGATAAACACCCTGCATCACTGGAATGGCATTCAAAAGGCAAATACGTCATACAGGATCTCGCTTCGTGCTTCGTCTCTAAAGCCCTAAACCCATCTCCTGGTGAGGTAGTTCTCGACCTTGCAGCAGCGCCGGGAATGAAGACAGCCCATATGGCGATGCTCATGCAGAATGAAGGTAAAGTTGTGGCCGTTGACAACTCTCTAGAAAGAGTAAGAAGGATGAAGAGCAAGCTGAAGCAGCTTGGCGTTAAAATTGCAGAGGTAAAACTTGGAGACGGATGTAGGTTTGAGTATGAGGCTGATAAGGCCCTCGTAGATGCTCCCTGCTCCTCAACCGGCAACTACGCATCTCAGCCAAATGTGAAGTGGACGTTCGACGAGCGAAAGTTCAAATCCACTTTAAAAGTTCAGAGAAAGATGATAGAAAACGCCCTGAAAAACGCTCAGGAAGTCGTTTACGCGACCTGCTCGATAACCTTTGAGGAAAATGAAGGAAACCTGCTGAAAGTAGGAGCAAAAGTTCTGCCCTTGCCGTCACCATTCGGCAGAGGAGTTAGGGAGTTTAAAGGCGTGAAGTTCAGGGACTGGGATAAGGTTGTTCGAAGCTTTCCGTACCTGCACAATACAGCGGGATTCTTCATCTCAAAACTGGCAAACCTTTAACACTGCCAGAGATGTAACAAAAGCCAGGCAGTTGGCTGAGCCTATCACATCTCCATTTATCCCTCCAAAGTGCTTTTCGGAGTATCTCTTCAGAAAGAAGACTATTGTAAGCGCAAAAGCCACTGCAACAGCAGACTCTGCACCAATTTTGTAGCAAACCAGCACTACCGGCAAAGCACCAATTAAAACATCTCTGAAAGAAATTCTTTCCATAAAATACGAGGCCATCCCCCCCCAGCTTGGCCTTGATGTAAACATCAGAAGTAGCATCGAGTATTTGGCCAACATCTGCGAAAGCAGAATTTCCCAGAGTCCGGCATGCGAGAGCAGGCTGTAGAGCATTACAAAGTAAATCACCACGACCGCAACACCGCCAGTACCCGTGTTGAGGTCTTTAATTGCATCTCTTTTTTTGCCTTCAGGGGCAAAAAGTGCATCTCCAAAATCTGCTAATCCATCAACGTGATTTATCCCCTCAACTGCCAAATAGAACACCACAGCCAGAAATCTCACATCCACGAAGTCCCTGATTAGGTAGGGAATGGAGACAATTAGGGAAACCAGAACGGCTGTGTAGGGGAAAAGCCATAGGTTCTTTCTCAGCTCTTCAACATCTCCACCTAAGGGGATTGTTGTAAGAAATGAAATCGACGCTCTGATGGCTTCAATCATACCTCACACTTTTGAATCCGTACTCCCCTCAGTGGCACGAATCTAACCGACCCCCAGTTCCTCTTTTTCACGTTTCCTTCTTCGTCCTTCTCCACAACAATCAGCCACTGCACGGAATCACCGACAGGAATGACCATCTTCCCACCGGGCTTCAGCTGTTCCACTAGCGGCTTGGGTATGTCAGGGGCTGCTGCGGTTACGTAGATTTTATCGTAAGGAGCCTCCTTTTCGTACCCCTTGCTCCCGTCTCCAACTATAACCTCAACGTTGTCATATCCTAGAGCCTTTAGAATCGTTATTGCCCTCTCAGCCAGCTCCGGGATGTATTCGATGGATATTACCTTTCCCTTCTTCCCCACAATTTCCGCCACAACCGCAGCGTGATATCCGCATCCTGTGCCGACCTCAAGAACTTTGTCATCTTCCTTTAAATCCAGAAGATCGCACATTATCGCCACCATGTGCGGCGCGCTTATAGTTTGACCGTGGCCTATGGGAAGTGGGGTATCCACGTAAGCCTCTTCCTTGTACCTTTCAGGAACGAAGAGGTGTCTTGGAACTCTCTTTATCGCCTCGTAAACTTTTCTGCTTAGATTAAGCTCGTACCTCAGTCTTTCTGCAAGCCTTTCTCTTTTCTCATCGTAGTCCATAACCTCTCAGCCCTCTTAACATCAGCAATTGTGTTTACGTTCACAACACTCTCTTTCTCGATACTATATATCTCTTCTTCCTGCCAACCTTTGAAGAGCGGGTCTATAATGTTCACGCCTATCGGCTCACCCTCCATAACCACAGTAAGGGCGGGTTTTACCATTTTCATGTATGCC
>Ga0190319_1000150_pt1 | contig 11215 bp, 16 predicted proteins | sample 48701145_MG_FD_165040 | JGI IMG/M metagenome (GOLD analysis project Ga0190319, IMG submission 165040) | Hydrothermal vent sediment bacterial communities from Southern Trench, Guaymas Basin, Mexico - 4870-11-4-5_MG | ecosystem: Environmental > Aquatic > Marine > Hydrothermal vents > Sediment ...
CTTCTTTTTCCATTCTATACTGTCCCAAATTATATCTATCGCTCTTTGTAGAAGATACCTGTAACCACATAAAAATTCGCTTATGTCGTAACCGTGTTTTACTTTGTAGCTAACAATCCTGCATGAGTTTCTTTGCACCTTCTACCACCTTCTTATATTTGTGAGACCTCATTCCATACAACTTATTTTCTTCTTTATTTATAACTACTATCTCCGTTCCGTAACTCTTGAAGAATTCTTCTAAAAGAATCCAAACCTTTAGTCTATCTGGATACGCTATAACGACCTTAGAAACTTCCTTGTTCATTACCATTTTTAGCATTGAAATTTCTCCTATCTTCTCTCAATCCTAAACCAATGTCTTTAAGAATTTCTATATCCCACCCTTTCTCCTTAGCTTTTTATTAGTTCAATCTGTCTCTCCAAGTCGTTGAGTATGATAAGAAACCCTCGCATAACCAAATATCTTCCTTTCTTCGTGAATTCCTAAAGTTCTCTTTATTTCTGATTCGGGAACTCTCCTCTTCCCACCCACAGTCCTGACACACCTTATCTTCCATTCCTTATCCTTTGGATTGTTCTAACAGTAACTCCTAGTAGCTTCGACGCTTCTTTCATCGTATAAAGTCGTTCCATGTCTATCAGCGTCTATATATGTCATATTTAACAGTTTCGCAAGGCAATCGCTGTCGGCGGAGACCGCTCGGGCGGTCAGGAACTCGCACTCTCGCCTCACATTTTACATCCTGAATGGCATGATTCCCGTGAGCGGAGGCTCCTTCGGGGCGAACATCGGGGCATCATTCTGGTCAAAAGACACCCTTGAGGGCGTTAAGGAGGACGAAGAAGGATTCAGAAGTCTAAGGAAAACAGTCAAAAGATTCGCTCAGCTTCTGGAGCAGTTTTAATTTTATTAAGTGAAATAAAGAAGATTTAGGACTGCATTACGGTTCAGGCGGTGCGGTGGAACTCACCTTCGCCCCCGCTCTTTTTCACGATTTCAATAGCGGTTTTTGCTGCTTCTCGCAGTGCTGCTTCCGCCTTCTTGTAGTCTGGAGCAGTGACTCTTATTTCATACCTCGGCGCTCCGACATAAAGGCACTCCGCCTTCACCTCCTCTTCCTCACCTTTTCCTTCGTATTTTGCCTTCACCGCATTCTCCGCCTCAAGCAGCGCATTCTTCACAACCTCAACGCCATTCGGCAAAGGACACTTCAACTCAACAAACCCGCTTATTTTCACCTTTGGAAGATGAACATTTGCGACTGCAATCTTGTAAATGGCATCTGCAAACTCTGCTGGGATGTTCAACTCATGCAATACCGCCTTGCCTCGCCTCACAATCTCCTCAAAAGCATCATGCAAAGAGCCATATGTTGAACGCATTTTCTCCTCTGCCTGCTTTCTTTCGGCATCCCCGATTTTTGCTTGCGATGCTGCGAGAGCCAGCCACTTCTTCGCAGATTCCTCGTTCTTCCACTCCCTTATTTTCGCCCTCCTCTGCTCCGCCCCGACACGCCTGAGCGAAAGGTCAATATGCCCTCTTCGCCTGTCCACGGAGAGAACCTTGCATACGAGTCTCTGACCCTCACGGACGAACTCACGAATGTTTCTTACCCAGCCGTGTGAGATTTCTGAAATGTGAATCAGCCCTTCCTTACCCTCATATTCGTCAAGTGAGACGAAAGCGCCGAAGTTCTGCACATTCTTCACCGTGCAAATCACTAACTCGTCCCGCTCCGGCCACTCATCCACCGCCATTTCTCACACCACTCTCCATCACTCCATTCCTTCCCTCACGCCTCCCCGACGCAAATCTACGATGCTGCGTATGCTCGCTATCCAAGCACGCTATCCAAGCACCTCAACGATTTCGCCGTTTATTTTTGCTTTCCCACCACGAGGCATCGCAATCGTGCTGCCGCAGACGAAGCACCGCACCATCGTGGAGGCGTGGCTGAATACGATTTGAACGCTTCCGCAGTCCCTGCAACGCACCTTCAGAAACTTGCTCCTCGGCGTTCTCATTTCCATACCTCAAAATCTGCAAGGAAAAAATTAAGAATATTGTTGCTGCTAATTCCCGCTTTTTCATGGGATACAGCAGGGGAGGTAGGGGTAATATTTATATAGCATCATCGTATTTTTCATTGCTCGCTGATGCGAGCCTAGGGCGGGGCCCGCCCGAAGTGAAGCCCTCGACACCCGAACCGCTGCCCTTAAGGGTAAGTCGGGTGGATGAAATGGGAACCTCCCCCACTGATAGGTGAGGGGAGGAGGTCACATTAGCCTCAAGCCCAACAACAAGCACACTCACAACACCGAACGGACGCAGACACAAATGCGAAGGACTGCACGAAGCCAACGCATCGCACCGATACACCCTAACGCCCGACCATTTCAAGTTTAGAGACCCTGAAGCCTTCTCGCTGGTGCTTCTTCTTGCACTCAAGGCATTTGTAGCGGAGAAAGACCTTCTTCGTGGGCTTGTCTCCACCTGGCACTTTTGAGAATTTCCCTTTATTGCCTCTACCTGGTTTTCGTGCCTTCTGCCGAACAATCCACTTCAGCGAAGACGGTCTGCCACGACGCACCCGCTCAACCTCATGCAATGTGTGCTTGCCGCAGAAAGGGCAGTATGTCCGAACCTGCTCAGGCATCTTCATTTCACAAAGAAAACGAACGCAAACTTAAAAACATTTATAGCGTTGCGTCAGCCTCGGTTTAATGCGAACTGCGACGCCTCTACCGCAGAGAATCTCAGCATTCTCACGAGGCAACACAACTACATCCTCACGATGCAAGCGGTAGATGCGACCGTCAGTCCCCAAAAATGAAGGAATCTCCGTCAAAATCCTGACTATTTCTTTGTCCTCCATCGTCATTTCTTCCTCCTTTTCCTCGCTTTTTCTTTCGCTCTTACTTCCACTTTCTATCTTCTTGTTCCGATTCTTGTTATTATTATCTTCAGAATTCTCTTCATTGAAATCAAAAATCCGCCCCAACTTCATTCCACCCCTTTCCGTCTCCTCCTGTCGCTCCGCTACCACACTCACACGCTCACTATCTCTTTCTTCCATCGCAGCAGTGCCTTTATTTGCGGACTTGCCTGCGGTCTTCTCGTTCTCTTTCTCCTCCTTTTTTGTGAGTGTGCGAGCATGGCTTGCGGTTTCGCCTGCTTCCTCCTCGCCTGCTCCCTCGCCTGCGGTCTCACCAAAGAGCTCTGCGAGCATTTTTCGCATGTAATCCTCAACTTGAGTGCGAACGGCGAGGTAAATCTCACGCTCCGCAGGAAGCATCCCTTTCGGAACGGTTTTTGAGCCTGAAGAGGCAATCTTCACAATCTTTCCCACCCTTAGCCTGACGATGTCCTCAACACGCATCCTCGCATTCCTACGCTCATCTCTCAGAAACTCCCGCCTTCTTTCATCTTCCGCCGCTACAAACGCCTCCTCAAGACGCCTCAAGTAAGCACGCACTTCCTCACAAAAATTCTCAGGTAAAGCTTGCAGGCTCCTCGTCCGCCTTTCTCTGTCCAAAATCTCCCAAAGTCGCTCTATGTCCATTTCACCCTCTCTCACGCTCCCCCCTCCCCTCTCACTCTCTCCCTCATTCTCTCCCTCACTCTCACAAACTCACTCTCGCACCCTCACGCACTTACGCACTCACACACTCACACACGCACACACGCTTACTCGCTCACATGCTCTCACACCCTCACGCACGCACTCTTCTCCAGCAGCAAGAGGGAAAATCAGAAAATCTCGGCGAAACCTCGGCAGAGAAAATAAATAGCGGCGTGTTCTGGCAGTTCCACGATTTCTCCCGCAGAAACGCTGTATTCCTGCCCTTTTATTCGCACAGAAGCATTCCGCAGTCCTTTCACGCGCACGCCATCTCTTTCGCCTCTTTTTTGAGAGAAGGCGACCGCATCCTCCAAAGGCTCGAAATCATCAAAATCATCCAAAGGAACTGGCTTCACAATGAAACCCGTCTTACCATGCAAAGAGAAAGGCATACGAATAAGACGATGTATGTCAACAGTCACAGGTTCATCCTCTTTCGCTACGAGTTCAACCGCAAAATTCGCTATTATCACCTTCCAAATCGGCATTATTCTCGGAATCTGATTGAGCGAGCCACTCGCTATCTTCTCCATTTTCGCCTCGTCTTTCACTAATGCAACTATTTTCCTCGCTCCCTTCTCACCAATGCCTTTAATCCGCATCAATTCATTCAACGCAGCGTCCTCATCTTCCTCCACTCTCTCCTTAACTGTGAGCAGGAAATTCAACAAGCCACGAAAAAGCCTCTCGCTCCACCCGCCACTCTCCGTAACATTGCTTTCCGCAGCACACATGCGCTCAACGCTGCGAAGGAGACCTCGCAAGTCCAAGCCTCTGGCACTCAAATAATCCACAATCTCCCGCCTTTCTCTGCTTCCGAGTGAGCGAACTGAGTCGCAGCTTACATGAATATGGTAGCCTCGTGAGCCTGAAAACACAACTTCTATATCACTATACTCAATACCGAAGTCAGAAATGAGAAAATCCAGCAACTTTTTCGTCTCTTGCTTGACCCTGCGAAGCATGTTTTCGTAATTTCTGCCCCTTTCTGTCTCCTGACCTTCTTCGCCGAGAATGTGGTCAGCATCCAAATCAAAAATCAGGTCCGCACCGAGCCAACCCTTCTTGCTCATCTCCTTCGCTGCGGGTCTCTCATAGATTGCGGATGAGTAGAAAGCATGCGCAGGTGCATTCTTACGCAGGAAATCGTGAATTTGAGCGGCGCTGCCGAAAGCGAGATGCCTTATGAAAGCGGAGCGGTCAAAGAAAATGAAGCCGAACTCACGCATCCAGAAGTCCGCAGGAAGCTCAATCGCTGTGTTGTAGTAGGAGGCGAACTTCCAACGCAGGAATCTCCTCGTCCGCTCTTCCATCTTTGCGTAAAGCACCGCAAGAAAGAAAAATCTTTCAGCACCATTTCCACTGGAGAAGCGAAGAGAAAGCGACGGTGCGAAAGGGTGAAAGCGGTGAAAGTGGTGAAAGCGGGAGAAGTGGGAGGAGTGGGAGGTTTGGAGGAAAATGTTGAGCGTAGCGCTTCCTAAAGGTAGTCTTGAGGAGCAGACCCTTCGCCTTTTCAAGCAGGCGGACCTTGAGGTGAAAAGAGCGGATAGGGAATATAACGCCACTATCGACGACGAACGCATCCGCAGCGTGAAAATCCTGCGACCTCAAGAGATTCCTGTTTTCGTTGAACAGGGCTACTTTGACATCGGCATCACAGGTCTCGACTGGATTCTTGAGCGAGAAGCGGATGTCGTTGAGGTCTGCGACTTGAAATTCAGCAAGACAGCAGAGGAAGGCACTGTGAAAATCGTCCTTGCGGTTCAAGCGGACAGAAACATAAAATCTGCAAAAGATTTGCCTCCTAACAGCAGAATAAGCACTGAATATCCAAACATTACAAGAAAATTCTTCAAAAAACTCGGCATACCTGTCCAAATCTTCTTCTCTTACGGTGCAACAGAGGCGAAAGATATGATGGATGCGATTGTTGAACTCACTGAAACTGGCGAAACTCTCCGCAAAAACAACTGGAAGATTGTTGAAACAATCCTTGAATCATCAACGAAACTCATCGCAAACAAGGATGCTTGGAATGACACGCAGAAGAGGCGAGAAATAGAGGAAATCGCAACGCTACTCTTAGGCGTCATTGAGGCTCGTGGAAAGGTTCTTTTGAGCATGAATGTCGCAGAGAAACACTTGAAGGATGTCGTTTCGGCTCTGCCTGCGATGAAAAAGCCCACAATATCACCGCTTTACGAACCTGGATTTTATGCAGTTGAGGCTGTTGTGAGCAAGAAGGATGTGAATACGCTCATTCCAAAGTTGAAATCGCTCGGTGCAGAGGACATTATTGAACTTAATATATCCAAAATTGTGAAATGATAGATAGAGAAGGGGAAATGGCGAGAAAAAGGCGTGAATGTGAGAGAAAGAGGCGTCGTAAGCGGGTGGAAGTGAGCATTAAGAAGTAGAAGCATAGGGGAAAGAGGCGTGAGGGAAATTTTCGTTGCATTTGCAGTTTTTGTCGCCTTCACACTGCGGACAATCACAGGTTTCGGCTCTGCTATGCTCCTCTCTCCCATTTTGAGTGCCATTATTCCGCCGAAAGAAGCGGTTATCTTCATTATTCTGCTTGAAAATGAGGTAAATGTGGTGTATTTGATAAGGGAGAAACTGAATTTCTCGCTGAGAGAGGTTTTTATAGGTGGAATTATTGGGGTTTTCTGCGGAATTTTCATATTTAAAAAGATTTCGCAGGAGGAACTACGCATGCTGATTGGCATTTTCGTCGCCGCCTTCGCCCTTCTTCTCCTTTGCGGCTTTCGGATTGAAGTGCCGAAGAAGTTTGAGCGTCTTTTCTTCTTTGCACTCGGTTCCTTCAGCGGAGCAATGGGCGTTCTGACAAGCATAAACGGACCGCAAATCGTCTTGGGATTGGCAAATCAGGGCTACGACAGCAAATTTATACGAATTTTCATTATTTCTTACCTCATCGTTATTGATTTTATCACATTAATGCTCTTCTGTTTCTCAGGAAAACTACACTGGAGCATCATAAAGTTGGGATTTTTCTGTATTCCTGCGGTTTTATTTGCGTATATTTGCGGTAAAATTGTGGAAAAGAGGACGAGTAAAGCGTCTTTGAGGAAATTAATGCTCACTCTCTCGCTTCTTGCGGGAATTCTCGCAATGTCAAGGAATTTAAACTGAGTTTTGCGAAATGCGTGTTAAGAGCTCTGCGAACTCGGTGGTGGCTTTCTCCAACGCCCCATCGTGATTCTCAATAATTTTAACAGGCGCACCAGTGAGGCAGGCGTAAGCCATTGAGATTGCTCTGTTCATCGTTTGATGCTCCTCTATGCTCTTCTCATCCTCAACATCTCGCTCACGGGTGCGGTCGCTTGAACGACGCCTCGCTATCTCATGCGGAAAAGCCTCAATAAGCACAAAAAGACGAGGTGAGAGCTTCTTAAGCGATTCCGCAGGAAGCCCAGGTAAGTAGCCGAAAGGCGTTTTGACGGTGCAATGCGTGTCCAAAATGATGTTTTCCTTCTTGCTTAAAGCCGCAATTTTATCGCAAGCCTTCCGCTGGATTTCCTGCTGCGTTGTTTGCGGCAACTTCCTTATCTCGTCCCTGCTCTTCACGATGCCTTCCTGCAACGCTATCTCAAACATCACATCCCCATAGTTCAAATGCTTGAAGAAGCCCACTGCTCCCGCAGAAGCCGACGCAGACGCAGGAGAAGACGCAGACGCAAAACCTTCCCCGCTCTCACGCAGCAGTTTCAATGCATGCTGAATAACTGTTGAGGAACCTGCACCGGGCATCCCAGCCACAACAATCAGCATTTAAAACCCCCTCCTCTCTTACGCCTCTTCTCTCTTCTCCTTTTATTCTTTTCATTTCGCTCCCTCACCGCAGTCGCAAGTGCTTTATTTTTAGTGAATATATATTCATTTAGGAGGAGGTGATTGAAATGTGCTGGTGGTATCCGTGGTGGTGGGGACCGCCGTGGGCAGTTCCGCCGTATGAGCCGACGCTCACGAGGGAAGAGGAGATTCGGATGCTTGAGAGCGAGAAGGCGGTGCTTGAGGCTCGGTTGCGTGAGATTGAACGGCGTTTGAAGGAGCTGAAAGGCGAATCGTGAAATCATGAGGAGGTGAGGGCGACATGCCAAGAAGGGGTTTCTGGTGGTGGCGATGCTGGGCGTTCCCGTGGCTTCCGAGAGGCTGGAGACATTTCGCAGCGTTGCCCTACTATTGGCCCTACTACCATTACTACGCCTACTATGAACGCCCATGGATGTGGTGGATGTGGTGAAAATGCAGGGTAGAAGTGGTGGTGGCGCTGCTGGCGGCGGCGCTGGAAAAGGCGGTAGAGGCGCAGGAGGCGGCGCAGGAGGAGCAGGTGCAGGAGGCGGAGGAGGAGCAGGCAGAGGTGCAGGCAGAGGAGGTGCAGGCGGGGGAAGAATGGGCGGATACGGTCTGGGACCCGGCGGTGAGTGCGTTTGCCCGAATTGCGGGCATCGTATTCCTCACCGCAGAGGCGTTCCGTGCGCACAGGAGATATGCCCAAAGTGCGGAGCGAGGATGACAAGGGCGATGTGAGTGCATGAGGCGTGTGCGTCGTCTCGTTCGTGGGCGAGACATGTGCTTGAGTGGTGAGTGAGCGTGTGTGCGTGTGTGAGTATGTGCATGTGTGAGCGTGTAAGGGTGTAAGGAGGTGAAGAGGAAAATGGCGTTTGGCTGGTATGGAGGTGGATGGGGAGGAAGAGGCTACCGCTGGATGTTCTACCTCACAGGTCGTCCGGGGTGGCTTCGCTTCGGCTTCTCACCGGGATGGCTCGGCAGGAGTCCTACGGGACTGCCACCGACAGCAACATATTTGATGCAGACAGGTCAGCTTCCAAAATTTATCTCTTGGATGAAGGAGCAGTGGAAGCAACCGCCGACAACAACCGCAGCACCTACAAAAGAGCAGGAGATTTCAATGCTTGAGGCGGAGGCGAAGTTCCTTGAGGAGCAACTGCAACAAATACGGAAGCGTCTCGCTGAGCTTAAACGGGAGTGAGTGCCTCTTCCTTCCCTTTTCTCTTTTTCTTTTTTTCGCTGCGTTGTCTAAAGATGGAGGCGGTCGCAATGAAAGTATGCGTCAGTGCAACGGATGGAAATTTAGATGCAGATGTGGATTCAAGGTTCGGCAGATGCAGATATTTCGTCGTTGTTGATGTTGAAACGATGGAATATGAGGCATTCAGGAACGAATATGCGGAAGGTATGGGCGGTGTTGGCATAAGAGCGGCGCAATTTGTTGCAGAGCGAGGAGTAGATGCACTCATATCCTCAAATATAGGTCCAAATGCGCTTCAGGCGCTGCTAGCAGCAGGCGTGAGGGTTTTCGCCTCCCCAACAGATGCGACGGTGCGAGAGGCTGTTGAGCAGTTCAAGCGAGGAGAGTTGAGCGAGTTGAAGGCGCCAACGCAGAAGCAGCAGCGAGGTGGTGTGTGGGAGTGAGGGACGAGGTTTTTGACGAGATAGAGCGGATTGAGGCGGAAATAAGGCGTAAAGAGAAGGAATATTACACTGAGAAAGCACTTGAGGAGGCATACAATCCGAAAAATGTTGGTAGGATTGAGGATGCTGACTGTTTCGGTAGGGTTACAGGTCCTTGCGGAGACACGATGGAGATATACATGCGTGTGATTGACGGTAAAATTGAAGATTGCAAGTTTCTTACGGATGGCTGCGGTGCGACGATTGCATGTGGAAGTGTTTTGACGGAGATGTTAAAGGGAAAAACGCTTGAAGAAGCTGCGAAAATAAAGCCTGAGGATATTTTGAGCGTATTGGGCGGACTGCCGCCTGAGCACTTGCACTGCCCTGTTCTTGCGGTGAGAACGCTGAATGCCGCGCTTGAGAACTGCCGAAAGCGTTGCTCTCAGCAGGTGGCGGGGAGTGAGCGTGATTTAAGGAATGAGTAGGTAGGAGAAAATGTGGTAGAAATGAGAGAGGGTAGTACGAGGGTTGCGATTCCCACATACAAAGGAGGTTTAGACGATATGGTGTGTGAGCATTTCGGCAGAGCGCCGACATTTACCGTGGTAGACATCGCAACAAACGAGTATAAAATCGTGCCTAACACGGGGGAGCATTTCGGAGGCTCTCGCCATGCACCTGAAATCCTTGCTGCTGAGGGTGTCTCTGCGGTTATATGCTCAAATCTCGGTCCTCGTGCGATTCAGATGTTTTCCGAGCTAGGCATTAAAGTCTTCGTCGGCGCCTCAGGGACGGTGAGGGACGCACTGCGTGACTTCTCCGCTGGCAGGCTCCGTGAAGCATCCTACGAGGACGCTTGCAGGGACGCCCGGCACGCTGCTGCTGGATGGCATCCCAGATGGAGAACCGGCGGAGGAATGTGGTGGTAGTGCTGCGTGAGCAGCGTGGGCGAGTGGGCATGCCGCCTGCTGATGCCTGTGTAGTGCGTTGACATCGGCATGAAGCATGATTCTCTCGGTTGCAAGCGGAAAGGGAGGAACAGGCAAGACGACGGTTGCGGTGAACCTCGCAATCTCACTCGCACTCGCAGGAAATCCCGTCCTTTTTTTGGACTGCGATGTTGAAGAGCCGAATGCACACATTTTTCTGAAGCCTTCTGTGGAGGAAGAGCGGAAAGTTTTCGTGAAAGTTCCAGTAGTTGACGAGTCAAAATGCGATTTCTGCGGTGAATGCTCAAAGTTCTGTGCGTTCAACGCCATGTTTGTGGTGCGATCTTCCGAAAAGATGCGAGGTAAAGTGCTGATTTTCAATGAACTCTGCCATGGTTGCGGGGGTTGCATGCTTGTCTGCCCGAGGAATGCGATTTCAGAGCGAAATCGTGAGGTCGGCATCGTGAAACGGGGTAGAGCAACAGTGCCAGTGGCGGAAAGTGGCGTGAGCGACGCAAATATTGAAATTGTTTTCGGCGAGCTTCGGTTGGGAGAGCCTTCACCTGTGCCTGTCGTGAGAGCAGTGAAGGATGCATTGAACGCACTGAAATCCTCGTCCATTGTGGTGATTGACGCCCCTCCGGGGACTTCCTGCCCGGTTGTTCATTCCGTTTTTGGAAGCGACTACTGCATTCTCGTTTCAGAGCCGACGCCCTTCGGACGCCACGACTTGAATCTAATGGTGGATGTTTTGCGTGATTTGAAAATTCCATTCGGCGTAGTTTTGAACCGTTCAGGTGTCGTAAGCACTGAAAAATCACAAATTCACGAATACTGCGAGCGGGAAGATATTGAAATCCTGCTTGAAATACCTCACGAGAGGCGAATTGCAGAGCTTTATGCGAAGGGAATACCATTTGTGCTTGAAATGAATGAGTGGCAGCCGAAATTCACCGAAATGTTTGAGAAAATTTGCGAGCGACTCCGCCACTCTTAAAACGCTCCCTCCTCATTTTCCTCATTTCCCCTTCCTCTTTCCACCTTCGCTCAAAATGAAACAAATAGTTGTGTTGAGCGGTAAAGGAGGGACGGGAAAAACGACAATTGCAGCATCATTTGCGGTTTTAGCGTCAGAAAGGCACAGAATAGTTGTTGCTGACTGCGATGTAGAGGCATCAAACATGCATATTTTGCTCAAACCCGTGAGGTTGAATGAGC
>Ga0190319_1000151_pt1 | contig 11202 bp, 11 predicted proteins | sample 48701145_MG_FD_165040 | JGI IMG/M metagenome (GOLD analysis project Ga0190319, IMG submission 165040) | Hydrothermal vent sediment bacterial communities from Southern Trench, Guaymas Basin, Mexico - 4870-11-4-5_MG | ecosystem: Environmental > Aquatic > Marine > Hydrothermal vents > Sediment ...
GTACGTGCCCGGCTCGAGGGAGGGGAAGCTCATGGCTAGCATAGAGAGGATGGCCGAGCTGGCCAGGATGTTCTCCGACGAGGCCCGCAGGCCCGATTTAGCGATATGCCATCAGAGCGTGGAGCTCTGCCGCGTGGCCTTCGGCCTCGGCATACCCGTGATATGCACCTCGGATAGCCCCCACGCCGAGGCCGTCGGGAGGCTCACGATACCCTTATCGACCGTCGTGGTCATATCGAGGGCCCTGCCAGCTGGCCTCTACAGGGCCCTCGGGGCGAGGGAGGTGGTGCAGTTCGATGGGGTAGACGAGGTGGGCTGGGTAGGGAAGCCCGGCCTTACGGCTCCCGAGGAGACCCTCGCCTGGCTCGACGAGCTCGAGGGACCAATCATAATCGTGAGGGAGGAGGAGCGAGGGGCAGCCTACATGCGCGGCGGGGGCCTCATGGCCGGGGTGGCCGGGGCCCTCACGGAGCTCGGCACCGTGGTCTTCCTCCCGAGGTACGGGAGGCCGCCCGGCCTGCCGGAGCAGGCCGTGGTCCCGGAGGGCTTCGTGGACGGCGTCCTGCTGGCCCGCGAGGCCGACCTCGTGGTGGGCATAGGGGGGACCATGTGCCGCGAGGCCGCCCTCCAGGGGACCCCGGCCCTGGTCGTGGATTACCTGGGCCTCCTCCACGTCAACCGCTACCTGGCCGAGAAGGGATTCCCGATCTACCACGTCGGGCCTGAGCCTGCTGAGGTGAGGGAGAAGGCCCGGGAGGTCCTGGGCCGCAAGGAAGATGTCGAAGGGCTCCTGAGGGAGCTCGAGGACCCCGTGGATGTCATAGTGAGGTTAGCCGAGGAGCTCCGGGCCTGATCAGCAATCGTATTCCCTGCCCACGGGGCAGGCGCGCATGCAGGGGAAGCCGCAGGGCCTCCTGAGCCATCTGTTCCTGTAATAGCACCTGAACCTGTCGAAGCCGTCCGGGCCGAGGGCTCCGACGGGGCAGACGTGGAGGCATATATCGCAGTCCCCGCAGCCGTCCTCGAGGATGGGCCTATCAGGCTTCTCCACCCTGGCGTCCGTCAGGACCACGCCCAAGACAACCCTGGGCCCGAACTCAGGGTGGATTAGCAGGTTGTTCTTGCCCATCCAGCCCAGGCCTGCCAAGAAGGCCAGGGGCTTGAACTGGAGCCTGGGCATGAGGGTCCGCCTGTTATGGCCCTGGGGGCTGGGGCATACGGAGCTAAAGCCCTTCTCGGCCAGGAAGCCAGCTATGACCTTGTTCACGGCCCTGACGTGGGGATATCGGTTGTTCCACCAGCCCCCGGGCCTGTAGCGCCCTACCGTGTGCTTGAGGGCCGTGAGGTGAATTATGATGCTCCTCACGCCCGGCATGAGGTCCTCCGGCTTGTGGCCCTCGGGCAGGAGATGGCCCACGTCCTCGGGCCAGAGGACCGAGAGGTCGTCGACCAGGCCGTCCAGTATGGCCCTCAGCTCCCCGAGCGATATGTCCTGGCCCATGCTCAGCCGAAGAACTCCGTGAGCTTAACGGCCTTCTTCCTGGCCTTCCTGAGGGCCTCGAGGACCCTGTCGAGGGCCTTCCTCACCCTTGCCTCCGAGAAATCCCTTTCCTCGCAGAGGAAGCCCACGACGCCATCTACATCCGGCTCGGACCAGGCCAGCTCGTAATCGTCCGTGACCTCGGGCTCCAGGAAGATGCGTTTTATCTCCGCCGGGTCCACGGGGAACTCGGCCTCCCTGATGAACCTAAGGGCCTTCTCGAGGCTCCCGTGCTTCCTTATGAGCTCGTAAGCCCTCTTGGGCCCTATGCCCTTAACGCCCTTCGGGTTGTAATCGGTCCCGACCAGAATGGCTATGTCTATGAGCTGCTCCCTCGTTATACCGAGGCTGGACAGGAGCTCGTCGAGCCTTATGATTTCCGGGCTCACCTCCACGTAGACATCCTTGCCAGGGAGTTTCCTCCGGCCCGAGATGGTGACGTTCCTCACGAGGGCTGGCGCGCCGAAGAGGAGGCTATCGTAATCCTGGCTGGCGCAGAGGTCGGCATCACCGCGCTTGACCAGGTGGGCAGCCTGGGCCTCCCCCTCCGAGGGCGCCTGGACCCAGGGGACGCCCATCAGGGTCAGGAGCCTCTTGGCGTCCTCCACCATCTCGTCCTTCAGCTTGGCGGCCTGCTGGGCGTACTTCCTGGCCTCCTCGAGGCGCCCCTCCCTGAGGGCCTGCTCGTACTTGAGGAGGGCCTCCTCCCTTATCTCCATCCTCCTCTTTATCTCCGCCTCCTTCAGAGCCGGGGGCTTCCCGTCGAACACGAACACGGGTTTTATTCCCAGCTCGAGGAGGTTCACGGTCCTGTAGAAGAGGCCGCTCAGGTGGCTGGTCACCCGCCCCCTGCTGTCCATGAGGGGCCTCCCGTCAGGACCCCTTATTATGGCCAAGAACTGGTAGAGCGCGTTGTAAGCATCGAAGGCTATGATTTTCCCGGAGAGGTCGCTGAGGCTCACGGTCTTGACCACTTCCTTGGGCACGAGGGCCCTAATGTTGACCCCCAAGCCTCTCCCACCTCAGCTCCACCTGTTTCCTGCCCCTGGCATAAGAGACCACGTAGATGAAGCCGTTCATCTCGAGCAGCATGAGGGCCTTGTTCAGCTCCGCCATGCTGACGTCCGGGTAGAAGGCCCTGACCTGGTCCAAGAGCTTGTCGTCGGTCATGCGCCCGTTCTTCTTCAGGACCTCTATTATCAACGAGTGCAGGGGCCTGACCCTCCACGTCCTCAGGGCTCATACCTCCCTCAGGCCACGATGGGCATCGGGGCCTTGTGCGCCTTCCTGTAGCGCTCCGCGAACTCCTTGTACCACTTCTCGACCTCGGGCGTTATGCTGGGCCCTACCTTCCTCAGGGCTGCCTCGAAGTCCTCCCTGGTGACCTTAGCCGCGTTTATATCGCGCCTGAGGGCGTTCATGGCCGCCTCGCGGCAGACGGCAGCTATATCGGCGCCCGAGTAGCCCTGCGTCCTCCTAGCCAGGAGTTCGAGGTCAACGTCCTCGGCGAGGGGCATCTTCCTCGTGTGTATCTTGAATATCTCGAGCCTCGCCCTCTCGTCGGGCGGAGGGACGTATATGAGCCTGTCGAACCTCCCCGGCCTCAGGACGGCTGGGTCGAGTATGTCAGGCCTGTTCGTGGCCCCTATGACCACCACATCCTCAAGGACGGCTATCCCGTCCAGCTCGGTGAGGAGCTGGCTCACGGCGCGCTCCGTGACACCGCTATCGGCATATCCGAGACCCCTGCGCGGCACCAGGGCGTCTATCTCATCGAAGAATATGATGGCCGGGGCGGCCGTCCGGGCCTTCCTGAAGACCTCCCTTATGCCCCTCTCCGTCTCGCCCACCCACTTGCTCATGAGCTCAGGCCCTCTGACGGCTATGAAGTTCGCCTCGCTCTCCGTGGCCACGGCCTTGGCCAGCAGAGTCTTCCCGCAGCCCGGCGGGCCGTAGAGCAGCACGCCCTTCGGGGGCTCTATGCCCATGGCCTTGAACTTGTCCGGGTATTTAAGGGGCCATTCAACGGCCTCCCTGAGCTCCTGCTTGACCTCCTCGAGGCCTCCTATATCGGACCAGCGGACCCTCGGGACCTCTATGTAGACCTCCCTTATCGCCGTGGGCGTTATCTCCTTGTAGGCCGCCATGAAATCGTCCATGCGGACCTCCATCTTCTCGAGGACCTCGACGGGTATCCTCTCCTGCTCGAGGTCTATCTGGGGCAGGTAGCGCCTGAGGGCCTTCATAGCGGCCTCGCGGCAGAGGGCAGCGAGGTCAGCGCCCGTGTAGCCGTGCGTTATATCCGCGAGCTTCTCGAGGTCCACGTCCTTGGCGAGGGGCATGCCCCTCGTGTGTATCTGGAGTATCTCGAGCCTCCCGCGCCTGTCCGGGACGCCTATCTCTATCTCGCGGTCGAAGCGCCCCGGCCTCCTGAGGGCCGGGTCTATGGCGTTTATCCTGTTCGTGGCCCCTATCACTATGACGTTCCCGCGCCCCTTGAGGCCGTCCATGAGGGCGAGGAGCTGGGCCACCACGCGCCTCTCGACCTCGCCCGTGACCTCCTCGCGCTTGGGGGCTATGGCATCGATCTCGTCTATGAATATGATGGCCGGGGCGTTCTTCTCGGCCCTCTCGAAGATCTCCCTCAGCCTCGCCTCGGACTCCCCGTAGTACTTGGACATTATCTCGGGGCCGTTTATGGCGAAGAAGGCGGCATCCGATTCGTTGGCCACGGCCTTGGCCAGCAGCGTCTTGCCGCAGCCCGGTGGCCCGTAGAGCAGCACGCCCTTAGGAGGCTCTATGCCGAGCCTCTGGAAGAGCTCAGGGTGCCTGAGTGGGAGCTCCACCATCTCCCTTATCTTCTGGATGGCCTCCTCGAGATCGCCTATGTCCTCGTAGGTCACCATCGGGACCTTCACGCCCTCGACGGGCTCGGGGAGGAGCTTCAGGCGCGTGCGGTAGGTTATCTTCACCACGCCCTTCGGCCTCGTCCTGACGACCGTGAAGGTGAGGGGCCTGTAGGCGTAGGGGACCTTTATGATATCGCCTTCCACCACCGGCCTATTTATCAGCCTACTACGTATGTAGTTCTCTATCTCGTGGTTCACCTCCCTGAAGCGCACGTCCGTTGGGGCCATGGTGATCATTATGGCGTTCTTCACGTCGGCTTTCCTCACGACCACGTAATCGCCGAGCGAGACACCCGCGTTCTCCCTCGTCATGCCATCTATACGTATTATGTCCTCCGCCTGGTCGTCCGCGTAGGCGGGCCAGGCTATGGCAGCCGTCTTCTTGCGCCCCTCTATCTCTACGACATCGCCAGCCGATATGCCGAGGGCCTTCATGGCCCTCTGGTTTATACGGGCTATGCCGCGCCCTACATCCCTCAGCCTCGCGTCCGCAACCCTCAACTGGATTTCAGGTTTCTTACTCAACGTCTCACCACCACAGTCCTCCCCATAAGTGGATAAGCTTTTCCGCCACGCTCATGGGCCCTCGAACCCGCATTTCACGCATTTATAGGGCCTCGCGAGCTTCCTGCACATCTCGCACCTCCATATCATCACGTCGCCGCAGTTCGGGCAGGGGAACTTCACGGCCTCGGAGCCCGGCGGTATTATCCTGTTGCAGGACGAGCAGGTGGGCAGCTTCACCTTGCTCATCTCCCATCCAACCCCTACTGAAAGGGCCTTCTATTTATATCTTGGCCATGCTTGCTTACCCCCGCCCCCGGCCGAAGGGATTTAAGAGGGAAAGCGCAAGCCTGTGTGGCCGCCGTGAAGAAGAGGCTAGACGCGGAGGGGTGATGAGATACCCGGGTGCGGCAACCTGAGCGGCCGGGGGGTTGGGGCCTTGAGGCTGGCCTTCGTAGTGGGGATGGCTGGCTCAGGGAAATCGTTCCTCACGGGCTCCTTCGCGGAGTGGCTGAGGGAGCAGGAGCAGGACGTGATCACCGTGAACCTGGACCCGGGTGCCGTCGAGCTGCCCTACGAGCCCGATGTGGATGTTAGGGCCTATGTGACGGTGGAGGAGGTCATGGAGAAATACGGCCTCGGGCCGAACGGGGCCATGATAGCTGCCGCGGACATGATAGCCACCTATGTGAAGGAGCTCGAGGCAGAGGTATCCGGCCTCGGGCCGGACATAGCCATAGTGGATACGCCGGGCCAGATGGAGGTCTTCGCCTTCAGGCCCTCCGGCCTCTTCATAGTCCACGGCCTGACGAGCTGGCCCAAGGCCATAATATACCTGTTCGATGCCTGTTTCTCGAGGGAGCCCGCGAACTTCGTGGCCAACGTGTTCCTCGCATCGGCAGTCTTCTACCGCTTCTTCACGCCCCAGATCTACGCCCTGACGAAATGCGACCTCGTGGAGCCGGCCGAGGTCAAGCGCATGGTGGAGTGGTCCTCCAAGCCCTCGGCCCTGCTTGATGCTCTCGAGACCTCCCTTAGGGGCGATAGGAGGCTCATAACGAGGGATTTCGTTAGGGCCGTCTGCCGGACGGGCCTCTCGTTCCCGCTCATACCGGTCAGCTCGAAGACCTGCCAGGGCTTCCTTAACCTGAACATGGCCCTCGAGCGCGTCATATCGGCCGGCGATAGGTATACGTCGCTCTGACGGCCAGCCATGCCACTAAGGTTTTAAGCCCAAATCCAGATGATATCCCGGCCTTGAGGCTGCTCGAGTACCAGGCCAAGAAGATCTTCGCCAAGTACAGCATACCCGTGCCGAGGGGGCGTGTGGCCAAGACGCCCCACGAGGCCTTCGAGATCGCCCTCGAGCTCGGGACGGCGGTGGCCATCAAGGCCCAGGTGCCTGTGGGGGCGAGGGGGCGGGCCGGTGGTGTTCTCTTCGCCGAGACCCCCGAGGAGGCAGAGAAAGCAGCCGGAAGGCTTCTGGGCTCTGAAATCAGGGGCATGAGGGTCGAGGAGGTCCTGGTGGAGGAGAAGGTGCCGATAAAACACGAGCTCTACATGGGCTTCACCATAGATAGAGCTAACAGGACCTACGTGGCCATAGCCTCGCCTGAGGGGGGCGTGGAGATAGAGGAGGTGGCCGAGAAGAGCCCGGAGCTCATATTCAAGCATACCATAGACCCCCTGGCCGGCTTCAGGCAGTACCACGCCCTCGGGCTCGTGAAGAAGATGGGCTATGGGGGCCAGGCGGCCCTCCGCCTCGCGGGCATGTTCATGTCCCTCTACAGGCTGGCTATGGATTACGATGCTGAGCTGACGGAGATAAACCCCCTGGCCGAGACGGAGGACGGGCGTTTCCTGGCCGTTGATGCGAGGCTCATAATAGATGATAATGCCCTGTTCAGGCACCCGGAGCTTGCCGGCCTCGAGAAGCCCATCACGGAGGTAGGGGCGAGGGAGATAAAGGCCCGGGAGGCTGGCCTGGGCTACGTGGAGCTCGATGGCGATATAGGCATAATAGGGAACGGAGCTGGCCTCGTCATGGCCACCCTGGATATGGTGGCCCTCTACGGCGGTAGACCGGCCAACTTCCTCGATGTCGGGGGAGGGGCCTCCGCCGAGCGCATGGCCAGGGCCCTGGACATAGTGCTCTCGAACCCGAGGGTCAAGGTGGTCCTGATAAACATCCTGGGTGGCATAACGAGGTGCGACGAGATCGCGAGAGGTATCCTGGCCGCCATGGAGCGCGTCGGGGTCAGGAAGCCCATGGTGATAAGGCTCGTGGGGACGAACGAGGCCGAGGGCAGGGCTATACTCGAGGAAGCGGGCATAAGCGTCTTGGACAGCATGGAGGAGGCCGCTAAGAAGGCCGTGGAGCTGGCCAGGCAGATGTCCTGACGGGTGTACTTCTCCGATTTATCAGAATTTTCTGAAAAATCAGAAGACTTAAATCCGTCCGCCGCGGGTCCCCGTAGGCCATGTGCGGCCGGGACCCCGGCGGGGGTATGGTCCATAGGCACATGATAGAGGCCATCGTCACGCTCGATGAGAGAGGCCAGATAGTCCTCCCCAAGGAGGTGAGGGAGAAAGCCGGCCTCAGGCCGAGGGATAAGCTCGCCGTCATAACACATTACCATGGCGGGGAGATAGCCTACATAATGCTCATACCCGTGAGGAAGCTGACCGAGAGCATCAGGAGCTTCCTTGGCCCCCTCCTGAAGGAATTGCTCGAGGAAAGCGGGGAGGGCTGAGGCATGCCCGCTTACGCCATAGAGGCGAAGGGGCTCACGAAGGTCTTCGGGGACCTGGTGGCGGTTGACCACGTAAGCTTCGAGGTCAGGGAGGGCGAGATATTCGGTTTCCTGGGCCCCAACGGGGCCGGGAAGACCACCACCATAAACATGCTCATAACGCTCCTCAGGCCGACGGAGGGCGAGGCCTGGGTAGCCGGCTTCAGCGTGCTCGAGGAGCCCCACGAGGTCAGGAAGCGCATAGGCGTGGTCTTCCAGGACCCAACCGTCGATAGGCGTCTGACGGGCTGGGAGAACCTCTGGATTCACGGGCGCCTCTACGGCATAGGGAAATCGGAGCTCAGGGAGCGTATAGCAGAGGTCCTGAGGCTTGTGGAGCTCGAGAGATGGGCCCACGTCGTGGTCCGGCGGTACAGCGGGGGCATGGTGAGGAGGCTTGAGATCGCCAGGACGCTCCTCTGCGAGCCAGAGGTCCTGTTCCTGGACGAGCCCACGCTCGGCCTCGACCCCCAGACGAGGGCCCACATCTGGGATTACATAGAGGGGCTGAGGAGGGAGAAAGGGATAACCATCTTCCTCACCACGCACTATATGGAGGAGGCCGATAGGCTCTGCGATAGGTTGGCCATAATAGACCACGGGCGTATAATAGCCCTCGGGACGCCCTCGGAGCTAAAGAGCTCGGTAGGGCTCGGCGTCATATACGTGAGGCTCCGGGAGGTCGGTCTCGCGAGAAGGCTGGCCAGGGAACTGCTTAAAGAGGGCCTTGTGGAGGAGGCGAGGCCGGCCGGGAGGGATAGGGTGGCCTTCTTCGTCAGGGACGCCCCCAAGCTCATACCGAGGATATTCGAGAAGGCCTCGGAGCTCGATCTGGCCATATCCGAGGTCTCCTACCACATGCCGACCCTCGACGATGTCTTCCTCAGGCTGACGGGCAGGGGGCTCAGGGACGAGGAGGCGGGCATGTTCGAGGCCCTGAGGGCCAGGATGATGGCGAGGTTCAGGAGGGGGAGGCCTTGAGGAGGAGTTATGAGGCTTCCTTCCTGACGGCCGTGGCCGCCATGGCCTACAGGCAGGTGAGGGCCTTCCTTCGCATGAGGCCCAGGGTGGTGATGAGCTTCATGAGGCCCCTCATGTGGCTCTTCTTCTTCGGCCTCGGCTGGGCCATGTCCCTCAGGGGGCAAGCCGTCAGAACAGCCCTCGGGGGCCTGAGCTTCACGGACTTCATAGTGCCGGGCGTCTCCATGATGGCAGTCTTCTTCACGTCCTTCTTCGCCGGGACCTCCGTGATATGGGATAGGGAGTTCGGCTTCCTAAAGGAAACGCTGGTGGCCCCAGCCCCGAGGAGCGCCGTCATACTGGGCCGTGTCCTCGGGGATTCGGCCGTGGCCGTCCTCCAGGGCCTCATAACGCTCGCCATAGCCTACCCGCTCATGGACGAGCCCAATTTGCTCGGCCTCCCGCTCGTCGTAGCGGCCATGCTCCTCACGGCCCTCATCCACGCCAGCCTGGGCTCGGCCATAGGCTCCGTGGTGAACAATATAGAGACCTTCCAGCTCATCCAGATGACCATGGCCATGCCCATGATGTTCATGGGCGGCACGGTCGTGCCCCTTTATAACGCGCCGGCCTGGATGAGGATGGCCTCCATGGCCGTGCCGCTCACCTACGGCGTAGATGCGGCCAGGTCGGCCCTCACCGGCGTGGGCCTCATGCCCCTCTGGCTCGATATGCTCGTCCTCTCCCTGCTGACGCCGGCCTTCGTCCTGATGACGGCTAAGGCCTTCGAGAACGCTACAGCCTCCTGAAGGCCCAAAACGTTTTAGCCCAAAAGAGCACATGCCGCCGGGGTAGCAGATGGCCATACTGGTCGGCTCGGGCACCAGAGCCATCGTCCAGGGCATAACTGGGCGCCAGGGCTCCTTCCACACGAAGCTCATGCTCGATTACGGGACCAAGATAGTGGCCGGCGTCACGCCCGGGAAGGGGGGTCAGGAGGTCCACGGCATCCCGGTCTACGACACGGTCCGGGAGGCCCTGGCCGAGCACGACGCCAACGCCTCGATAGTCTTCGTCCCGGCGAGGTTCGCGAGGGACGCGGTCATGGAGGCCATAGAGGCCGGCTTGGAGCTCGTGGTGGTCATAACGGAGCACATACCCGTGAGGGACACGGTGGAGTTCATAGCCCACGCGAGGAAGGAGGGCACCACCATAATAGGCCCGAACACGCCTGGGATAATAACGCCCGGGGAGTGCAAGCTCGGCGTCATGCCCGGGCACGTCTTCAGGCGGGGCCGGGTGGGCATGGTATCCCGCTCGGGCACCCTGACCTACGAGATAGCCTCCCAGCTCACGAGGTCAGGCCTCGGCCAGAGCACCTGCCTCGGCATAGGAGGCGACCCGGTCGTAGGCCTCACGTTCACCGAGGTCCTCGAGATGTTCGAGAAGGACCCGGAGACGGAGGCCGTGGTGATAGTGGGCGAGATAGGCGGGAACCTGGAGGAACTCGCGGCAGAATACATAAGGGAGAGCTCCTACCGGAAGCCCGTCGTGGCCTTCATAGCCGGCCGGACGGCCCCTCCCGGCAAGAGGATGGGCCATGCCGGCGCCATAATAATGGGGCGGGCCGGGACAGCCGAGAGCAAGATAAGGGCCTTCGAGGAGGTAGGCGTCCCCGTGGCCAGGACGCCGAGGGAGGTAGCAGAACTCCTGGCCAAAGAGCTCGGCCGGGGTTAAGCCCTCCCGGCCCTCCGGAGCAGGTCGAGAGCTCTCTCCTCCGCCTCCTCCATGACGGCCTCTGCGTCGAGTTTCACGTGCTCCCCGTTCAGGACCACGGGCTCGCCATCCACAAACACGTGCTCCACCGCTCCCGAGCGGGCCGAGTAGACCACGGCGGCGTAGGGGTCGTGGAGCGGGACGGTGCTGGCCCTCCTGAGATTTATCACCACGAAATCGGCTTTCTTCCCCGGCTCGAGGGAGCCCACCTGATCCGAGATGCCGAGGGCCCTCGCGGCCCTTATGGTGGCCATCTCGAGGGCCTCCCTGGCCTTCAGCACGGTGGGGTCGCGCCTGCTGGCCTTGTGTATGAGGCAGGCGAACTTGACCGTCTCGAGCATATCGAGAGTGTTGTTGCTGGCCGGCCCGTCCGTCCCGAGGCCCACTTCCACGCCGGCCGAGAGCATCTCAGGCACCCTGGCCACGCCCGTCCCTATCTTGGCGGAGGCCACCGGGCAGTGGGCCACTTTAACCCCCCTCTCGGCCAAGAGCCTTATGTCCTCGTCCGTGAGGTAGATGCAGTGGGCAGCCAGCGTCCTCGGGCCGAGGAGGCCCAGCTCGTCCAGGTAGGCCACGGGCGTCCTGCCGTACTCCTCAAGGCACCTCCTTACCTCTTCCTCCGTCTCGGACAGGTGGATGTGGATGCCCGTCCCGAGCCGCTCGGCCTCATCCCTCACCCGCTCGAGGAGTTCGCGGCTACAGGTGTAGATGGCGTGGGGCC
>Ga0190319_1000152_pt1 | contig 11197 bp, 15 predicted proteins | sample 48701145_MG_FD_165040 | JGI IMG/M metagenome (GOLD analysis project Ga0190319, IMG submission 165040) | Hydrothermal vent sediment bacterial communities from Southern Trench, Guaymas Basin, Mexico - 4870-11-4-5_MG | ecosystem: Environmental > Aquatic > Marine > Hydrothermal vents > Sediment ...
TTTTAAGGCATATGTCAAACGATGTCATCCAATATGCCAAAAACATTAGGGTTAAGCTTGAAAAAGGGGAGTTTGAGGAGTTAGTATCTAAAAAATTGCAAAAACCAATCCTTAGAAAAGTTAACGAGTTAATAACATGTCTGATCAAAGAAAAGAAACTGTACTTGGAAGCGTTAAGGTATGGTATTGAGCGTGAAGGTAAGAATGTTGAAGGTCTTGAAAGAGTCTTAGGAATAACGGATGAAAAATTCTACAAAGAACTATACGGCCTAATTTTGAAGAAGCAAATAAAGGAATTGTTCATCCTTCTGAAGATTCTCGTCGATTGTGATGCAGATTTGAGAGATGTTGGCTGTGAGAGTTCTGATGGTGCCTAACGATGTCCTGATGTTCAGAGAATCGAAGCCGTTTACGGCTGGGGAAGCTCATTTAGCAAGAAGTATCTTTCCCCTTCCTCAGGCCATAGCTGGAGCTTTGAGAAGTGCAATCTTAATCAAATCCAATTTCTCAGATGACACTTGCGAATTCGTGGGTGTGATTAAGAAAAACGGAAAGATTGCTGAAGTAAAGGATCCAAATTTTGAAATCATAGGATATTTTCCGTTTAAGGAGGAGGAGCTATTCTCAACACCCCTCGACATGGCCAAGGCAAAGGGAATCGAAGGTTACTTCTTTGTCAGACCCCTTAAGCTGTGGAATGGTGGATATATTTTCAGAGGTAAGCATATACACTTCAAGAGCGTTAAAGGTTTTCTAAGCTACTCAGAATTGCTCAAATACTTGAAAGGCGAGCTGGGCGATGATGAGCTTGAGGATATCGTAAAGTCCAATGCTGAAGTTTACTGCAAAGAGAGCAGGATTGGTATAAAGCTCAGTGATACGAAAGTTACTGAAGAGGGATTCCTATATAAGGCAGAGTTTCTGAGGTTTAGGGAGAACGTTAAGCTTTCAGTTTGGCTTGGCAAAGGTTGTGATAAGGTCAGAGAATTTCTGGATGGAGATCTAATCAGACTCGGCGGGGAGGGTAGATTTGCAAGGATAAAGTTTGAAAATGTGAACCTGTTAAAAGATCTCGAAGAATCTTGGGATAAGATAAGAGAGATGATAAACGACAGTGGAAGGCTCAAGGTATATGTCGCAACTCCGACTCTGATCAATGTGAATAACGCTTATAGCTGGGATATTGGAAATACCCTTAAAAAGAAGCTCAATATGGAGATTAAAAACATCTATCCTCTCATAGACAAACCCATCCCCTTTAGCGGTTGGGATTACGCAAAAAATAGACCAAAACCTACGAGATATGCAGTTCCTGCTAGTTCGGTTTACTTCATCGAATTTAAAGGTGAGATCGAACTCGATAAACCGTATATCAAGCTGGGAGAGATTACCAAGCTAGGTTACGGCTTGTGTTTCTTGGGGGTTTGGGGATGAGAGTTTGATTTCTACCACTGGCACTGGTGTCGGGAGTGATGAGGAGGAGAGAAGAAAGAGACTGGAAGAGATGGTAAACGGGTTCATCGAGAAGGTTGTTAAAACATTCAGACTGGATAAGATCGTCCTCTTTTATACCGATGAAACCAAGGAGATGGTTGAATTAATTAAATCGAATGTTGATATAAATGTGGATGAGGTTAAAATAGCGTATGCTGACGATTTCAACCTCTGTTTTGAAACCATGTTCAAAGCTATGAAAAACTATTCCACACACGAGCTCTTCGTCAACTACACTTACGGCACAAAAACAATGAGCTCCGCGATGGCATCTTGTGCAGTTTTTGTTAACGCGCATCTAATCTGCGTTGCTGGGGAGAGAAAGGGTGGATTAGTTAGAAGTGGACTTGAGAAAGTTTCTATTTTCGATCCATACGGATTCAGAGACACAATAACGCTCGAAAAAGTTGCAAGGTTCTTTAATACTCACAATTTCGACGCATCGATATCTGAAGCACAGAATCTGAAAGGTTTCGACCGCAAGGAGGATTTGATAAAATTTCTGATGGCATACAAGCTGTGGGACATGTTTAAACATGAAGAAGGCTTCAGAATGTTGAGAGAATCTTGGAAATCCATAAATTTTGTCGACAAAAACGATGTTAAGAATAACCTCGACTTTCTTGGAAGGTTAATCGATAAGGAGAAAAAGGGAGATGTCGTGGAAGCTTACAAGATGAAACTGCTCGATCTTATGGAAAACGCCAAAAGGAGAATAGAGGCAGGATTTTACGATGACGCGGTTGCAAGGCTTTACAGAGCTACGGAACTCATATCCCAAATACTGCTAAAGTTGGATGGCTACGACGATCCGATCGTTCTCAATGTAAACGATATGAGTGAAAAAGATTGGAAGATCGTCGAGAAGTTCGAGAAGTTTGCGGAAAAAAAGGATGATAAAATCGAATTGAAGTTAGGTTTGATGAACAAGCTCGAACTCCTTTCAGAATTTGGAGTGGATTTGGCAATCAGGATGAAAGATGATAGTAAACTCGGGGATTTGTTGAGAAGGAGAAACGAATCGATTCTTGCTCACGGATTCAAACCTATACTTGAAGACGATGCTAAGAGATTATACGAGCATTTACTCGGTTACGTCAAAGAAATCTATGGAAGGTACTATGAGAAGGATTTTGAAAGGTGTAGATTTCCAAAGTTGGATGTGCTGAGATAAACTTTGAAGAAATAAAGAGTGTTATCGAAAAGCACAAGGATGAGCTTAGGAGAAGGTTTAAGATCAAAGAGATCGGAGTGTTCATACGTAAGAGGAAAGCAGAGAAAAGACAGCGATGTAGACATATCGGTTGAATTCGAGGAGACTCCGACACTTTTGGAGTTCGTTGAACTCGAAAATTATCTGTCATATTTGGGAGTTAAGGTCGATTTAGTTATGAAGAGAGCTTTAAAGCCGAAAATAAGAGAGTACATCTTGAAAGAGGTCGTTTACGTATGAGAACGGACAAAGATTACATCGAGTTGGATGCGATTGAGAAGATAGAAGTGCTTTTAGTTTAAGAAAGTAAAATAGCATAAGGGTGTTGGTATGAAGATTCTGATAGATGTTCCAGAAGGAATCAGTGAAGAGGAGGTAAAAATACTCCTTCGTAAGTACGCGAAGAGAAAGGAAAGATATAGGGAATACTACCGACTTATCGAGGAGGTTGACTGGGATGAACTCGAAAGGGAGGTTAAAGAGTTTAGAAGGTCCTTCAGACTTAGAGAATTTGATGATTGATACTTCGGTGCTCATAGAGTACTCAAAGGCTAAGAAGCTGGAACTACTTGACGGTAGCTACATTTCGGTTATAACTCTGTCAGAGTTTCTCAGGTATTACAGAAGTGATGAAATGCGGGAACGGATAAAGTCACTACTTGAAAGCTTTTTCAGAATAATCGAGCTTGATAACGACGTTATTCTGACGTACTGTAAACTCTATCGTTCTCTTAAGGAGAGGGGCATGATGATAGGGGATGCTGATCTAATCATAGCGTCTTCCGCCATAGCGAAAAACCTCGTTCTCTATACGTTCGATTTGAAACATTTTGAAAGGCTTGAGAAATTCGGTTTAAAGCTCTGGAGGTGTTGATATGTTTGAGAAAGCCATCATATTGGGTTTATATAGCGTAACTCCCGTGCATGCAGGAAGTGGAGCTGAGTTGAGCGTTATTGATCTGCCAATTCAAAGGGAGAAGCATACGGGTTTTCCCGTGATTTGGGGACAAAGTCTGAAGGGTGTTTTGAGGAACAGTTTTAGGAGGTTAGAGTTAAGAGAAGAAGTAAAAATCAACGATAAGAGCCGGAATTGGGAGGAAAAAGCAAAGGAAATTTATGGTGATAGGGCGGAGATGTACATTAAAAACGTTGAGGAGGGTAGGAGGGATCCACCTCTTACGGAAATAATCTTCGGACCATCTACGGAGGCAGCGTCTGAACATGCAGGAGCTATAGGCGTAGGAGATGCAAAAATATTGTTGTTTCCGGTTAGAAGCTTGAAGGGTGTCTTCGCTCATGTAACCTGCCCGCTTGTGCTTGAGAGGTTTAGGAGGGATTTGGAGCTTTTAGGGATTAAAAATGACTTTAAAGTCCCTCAAGTAAACGAGAGTGGAGCTGTGGTATCTAAAGATTCGTCTCTAAAGGTAGATGAAAAAAAGATCGTTTTGGAAGACATAGTCTTAAGTGCAAACGATCAAGATGTTTCGGATCTCACAAGTGTCATTTTCAAGATTTCACCTATCAGCATTGACGAAAAGAGAATAGCAATAGTTCACGACAATGTCTTCTCAAACCTCGTTCAAATGACTACAGAAGTCGTCGCGAGGGTTAAGATAGACGCAGAAAAGGGAACTGTTCAAAGCGGAGCGCTGTGGTATGAAGAATACTTGCCGAGCGACACCTTACTTTATTCAGTCATAGCCGTTGGAAAGCCGAGGAAAGCAGTCAATGGGCTATCCTCCGCGGAAGACATCATTAAAGAGTTTGAAACTTTTAACAACAAGTTTGTTCAGATTGGCGGGAACGAGACCGTGGGTAAGGGTTTCGTAAAGTTGAAGGTGATGAGTAATGAGAACGCTTGAGCAGGAGAGGGCTAAATTTGCCTACGACGCCATTTCTGAAGTGAAAAACGAGAGTTCAGAAGTTCAGAAAAAGTATTCGTCGTACGTTAAAAGTGCACCCGTACTGATTCTCTCGAACGGGCTATCCGCTACGCTTGCCTTTTACCTATCAAAGATGAAGATGAAAGATGGCACGGGGTATGAAGATGTCAGATCCGAGCTCGGACAACAAAATAGATTCGAAAACAAACCGGAAAGAATCGCTTACGCGTATCTGTTCTGCCACATTTCGGAGTGGCTTGCAGAGAAGTCGAACGGTGGGAAAGGTCTAACCAATGGCAAGGATCCTCTGAAGTTCATAATTAAAGAAGCTGATGTCCTAAAAGTCATACAACTGACTCGGGAATCCTTAGCCCTGCTCAACTGGATGAAGCGTTTTGCCGATGCAATGCTTGAGAAAGAGGAGGACTGAACATGCCAAAGTTCTACATCCCATCATATCTTAAAGATACAGTTAAAAGGCAGTGGAGCGAAATTGAAAATCTGTCCCTTCAGTTGAGCAAGTTCATCCCTTTTGGTGAAGACAAGAAGGGTAGCGCCGTTTATAAGCCGAGAATGGATGAATTTGGCAATAGAATTCACCTACCTTCAAAAGTTCTTGAAAATTACAAAATATTTTATAAAATTCAGAAATTACTCTGGGAATCAAAACTTAGAGAATATGGAGTTGATCCCGATGGGTTTCTCAAGGATTTAAGGTTAAAAACTAAATTCCGCCTAATCGTCGGCTTAGGTGATGAAAGCGTCTATGAAACTTCTATAAGGCTTCATCGAAATTACGGAGTTCCCTTTATTCCCGGCTCAGCTTTGAAGGGTGTAGCAAAACACTACGCGATTTACGCCCTTGCGGACGAAAATCACGAGATCTTAAAAAACGAATTCGGAGAAGAAAATTTCTTTAAGTTGGCCGGAAGAGTTCAAAGACTTCTCGAGGAACCCAACAATGATAATATTAAAGAAATCGAATCGCTGAGCTTCAATCTGAACAGAAAAACCGTAAGTTTTAGAGATCTAAGAGAGATTTTTGGAACGCAAAAGTGGGAAGGCTCTATAATATTCTTTGACGCCTACCCAACTTACGACTGCTTGAAGAAGAGAGCGGAAAACAATGAGCCGATCTTGGAACTCGACATAATGAATCCTCACTATCAGTCATATTATTCTGCAAGCGAGAAAGATCTGAAAGAGAAGGTTGAAAAAGCACCCGGCGATTGGCATTCTCCAACGTCGATATTCTTTTTGACCGTTCCGAAGGGTGTAGAATTCCAGTTCGCAATAGCTCCAAGGGAGAATGAAGGTATTAAGCTTTTAGACAAAGCTAAATTAATCCTAATTTCAGCTCTGAGAGAGTTTGGAGTTGGTGCTAAGACATCATTGGGTTACGGTCGCTTTGAGTTCGTCGAAGGTGCTCTCGAACATCATACGGTTTATTAAGATAACGATTGATTATTTTTATGCACTTATAATTTTTCATAGACTTTTATAACCAATTTTGTAAAATTTTGATTATTTAATTTATTTATATTTAGTTTAACGATTTTGTTAACTTTATAGAATGATAATTCATATATTATTTCCCCTGAAATTCAGTAATAAGTTGGATTTTTGAAAAATTTTAAATTACTTGGAAGTTCCAACAAACTTGGACTTTTCGAACATTTTGAAATATAGAAATGGTTAAATGGATGGGTTAGTTAGTAGTATATAAATTTTTTTTTCTCGAACAAGGTTTGGTTTAATTCTTAACATTTTTGGTTGGAAGTATACGTTCGAAGACTACCCTTGAAAAGAAACTGTTATATATCCCCCATAACCCTAAATAATGTTCGACTATACCCCTCAATGAAAAGAGGATTGAAAGTCGGCGGGGTCACACCGCCACTACCCCCTAGCCTTATGGCCTCAATGAAAAGAGGATTGAAAGACAACACCGACAGACCATACGACAAGTGGATCGTCAAGGAACTCAATGAAAAGAGGATTGAAAGACTTCGTCTCACCCGTCAGCCACCACAGCACCTTCTCCGCACTCAATGAAAAGAGGATTGAAAGCCATCTGCACAATCAGTATGTACTTCTGCACATCATTCAGCTCAATGAAAAGAGGATTGAAAGTTAAAAGGGAAAAACCGTTCGTTGAGGAGTACAAGTTGAGAATAACTCAATGAAAAGAGGATTGAAAGTACCTTCCCAATATGTTAGGTAAGGTGACATTCAATACTTCTAAGTATTCTCTCGATGGAACTAACCTAATCTTTACATTATTCCATTCAATGTCCACAGCCATGTCCGTAAGTTTAAGCTGGCTTCCCTTCCTTGATGCATAGCTTTCCAAGACTGTATCAACTCCCTGCTCAAGCTATTCTGACTGATTTAACGAGAAGAGAAATATTAAAAGCATTTGAAGATGATAAGCTAAAGCCTTTTGAGTTTATACGAGAAATACTCGAAGATAATGGTATAAAAGGAGCAGGGAGTGTAGACTTCTATAATGCTTTAATTACCTTCCAATTACCTTCCGTAGTAATGCAAAGCCAATAAGCCATTGAATCACCTCTCAACCTTTATAGCCTCAGTAAACTTCTTAGCATAACATTCAGAAATAGCATTATCGAGTTCGATAAGCTTCTGAACTATTGGATTTTTCTTATTCAGCTTATACATCTTTGCTCTTCCAACTCTTCTCGTTTCTACAACAATTCCAAGATCCTCCAACGTTTTCCAGATCTTAAGCAATGTGGTTCTACTGATTCCCGCTCCTTTTGCTATATCTGTCTTTGAATAGTCAAAAGCTTCATTATCAATTAGAAAGTCGATTACCCTTATTATTGGGTTATCTCTTCCCAAAAATTTCAGAAAGAGTGTTTCTTCTTCCATCTTCACCACCATTTACCTGCGTTAGTGATCTCATACATTCACACAGTGTTAAATTGATAACAATGTTTAAATATCTTTTCATCGATGTTCACTTAAATGGACGATGAAGAACTTCGCAATATCCTGAAAGCTACAATCCTTAAGAAGTCAAAGAGAAGAGGAAAATGGGGTCACGCTCATACGAGCTTCGATAAGCTAACTTCTGGAATTCCCAAGCATTTACGTGGATTGGCTAAGGATGTTGCTGAAGAATTGATCAAAGAAGGGTTAGTACTTGCTAAGCCCACTTCCTACGGCTTAGAAGTTTCATTAAACCCAAAAAGAAAAGCTAAGATCGACAAGATCGTTAAAAAGTACTTAGATAGGGAGTAGGGCGGGTGGGCCTTAAAACGATCTCCGGTGCCTTTGAAGTGGGGAAGGCCAGAGGATGACCGCCAAAACCGGAGCGGAAAAGCCCCCGAGAACTTCTGACCTCCCCCGAAAGAGATCATTCGAAATTTTATAAATATTTTGGAAAAAATGGAAAAAAGAGAAAAATTTGGGACTATTCGTCCCAGAACGGTTTCGGTTTCTTTTCTATCAGGAGCGGCTTTTCCTCCTCTTCATCTTCCTGCCTGTCTTTGCCGTTGTTACTCCTTCTCGGCCTCTTTACGATCTCGACTCTACAGCCATATCTACTCCGTCTACGAACCATCTCAGAGCTTCGTAGACCGCTTGCACGTGCTTGCATGCGTAGTACGGCTCGTCGATGTGCTTTAGAAAGTCGGGGCAGTTGCATTGGAATCTGGAGCCGCTGTATGCTACTACATACTGGCTAGGCTTTCCGTTCGTGCTGTCCAACGAAAGAACTGCGTACTTGTTCTCTTCTACCTTCGCCACGACCATCCTCCAACTGTCCGAAAACCTGACCTTGGCGGTCATCGGGCTGGGAAGTCGAAGAACGAGCCAAAATCGTTTTAGCTGAAAGCCGTAAAATTTCCTTGTTCGTTTTAAAGGAAGCTCGCCCCGATACTGGCTTCGCCCTCAAACCGTATTGCCCAAAACCCGCAACGCTCATCTTTACATCGGTCGAGCTTTCTAATTCGGCTCCCTTTAAAAAATCGCTTTCAGCGCGCTCGGAGAGCAAAACATTTTTGAAACTCGTTCTTTGCTCTCAAGAAGCTAATGAAAGGAGTTCGAAAGGGGATAACAGATGTTATGGCATGGTGGATAGAACAGAGATAGAGAAGCATAGAAAGGAAAGCTTAGAAGTCATTTAATAAGTTTCAGGTTCTTACCTAATTACCCGACGATCACTTAAGCTTAAATCCGATAACTAAATGAAATACCGCAAATAGGAGGCCCCTTAAAGAATGATAATCTTCACGCAACACGCGGAAGAGCAGATGAGGATTAGAAAGATCGATAAAAACGAAGTAATTAATGCTTTGCACAACCCAGACGACCTATTATACGATGTTTTAGAGAAAACATTCGTAGCTGTCAAACGTTCAAACGGAAAATATCTAATAGTAGTTTTTAGTTTGAGTGCTGGATTTATAAAGGTTGTAACTGCATTCAGAACAGATAAGTTAAATATGGTAGAAAACAGAATTAAGAAAGGCAGATGGGTGAGAATATGAAGGTCAGATATGATCCAGATGCTGACATCCTGTATTTGGGATTTAAAGATGCTGAAGTTGAGAATGTCGTAGATGTCGATGATGATGCTTACTTAGAATATGACAAGGATGGTGAAGTTGTGGGAATTGAAATCCACAGAGTTAGAGATTTAATTTTCCCCGAACTGCTCAAGTATTTACTAAAGGCTAAGGAAATCTCTAAGCATCTCTAATCTCTTTAAATAACATCGATCTGAAGAAGTACAGCAGTATTAAGACAGAGAGAATTGAAGCATGTTCATAGCCACCTCTGAGGGCTATGACTAAAATAATCCCGACAATTCCGATCAAGAATAAGGGAAAGAGTGTAACACACTGTTCGAACCTCTCATTTTCGAAGTTCCAATCCTGCCAGAACTCTACCAACTTCTTATTTTTCAGTGCTTTCCTCTCGTTCTTCACTCTGTAGTATAGGGCCGATATCTTGCCGAGCTTCATCAGTTCGTGCTTGAAAGAATTTGGAGTTGGAGCTAAATTAGGCTACGGAAGGTTCACTAATCCCAGTTCTCACCATAGAAAATCCCGTCATGCCTAATTCTAGAGTGAAATTTTAGATCTCTATCACAGATCGGAAATATGTCTATCCTGTCGTTACCTTGCAAATTCTTTTTAGATAAGATCTTCTCTAGATCCTTTCTCTCCTCACTTGTAAGATATCCTATAAATGCACTCTTTTGAATTCTTATCAAGCCAAAATCTTTTAGTATGTCCGCTATTTTATTTCTAAGAGCATCATTCGTTATATCGTAAACGACTAAGACTTTCATAATAGATTTTTGGTTTTTAATTGATAAAGCATTTGCGTTAGACGTTAGAAACGTTCTCGAACAACATAGCGCCTTATTAGTTAGCATTATAATTATTTTTATGCAAACCATAATTTCTAAATAATTTATATTTATTTTTATTATTTTTAATTAATTATTTTTTTCATTATTATTTAATTAGCTTTGCTTATATTACTTGTAATGTTTGCTTCCTTATATGAATCGACCAAAAGAACATGATTATGCTTAAATTTTAATTAACTTGTGTTCAAATTCAAGTTCCAACAAACTTGGACTTTTCGAACATTTTGAAATATAGAAATGGTTAAATGGATGGGTTGGTTAGTAGTATATAAATTTTTTTTTCTCGAACAAGGTTTGGTTTAATTCTTAACATTTTTGGTTGGAAGTATACGTTCGAAGACTACCCTTGAAAAGAAACTGTTATATATCCCCCATAACCTTAAATAATGTTCGACTATACCCCTCAATGAAAAGAGGATTGAAAGTGGCTGTATCGTCGGAAGCATCGATGTGCCAACGCCGTACCTCAATGAAAAGAGGATTGAAAGCCAACTTGTTTTTATAAACGGTTGGCGTGCATTCCACGTAATCCTCAATGATGAAAAGAGGATTGAAAGTCTCCAAGCCAGAGCCTTCCGGTGCGACCGCGATGGGGCCTCAATGAAAAGAGGATTGAAAGTTTTAGCAGGTGGAGGGGGTGGAGGTGTCGGTTTCTTGATCTCAATGAAAAGAGGATTGAAAGCTTCTTCGTTCCGCCAATCGCACTCAGCTCTCTCCAAAACTCAATGTAAAGAGGATTGAAAGAATACTTTTTCAAGCCTATTTTTGCCTTTTTTGATTACTTACTCAATGTAAAGAAGATTGAAAGGCGAAGTTATTGTAGGCTGTAATGATAATGGGCTCGGACCTCAATGTAAAGGGGTAAACACGCATCCAGAATTGTTTTACGGGTGTATACATCCCAGTAGAGGACTTTCAAAGATCCTCACATTCAATCTATAACACTTTTGAATAGCCTATCGAGTTCTGGAACGGTATCGAATCTTGTAAGTTCATCTGGTTTTATCCATCTATATTCGGTGTGTTCCCAATTTAGGATTATCTCCGGCTTATCCTTCAACTCAACCAAAACTGGATATATGAAGAGTATCTTACCGCTAGCTTTCCTTAACTTGTAGACCTTACCCACCTTTATCCTTGCTATGTGACTTCTGTCTATGCCAAGTTCCTCTTCAACTTCCTCTATCGCCTTCTCATGGG
>Ga0190319_1000154_pt1 | contig 11132 bp, 13 predicted proteins | sample 48701145_MG_FD_165040 | JGI IMG/M metagenome (GOLD analysis project Ga0190319, IMG submission 165040) | Hydrothermal vent sediment bacterial communities from Southern Trench, Guaymas Basin, Mexico - 4870-11-4-5_MG | ecosystem: Environmental > Aquatic > Marine > Hydrothermal vents > Sediment ...
CTTTGGACGTGGCAGATAGGATGATAGAAAACGTGATCGGAACATTCGAACTTCCTTTGGGTATAGCCACGAACTTCCTGATCGATGGTAGGGATTATCTGATCCCGATGGTTATAGAGGAGCCAAGTGTCGTTGCAGCTGCCAGCAATGCAGCGAGGATTGCAAGGATTAAGGGAGGATTCACAACTCACTATACCGGCTCGATCATGATCGGGCAGATTCAAGTTTTAACCGACAACCCTCATTCCGCAAAATTCGAAGTCTTAAGACATAAGGATGAGATAATCTCGAAGGCTAACGAGATAGAATCGAGCATAATCAGATTGGGAGGGGGATGTAAAGATCTGAGCGTGAGGATAATTGAAGGTAAAAAGCCTATGCTAATAGTGAATCTGCTGATCGATGTCAAAGATGCCATGGGCGCAAACTTCGTAAATTCAGTATGTGAGCATGTAGCTCCCTTCATAGCGAAAATTACGGGTGGAAGGGTTTTGCTGAGGATCCTATCCAACCTGAGCATATACAGAATTGCAACGGCCAGAGCAATATTCGATAAAGATGCCATAGGTGGTGATGAAGTCGTTGAAGCGATAATAGATGCGTACGAGTTTGCAAAGGCTGACATCTTCAGATGTGCAACCCACAACAAGGGAATAATGAACGGAATTGCAGCGGTTTTGATAGCGACAGGAAACGACTTCAGAGCCGTGGAGGCTGGAGCACATGCCTATGCTGCTATGCACGGCTACAAACCACTTACACATTATGAAGTGAATGAAGATGGGGATTTAATCGGCTACATCGAACTTCCGATGGCTGTCGGAGTTGTTGGGGGTAGTATAAGGGCCAACCCATTGGCACAGATCTGCTTAAAGATTTTGGGTGTAAAGACGGCTGAAGAACTTGCCAGGGTGCTTGCTGCGGTTGGATTGGCCCAAAACTTCGCCGCTTTGAGGGCTTTGGCAACTGAAGGGATTCAAAAAGGTCATATGGAACTGCATGCGAGAAGTTTGGCATTGGCAGTCGGAGCTAAGGGTGAGGAAGTTGATAAAGTCATTGAAATCATGCTGAGAGAGGGTAAAATAAGCATGAGCAGAGCTAAGAAGATTTTGGAAGAGATCAGAGCAAAGACTTAAATTTTTTCCAATGTATTATTTTATGGGGGTGAATGTATGAGGCTAAGCTCTGGCTACATAATAGTAGGAGCTTACGCAGATAAGATCAGGAGAACATTATTCGCGCAGCTCAGGGATAAGATCAAGGGTGGTGAGATAGATTCCAAAAGCGTTGCAAAGGCTGCCGCAGATTTAAACAAGTTACTTTATGAAATCTTAGTTAACAAGCTTAAGCTGGATAAGGGTGATGTGGTTAGGGTGATGGTAGAATACGATGTCTCGGACGGTGAGGTTACATGGAACCTCGACACACTGAGCATCGAGGTCTTCAAGAGGGTGCCAGAAGAGGACGTTAAGCCAGTGATTGAGGATGCCATAGGTAGAATGGAGGAGCTTGAGGAGGTTGAGGAGATCAGATTCATGGTCGAAAAGGCCGGAGAAACCGATTTGGGTGACACGGTTTATTATGTGAACGTCGATGGAGAGCTCGCGGGGGCTTTGGTCGTTACCCCACTCAACGGTGAAGCTATCGTCAGAGGAGCTATAGTTAAGCCGAATCCGGTGGTCATCGAGAGGACTAAGATCGAGATCGAAGAGAATTTGGAAGATGCTCTGATAAGGTTGGTTGAGGAGAGGGGAAAGGAGGTCGATGAGGAAACGGCCGAGAAGATCGTTAACGAGATCAGAGAGATGGTCGAGTAACTGAAAAAGGTTTTTATAATTGACGCCAAAGATGAAGACATGGAAGAAAACATAACAAGGATAGGTGTCAGTTTACCAAAGAACTTGCTTGAAGAGTTCGACAACATCATAAGGACTAGGGGATACTCATCGAGAAGTGAGGCCATCAGAGACGCTATAAGGAACTACATAATGGAGTACAAATGGCTTGAGAGGGAGGAAGGGGAAATAGTAGGCGTAGTAAACGTCATCTATAACCACAACGTTAAGGGAGTCAGCGATGCTTTAATTTCACTTCAGCACGATTTTTTGGATATAATAACAACAACTCTGCACATACACCTAAACAAAGATTACTGTCTTGAGATGATCCTCGTGAAGGGTGACATGAATAAGGTCAAGAGGTTGGTAGACAAGATAATGACACTCAAAGGCGTTACAAATGTTAAGCTGATCACAGCTTTAAGGGATTAGCCTTACGATGGACGTGTATGTAGAGTTTTCTCAAAGGGATCTCTATGCAACGATTCTGCTAAGTTTACTTCTGCTTTTAGCAGCACAACCGTTGCTTGCGATAAGATCGATAGGTTTTGGGAGGGATTACATTTACATCGTATTTTCAGATGGTTCGTTCTCGATCCTTTACTCTTCACTCCTGCATTTAGCGATAATTCTTGTAGCCGTGGGTACGGTTACACTTCACGAGATCTTTCACATGCTAACTCTAAAGATCATCGGCGTCGATTTCAAGTTGAAGCCCATAACTCTGTCTAGGTTACCAGTTGCAGTTCAAATTGATTACGATGAGATGGAAATGTGGCAGTATCTGATAACTGCCCTCTCTCCGCAAACATTAACTATAGCTCTGATCATTATCGTCCATTTTACGAAATACGATTTTAAAACTCTCCTTGTTCTAACCGCAATCTTAAATTTCGCAAGCTCATCCGGGGACTTCTATGGAATCGTAAAGACACTCATAAGGGTAAGAAGCGTCAGGGGAAGGATAATCAAGGTAGGGAAGCTTAGATACTTGATTAAATTATAGGTTCAAAAAGGTTGTGACACCACATTGTGGACAATTTATATCTCATCAATAATATTGCATCACTACCGTTCAAAAATACTTATTTTAGATTTTGTGATTTATATAATCTTAAATTCGTTCTGATAGCGACTCCGATCATAGCATAGAAGTCTTAGGCGGATGTTCCGCGATCTATAAGGGGTCAGCTTTAGCTCGAAGTTTCCAATATCGGTCGCATATATTGTGGGGAGTACGGTTGAGAGGAGAAAAAAAAATGCTTAAAGACCACGAAAAAGTTTAAATATCGTATCCGATAAACTATAGCTGAAGCGGGGTGGGGTAGCCAGGTAATCCCGGCGGGCTCATAACCCGCAGATCGCCGGTTCAAATCCGGCCCCCGCTATGGCAGCTTTTATAATTTTTAGTTTTTCAAAAATGGTTAAGTTAAACCTTCTTTAATCCATCTCCTGCTTTTCTATTCAAACAGATAACCCTTGCCAGTTATCCGTCCTAAAAATTTATTAAGCTCTGTATTAGTTTTTCTAATTGCATTAGCGTTACCAACAACTATCAATCGACATTTTGCCCTTGTTAATGCAACATTCAGCCTATTTGGATGTGACGCAAAATTAATTCTGCTCTTATCTGTGCCAGTAACGGAAAATATAATTATATCTTTTTCTCTTCCTTGAAAGCCATCTACGGTGTTAATTTCGATATTGCTGTCTTTAATTAATTAACGTAACTTTTCGACTTGAGCTACATATGAGTAATAATCCCGATTCTCTCCTTCAAGACCTAAATCCTTGAGAGTGTTAACAATTTCATGAATAACCTCGATTTCCTCCCCATTATAAACAGATCCCCCTTCAGCTTTACATGTTCCAGCTACATCTATGAAAACAACAGGATATTTGAGAAAGCTCACTGAGGACAGTAATTTCTCAAGCTTCTTACAGACTTTACCGGAATTCTTGCTAATTTCGATATTTATGCCTGCATTCTTATAAATAAACTCTTTTGAAAATTCGATTATATCTGGCAGACTTCTATAGTGAACGCTCAAATGAGCATCCGTACCAAATTTGTTCTTTAGGTAGTAGAATATGCCAACCTTCTTATGCAGATCGATATCATCACTTCTAATATTCTTGAAGATGGGCAATAATTGCAGGTGATCTCCTATAATAACCCACTTTTTACCCTTAATTAACCCCATTAGTCCCAAAGGAATTGAAATTTGACTACACTCATCGATGATAACTGTGTCAAATGTTATGTCAAACAAAGTCCCAAGATTTGACCTTTAATAGTTGAACCTACTACATCGGCCTTCTTAAGTGTAATCTTTTCTGCAAGCTCTAATAATCTTTTTAGCTCTTTCTTTTTATCGATCAGAACTTTTGTTTTCTCTTTGATTTCATTACGTAATTTCTCATCTAAGCTTTTCTTAGTTAATTTTTTAGACCCTCTTCTAAAAGTCTAAGATAAATTTCTTTCTCACGTTTCAATTCTTGAATTTGCTTCTCAAGATACTGCTTCTTTCTTAATGCTGTGGATCTTAGCATATCACCCTGAATAATCGGTAATAGATATTTTTTAATATATTCTTATTTTTTTAATTTTAGCGTCAATCTCCATAACCTTCTTTTGAAGTTCAATAACTTTAGGATCCATTTCATTGCCTAAAACCTCATTTTTTCTTGGTAAAAGTTCGTCAAGTTTCGATTTTTCTGTTTCTTTTAGTTCTCTTCTTAAGTTTTTCAATTTTCTTAGTTTTTCTTTGAGATTTTGAATTTCTTGCTATACCTCTCTAATTTCATCCACTAAATCCTTCGGAACTTTTTCATATCTGACCTTTGAAAGCATAACCTTCTTTAGCTTGTCAGAGATTTTTTCTGCTCTTCCAACTCTTACAATTTCAATATCTTTTTTGTCGGCTAACTTTTCTAATACGCTATCGACTGCAATGTTTGTATGTGATGTTATTAGAACTTTTTCACCACGTTTTACGAGTTCGTAGGCAGATTTGGCTATAACTTCAGTTTTACCAGTTCCCGGAGGGCCAACGACTATAAGAATTTGATTATCTTTTAAGCCGAGTATCTGTCTAACGACGTTGATCTGAGAATAATCTAACTCAAATCCGCTCAGGCTAGTCTTATCTTCAAAATTCATCGGACTAATTTTCTCCTTCCCTTTTCGTTTAAGCGCCCTTATAGCACTTTCAGCATTTCTAATAACTCTCTCCAAGCTCTCTTTTAGCTCTTGTTTACTCTCATCGGACAAAGAACTTTTTAGTTATCTCAGTGATAATATCATATAATCCCCTAAAATCACGTCGAGCTTCTAAAATCCAAGCTTCCTGCAACTGATATCCGATTAAATTCTCAGCATTTGTAATTTCAACCATTACATTCTCTCTCAACCATTCAGGGATATTCAGCTCACTAAAATCCACTGTTACCTCATTGTCAATTTTATCAAAGTAGATTATTCTACCAATTCTCTCAATCCTTCTATCAGCTCTACTACCCACAACGCAACCCACAATAGTACCTTCATCAAAGTCTCTTAGCTCAGAAAATAGTTGAATAGTTAATATCCCCTTCCCTCGATCAATAGATGTTACCCTTCCTATAACTGGATTTATTACTCGGTCCTTGAGTTCTCTTATCTCTTCCAGAAAAATGATCCATAACCATCCTGGGAATAGAGCATCACAATGCTCGCAACAGACTATATCCTTAGACTTATTACCGCAAATATCACAACGACCCAATACGTTTGAAGGATCTATATCCATCTCAATTATGTTTAAAATGTGATCGATCTCACTCGTCAGAAACTGAATAATCTCATTCGCTATGGTAAGTAAATTTGGAGATTTTCTAAGTTCTCTTAAAATCTTCTCAAAAACTTTATTAATATTAAATTCGTAGATATAATCGAGTATCATGTGCAAAATCATAGCCTTAACAACTTTAATCCCAAAAGCTTCCCTAAAAGCCTTCTCAGCTTTAATCGGATCATATTTCACCCAGTCATATCTCTTTTTAACTCCTTCTGGAAATTTGAATTCACCATATGCTGTTTTATATCTGTCTGGCAAAATATGAGCAAAATCTATAATTTCATCAATTATCCTACTTAGTTCTACATCAAGCCCTAACTCATGAGCAAAAAGACAATGTATCCACTAACTTGGCATATAAGGCAAGTATCATTATTATCTATTTAAAGCCTTACTAAATTTAAAAAATAAAATTTTTAAATATAATTATAGCATTTTCAATGCATTCATGGCCTTTTCCAATTTTCGCCCAATTGTAAATCTAATCGTTCTCTTATGTACATTCTGACATCAGACCGTCTGTATATTATAAGCAGATATAAATCTGAATTGTACTGATACACCCTCCCCCTCTGTCCCCTTTCCCTAATCCTATGAAAAATTCTTGAGAAAACTCCAGAACGCTTAAATCGTAATTTGATGCACTGATACTGAGAGTCTTATGATCTCTATTTCACTCCACACAGCCTTCGCTGTCAAAGAATTCCCTTAAAAACTCGACAGAATACTTTCTAGCGACCTCAAACAACTTCTCCTTTTGTTGCCTTAAAAACTCATATAATATCTTACTATTGGCTTCAACGCACCACCTGTCGCATCTGCTTCTATCCCTCTCAAGCTTTAACGACGTCTTAAGCCCTAAAGCTTCGAGACATCTCTTAAACTCTTCAGCTAACTCCCTATCAACAACCTTAAGCCTTATCCTGTACTTATATGATCTACCAGATTTTCTAAAGCTTACACTTCCATCCCCGAACATCACTCCGATCACATAAGCAAGCTTCAGAGAAGGTTCAAGTCCGAACGGAATTCATCCTGTTTAAAGGTTTATGCAACCCTTTGCACCACCTCATAACTGTAACCCTTGAAACCTTAATCCCCCTATCTTGAAGCATTGCGATTTCTGATTAGCTCAAACCCCCTTCCCCTTAACATCTTTATCTCTTCAATCAAGTTCTCTGAAATTAACTATTATTTAATAAATATATTTCTATAAACTTCAAAATATTCGATGTTCTTCGTTAAGATGTTGTCGTGCAAACGGCTAAATATTCTCAAGCTAAATCGATTCCATGGAAGACGTTATCAAGTTGGCCTCAGCAAAAGCTTACGAGATGGATTTAAGAGATGAGATGGATTCTGAACTACTAAAGCTTGCGTTCGAGCGTGAAATTATGGCAGTAACGATTCCGAAAAAATCGGGTGGAATGGGCGAAGGCTACCCAAAACTCTGTGAAATCGTTGAGGAACTTGCAAAGGTGAATTCAGGTTTTGCTTTAACAGTTGCCGCTCACCACATGGCCGTAAACTGCATAAGGATGTTTGGAAATGAAGATTGGCTTAAAGAACTAACAAAGCGGGTTGGAGCCTTTGCGGTTACCGAGCCACATGCTGGAAGTGATGTAGCATCGATAAAACTCAAAGCGGAAAAGAAAGGAGATACATTCGTTCTGAACGGAAACAAAACTCTAATAACGAACGCAACCTTTGCCGACATATTCGTAGTCCTTGCAAAGGTTGAAGATAAACCGACAGCCTTTATCGTTGAAAGATGCGACGACATAGAATTCAGAAAGCTTGAACTGATGGGAATGAGAGGTAGCGGAATTGCATCGATAAAGTTCAGAGATGTCGAAGTCCCAGCCGAGAACGTTTTGTTCGAGATTGGGAAGGGCTTGAAAGTTATTTTAGCTACGCTCTCAAAGAGTAGAGTTGTTTTCTCAGCCTTGGGCTTGGGAATCACAGAAAGATGCCTTGAGCTTGCTGTAAAGTATGCCAAGGAAAGAAAGGCTTTCGGAAAGAACATTGCAGAATTTCAGGGAATTCAGTGGATGCTTGCAGAGATTTCGGCTGAGATAGAAGCTTTAAAACACCTAATATATCACACGGCAGAGCTTGCAGAAAGGGAAGACGTCACAAAGCTCAGTGCCATGTGCAAACTCCTAACTGCTAGAATCGCGAAGAGGGCAGCCGATATAGCGGTTGAGATCTATGGTGGACACGGATTGATAAGAGGATCGCCCGTTGAGAGGGCTTATAGGGATGTTAAAGCGTTGGATATCGGTGAAGGTACTTCGGAGATCATGAAGATGATCATTGCAAGGCATATCTTATGTTAATTTCAGATAAAAATTTTATATAATAATCAAAATTTAGGATCAATTAGGCAGATTCAGATTGGATTCTCCTTTCCTTTGGAACGTAGTTCTTTATGACTTTACCGTTTCCCTTCCCACAGCCCAAGAAGAAGTTTTTCCACTTCAAAATGACATAACCCTTAACGGGTAACTCCAAATCTTCACCGCTCATCCATCTTCTAGCTTTTTCATCATCCAATTCAATTACGTTCTTCTTTGCAAGCTTTCCAACGATGAAGCTACCCTCGATCGACAACCTTATCCCGTTCTTTTCGAGCGTTCCAAAGTACAGTCCGTAGTGATATTCTGGAACTTCAACCTGGCATTTCTTGAATGCATAAACTCTACGCTTCCCCCTCTCCTCAAAGTCCAAATCGAGCTTCAGAAATTCCGATTTATCTACACCGAACTGTCTTTCGAGGAACTCTGCAATTTTCTCTTTTAGCATTGGTAGAAAGTTTAATTTGCAAATATTAGCATTTTTGCTAAGCTGGCTTCAAAATTTTGGCTATAAAAAATCCTTCGGTATCGTTGTCTTGAGGATGTATTCTCAAACATCTCAGCACTTCTCTACAGTACTCTTTATCTTCAAACTTCGTTATCGGTCTCTGGCTTTTAACAGGCAGATCTATTTCAACGACCTCTGCATCCATATTCATAACGAGATGATCTATAACCTCCTCGTTCTCAAGTGGATCTAAGGTGCAGGTGGCGTAAATCAAAATACCTTCGGGCTTTAATGCTCTGTAACCAGCCATAATCAGCTCTTTCTGCAATCTCGACAACGATTCAACCTCTTTAAGTCTCCACATCTTCAGATATTTGAAGTTCTTCCTTATCATTCCAACGTTACTGCAGGGGGCATCTAACAGAACCCTGTCAAAGGTATTCTTGAATCTCTTAAAAAATCTACCGTCCTTCATCGTAACTCTTGCGATCGTAACTCCGCATCTCTGCAGATTTGAAATCAAGATGTTTAATCTGTCAACCTTAACATCATTAGCAATTATACAGCCCTCATTCTGCATGTACTGAGCTATTTGCGTAGTTTTTCCTCCCGGTGCTGCTGCCATATCTAAGACAAGCATTCCTGGTTTAACGTCTAAAGCAACAGCAGGAATCATTGCAGATGCTTCTTGGGAGAATATCAAGCCCAATTGGTGCTCTATGGTACCTCCAACCTTTTCAACGTTGATGAAGAACCCTTCCTTACACCAAGGAATTGGTTCAAGCTCAAATCTATCGCTCAGACTTTTAACAACATCCTCAACGCTTGCTTTGAGCGTATTAACTCTTATGCTTGTCCTTAAAGGTTTGGCCATGTATCTGTAGAATTCATCAGAATCGTCGATCTCCTCATACCTTTCTATGAACCTTGGATTAATCTTTCTGAACTCTTCCTTAATCTCCTTAGGTGTTAGACTCTCGCTGATCATTCGTACGTTCTTGAGAGATGGTAGAATAAAGCTGTTCCGATCGCACTCACAAGACCGGTCAGTACGAAAGCCCAAGTTAGGCCCATAATATCCATGATTATCCCAGCCAAGATTGGAGAACTAGTCATTCCTACACCCATAGCCATGTTAAATAGACCCATAACAGCTCCATGCCCAAATTTCCTCCCAAGTTCTGTAGCCATCGCCGAAGCTGAGGGCATCGAAATAGCTCCACCGATACCGATGATCAGCCCCAAACAGAGAGTTGCAAGAAAACTTATGCTGAGGAATGGAAGCACTATGAAAGCTATCGTTGATAATATAGCTCCAAAGACTACAAGCTTGACTCTATCGAATTTATCCGCTAAGGTGCCAAATATTCTTTGAAATAGGGCGTTTGAAAGTATTATGATCGCTACGATCATTCCAATCTGAAACCCAGAAAAATGAGAAATTAAAATAGGCAGGAACGACATCACCATCGCCAATCGAAACGCGTTAGATACTCTAAATATTAAAAGAGCCTTTAACAGTCTGTTTAATATGACCTTTTGAAATTTTACTCCATGTTTTGGCTTAACGGATGGCACAAAAAGTAGAACCAGCAGAAATGCGAATGCCGTAAGGATCGACATAATTTCAAAAGCGAACATCATTCCAAACTCATCTTTGATTATCCCACCCAAAATCGGTCCAAATCCAATTCCCAACAGAAAAGAGAGATTAAAGGTACTCATGTATCTACCCTCCTCACCCTTCGGAGCGATTTCACTAACGTAAGCCATAGCAGTCGGGATAACCATGGCAGAGGAGAATCCATGAACGATCCTTACAACTGCAAGCTCTTGAACGTTTCTTACGAGTATGTAGGCAACAGAGATTATAGAATACATGAGAAGACCTAGAGCTAAAAACTGCTTCTTTCCGTATTTATCTGATACCTTGCCAATTATAGGCATGAATATTGCTCTTGAGAGTGAAAAACCGGAGAATATTATTCCAAGCCATAAACCAGTGGCTCCTAAGCTCTCAGCATAGAGTGGCATTAAGGGTGCCACGATACCCAACCCAAGCATAGCTGAAAATACAGCCACCAACAGAGCGAGCATCGATTAAATTTTGCTCATGTTTAAATATTGTAGCATGGTAAGGTTTTTAAATCTCAAACCATAATGGCTAATCGGGTGGGCCGGTAGCTTAGCCAGGTAGAGCGCGGGACTCTTAATCCCGCGGTCGGGGGTTCAAATCCCTCCCGGCCCGCTAGGAAACTTGATAATAACCTCCCAGCTAGTTTGGCGTCGCTAGTCCATAGCACGCTGGTCAAGTTTTTTTAGCAATGCGTAGAAGAAACCTATCGTTCCGTGCCTATGCGGGAAGGCTCTTATCGTACCTTTCATGAATCCTTCGGAGTAATAACCTTTAAGGGGTACAAGCTCTACATCATCTCTACTTTCCAAAATCCTCTTTACAACCTCCTCATTTTCCTCCTTAAACATCGAGCACGTACAATACAGAACCCTACCACCTGGTTTTAAAAGTTCTACAGCCGTCTTGAGCAGCTGATACTGAAGTTCTGCGATATCATCTATTTTTTCCTCTCTTATCCTCCATCTAAGCTCCGGATTCTTCATTAGAGTTCCATCCGACGTGCAAGGAGCATCG
>Ga0190319_1000157_pt1 | contig 11053 bp, 9 predicted proteins | sample 48701145_MG_FD_165040 | JGI IMG/M metagenome (GOLD analysis project Ga0190319, IMG submission 165040) | Hydrothermal vent sediment bacterial communities from Southern Trench, Guaymas Basin, Mexico - 4870-11-4-5_MG | ecosystem: Environmental > Aquatic > Marine > Hydrothermal vents > Sediment ...
CCAGAGTCTCCCCCCGGGCCGATTTATACGTTAGCGGGCGGTTAGAGGAGCCTCGTCCTTAGGCCCGCCCCCTCCTCCCCCAGCTTCACGGCCGACAGGGCCGATAGACCGAGGGGCGTGATGGTGTAGAGAACCCTGCGCCCGAACCTCACGGTCTTAACCAGCCCAGCCTCGAGGAGGCGCTCGAGATGCCTCTGGATGGACCACCAACTCATGCCGAGGGCTTTGGCCAGCTGGTTGCAACTCATCTTCCTGCCCAGGAGGGCCTCGAGTATTTTAGTTCTGGTCCTGCCCCCGCGGCCGAAGGTGAGGAGGGCGAGGGCCTCCTCGGTAAGAGAAGGAACAGCCCCCGGAGGGCTTGGGCCCCTCCCGGCGGCCCTCAGGAGGCCAGCTGGCATGGGGACCGTCGTGCCCAGCATGGCCGAGACCCTATCGTCCCCGAGGGCGTCGGCGAGGGCGAGAACGGTATTGAAGAGCTCCTCCCTGGACGCGGGCCTGCCCGGCAGGTCAACCGGGCCGGCCGGGACCTCAATATGGACCTGGTCGGGCTGGAGCTCCAGGAGGAAGGAGGAAAGAGCCCTGAGGGCCTTCTCGGACGTATTCCCTCCGTCCGGGAGGCCGAGCAGCATGACAGATACCACGAGCTCGGCCCCTGAGGAACGGGCCTTACGCCCGAGCTCCCTCAGGCCCTCGAGGATCTTCCTGAGGCCGGGGAGACCCGGGTGTGGCCTGTTTATGGTCCTCCACAGGCCCTCATCGACGGCGTCGAGCTTCACGACCACGTAATCCAGCCTGGAGAGGGCCTCGGCTACCTCCTCCCTCCAGAGGAGGGAGGAGTTCGTGAAGGCCGCCAGCCTCGCGCCCGGGGCCCTGGTATCCCTCGCCCTCGCGATGGCCTCCACCACCTCGGGCAACCTCGGGTGGAGGGTGGGCTCCCCGTTCCCTATCAGGACGAGCGCGTCCAAGACGTGGTGAGATGCGGCCACCTCCAGGGCATTCAGGAGGGCCTCCTCGATCTCGCCCGGCTCGGGCCATGTCCCGATGCCCTCGGGGCCGGCTACGACCTGGAGGAAGGGGGACAGGGGGCAGTAGAGGCAGTTGTAGGTGCAGGCTGCCCTCCCGGGCGGGAGGACGTTCACGCCCAGGACGGTCCCGAGCCTCCTCGAGATGTTGGGGCCGAAGGCCACGGAGCTTATGACCTGCCCCGTATCACAGAGTGGGTCGTAAGCCATCATGCCGTGGTGCTGGCTCACCCGTCATTTATTACCGTTAAGCATTCAATTTGAGCACGAATTGAAAATATGCTTATACCATCCCGCGGGCCCGCTCGCCCGCCATGAGGGAGCAGGCCCGTGGTGGGCTCGCCTTCAGGACGGCCATGACGGCTATCTCGACGGCCCTCGTATGCGTGGCCACCGCCATGTTCACCATCTACGTGCCGGCCACGAGGGGCTACTTCAACCTCGGGGAGACCATGGTCTACACGACGGCCCTGCTCTTCGGCCCCTACGTGGGTGCCCTGGCCGGGGGCCTCGGCTCGGCCCTGGCCGACCTGCTGCTCGGGTACCCTTTCTACGCGCCCGCCACCCTGGTCATAAAGGCCTGTGAGGGCTTCATAGTGGGCTTCCTGTCCAGAAGGGGCCTGAGGGCTAGCTCAAAACTGAGGAAGGTCCTCACCCTGGCAGCAGCCTTCACCTCCGGCTCCCTCCTCGGCTCGGTGGGGGCCCATTACTACAGCGGCCCCATGACGTTGTCCCTCGGGCCCCTGGAGATCCAGGGCTTCGTGCCGGCGGCGCTCTGGATATGCCTCGGTGTCGCCCTCGCCGTCCTGGTGGTGGCCCTGGGCTTCGGCCTCGAGCCCGAGGCGGGATGGCTCGTCTTCTCCATGCTCGTGGGAGGCTCCGTGATGGTCCTCGGGTACTTTCTCTATGAGTTCGCCTGGTTCGGCTGGGCGGCCCTGGCGGAGGTGCCGGTCAACATAGGCCAGATGGCCGTCGGCATGGCCGTTGCCATGCCCCTCACCAGGGCCGTGGAGAGGAGGGCCCCGGGCCTACGCCATGCTTAAGGCCGTGCTGGTCAAGGGCCCCATGGGTTGTCGGCGGTAGAGGTGGCGATAAATGCCCTCAGGGTGGTGGAGCCCGAGGACCTCAGGGTCCTCAGGGCCCTCGAGGAGCTCATGACGGCCTACGAGTACGTGCCGGTCGAGGCCATAAGGAGGGCCTCGGGCCTCCACCCCAGGGAGCTCTCCTACAGGCTGGACAGGCTCCACGAGCTCGGCCTGATAAGGAGGTGGATAGGGCCCTACACGGGCTACGTGCTCCGGATGTCAGGCCACGACCTCCTGGCCCTCCACGCCCTCGTCAAATCGGATGTGCTCGAGGCCTTCGGGAAACCCCTCGGGGTGGGGAAGGAGGCGGATGTCTATGACGCCCTCATGCCGGGTGGGCGTAGGGTGGCCGTCAAGTTCCACAGGCTCGGGAGGACGAGCTTCAGGCAGACGAGGAGGGTGAGGGGCTATATATCCGAGGGCGTCTGGGCCGATTGGTACATAAGGTCGCGGACCGCCGCCAAGAGGGAGTTCAAGGCCCTCGGCCTGGCCTTCTCAGCAGGGGTCTCGGTCCCCGAGCCTATAGCGAGGAACAGGCACGTGGTCGTCATGGGCATGATAGAGGGGGCCGAGCTCGCGAACATCATGGAGCTGCCGGAGCCCGCCTCCACGCTCGCCGAGATACTGGCTAACGTTAGGAGGGCCTACCTGGGGGCGGGCATAATACACGCCGACCTGAGCGAGTTCAACATAATAATAAGGCCTGATGCGAGCGTGCTGATAATAGATTGGCCCCAGTTCGTCTACAAGGACCATCCAAATGCCGATTTCCTACTCGAGAGGGACGTGAGGACGGTCGTGAGATTCTTCGGTAGGAAGTTCGGGGTCCGCTTAGAATTGTCATCGGCCCTTGATTTCGTCAGGGGCCTCTCGGAGGGCCTGGAGGGCCTTACTTAGGCGCCTCCAGGATTACGTACAGTATGTTGTTGCCCCTTATCAGGACGTTGGTGCCGTAGCTCATGACCGGCTGGCCGTTCACGAACTCCTTAGCCTGCGATAGCACGACGTTCATGTAGCCATCGCAGTATTCCATCACCCCGTGATATTCAACACCGTTCTTCAGCTTGATGATCACGTGCGAGTTCGTGAACCTGGCCAGCAGGTTGAGCGGTTTCCTATTGACCTCCATGCCCGCACCCGGGCCTAACGCCGGGGCCGGCTTTAAAAGCCTTAGGAGGTTCCGCATAGCATATCTTAAATACCTTTTAATAGCCCCTCGGGCATGCCGGTCGGGTCCCGGCGGTATGCCACCTCATGCCCGCGGCCCAGTTAAGGCCCCTTATATAGGCCGGGGGCGCACGTAGCCGGGGATGATAGAGGTAGAGCCCATAGCCTTCGACAGCATGGGGACGAGGAGCATGGCCACCCTCGTCAGGACGGGCGATCTCACGGTCCTCATAGACCCCGGCGTCTCCCTCGCGCCCATACGGTACGGGCTGCCACCCCACCCGATCGAGGTGGAGAGGATGGAAGAGCACCACGATGCCATAGTGAGGGCCGCCCGCGAGGCCGACGTCCTGGTGGTAACGCATTACCACTACGACCACCACATGCCGGATGAGCCCGGGATCTTCGAGGGCAAGATAGCCCTGATAAAGCACCCGAGGGAGAAGATAAACATGTCCCAGAGGAGGAGGGCCGCTTACTTCCTGGGCGTCCTCGAGGGCTTCCCGAGGCAGATCGAGGAGGCGGATGGCCGCGAGTTCAGGTTCGGGCAGACGAGGATAAGGTTCTCCCAGCCCGTCTACCACGGCACGAACCCGAGGCTGGGCTACGTCATAGAGGTGTGCATCGAGCACGGCGGCGATAAATTCGTCTTCACCTCCGACGTGGAGGGCCCATCCCTCGAGGACCAGGTGGGCTTCATACTCGAGGAGAAACCGGACCTCGTGTTCCTGGACGGCCCCATGACCTACATGCTCGGCTACCGCTACTCGGCCAAGAGCCTCCAGGCCTCGGTGGAGAACATGGTGAGGATGCTGGAAGCGGGCGTCCAGAAGCTCGTGGTGGACCACCACTTCCTCAGGGACCTGAACTACAGGGAGCGCATAACGCCCGTTTACGAGGCGGCCAGGGAGCACGGGGCCGAGGTCCTGACGGCCGCTGAGTTCGCGGGCAAGCCCATAGAGATGCTCGAGGCCCACAGGAAGGAGCTCTATGAGAGGAGCCCCGTTTAGGACAGACTCTCTTTTTTAGTAAAGGCTTATTAACAGGTACAAATCGACCTCCCAGCCGGGGACCAAGGAGTGCGTGGAGTACGATATGCTTGGCTACCGCTGCTCCTAATGCTGTTGGCATCCATGGTCGTGCCATCGGCGGGGCAAGGTGCTGCCCCCGCGGCCCCCATCAACACTCTCATAGCCGTGAGACTGCCGGGGTTACCGGCCGGGGCCACGGTCATGACGGGCGATTGGGTGGTCACGGGCGCCGAGGTCAGGAAAGACGAGGTCATAGTCCTAGCTGGCAACTTGATCGTGAAATCCGGCGGCAACCTAACGTTCGTCAACGTCACCCTGATAATGAACTGCTCGTACACGGACGAGTTCAGCATAACCATCGAGTCAGGCGGTATCTTCAAGGTCGTGGACGGGTCCAACATAACGGCCTACAGCTCTAACGCCAAGTTCTCCTTAACCGCGGAAGGAGCCCTGACGATGAAGGATAGCTATCTGAGCCGCTTCAGCTCCTTCAGCATAGAAGGTGATAACGCGCTGCTCGAGAACTGCTCTATAACCCATGGCAGCTGGGTGGATATCACTGCCGACCACGTGGTAGTGAGGAAATGCAATATAACAGATTGCTACGGCGGTATAGTGGCCGAGGACTGCTCGGACCTCACCATAGAGGAGAACAGGCTGACGTCCCTATCGTGGATGGCGGGCATCGACCTGTTTGTGTGCGATGACGTCAACATAAAGGACAACCACATATCGGGCGGCTGGTCATCCGGCATCCTCTTGGACTGGTGCTCGGACGTGCTCATCTCAGGCAACGTGATAGAGGACTTCGGGGGCTCAGGCATAGAGGTGTATTCTTCCGACCACGTGACCATCGAGGATAACACCATAAGCAATAACGGCGATGTAGGGCTCCTCATAGACTCGTCCGGCTACACGGTCATAAAGGACAACAAGCTCGTGAACGACAGCATACTGATCGAGGGCTACGTGGAGAGTCACTTCGTCACGCATACCATAAAGGGCAACACGGTGAACGGGAAGCCCGTCTACTGTATCGTGAACCAGACGTTCACGACCACTTACGATGTGCCCTCTGATGCCGGGGAAGTCCTGATAATCAACTCGACGAACGTGCGTGCCTCAGACCTAGACATGAACGGGGCAGATGTCCTCGTGGAGGTGGCCTTCTCCTCGGACGTGACCATCCATAATGTGGCGTTAGAACACGGCTGGTACGCGGTCTACGTGACCATGACGAGCACGCGGGTCACGATAGAAGGGCTACGCGCAGAAGACGTCTATTACGGCGCATACACCTACTCCTCGAGCGATATCACGGTAAACGGCGCTGTTCTCACGAGCTGTGAGAAGGGCGTGGTACTTGAACTTACAGACGTGGCGACGATATCGAACGTCAACGTGACAGATACCTTCCAAGGCATCTACCTGTTTCTCTCGGACCACGTGACGGTCAGCGGGTGTAATCTCACGTCCAACATGATGGGGGCCTACCTGTTCTACAGCGATGATGCGCTCGTGGAGGACTGTTACTTCAGGGATAACCACATGGGTCTGCGGTTGTACGGCTGTGAGCGCTTCACAGTCAGGAACAACGAGTTCATAAAAGACGGTGTGATCATCCTCGGTGACACAGTGGACGAGTTCATAGGGAACTTCCAGGGCAACACGGTGAACGGGAAGCCCCTCTGCTACGTCGTCAACCAGAAGGATTACACGGTACCATCGAACGCGGGCGCTGTCATAGTGGTGAACTGCACGGGCGTGGCCGTGGAGGACCTGAACCTCTCCTACACGGATGTGGGCGTGGAGATCGCCTTCTCGTCCTATGTGGATGTGGCTGGCTGCATTCTCCACCACAACGACCTGTACGGGGTGCTCGTGCTACACTGCCCCTCGACGGGCATAACGATAACGGGCAACGATATCGAGAGGTGCGATAAAGGCATATACGTGCGGGAGTCGGCCAACATCACCATATCGAATAACGAGGTCAGGGCCTGCTGGACAGGCATCCTCGTGGAATACGCGGACCACGTGAGGATAACCAACAACACGGCCACTGGCTGTTACGAAAACGGCATCGAGATCCACGATGTCGAGACAGTGAGGATCTCCGACAATAACGCGACCGGCAACGAGGGGAACGGCATCAGGATGTACGGCTCCAGCAACGTGATGGTCGAGGACAACGTGGTGGCCAAGAACGGCGACAGGGGCCTGTACATCAGCAGCTCCGATGGCCTGGTAATCAAGGGCAATAGCATATCCGATAACGGCGATGAAGGACTCTACTGCTACTTGTGCACCAACATGACCATAGAGGATAACGTCTTCACCAACGACGGGCTGATGCTGAGGGGGACGGAGCTCAAGCACTACCTCCTCAGGTCTTCCTCGGGCAACACGGTGAACGGCAAACCGCTCTGCTATGTCGTCAACCAGACGGGCTATACCGTTCCCCCGGATGTCGGTCAGGTCATAGTGGTCAATTCGACAGGCATCCTGGTCAAGTGGCTGAGCATAACGAACTCCGATGTGGCCATAGAAATAGCCTTCTCCGAGGTCGAGATAAACGGCTGCACGATAAAGGACAACTACGAGAAGGGCATGTATATCTTCGAGGCCAATGTCACCATGCTGAACACGCGCGTCCGCGATAACCGTGGGGATGGCATAGTCATCAAGTACTCGAGACTCAATATGACCAGATGCCTGGTGGCGAACAACTTGGACGGGCTCGATGATGGTGGCGGCTCGGAAATCTACGTGATGGCGTGCAATATCTCCTACAACAGATACGAGGGCCTCGAGCTGGGAGGCCTCACGGAAGCTACCATCTTCAACACTACCATATCCCACAACAGGGGGACGGGTGTGGACTGCTACTCCTGCACGTCCGTCAAGATACACTTCTGCTCAATATACAGCAACCACGAGTGGGGCGTCTATGCGCTGTTCTGCTCGGTTAACGCCACCTACAACTGGTGGAACTCGAGCGCTGGGCCCGAGTATAAGGTCTCGCCTGAGCGGGAGGACCCGGAGGAGGTATACGCGGAGTGGGGCACCATCCTCTACGTGCCCTTCCTGACCTCGCCGCCATACATCCCGCCGATGGACACGGAGCCGCCCAGCCTGGCCATAACCTATCCCTTAGCGGGGGCCGCCGTGCGCGGGACGATCACCATAAAGGCCAACGCCACAGACCCATCCGGTATTGCCTACGTGGTCTTCTACATAGATGGCACGGCCGTCTCCACGGACACAGCACCCCCGTACGAGTACGAGTGGGATACCACGGGCTACTCCGATGGCAACCACACCATAAGGGTCGTGGCCTACGATACGTGGGGCAACATGGCCGAGGAGACGATAACGGTGGTCGTGGATAACACGCCCCCGAGCATAGGGACCCCGAGCATAAGCCCGTCCGAGCCATCAGCTGGCGAGGAGGTGACAGTGAGCGTCAACGTAACGGATGCCACGAGTGGCGTGGCCGAGGTCATACTGAGCTACTCAACGGACGGCGGCGCCACCTGGACGAACGTGACCATGTCGCTCACGGGCGGTCTCTATGAGGCCACGATACCCGGCCAGTCCGGCGGCACTGAGGTGAGGTACAAGATATACGCCCGCGATGCAGCCGGGAACTGGGCCGCGACGAGCGAGTACAGCTACACCGTTAAGGGCATTGGCATACCCGGGCTACCGCCCACCATAGCTGGCATACCGACCATATACATCATCGCGGGGGCCGTAGGGGGCATCGCGGTAATCGGCCTCGCGGTATGGGCCCTGAGGCGCCGGAGGTTCAGCGCCATAACTCCCAAACCCTTTTTTGTCTCATCATAAAGGTCCTGACGGCCGCTGAGTTCGCGGGCAAGCTCATAGAGATGCTCGAGGCCCACAGGAAGGAGCTCTATGAGCGCTTCGGCTGAAAAAGAGCTCCAGTTCCCGAGCGAGCAAATCGGACGAGGTGGCATTCTCTTGGATCCGATCGTATGTCCCCTGACGGTTACCAGCCCCCCGAATTCCCGAATCTTTTTATACCATCATAAGTAGGTACGGGCGACGGGGGTATAGATGGCCGTAAGGAGCATTAAGGTGCCGTTAGTGGAGGTCTTATACGCCCTCGGACTGCTCGCCTGGGTCATAATCGTCGTCCAGGGCATATCGAGGGCCGTCTATGAGGCTGCTAGGAGGAGGTACGGGGACGATTACGTGGGCATATACTTCGCCAGGAAGGTCATCCACATACTGGCCGGCGGCCTGGTGGCCATCCTCATCCCTATCTTCGACCTCTTCAGCTCCTTCGTCCTCCCGCTCGCCATCGCAATCCTCCTGGCCTTCTTCTGCTGGTGGCCCCACCACACGGGCAACCTCATGTACTGGTTCCAGGACCCGAACAACATGTACGAGGTCGATTTCTGCCTCGTCTGGGGCACCATAATGACGCTCAGCTGGCTCATAACGGGCGGCTGGTGGCTCGGGGTGGTCCCGATACTCTTCATGGCCATAGGGGACGGTGTTACGGGCATAGTGAGGAACTTCCTCTTCAAGCGGAGGACGAAGCACTGGTCTGGCAACCTGGCCATGTTCGCCATCTGCGCCCCCATGGGCTACTTCCTCGGCCCCTTCTACCTGGCCGGCGTCTTAGCGGCGGCCGCCTCGAGCACCATAGAGCACGTGGAGAAGGTGGGCGACCACTACATAGACGACAACATAACCGTCCCGGTAACGGCCTTCGCCATACTGGCTGCCTTCACGCTCCTCGGTATACCCTTCACCTTCCTGCCCTGAAGACATAAATGGCCCGCCCGCGGACCAGGGCCGAGGAGCGGCCTTGACGAAGAAGGCAGGGAAATCCACCCTCGTCCTCAGCCTCCTCGTCCTCATACTGGCGGGTGCCCTCTGGCTCCTCTACGATGCCTACACCAAGCTCGAGGCCGAGTACAAGGAGCTAAAGCACAGGTACGAGGAGCTACTCGTCCAGAACGCCACGGTCATCACCATAAACGATAGGGATTACTTTGACATAGCCGAGGAGCTCGTCCGGGAGGCGGAGGAGAGCATATACGTCATCATGTACGTCCTGAAGTACAAGCCAGGGGACCCCACCTACCCCGTCAACCGGCTCGTGTGGGCCCTCGGGAACGCCAGCGCCAGAGGCGTCAAGGTAACGGTCATCCTCGAGGAGGACGTCTACGAGGGCGGGGCCAAGGTGAACCAGCCAGCCTACGATTACTTCGTGAAGGTGAACGTGAACGTCACCTACGACTCGGGGAACGTCAGGACACACTGCAAGCTCATCGTCATAGACAGGCTGATGGTCCTCGTCGGGAGCCACAACTGGACGGAATCCGCCCTCGAGTACAACCACGAGGCGAGCGTCCTGATAATATCCGAGGAGGTAGCCGAGAGGGAGATCGAGTACTTCAACGAGATATGGGCCGAGGCCAGCAGCTGAGCTCAGGAGGCCTCCTCTTCTTTTTCTCCCTCGGGCCAAGCCACTATAACCGTATTAACTTGTATTATGTCCTCTGTTATGGTGTTCCCCCTCACGGTCTTACGTCTCCGCTCGCCCTTCTTCCTCGGCCTGAAGCCGGGTGGGCCGCTCAGCAGGAGGCGGACCTTCACGCCCCCGTGGACATCGGGCCTCATGGGGAAACCGTCCTTGTCAGTCCCTCCAGTTATCTTAAGCAAGTAGCCCGGCATGCCCACCACGGAGCCATCGATGGTATCCCCTATCCTGAGGCCTATGAAGGGCCTGAACTTCTCGGGCGGGAGCTGGACGGGCTTGGTCTTTCCCGTCCTGGGGTCCGAGACGTTTATCCTGTAGGTCAGCTCCTCCTCTCGCCCGGCCAAGCTATCACCTCCGGCAGGCCCGGTCTCGGGCCCTCATAAGGCTCTCGTTGAGGGTGTCGAAAAATTTGACTTCCCCCGTTCGCTCCCGCCACCCGGGAGCATCATCAGGGGGCGCTTTAGGGGACCTCCGGCTCCCCGCATAACTATCTCCTCTAGTCTATGTCGTTTTTCTTTATGTTTCATATACCTCAGGAGACACCGTGCTATTCTAAAGATTTCACGTCTTCTTTCAAGTGCTAGTTCCCACTCTTTTCCACTCTTCCGAATATTAGGATGAAAGCCAAATCTTCTTAACATATAACTTATGCGTTCTAACCATGCTTTATCTGTATTAAGCAATCTAACTGAAAACTCCATCCCCCAATGTCTTTTTCTAATCTTTATACTTCCATCTCCATCAAGGGCACCAGCCAAATAGGCTATGAAGGGCTCATAATCGTTGGGTATTAAGGTCTTGGCGTCTCTGAGATAATCAAAAGACAAAGGTAAAAAGATAAAAGCGTCTCTTCTTTTAAGTCCCGTTTTGCTGTCAATACCGTCAATAATATTTATGTGGCCAAATTTAGAAAAGGTCTTCAAGAAAACCTCAAGGGTATCTTCCCTAGTAGTTCCTAAATGAACCTCTATACGGTGCCCTCGCTTTCTTACAGAGCAATCCGCAGATACAAAGCCGAGCATATATGCCGTATCTACTGCCGTGATGTTTCCCTCGTTTATGTCTATGGCTATGGCCTCTGATGGCTCCTCTAAATCCACGTATTTGATGAACGGTATGATGACCCACCGCTCATTCATCACCACCTCGCCCATTTTGACTTCACCCCTATGCCACGCCTCTATGAACCTGGCCTGATAGGGGCCATAGATGAGCTTCACGTAGAGG
>Ga0190319_1000158_pt1 | contig 10962 bp, 11 predicted proteins | sample 48701145_MG_FD_165040 | JGI IMG/M metagenome (GOLD analysis project Ga0190319, IMG submission 165040) | Hydrothermal vent sediment bacterial communities from Southern Trench, Guaymas Basin, Mexico - 4870-11-4-5_MG | ecosystem: Environmental > Aquatic > Marine > Hydrothermal vents > Sediment ...
ATGTAGCCCGGATTGGATGTTTGGTACTTAGTATATCTAAAATAACCCTCTTCTGCCTGTAGGCTGAGGAGGTGGTCGACTACACTTGTGTTGTTTCTCTTCCATTCAGCTGGATTTATGCCTGCTGCAACAAGTGCTTGTATGGTCCAGGAATCGCTGCCGGCATTGCTTGCCGAGTTTCCGAAGTATCTCATCCCCCCGTCATTGTTCTGGCCTGTTTTTAGGTAATCCAGCGCTTTCTTGATTACAGGCGAATCTTTTGGTTCTCCAGCAGCTATCAATGCCTGTATTGCAGCGGCAGTATCGTCAAAGTCGCTCTCCTCTCCCACGCTCCATGAAAATCCTCCGTCAGCATTTTGGTGCGATTTTAGCCATTCCGCCGATATGGACACATTTTCACCTACAGATGCTAAGGCCATCATTCCCCAGATGGTTTTGTACGTGAAATCACCTATCTGACCGTTCTCCTTTACGTAGGACTTCAGCTTGCTCACGAGGTCAACTCCTGCAAAGTTTCTGGGATTCTCATCTGCGTAAACCAGAGCAAGTATAGTTCTAGCGTAGTCTTCAGCCCCCATGGTGTCCATCTCGCCTCTCAGCCTTTCCCTTATGAAATCAACCGGACTTTTACCGTTCTTAACCCACTCGTGGGGGTCCTCACCTGCCGCAACTATGGCCATGATCGCCCATGCCGTAGCGGAAATGCTGCTGCTCTCCCCCGGATTTGCAAACCCACCGTCCTCATTTTGAATGGTTTTGAGCCATTCAAGGGCTCTCTGTATTCTCTCATCCGTCGCATTGAGAGGGAAGTCGTCCCACTTGATTGCGATGGCAAAAACGCTGAATGAATTAGTCTGGGCTGAGAAGTAGAGGTATTTATCATCCTCTCCTGTCTTTTCTGTTGGCAGCTCAAACCAGCTCTCGTTGTACTTCATTAAGACTACTTCTTTGCCCTCTGCAACATCCTTCGAAACTCTGAAGTCGATTTTTGCACTCACCGACTCATTTGCCTCAATCTCGAACCACCTGTAAAAAGTCCCGTAAATAACTCCCGGAGGTATGTGGCACTCGGAAATGGCAATCTCAGCAGGTTTTTCCGACTGGAAGGTTAAAGCAGTAATGGAAAAGTTCGCCACAACCTCTTCGGATGGTATTACCTTGGTCTTCCCGGGCTGGATTGCAATTACCTGCTCTGTGGAGTTCAGCTTAATCCCTGCCTTGCTGACGTTTACGGTCTTCGTAACGGTGTCAGACAGTCCGTCATTGTCGAAGACTGTGAGAGAGACCTCATACTCGCCCGGAGCTGTGTAGGTGTGGGTTACGGTCATCCCCCTCCCGCTTTTTCCATCTCCAAAGTTCCAGATGTAATCCGTTATCTGCCCATCATCGACCGATTTGGAGGCGTTGAACACAACCTCCTCTCCGGCAGTTGGATTGCTCGGAGAGAAAGTGAAGTCGGCAAAAGGCGGAACTTTTGACGGCCAGACCATGCTAACGGTGATTTCGTAATTATCCCCTATGTCTATGTATATCCTGTAGGGTGAATTTTCGGGAGTGTCGCTCATGCTGCGGGAGAAGTACCAGATTATCCTGTCTCCGGGACTTACTCTGAAATCGGTTGCCGCAACGCCGGGCAAAGGCTCATCGGGATAGTTGACCCAGTACATCCAGCCTGAAGTGTCGCCGATGTCACCTTTGCACAGATTCTTCACGCACTTGACGAAAATCCCCCAGTCCGTGAGTTCGGGGGTGATTGTAAAGTACAGGATTTCGCCAGCCTTTTTCAGCGCTCCGTATGCCGTTCTCCACTCCACATTCTTGCCGAGAACCTCAAAGGTTCCGTAGGGGAGAACGTGCTGACTGCTCCCTCCTCCCCCACCTCCTCCTCCACCACTGCTGCAGGTTTTGATCTGGATGGTTTTGCTAACCTTCTCATCTCCAGCGATGGCAGTTATGAGAAGCTCTCCTTTAACTCTCGGCTTGAAGTATGCAGGTAAAGATGGCGAGGCTTCGGAAAAAATCGGGGTTCCCGAGTTCATTCTGAAAATTATTATTGCATTCCCGTCCGTCGTCACAGTGACCTTCTCTCCAACACATCCTCCGCTGACCGAGAGGGTCAAAGCAGAGGCCAAGGGAAGCAGGAAAATTAAGGTAATGATTGCAAATATTCCGCGAAGCATCAGCTCACCTCGCAGCTTACTGGGCCATAGATGTGGATGGGATTTCCGGGATACTCGCTAAACCTGTAAACTCCTGCGTAGAGGTTATATCTTCCAGTACCGGCGAGCTGTGGAATGTGGATAAGCACCGGAACTCTCAGCTCCTCTCCAGCATTAAGACGGAAGGTTGAGATGCCCGCTATTGCCTCTCCCTCACTACTTACTCCGCTCACGACCACGACATACCAATCAGTTGTAGTTGCCGAAACGTTCACCCATGCAGTTGCGTTTCCTCCCCTCTCTCCATCTGAAACTGTCAGCGATTTTATCTCCACGGGTTTCAAGATGTTAATGTTGATTTTAATCACATACTCTGAGTCTGCGGGAGTTTGAGGCCAGCAACCGTAGTACCATATTAGTGTATCGTTATCTTTAAGCAAGTAGCTGTCAGCCCCCACCTGAGGCATGTCCTCCTCTGGATAGTTGACCCAGTACATCCAGCCGCACCATCCCTCAGACGCAATTCCATTGATAGACTCAACATACACCCCATAGGTGGAACTATTTACAACTACATCGAAACTACCCAATTCACTCGCATTTATTAGAGCGTATAGGGCAGAAATTCCGCTAATCTCTTTTTGAGATCCATCTTTCAGACTAATTGTAACATTTTCAGGTGCTAGAGTTACAGAACCTTCCCACATAAGCGAGAAATTTCCAAACGCATAGACATTGCCATTATCTGCACCAACGAAAAGTTTTCCTCCCCATACAAAAGGCGAAGACATACACCACTGTTTCAAATCATAACTCCACGCTAAACTTCCATTTTCGAGATAAACTGCATAAAGTGTTCCATGTTCAGTGTTCGTTGTGAAAAAGACATAATCTCCTGCTATGATTGGCGAACCTCCAACATCCCCGTTCAACCCATCATTTCTGTCAAACTCCCATACTAATTCATGATCACTTACGCGATAGCACAGAACAGAATCGTTGTTGTCTAGAGTCCATCCTTGATCCCCTTTAGTTCCAACGACAACGTAACCATTTCCGACTGCAGGTGTTATTCTCCATACCCCATTTCTTCCGGGAAGTGCTACATTCCAAGATAAATTTTCGGGATCAGTCAAGTTTACTGCATAGAGTTTGCACTCACCCGAACTGTCAGTAGTTGTGAAGAATGCAAAACCTTCTCCAATAGCAATACCTCCCACTATTGCTCCATCTACGGGATATTTCCATAGCACATTTCCAGTACTTTCGTTAATTACCACAAACTCGTGCTGACCACTTTCATTTCCTGCAAAGAATATTTTGCCATTATAAGCTGAGGGAGACGTATAATAGCTAACTACATCACCATCCCACACTACTCTCTTATTTCCCTCAAAATCAACAGCATAAAGAGTGCCAGTTGTCGAGGCTAGGATATAAACCGTATTGTTGTAGACCAGAGGGTGCGAGTCTACATGCCACCAACCGTCTATATATTCATTAACTACTACTGCCCACCTGACAGAGAGTTCGTTTTCATCTAAAGCGTAAAGCCAACTTTGTTGCTCATTTGAGATGTTAACTGCATGTACAAACACCACCCCATCTGAAATTGCGGGAGCAGTTCTACCATAAAAAACTCCAGTCAGATTGGCCACTTCTGTTCCGTTTGAAGCATAAAGCTTGAAAATACCAAGCTCACCGTTATTCGGACTCATTGAAGGCACAGTCATGACATAAACAAAACTATTTGTGGCTACGATCGGGCTCTCAATGAAGTTAGAAGTTAGCTTTTGCATCCAGATTAAATCTTTGCCATCTACCGCAGTAAAATTCCCCGTCCTCTGTCCATCCCCGTGAAACGTGGTGGCGTTAGCTGTTGCAGTAAGCATGACCAGCAGGAAGGAAATCAAGACAATTCTCCTCATGCTACAGCAATCCGAATTTCAGTTAATAAAGTTTTCCAAATTATTTGATGCAATATAAAATATATTTGATTTGCTACCACAGCGCCTACCACCTTGCCAGACTCTCCTTAACAGCCTCTTCGACGCATTTCCACAGCTTCCGCCCCACTTCGCTCGCTGGCCCTGAGTACCTGTGGTATCTGCCTTTCTGAGTGCAGAGCACGACAACAGCATCGGTGTTCGTGCCAGTGAAGTTGTGCCCGGCTTCAAGCAAAGCTTTCGTTTTTGCTTCAGTTGTGGTTATGATCGCGTTTAGCATTGCTGCCCTGCTCATCCTGCACTCAAAAACAGCTATGACGTTTATCGTCCCCACCTTCTCGTTGGGGTTCAGCACCCCTGCTGTGGCAAATACCGTCACCTCTCCGCAGCTTCTCACGCTCAGGTTGTCCATCGGCACAGAAGTTAGCAGGCCAAAATACGATTTCAGCCCGTAGGCTCTCGCAACCTTCCTGAGGTATTCAGCAGCCTCCATCGAGTAAAACTCGTCTGAGACGGTGTGGTTGAAGGCATGCTTAACTCTCCCCCACCCCCCAAGCAGACCTGTGCTCACACCGAAAAAGTCTCCTGAAACGATCAAAGTATTACCATCAACCCAGTAGTTTTCGTACGGCATCCAGAACCTCCTTTTCCCTTTTCACAACCACGGCTCTTTCCAGAATCTCCCTGTAAAGCTTCTCTGCCTCTTTCCCGACGAAATTTCTTTCCTTGAAGGGAGTTTTATCTACCACAACAAGCTTGTTAAGTTTTGCAGCATACATCGCCGCCTGCAAGTTCTTGAAATTCCCCATTCCAAAGCTGAGGTCTGCGAGAACAACAGCATCGCTATTCTCGATAACCTCAATATTTTTCCTGTGAGAGGAATCACTTATCGGAGAAAAAGGGGCTTCGTCAATAACCTCTCCGAGCTCAACAGCTACTTCCCAATCAGAATCTAGGACGTTAACAACACCTGCTGAGACTTTGTAGCCAGCATCCCTGAGCATGTGGAGAATCTCCCTACCACTCCCACCACCGCAGATGACGTGAACCCTCTTCAAACCATTCGGAACCTTCAGCTTTGGAGCAATGTAGACACCCCTTCCATACCTTCTGACAACCACATCAGCCCCGAAAACGTTCCTTATGCTCTCCTCATTTATGACATCCTCCGGCCTGCCAGCATACACAACTTTTCCATCCTTAACCATCAAAATGCGGGTGGCGAATGATGAGGCGAGGTTTATGTCGTGAATCGCGACTATTGCTGCTTTCCCCTCCTCAACCTTGCTCTTTACAATCTCCATTATCTCAATCTGCGCGGCAATGTCGAGGTGCGCTGTGGGCTCATCTAGCAGCATAACCTCAGGCTGCTGGGCGAACACCCTCGCAAGCATGACTTTCTGCCTCTCCCCACCGCTCAGCTCCGAGAAAATTCTGTCGGCCATGTTCTCCATCCCAACTTCCTTCAACGCCTCCATGGCTGCTCTGTAATCATCTTCCCCCGGCCTCTTCAACCCGCTCAAATATGGAGTTCTGCCGAGCATGACGATATCAATGACCCTGAGGTTCGCTAACGGTGTATCCTGAGGAAGGAAGCCGAGCTTTCTTGCAGCCTCTTCGACACTTCCAATTTCTTTGCCATCGAGCAAAACCACCCCTCTCAGAGGTTTCAGCACTCCGAATATCGTTCTAAGCATCGTTGTCTTACCGCTTCCATTCGGGCCAAGCAGAGCCAGCAGTTCTCCTTCCCCAACCTCGAAGGTGACATCCTTCAGCACATCCCTGCTTCCGAGAGTTACCGTTACCCCTTTAACCACAAGCCTCATACCGACCTCCTCATCAGCAGGTAAAGGAAGAACGGTCCACCGAGCATTGCCGTTATCGCTCCAATCGGCAACTCCCCGCTCGTTGAAATCCTCGCCACAACATCTATGACCGGCATGAACGCTGTGGAGAGGAGTATTGTGGATGGGAGCAGCTTCTGATGCTCCTCTCCAACCAGAATCCTCATCGTGTGAGGGACTATTATCCCAACAAAACCAATTACACCGCTGATTGCCACGGTTGTTGATGTTAAGAGAGCCACAACAGCTATCAGAGACTTCCTGAATCTTTCAACGTTTATACCCACAGCCGCAGCGTGCTCATCACCCAGCAGCAGAGCGTTGAGGTTCCATGAAGTGAATAGAAGGTAAGCAAGCCCGGCGATTGTTATAGGCAATGCGAAAAGAACTTCCTCGAAGAAGGGGTTCGAGAAGCTTCCCATCAGCCAGAAAACAACCTTGTGCATGCTCTGAGCTGAGAAGTAAATCAGAACGGAAGTCAGACCGGAAAAGAAGCTCGCTATGGCAACACCAGCCAGAAGGATTGCATATGTCTGGTCGCGAAACTTGGATGATGAGCCTATCAGATAGACAACGTAGGCAGTAAGAAGGGCGGAGAAGAAGGCAAGTCCTATTCTTGAGTAAATCGTCTCCATGGAGAGAGCTACTGACAAGGCAGCGCCTACACTCGCCCCGCTCGCCACGCCGAGAACGTATGGTTCTGCGAGAGGGTTTCTGAATAAGGCCTGCATTGCAGTACCTGATGCTGAAAGCGAGGCTCCTGCGATTATCGCCACCAAATATCTCGGCAGCCTGTAGTCGAGAACGATTTTCATCGCAGTTTCATCAGCATTTCCTGAAATAACGTCAAAAAGATAACCGTAACCCCCGCTACCAACTCCGAGAGAGAGAATCAAGGCCAGAATGTTGAGTGCCAGCAGGATTACTATAGCACTGCCGAATCTCACGAAGTCAAATTAATTGGTCATTAGATAAACTTTTTCCGAACTAAATTCTTCTTCCCCTCACCCTGTCAATGTCGAACTTTGCCTTCTCGCTGACATGCATTACTGCAAGTGTTCCGGCCATAACAGGATCGCTTATCACGACGTCAGCAACATCGGGAACACTGCCGAACATGCTGAGCGAGATAACCCTTATACCGCTCTTTTTCAGCTTCTTTACCTCCTCTGTTATCTTTCCGCCCATTATACCGCCTGCAAGCACAAGAACCTCCGCCCTGTGAAGCCTTGAGACCGCCTTAACTGCTTCAGCAATCTCTTCCTCACCCACAATGGGCATGGTGTCAACGCTTATCCTTTCTCCCCTCAAATTGTGTCTGTCCGCCTCGCTTATCGCGCCTATGGCTACCTGCGAAACTAAAGCTCCTCCACCCAAAATTATTACCCTCTTCCCGAAAACCCTCTCAAAGGGCTCCTCCTCCTCAACCTCTAAAATGTAATCAAACGCTTTAACCCTCTCAACGATTTTCTGGAAGTCCCCTCCTTCAATCTCGAAATAGATCAGAGCTTTTCCCTCATGTTCTCCGTGCTTTATCAGAAAGGTCTGGGCGAATGTGATGTTCCCTCCTTCCTCTGCTATTATCGTCGTCAGATCTCTCAACACTCCTATTTTGTTTTCCGCAATAATTCTTAGCCCCCTCAGCATCAGAACTTCGCCCCTGTCAGCGTTTTAGTCTCACTCACACCATCGATTGCCCTTATCTTGTTGACTACCACATCGCTGAGCTCCTCGAAGCTTTTCACAACAACCTTGGCGATCAGGTCGTATTCTCCGAAGAGGGGATAGAGCTCTTCAACTTCTTCAAGTGCTGCAAGAGCATCGTAAACCTTTCTTTCCTTGCCAGGTGAGACCTTTACAAGCACAAACCCAAGGGCCATGAATTGAGTAACCTCTGACAATTTTAACTTTATCCAAAGAAATGCTTCCAGATTTTATCCTTCAGATGATGAATGTTTTTCACAGCCTTCCCTTTTTCCCCAATCATTTCGCTTCCATTGCAGAGGGCCAAACCAACTGCAATAGGGCTGTCTTTACCCTCTACGGTGACGTAAACAAAATCTCCTTCCTTTGTCCTCTCATCCACATAAACGATGCCCGGTTTCATCACATCTGCACCGTTCATAATAAACTTCAGTGCCCCCTCGTCAACTGTGACCCTGTACTTCTCGGGCCTGAGCTTCATTACACCATAAACTGATAGATAGTATCTTCCTCCGTAGTTGATCAGCAGAGGCTCGTTGTCAGCCAGAATCACCTTGATGTTGCCGAAATTTACTTCATCCATATCTCCCTCAACTTCCACGCCAGCGGTCTCCTTAATCTCTGCTCTGACTTTTTTAGCTTCCTTTTTCCTGAGCCTTCTTCGTCGCATGGTTCATTTTAGGGTTTACGTAAATAATAAACTTTAACTCCAAGTACCAGTCCGAACAGTCTGCAAAAATCAAAAAATTTAAAGATGTAACTGCAAAGCAAGCACATGAACCTGATTTTTCTCGGCCCACCTGGAGCGGGTAAGGGTACGCAGGCAAAGAGAGTGGTTGAAAAATACGGTATTCCGCAGATTTCTACCGGTGATATGCTGAGAGAGGCTGTTGCCAAGGGTACAGAGTTGGGTAAAAAGGCCAAAGAGTACATGGATAAGGGAGAGCTTGTGCCGGATGAGGTAGTTATTGGAATAGTCAAGGAGAGACTTCAGCAGCCTGATTGCGAGAAGGGGTTCATTCTTGACGGATTTCCGAGAACTCTTGCTCAGGCAGAGGCTCTAGACGAGATATTAAAAGAGCTGAACAAGAAGATAGACGCTGTTATCAATGTCGCTGTTCCTGAAGAGGAGGTCGTGAAGAGAATCACCAACAGAAGAACGTGCAGAAACTGCGGAGCTATTTATCATCTTATATACGCCCCTCCCAAGGTGGACAACAAGTGCGACAAGTGCGGAGGAGAGCTTTACCAGAGGGACGATGACAAGGAGGAGACTGTGAGGGAGAGGTACAGAGTTTACAGGGAGAACACGGAACCGCTCATTGACTATTACAGGAAGAAAGGCATACTCTATGACGTTGATGGAACAAAAGATATAGAAGGAGTCTGGAAGGAAATAGAGGTGATTCTTGAAAAAATTAAATCCTGATTCTTTTTTCCTTTATTTTGCCCTCAAGCCAGTCAGCGATAAAGTTTACGACTCTTTCGTCCTGTCTTAGGAAGTGGTCTCCCTCCCCAACCTCAACGAATGTCTTGGGCTCCTTTGCGAGATTGTAAAGGGTCATACCGCTCTCGAAAGGCACGATACTGTCAAGTTTACCATGCACGATTAGTTTCTCAACATTGACATCTCCAATCCATTTTTTGGGCTCAATTTCGGAGAACTCCTTCAAAAAAGAGTTTCGAAAGTCTTCAAAGCTACCGATTCCATTCAGAATGTTTTTCATACGGGCGTTTTCGTAAATCATTTTCAGAACCTGATCGCTGAAGAGGTTTATGCAGCAAGGAGAGGAGACAACAATGAGCTTTTGAAGGTTTTTCATTTCAACTGCTGCTCTTACCGCAACAGCCCCACCCATGCTGTATCCGAGAACGCTAACCTCCTCAAAATTTTCTGCTATTGTCAACAAATCCTCTACCCACGATTTGAGGCTGAAATGTCCATCACTCAGACCGGTTCCTGAAAAGTCAAAAATTACGGTCGGAAAACCACGTTTAGAAAATGAATGAGCAAGATCTGTGTAACTCTTCTCAACCACTGAACCTGGCTCGTAGGGCAATCCGTGACAGACTAATAATGCCTTCTCCACCTGTATCCTCGCGAAGATACTACCAATCTTCTTATCTAGGTGCATTACCTCAATCCAACGAGCTTCTCCAGTTCTTCAAGATCTTTTTCAATTTTCTTTATTTCCTCTTTTTTGTTCTGGACGAGTTCCGAAACAATTTCTTTCAAGTCTCTAGTAAGCTTGTAGCATTTAAGCGGTCTACCCTTGCCCTTCTTCTTGATCTCCCTTTCTTTAACCCAGCCCCACTCTTTCAAGTCTTTCATTGCCAGACTTACTTCAGGCTGTCTGAGGTTTGCTGCCCTCTCTATGTCTCTTGAAACCGCTTCACCCGCTTTTGCAAGAAAGACTACTACTTTTGCTATATTTCTGTTCAGGCCAGTTTCTGATAGTAGCTGGACGATTCTCTCTTCTTTTTCAGTTAGCTCTTCAACCATATGGTTCACCCCCAGTTACAGTTAGTGTTACATTTTTTACTTATACTAAGGACTATATAAATTTTTTTGCATTTAGGTATTTATCTAATATCCAATCGCTATTTTGTTAGATAAATCATTAAAGGGAAATATTATAAAGCCAATAACTCACTAACGTCCTGATAAAAAAGGAGCACTTTAGACAATCCCAGAACTCGTACGAATTCGGGAGAAGTTTTAGCATGCAGTTTTAAATACTATCTTTGAAATTCAGTCAAAAAGGAAAAATTAACAAACTATAGTTAAGAAAATGCTCAGAGGTGTTGCAAGATGCTTGAAAACAACGCCCTTCTGACTGAGGAGGAGATAAAAATAAGGGAGGAAGCTAAGGAGCTTGTTAATGCTATTGATCCCGAACTTTTGAGGAAAATGGACAGAGATGAGGTTGATATCCCCTTCGAATTTCTGGAGGAAGCGGCGAAGAGAGAAATGCTTGGATTGAGGTTCCCTGAAGAGTACGGCGGGAGGGGGCTGAGCTGGACTGCTGAGAGTGTGGCTGTTGAGGAAGTTGGAGTCTTGGGGAACGGAATTGGATGCAGCTACGCGATGGTGAGCATTGTTGGAGAAGCCATATACCGCTTCGGGGCGCGAAGAGGTCCATCGCCGGAGGAAAGGTGGCAGACTTCTACCTGATTTACGCCAGATCTACAACCTGCTCGGATTCAGGGGGGATGGGGACGGCAAGGATAGTCTTCAAGGATGTCGAAGTGCCAGATGAGTACAGAGTTAGTGAGGTTAATGGGGCGAGAGAGGTTTTCAACAGGATG
>Ga0190319_1000159_pt1 | contig 10921 bp, 13 predicted proteins | sample 48701145_MG_FD_165040 | JGI IMG/M metagenome (GOLD analysis project Ga0190319, IMG submission 165040) | Hydrothermal vent sediment bacterial communities from Southern Trench, Guaymas Basin, Mexico - 4870-11-4-5_MG | ecosystem: Environmental > Aquatic > Marine > Hydrothermal vents > Sediment ...
AGTGAAGAACAGCCCGACGATTATGGCGGTGATAACAATGACCGCCACCGGCATTCCTTTCTTGCCCAAGCCCAATTTATCAAAAAATCCTGCCTCATTCCACCTTTCAATCTGGTAGAATGCGGCAGCAATCACTGCTGAGCCAGCTAAAACGAGAAGCTGGAATGGTGAGTAGAGAGTTCTGCTGAATCCTGAGTATTTGAAGGCAAAGGGGAGGTATATCAATGCAGCAACAACAAAGGTTATCACAGCCACGAGTGAGAGGTTTTTCCTGTCGGCTTTGATGAACTCTCCCAGAACAAAGGCGAAGAATAAGAAGGAAAGCAGAATTAAAGCTATGATGAATCCCGGGGCCCAAGTGAGAATGTAAAGCCCAGCACAGATGCCGGCAATTACTGGATAGAGAAGCTGCTTTGCGTTGAGGTTATCCCCTACATTCTTATCTCTCCACCTGTTGTATGCAAGAATGAAGGTTCCCAAAGCTGAAACCTGCCAGAAAGCCTCCCAGATGTGGTGGTCGTTGAAGCCGAGAATGCTTCTCTGCAGGAACTGTCCGGGCGTAATAGCGATAAGAAATGCTGCCAGTAAGGCAGTTCTTTTGCCGAACACTTCCCTTGTGAGCAGATAAACGGGCAGTATAGCTAGAATTCCACCTATTGCGGGGATGAACGCAAGAACTGCCCTCAAGCTTTCACCGCCTGTTGCGTTGAAAATCATCCCGGCTATCGACCCGAGGTAGACAAGGAAAGGCCCGAAGTGTGTGTAGGAGCCGTAAGGATAGTGTGTGAACGGATCAAACCAGATTCTGTACGGGAAGTTGTGTATTGTGTTCTCGACAAGCCTGTAATAATACCATGGGTCGTTTCCACCAAGCCTCACAGTCCATGTAAACACACTATCCCAAGGATTCAGAATCCTCAGCTTTAGTGAAATCAAAGCGATGATAACAAGGATTGGCAGGTGCCAGTATTTCTTGACCAAATCGTCAACATTCTGCATGGCAGAAAAAGTAAAATGCTTAATTTAAACTTTCTGATGGATGCTGACATTTGTAGGACTTGGGCTGTGGGATGCAAAAGACATTTCCGTTAAAGGGTTTGAGGCAGTGAGAGAGGCTGATGAAGTCTATGTTGAGTTCTACACCTCAAAGCTTGTAAGCAGTATAGGTGAAATGCAAGAATTCTTTGGAAGGAAAATTATTGAGCTTGAGAGGAGCGACCTTGAAGAAAACAGTCATAGGTTGATTGAGAGGGCAAAAAGCAGAAATGTGGTTCTGCTTGTTCCCGGAGATCCCATGGTTGCCACAACACATTCAGCGCTGAGACTTGAAGCTGAGAGAAGCGGTGTGAAAACGAGGATAATTCACGGGGCAAGCATAATCAGTGCAGTCTGCGGATTAACAGGGCTTCACAACTACCGCTTTGGAAAGTCTGCGACTGTGAGCTGGCGTAAATCAGAAACACTGGTAGAGGTTGTAAATGCAAACAGAAGTATCGATGCCCACACCTTGCTGTTTCTCGACCTCCATCCAGAGCCGATGACCATAAATCATGCTGTGGAGCAGCTAGTTTCGATGGATGATTCAATGAAGGAGGTTTATGCTGTAGGTATAGCGAGAGCGGGTAGTGATGATGCGGTGATAAAATGCGACAAACTTGAAGCTCTGAAAAACATTGATTTTGGCAAACCTCTTCACGTGTTGGTCGTCCTTGGAAGAACACTGCACTTCATGGAGTTTGAGTGCTTGAGGGAATTTGCAGATGCCCCTCCTGAGCTGGAAAGGCTGGTAGCATGATGCTTCCGGAGAGGGAGAAGTGGGGTTTGTTCTTGCTTTTTCTCGGCTTCTTACTCGCCGTTTACTTTTACTGGAGGTATCCGTGATGAAAATTCCCAGAAGCTTTGAGGAAATTCTTGAGCACTTTAGCGGGCTGATTGACGAAGTGACTGCAAGACTGCTCGAAAACTATGCTGGAGGAAAGGCTGTAAGGGTGAGCGAAGTTCTGAGCAAAAGCGGCAGGGTCGTTGTTGAAGGCAAAGTTGTGAGAGTTTTTCCCGTGAGGTATTTCGATAAGAACAGCAGGAAAGGAAAAGTTGGAAGTGCAATCATTGAAGACGACCAAACGGTCAGAGTAAACTTCTGGAATGAAGCTGCTGAGATGATAGAGGCGGGAGATATTGTAGAGGGAGTGAGGGTGAAGCTGAGGGGTTACTCGAGAGGTGGAGAGATACACGTCAACAGCATTTCTGAAGTAGAAGTTTTTCTAGACTTTGTGAGCGTTTCAGAGCTTGCTGAGAAAGAGGGGGAGAGAGTGAACGTTAAAGGGTTTGTTACCGGCCTTGGAGAACCAGAAAAGGCGAGAGAAATTCACATTTCAGATGAAACTGGCAGGGTGAGAGTTTTGCTGGAAAACGAGAGTCTCTACTTTGCGGTTGACATAGGAACCTACGTGGAGATCTACAACGCCCTCATCAGAGGTGGCACGATTTACGTTGACAGAAATTCCAGGTTTATTGTTGGAGAATAGAAGAGGTGGGATTCACACTTGCAGTCAGAACATCCAAATCCGCTAATTCTTTCGAAGTTTTTGAATTTCTGGGCGAGGTTGCATTCAGACTCTTTAAAGAGGATCGCTCCTATAACAGCCATTTTTGTCGAGATGTAGTCAATGTGCCACCTTTTTGTCTTTTTTGGAGAGAAGTGCCTTCTAATTCTGTGCACACCGCTTTTAGCACTGCCAACGTAATAATAATAGCCCCTCCTGAAGGAGACAACCCCCAGCGCCCCAACTCTGGTTTTGAAGTCTTTTTGGCAGTAAAGCAGGAGAACGTATGAGGTCACATCATTAATTTGAGCCAAGATTTTATATTTTGGTGATGCAGGTAGTCCATGAGATGGTCAGTCATACTACTCGCATCACTTCTAGTTCTTTGCACCTCTCTGCCGCAAGAGGAGCTCTCAAGGGAAGAGTACTGCAGCAAAGTCTGGAGATACGACCACGAGTGTGCCCTAGACTACCTTCTGAATGATACTGAAGTCCAGAAGGTCGCCAGAGTTGCAGAGGAGCTGAGAGGAGAGGACTGCAAGGATACTGCATGGAAAATCCTTGAGTGGGAAGACGAAAACTTGGAGTACGATTTTGAAAAGGCAAACCTCCCACCCCCGCAAATCGTTGTGAAAGGAAAAGATGTGGAAGTTTACGATTCGGGGAGATACATTCAGACTCCATACGAAACGATACTGAGGGGAAAAGGAATCTGCACAGATTACGCTTTCCTAACACTCGCAATGCTCAAATACAACGGCTGTGAGGGTTATCTGGTAAACGTAACATTTGAGAACGACGAGATTGGGCATGTTGCAGCAGCAACCCTCGTTAACGGAACCTACTTCATTCTCGACCAGCACCTCCCACCCCTCGACCCAGAGGGTTACCTCGTAAAGTGGCTGAACGAGGGGAAGAGAATTAAAAAGGCTGAAATCATTGTTGACGGCAACACCACACTCCTTGAGCTGAGTAAGGGTTACTCAGCAAGCGAAAGAGATGCTGAGTCACTTGAATCCAGACTTTACTCCTACTTTGAGAGCATGGGGATGAGGAGAGACCCAAGGCTGAATGGAAAAGTGCTGCCACCAAACTACAGAGAGAGTTACGTTCTCAAATTCAGTCTTGAAATGGCTGAATACTACCATCCCGAATTTGAAAAGCAGTACGCCGAGTACATCTTCAAAATTCTTGAGGGAGAAATCAAAGAAGGATACAGAGCATTCAACCTGGATGTGTCAATTAGCAAAGGTAATTTCGAAATAACCCTTTACCTCGCAAGATAGCAGTGAGAGTAAGTGTTATTTATAATGGGCTTAAATGAAATGTGTGGAAGTACACGTCATTGACTCCAGTGCAATCTTCCAGAGGAAGGCCGTCTACAAGAACATGGTTACCGTGCCTGAGGTAGTGGCGGAGATCCTTGACGAGACTTCAGCACTATATTTCAGCGTGAAAAACCTGAAGGTGGAGGAAGCAAGCTCGAAAAGCGTTGAGAAGGTTAAGGAAGCTGCAAGAAGAACTGGAGATATACATAAACTTTCCGACACTGACATAAAGGTTCTAGCAAAGGCTCTTGATGAAATTGAAAAGGGAAACGATGTGGTTCTTGTAACTGACGATTACGCAATACAGAACGTTGCCATGAGCTTAGGAATAAGGTTCGATGGCATTCTTCACAGGGGGATATCAAAAGAGTTTAAATGGGTAAAGGTATGTAGGGGATGTGGTAGAAAGATTGAGTCTGAAATATGCCCCGTTTGCGGGAGTGAGGCTGTAATTAGGAGGGTTAAAAATGACAAAAATTGAAACTTTAGTTGAGAGGGCCAGAAGGCTTAAGGAGAAGGGTCTGACAACCGAGGAAATTGCGGACGAGCTGAACGTGTCGAGAGAAACTGCTCTATGGCTGATTACGAGAGTTGGTGAGACTCCCCCTTCTGACATCTACGTTGAGTGGAGGGAGCTAACAAAGCCTTCAAGGCTTAGGCTAATTGCAATGGCAGTGGTGGATATGATAGTGAGTGAGGTGAAAGATGACATCGATGCTGTGGTCGGCATTGCTACAAGCGGAATCCCTCTTGCTGCTATGGTAGCGGAAGAACTGGGGTGTGAGTTCAGCATTTACTACCCGAGAAAGTTCAAAACTGACGAGGAGAAGCCAAAAGGTGGAATTCTCAGCGAAAACTTTGCCAGAGTTGCGGGAAAGAAATGTGCAATTGTTGACGACATTATCTCCACCGGAAGGTCAATAAAGGAGGCTATAGAGGTCATTGAGGCTAACGATGGAAAAGCTGTTTGTGCAGCAGTGATTGTAAACAAAAGAGGTGGAAACGAAATAGAGGGGATTCCCCTGCTGAGCATGTTGAAGATCCTGAGGATATAATGGATGTCACAGTTGTCATCCCGACACTTAACGAGGAGGAGGCTATTGGGGAAGTTGTTGAAGGATTTGTTAAAAGGGGTTATAGGATACTCGTAATCGACGGAAACAGCAAGGACAGGACAAGAGAGATTGCGAGGGAGAAAGGGGCTGAGGTCATCATCCAGAGCGGTGAGGGGAAAGGACAGGCCGTTGCGGAGGCGTTTGAAATCGTAGAGAGTGACATACTCGTACTTGTTGACGGTGATGGGACTTATCTTCCAGATGAGGTGGATAGGCTCATCGAGCCAATTTTGAAGGGCAAGGCGGAGCACGTGGTAGGGAACAGGTTCGCGAATTTCGAGAAGGGGGCTTTCACAAAGCTCAACCTCATCGGCAACAAGCTGCTCAACATGTTCTTCCGGCTTGCTTATGGAGTGGAACTCAGAGACATTCTTTCAGGTTACCGGGCTTTGAAGAAAGAAGTTTACAAATCAGTAAAACTGACAAAACCGGGTTTTGAAGTTGAGACCGAACTTACAGTCGAAACCCTTGCTAGGGGATTCAGAATTGTTGAGGTGCCGATAACATACAGGAAGAGAGGTGGTAAGACGAAGCTCAACCCGCTGAGGGACGGGTTCAGGATAGGCAGGACAATTTATGAGCTGATGAGCCGGTACAGTCCGGCGAGGTACCTCTACATTTTTGGCCTTGTTTTCATCATCGCGGGAATAGTGATAGGAGCGTTCGTTGTTTACGAGTGGTTTCAAAGGGTTACACACTACCTGCTCGCCATACTGACCACTCTTTTCATAATTACAGGAGTTCAGCTTATTATGTTCGGCCTCATTGCAGACTTCATATTCAGGAGCAACGTGGAGTTCAGGAAGGAGCTTAGAAGGCTGAGAGAGGCGATAGAGGAAGGTAAGAGAGATTGAGGATTCAATATCAGAGGTGGTTCTTAATGTTTGAAGGCTTGAGTGAGATGTACGGCCTGAAAGTCAATGTGGAGGAAATTGAGCCAGCAAAGCTCAGACTTGACGTTAGGGCAAGATGGAAGTGCATGTTCGGTTGCGAGAGCTTCGGAAAACCATCCTGCCCACCAAACGTCCCGGATTTTGAGGAATGTGTGAGATTCGTGAAAGCTTATAAAAGAGCCATTCTTTTCAGGTTTAAAGTTAGGAGTGTGGAGGACGTAAGAAGGGCTCAGGAGTTTATGCTTGAGGCCGAGTTCAGTCTGAAAAAGCCCTACGCCCTTGCAACATTTCCGGGAGGATGTATGATTTGCGAGGAGTGCAGGGGGAGATGTGAAAAAGCAAGGCCTTCGATGTCAGCACTATGCATCGATGCAACTCAGTTTGGGTTGAAGGATGATGAAATGGCCGCAGTGCTTTTCGTCGAATAGTAAGAATTATTGAGTTTCAACACTACTCAGATTGTGGAGGCAAGGCTGTACAGAAAGCTGAGTGATAAATGTGTCTGCCAGCTATGCTGGAGATTCTGTAAAATTAGTGAGGGGGAGAGTGGATTCTGCAACGTCAGGGTTGTAAAGGGAGGCAGACTCTACACGCTCAGCTACGGAAGGTTGAGTTACCTTGAAAGCAGGCCGATTGAAATAAAACCCTTCTTCCACTTCCTTCCCGGCAGCACCAGCATGACCTTTTCGAGCTACTCATGCAATCTTGACTGCCCGTGGTGCCAGAACTGGCGCATTTCCAAATCCCCTCCTTTTGTTGAGGAGATTGCTCCGCCTGAAACGGTTGTAGATGAGGCGTTGAAGTATAATGATGAGAGCACGTGTGCAAGCTTAAACGAGCCAACCCTGCTTTTTGAATACCTCCTTGACGTTTTTTCACTTGCAAGAGAGAAGGGTTTGAGGAACACGATGGTGTCAAATGGTTACATGAGCATAATGGCCTTAAGAGAGCTAAGAAAGGTGGGACTGGATGCCATAAACATAGATGTTAAAGGTGGTGAAAAGGCCTACGAGATGATTGGCGGAAAAGCAGAATACGTCTGGAGGGTGATAAAAGAAGCAGTAAGGCTTGGTTTGCACGTTGAGGTGGTATGCCTTCTTGTCACCGGTGTAAGCGACTCTGAAGATGTTATTAAGGAAAACGTCGAAAAATTGGCAGAAATAAACCCTGAAATTCCGATTCACTTCACCCGCTACTTTCCCGCATACATGTTCACAGCACCTCCAACAGACGTGGAAAAGCTTGAGAGGGCGGTTGAAATTGCAAGGAGAGTTTTAAGCTACGCTTACGTTGGCAACCTTCCGGGACATCGCTACGAGAACACGTACTGCCCTGACTGCGGGGAATTGCTGATAAGGAGGTATCACGTGAGGGTTTTTGAAAACAGAATCGATAACGGTTGCTGTCCAAAATGCGGGAGGGAGATTTATGGGGTGTGGAAATGAGGCTGGTTTTACCATTTTGAATTCAACGTTGCTCACACCATCATTTTTATATTTTACCCACAACCTTACCCGGATTCAGTATGTTGTTCGGGTCAAAGAGCAGTTTGAGTTTCTTCATAACATCAAATTGCTCAGGGAACAGCTCCTGAAGTTCGGAGGTTTTCACAGCCCCTATACCGTGCTCACCGCTGATAACACCACCAAGTCTTACAGCGAGTCTTAGCAACTCCTTCCTGAAATCGAAGTAGTTCTTCTCCCAACCGTTGTATATTAAAGGATGTTGGTGCACATTCCCGTCTCCTGCATGACCGTACGTAATCAGAGTTATGCCATATCTGGCAGCGACTTCGTTGCTTTTCCTGTAGTATTCCGCAATCTTAGCAGGCGGGACGCATGCGTCGAGAATTTCTATGATGTCTTTCCTCAATCCTTCGTAAATCAATCCTCTGACTCTCAGCAGCCTGTCCTGGTCTTTTTTAGTGGTAGCAGCGTAGACGTCAATTGCCCCAAAATTTTGAGCAATTCTGGCAGCTTCATCTGCCTCATCAAAGCTCTCGAACACCATTAAAAGGTGCGCCTCTCCATCCCTGCTAACCCACTTCTCCCCACTAACCCTCTCTCCAATCTCAACCGCCCTTTTCTCCATAAATTCTAAAGCTAAGGGTAGCATTTTTGCAGAGATTTCAACAACACACTCCATAGCATCCTCTATAGTTGAGAACGGCACTGCGAGAACGGTCATGTCCCTTAGCTGTGGGAATAGCCTGATTTTTGCTCTCGTAACAACGCCGAGCGTCCCCTCGCTCCCGACAAAAAGGTGGAGGAGGGAGTAGCCGGAAGAATTCTTTATGGTCTTCCCTCCAAGCTCCAAAATTCTCCCATCAGCCAGAACGACCTCAAGACCGAGAACATAGTTTCTCATCGTGCCGTACTTTAAAGCCCTAACACCACCGGCATTTGTAGCAATCATCCCACCAACAGTAGCGGTTTCTGCTCCGGGGTGTGGTGGGAAGCTCAAACCGTATTTGAGGGCAGCATCATCAAGCTGCTTAAGAGTTACTCCAGCACCGCAATCCGCCACCCTGTTCTCTCTATCCACCTCAAGGCTTGTCATTCTCTCCGTTGAGAGAACAATCCCCTCTTCCGTCGGCACAGCACCACCGCTCAGCCCTGTCCCTCCCCCTCTTGTGAAAACGGGAATTTTTCGCCTGTTTGCGAACTCAAGCAAAGCAGAAACCTCATTAACGTTCTCAGGTTTCACGACCACAAAGTTCTGAACTGGCTTGGGAGCAATTAGCGGTGGTGTTTCGTCGTAAGCGTAAGCATCAGATGGGAGAAATACCTCAACTATTTCGGAAAGCTCTTCGACCCAGCCCATGAAAAAGGATAATGTTTAGAATTTAAGAATTCTCGCCGAAACGACGATCGGATCCCAGATGGGTGTGAATGGGGGAGCGTATCCAAGATCAGCAAAGAAAACATCTTTCGTCGTGAACCCGGCCTGAATCATTGTGGCAAAGACGTTAACCCTCATTGCAACGTCCGCTCCAACCACCTGTGCACCCAAAATTCTCTTTGTGTTCGCATCAGCCACGACCTTCAGGAATGTATCCTTTGCCCCCGGGTAGTAGTGAACCCTCGTTTTTGCTTTCACAACAGCAGTTTTAACCTCATAACCCTCAGCTTTTGCAGCCTTCTCCGTCAAACCTGTAGCGCCGATCTCCAAGTCAAAGAACTTTGTAAGCTGCGTTCCCAGCACACCCGGAAATTCTATGTTTCCTCCAGCAGCATTTACACCAGCAACATAGCCCATTTTGTTGCCGGGAGGTGCTAATGCTATCCAGACTCTCTTTTTCGTCAGTATGTGGGTCGTTTCCGCACAATCACCTGCTGCAAAGACATTCTCCACGCTCGTCTGCATCCTGCTGTCAGTCCAGATTGCTCCAGTCTCGCCTATCTTGCAGCCAAGCTGTTTTGCAATCTCGACGTTAGGCTTGACGCCTATCGCTACTAAAACGAGATCTGCTTTGTACTCCCCCTTGTCTGTGATAACTCTCTCAACCTTATCTTTTCCCTCTATCGCCACGGCCGTTTCATTCATCCGCAGGTTTATCCTTTCGGCCATCTTCTCCTTTATTATCTTCCCAATCTCTCTGTCGAGCCTTGGCAGAGGGTAGTCGTATTTTCCTATCAGTGTGACATTTTTGCCCTGAGCAGCAAAAGCTTCGCTCATCTCAACACCAATGTAGCCAGCACCGATTATCACGACATCTTTCTTATCTTTGACAGCCTTTTTTATCGCCTCTGCGTCCGGAGGTAGATGTGCAGTGAAGACGTTCTCCAGCTCCACGCCCTCGATCGGCGGAAGTTTCGGCGAGGCGCCAGTTGCTATTACCAACTTGTCCCACTCGTAGGTTTTCTCCTGCCCGTTTTCCTCAACTCTCACAAACCCATCTCCTGCCTCAACAACTTTTGCGTTAATGTGCAAATCGATGCCTCTCTTCTCCCTGAAAAACTCGGGTGGATAGTACATCAAATGCGAGGTCTCGGTCAATCCTTCAACAACGTAGGGAATCCCACAGGGAGCGTGGCTTACAAAGTTGGTCGCTTCAAAAACCGTAACCCCCCAATCTGGCTGCAAGGCTTTAACTCTCGAAGCTGCACTCATCCCTGCCGCTCCACCGCCGATAACAACGACCTTCATGCTTTATTATTCTTCAGCACTAATTTATGCTTTTCGCGTTTTGCCATTATAAAATAAAAGAGAAAATTATTTTGGATGCGCTATGAAGAAGTCTATAACCTTTGCTCCCACCTCAAAATCCGCTTTGAAACACCCGTGGATATAGTTTGTGAGTTTCTTTCCACTGGGTAGGCAGTGTCCTCCATCAAAGCCAAGGGTGACCAAAACCAGCCCTCCACCTACTCCAGAATGAACCAGATACTCATACCAGTACCATTACCAGTATAGCGTTTGTGCACATACTTTCCAGAACCGTAGCTCCACCAGTAGGGGTCGTAATGCAATGTTCCCTCCTTGTACTCTCCCATACTGGACAGATAAAGATCTCTGTTCTTCTTTATGACTCCCAATAAGTAGTAGTTCACATCGTATGCTCCTACGATTTCGAATACTGGATTCTTAGGTGGTTTACATGGTAACGGCCCGAAAATAGACGCTATTAAGGCATAGCTGGCAAAGAAATTACTGTCTTCGCAAATAAACCTGTAAACCATATCCCGTGTTCCTTGTGAGAAGCCAAGTGCGTGGATACGTGATCTGTCAACATTCCATGCGTTAGCAGCCTCCTTAACAAATTTCAAAACCTCATCCTTGTCAAATCCTGGCTCGTATGCTTTCCGCCTGCCCAGCAAGTCCCGAGATTTGGCTGTATTACGATGTAAGGTGTTTTGGCTCCCCTTTCTTCAGCATACCACCCAAATTCTCGCATGTGTGTTCCATTTCAAATTCATACCTTCTTTTAATAACACCGACGTGTCCGAATAAAACATCACTAATCTTCTGGCTTACCAATTATCTCACCACATTTCGGGCAAGCCAAACCCTTTAGAATTTTACTAAGCCAACCACCTGCA
>Ga0190319_1000160_pt1 | contig 10907 bp, 10 predicted proteins | sample 48701145_MG_FD_165040 | JGI IMG/M metagenome (GOLD analysis project Ga0190319, IMG submission 165040) | Hydrothermal vent sediment bacterial communities from Southern Trench, Guaymas Basin, Mexico - 4870-11-4-5_MG | ecosystem: Environmental > Aquatic > Marine > Hydrothermal vents > Sediment ...
CCCAGAAACGGAGATAGAGTCTGGGGGGGTGGTGATAGGGAGGACTTCCCCGCTGAGGTTTCTAGGAACGATGGACAGGTTCATCGCCGGCATCGAGAACATCAGGGAAACTTCCGTGAGGCTTAGGCACAGGGATAGGGGAATCGCCGACAAGGTTTACATCACCGAGACGCTGAACGGAACGAAGCTCGTGAAGGTCAAGGTAAGGGACTTGAAAATCCCGGAGATAGGCGATAAGTTCGCGACTCGTCACGGACAGAAGGGCGTGATCGGCTTGATAGTTCCACAGGAAGATATGCCTTTCACGGAAAGCGGAATAGTTCCAGACCTGATTTTCAACCCCCATGGTATACCCTCTAGGCAAACCGTCGGAACGCTTTTGGAGTTGTTGGCAGGAAAGGTCGGTGCCCTAAAAGGAGAGATAATCAAGTCCCCAGCGTTCAGCCCGACTTCCGAGGAAGATTTGAGGAAATGGCTCGAAGAGTTGGGCTTCGAGTACAGCGGAGTGGAAACGATGTACAACGGAAAGACTGGAGAGAGGTTCAAGGTCAAAATCTTCATAGGCTGCTGCTACTACCAAAAGCTTGACCATCTGGTTTCAAACAAGATTCACGCAAGGTCGAGAGGGCCAGTAACTCTGCTAACGAAGCAGCCCACCGAGGGAAGGAGTAAAGAGGGTGGTCTTAGGTTTGGTGAGATGGAGAAGGATTGCCTGATAGCTCACGGTTCCGTGCTTGCCCTCAAGGAAAGGTTCGATTCCGACAAGGCTATGATTCCTTTCTGTACTCAATGCGGCCTGATAGCTATAGAGGATAGGGTGAGGGGAAGGAAATACTGCCAGGTTTGCGGGGAGAGCAAGATAGTCTACGTGGAAATGGCATACGCCTTCAAGCTACTCCTCCAAGAGTTGATGTCGATGATGATCTATCCCAAGGTCGTTATCAAGGAAGACGGTAGCGGCATCGAGAGGATAGAGTTCAGCATACTCAGCCCAGAGATGGTCAAGAAGATGAGCACCGCGAAGATTAAAAGAACGGAACTCTACGACCAGGAGGGGTATCCTCTCGAAGGAGGGTTGATGGACCCAAGGCTCGGTGTGATAGACCCTGGGATAAGGTGCAGAACCTGCGGTGGTAGGATAGGAGAATGTCAAGGGCATTTCGGTTATATAGAACTCGTAAAGCCCGTTATCCACGTTCATTATTCCAAGTTCATCACAGACTTGCTGAAAGTTTTCTGCAGGAAATGTGGAAGGCTTCTCTTACCAGAAAAGACGTTGAAAGAGGCGAAAAGGCTTAGGCTGAAGGAAGTTTTGAAGGTTGTGAAACAAAAGTGTCCACACTGCGGCGCGCAGCAAAAGAAGATAAAGTTGATAAAGCCATACACGATCGTCGAAGGTAGCGCGCCATTGACCCCGGTAGAGGTTAGGGAAAGGTTGGAGAGGGTGGACGGGAAGGACCTCGAGCTGCTTGGCTACAAGGGCTTTAGACCAGAGTGGCTGGTGATCACCCTCCTCCCGGTACCGCCAGTGAGCGTGAGGCCCAGCATCACGCTCGAGACCGGCGAGAGGAGCGAAGACGACTTGACCCACAAGCTCGTCGACGTCGTAAGGATAAACGAGAGGTTAAGGGAGAACCTTGAGTTGGGAGCACCGGATTTCATCATCCAAGACCTTTGGGAGCTCCTGCAGTACCACGTCGCGACTTACTTCGACAACGAGCTCAGCGGAGTTCCTCCTGCTAGACACAGGTCTGGGAGGCCGCTCAAGACACTCTCCCAAAGGCTGAAGACTAAGGAAGGGAGGTTCAGGGGGAACTTGGCTGGGAAGAGGGTAAACTTCTCGGCGAGGTCGGTGGTGAGCCCCGACTCCATGATAGACATCGACGAGGTCGGCGTCCCCGAAGAAATAGCGAGAGAGCTGACGATACCGGAGATGGTGACTGAGAGGAACGTGGAAAGGTTGAGGAGGATGATTTTGAACGGGCCTGATACGTGGCCAGGAGCTAACTACGTAGTTAGGCCTGACGGCAGGAGGAAAAGGATCACGGAAGCCAACAAGGAAGAGGTGGCGAGGGAAATAGCCTACGGATGGGTCGTCGAGAGGCATTTGCTCAACGGAGACGTGGCGCTGTTCAACCGACAGCCGAGTCTGCACAGGATGAGCGTGATGGCCCACAGGATCAGGGTGATGCCCTTCAAAACCTTGAGGCTGCACCTCGCAACCTGTCCGCCCTACAACGCCGATTTTGACGGAGACGAGATGAACCTCCACATTCCCCAGACCGAGGAGGCGAGGGCCGAGGCCGTGGAGTTGATGATGGTCCCGAGGCACATAAGGAGCCCAAGGTTTTCGGGGCCGATCATAGGAATAAAACAAGACTTTGTCACCGGACTCTACCTGCTGACGAAGTACGAGGAAAAAATACCGAGGAGGGAGTTCGTTCAGCTAATCAGGGCCGTAGACAGGAACGTTAGAATCCCTGAGAAGTCCTCCATGAGCGGTAGGGAAATTTTCAGCCTCTTCCTGCCAGAGGGTTTCAGCGTAGAATTTAAGACGAAGCTCGGCGATAAAGTTGTGATAAAGGATGGGAAGTTGGTCGAGGGTTACGTGGATAAGGTTGCCGTCGCGTCGGAGAGCGGCAAGATGATCGATAAGATGGAGCTTATCTACGGGCAAGAGTTCGTGAAGGAGTTTTTGTTCAAGGTAGCCAAGCTCGCTCTGGAATACCTCATGATGAGAGGGTTCTCTATAAGCCCCACCGACCAAGACTTACCACCGAAGGCTAAGAGGGAGATAGAGGAGATCGTTGAGTCGGCGAAGAGAGACGTGGACAAGCTCATCAGGAAGTTTGAGGCGGGTGAGCTGAAGGTTCTGGTCGGAAGGACCCCAAGAGAAACTCTGGAGACGATGATAAAGAGGAGGTTGAACAGGGTGTTGAGCGAGATAGACGAGGTGCTGACCAAGCATTTGAAGGAAAACGACACGCTGGTGATGGTGAGAAGCGGTGCGAGAGGAGATATAGTCAACATAATACAGACTGCGGCGTGCGTAGGTCAAGAGGCGATAATGGGGGAGAGGATAGAAAGAGGTTACTACGGAAGGACGTTCCCACACTTCAAAGTGGGAGACCTCTCCATCGAGAGCAAGGGATTCGTGAAGAGAGGGTTTAAGGATGGTCTCAACGCGTTCGAATTCTTCTTCGACGCGATGAACAGCAGGGAATCCCTGATGGACAAATCGTTGAAAACCAGACATTCCGGCTACATGGAGAGGAGGTTGGTCGGTGCTCTGCAAGATTTGAAGGTAGAGTACGACGGAACGGTGAGGGATAGCGCTGGAAAGATAATCCAGTTTACTGCTGGTTGCGATGGACTAGATCCTTCAAAGATCGAAAGGGTGGAGGGTGGTATAGATGTCGAAAGGATCGCAACCCAGCTCTTCGGATGAGGTAGAGCTCCCAAAAGTCCTGAAAGAAAAAATCGAAGAGGTTGTGAGGAGAAGAAAGTTGAATAAAGAACAAGCCAAGAGGTTGGAGGAGGAGGTGAAGAAAGCTTACTTGAAAAGCAGCTGGGAGCCTGGGGAGGCCATAGGCCTGATAGCCGCTCAATCCATCTCCGAACCAGCTACGCAAATGTGCTTGGATTACGAGGAGAGGATACTGGTTAGGGAAGGGGATAGAGTGTTTAAAGTTCCGGTAGGGGTTTTCGTCGACAGGTTGATGGAAGTTTACGGTTATACTTCTTCCGGTGGAGTTGATGCCTTGACCTTGCCAGAAGGAGTGAAACTCTATGCTCTGGCTTTGGACGAAAAAGAGAGACTTCGCTGGAAAAGGATAACTGGTTGCGTGAGGCTGAAGACTTCTGAAAATCTGTTGAGGGTGGTCACGAAAAGCGGGAGGAAGGTCCTGGCCAGCAAGAGTCACGCGTTCGTGATCAAAAACAACGGAGGAGAAGGATTCGTGAACGTAAAGGGTTCCGAGCTTAGGGTTGGGATGAAAGTACCTATCGTAAAGTTTCTGCCGCACAACTGTTTGGAAACCCTGCGATTGCGAGCTCTCGGAAGTGAGGTTGAGTTGGATGAGCTATTCGGCTTTTTCTTAGGGGCTTTCGCTTCCGGAGGTTTCGTTGACGTTGACCGTGGAATAATTCGCATCTCCTGCCCTAATGAGGATTTCGCCGAGAGAATCGAAGGTTTCCTCGAAAGGTTCTCGTTGGATTACGAGAAGCGTATGGAGGAAAATATTTTTTTGCTTATCACTTCCCATCCTCTCTCTGGTTTCTTGACGAAAAGCTTTGGAGCCAAGCCAGAGGAAAGAAAAATACCGAACTTTGTCTTTAGCGCGAAAGAAAGCTTCGTTTCCGGTTTCTTGAGAGCGATTTTTGACGGCAAAGGAAAGCTCGACGCGAAAAACAAAACCATTAAACTCTCTTCTCAATCGGAAGGGTTCATAGACGGAGTGAAACTCCTCTTGGCGAGGTTAGGAATATTCTCCCGCAAGTCTGTCAGCGGAAAGAGTTATGAGCTTCGCATATCCTTTGAGGATTTCCGAGCTCTCTGGAAAGGATCGCGAGGTTTTGTGACAGCAACCTCATACGTGGTTTGGGACGATATAGTTGAGATAGAGGAAGTTCCTCCGTCGCGGGAACACATCTACGACATCTCCGTCGAGGAAGCTCATACATTCGCCACTTTCGACGGAATAATAGTCCACAACACGATGCGAACTTATCATGTGGCGGGTGCCGCGGTGACCAAAGTTACTTACGGCCTTCCGAGGCTGATAGAGATAGTCGATGCGAAGAAAACCCCCGAAACTCCGCAGATGAAAATTTACCTGAAAAGCGGTTACAACACAGAGAAGGCAGCCAGAGAGTTTGCGGAAAAGATTATCGAGAGGTCTTTATCCGACGTAGCGAGTAGGGTTACCTTGAACTTGGAGAAGGGAAGCATAGAAGTGGAGATTCCCAACGAGAGCGACGTGGAAAAAGCAGTTTCGGCGATAAAGAAAGAAATCAAAGAGGTGAGGGTGAGGAGCAAGAAGAACGGGGTAGTCGTCACGCCGAAGAAAGAGGTTGACGTGAAGGAGCTTGAAAGGATAAAGGAAAGGGTTCTCAACGTTCCCATTTCTCCAATCAAAGGAATAAAGAACGCAATGATTAAGCAGGAAGGGAACAGGTGGGTGATAATGACGGTGGGTTCAAACCTGAGGGAAATTTTGAGGATGGAAGAAGTCGACGCCAGGAAAACGGTTACCAACAACATTCACGAAGTCGCCGAAGTCCTCGGAATAGAGGCTGCGAGAAACTTGATAGCCGAAGAAATCATGAACACGCTCAACCAGCAGGGGCTGGACGTGGACAGGAGACACGTGGAGCTCGTCGCCGATATAATGACCTTCTCCGGGAGGATAATGCCCATAGGAAGGTACGGGGTTGCGGGCAGCAAGACTTCCGTCCTCGCCAGGGCTGCCTTCGAGGAGACGATTAAGCATTTGATAAGGGCCGCCGTGAAGAACGAAGCGGAAGAATTCAAGGGAATTTTCGAAAACGTGATGGTGGGTCACGTAGTCCCGGCCGGTACCGGAATGTTCGACCTCGTGGCGAGGTTCGAGGGAGAGGAGGAGGGTGGGTAGCGTGGAGCTCAAAGACACCCTGCTGGACGCGATCAAGAAAGACAAGGTGATCTTCGGCTACAGAAAATCCATCAGATTTATAAAGACGAAGAGACCAAAGCTTATAGTGATGGCAGAGAACGCACCGGAGGAAGTGAAGAGGCAGGTCGAGCACAGCGCAAAGGTTTTCAACCTCAAGGTGAAAGTTTTCAGCGGCTCGAGCAGAGAGCTTGGCGTCGTTTGCGGAAAGCCGTTTCCAGTTTCCGTCCTGGTGATAAAGGAATGACGATAAAGTTTGACCAAGAGGTAATAAGGCTGATAACGGCTATAGAGAACTTTACCGGGGCGTCTGTCAAGGATTGCGTCGTTGACGAACAGACGAACACGGTCTACGCGATAGTGGACGGTATGGAAGAGGGATTCATCTCGGGCGGTGAGGGGCGGAACCTGAAGTACGTAGAGAGGATCCTAGGAAAGAGTATAAAGCTGGTACGGTACGCTCCGGACGTGACAGTTTTCGCGAAGAATCTGGTCCCGCAGGCGTTGAAGGTTAATTTAACCGACGACAACGTGCTGGAAATCTGGGTTAGCAAGATACACAAGCCGATGGTGATAGGCAGGGAGAAAAGGAATTTAAACCTTCTCAAGAAAATATTCCAGAGGAACTTCAACGTCAAGGATGTGGTAATAAGGTGATGGTTCATGCCGGGAGAGTTTGCGGCGAGGAAGTTGAGGCAGAGGAGGAAAAAGTTTAGGTGGTCGAAGGAGGATTACAAGTGGAGGAAGTTGCAGCTCTGGAAGAAAGAACCCTTCGAGGGCGCTCCACAAGCAAGAGGGATAGTCCTTTACAAGAAAGGAGTGGAGCAGAAGCAACCATCCTCCGGGCTGATCAAGGCTGTTAGAGTCCAGTTAATAAAGAACAACGTTCAGGTCACGGCGCACGTCCCTGGGACGGGAGCGATAGACCACATCGACGAGCACGACGAGGTGTTGCTGGAAAAGATAGGAGGTAGCCAGGGAGGGCCTAAGGGAACCATGTGGGGTATAAAGTACAGGGTGATTGCCGTCAACGGCGTTGCGCTCAGCGAAATCCTAAAGGGAAAGAAGCAGAAGCCTTCTCGCTGAAGGTTTCGAGACCATGGCAAGCTTCAAACTTTTTGGTAAATGGTCGTGTGAAGGTATAGAGGTGAAGGACCCAGGACTGGCGAGGTACATAAACCTAGAGCCGAGGCTCTTACCTAGGACTTGCGGAAGGTTTACCCAGCAGCAATTCTACAAATCCAAGATGCACATCGTCGAGAGGCTGATCAACAAGCTCAAAGGACCCGGGCACAAGGGGAGGAAACACTTCATAAGCTCCGCGAGGTGCGGCGGAAAAACACTGACCCAGTACAAAGTGGTTAAGGAAGCGTTCGAAATCATAGAGAAGAGGACAGGAAAAAACCCGATAGAAGTGTTGGTCAGAGCTATAGAAAACGCGGCGATAAGGGAAGAGATCGCTGCCTACCAGCTAGGGGGTATAATAGTAAGGAGGGCCGTGGTCACGAGCCCGCAGAGAAGGGTCGACCTTGCATTAAGGATGATGGTCCAGGCCGCATACAGAAAGTCCTTCGGCAAAAGGCTGACTATGGCAGAGGCCCTCGCGGAGGAGATAATAGGGGCTTACAGGAACGATGCAAGCAAATCGGAAGCCATCAGGGAGAAGGAGAGGATAGAGAAGGAAGCTGAGGGTGCGAGGTAAGTCGCAAAAACTTTTTATCTTTATCTTCGGATACTTAGAAGTATGGAAGGCGAGGAATGGGTGTTGGAATACAAGCCTAGCAGGTTCTACTTCATCCTCGACTACTTCTTGGCAGGAGTTTTTCTCGTCTTCGCCCTCGCAACCTTCCCGTCGTTATCAGCAAATATTATTTCGCTGACAATCTTCTTGGTGCTGCTCGGAGGTTTTTTGTTTTTTCTCGTTTTTCCCGAGAGGGAAAGGAGGAAAAGGACTTACGTGCTGACAAAGTCTTCCGTCGACCTCGTGGAAAGCGTGAGAAAGGGAAAGAGGGAGGTGAAAATTCCTTACCGCGATATAGTCGAAGTCGTCGTCGAGCAGGACAGGTTGATGGGTTTCTTGGGATACGGAGACGTCAGGATAAGGGTGAAGGGCGGTGAGGAGTTTTCGTTGAAGGGTATCGAAAACCCTAGAGAGGCCGTGGAGATAATAAAGTTTAAGGTCGAGGAACAGAGGAAAGGAAAGGAGGGTGAAAGTAAAGAAGAAAAGGGTGAGGAAGGGTGAAGGTCCTTCGACTCCACGTGGATGAGGTCGAGTACGAGGTCGTGAAGAAGGAATGCAAGCTAGCGGTAGAGGTGAGCGAGGAAGAGAAGAAAAAAAGGTTGAAAGACGCTCTCGTTGCCTTCGTTTCTGTGGAGAGCGGCGATGATAAAACTCTAGCCAAAAAGGCAATCGACGAGACAAAATCCTTCATGGAAAAGCTTAAGGTGAGGGAACTCTTGCTCTATCCCTTTTCGCACTTGAGCAATAACCTAGCGAAACCGTTCGACGCACTCGAAATACTCAACTTCATGAAAGCCTATGCCGAGGAGCTAGGGATGAGCGTGCACCTCGCTCCCTTCGGTTGGAACAAAAGGTTCGCTCTTTCCCTGAAGCCTCATCCCCTTGCCGAAAGTTTCAGGAGTTACGAAAAAGGAAAGGGTGAAGAGGTTGCGAAAAAGGAGGAAGAGGAGGGGAAGAGAGAGTTTTACCTCCTCACTCAGGATGGAAAGCTGCTTCCCATCGAGGACGTGAAGCTCGAAGAACTACCGGAAGAGCTCAGAATCCTCGTGGAGCGCGAGGCTTTGAAGAAGGGCGCGACGGAATCTCATGAGGAACCCGAGTACATAAAGCACGTGAAGAAGTTCGGTTTCGAATGGGAGAGCATGTCTGACCTCGGACACATGCGCTACGGTCCGAAAGCGTGCCTGATAATCAAACTGATCTCATCCTACGTTTCCGAGCTGGTTAGGTCGTTGGGAATCCCTGTTTACGAGATAAGGGGGACGAACATGTTCAGGCTTGATGAAAAGGCCATCGCAGAGCATGCCAAGCTGTTCGGGGAGAGGATGTACAGGTTCGAGAGCGACGGAAAGGATATAATTTTAAGGTACGCGGCATGCTTCCAACAGTTTGCCGCGATAAAGGATTGGCAGATAAGCTACAGGCACTTGCCATTCGGGGCTTTCGAGATAGCAGACAGCTACAGGTACGAGCAATCGGGCGAGCTGCTGCTCTGCTTCAGGCTGAGGAAGATGCTCATGCCAGATTTTCACGTTTTTTGCAAAGACATTGAGGAAGCGAAGGGGTACTTCCTGAAGTTGCATGAGCTCGTCTACGAGGAAATAAGGAAGCTGGGAAGGGAGTACGTCTCGCTCTACAACCTGACTTCCAAAGAGTTCTTGGAGAAAAACGAGGAATTCTTTTCAGAGCTTTTGCGGGTGGAGAAAAAACCTGTTCTGGTTTGCGTTTATCCCCCAGGGAAAAATTTCTACTGGGTCTTGAACATAGAGTACCACATCATCGACAAGATGAAGAGACCAAGGGAAATCGCTACCGTGCAGATCGACGTGGGAAATTCGGAGAGATTTGGAATAAGGTACGCCGACAAGGATGGGAAGGAAAAGCATCCGATAATCCTGCATACCGCGGTCTTGGGAACGATTGAAAGATGGGTTTACACGCTCTTCGACACAGCCTTGAGGGAAAAGAACCCTACCTTGCCTCTGTGGCTCTCTCCGACTCAAGTCAGGATAATTCCAGTGAGTGAAAAGTTCCTAGAGTTTGCCAAGCAAATCCTAGCATCGCTGGAGAAAGAAGGAATAAGGGTTGACTTGGACGATAGGAACGAGACCGTCGGTAAGAAGATTAGGGATGCTGAGCAGGAATGGGTTCCCTATGTTCTCGTCGTCGGCGAAAAGGAGCTCGAAAGAAAGGGTGAGACGATTCCGGTGAGGGTTAGGAAGGAGGGGAAGGTGGAGGAGATGAGGTTGAGGGAGCTCGTGAGAAGGGTGAAGGAGGAAGCGGAAGGCTTTCCGAGCGAGGAGCTTCCCTATCCCAAGTTCCTCAGCAGGAGGGTGAACTTTTAGACGTTGCCGATTCTGCGAAGTTTAGCTGTTTTTCAAACCTCCACAACTACATTCTCAATTATTTTCTCCAAAAGCTCTATTTCTTTCCTGTCCCTTACTATTTTAAATCCCTTCCTTCTTCTAAACCCAGCACTAGCAATTCCCAACATAATCCAGCCAATCCCACTTGAGAATTTTTTCCTCTAAAGCTACGAACTTTATTGTCGCTTATTTCAAGGTCGTACCTTTTGCTAAACTCGGAAAGAAGACTTTGTATTTCAGACTTGTACTTAAGAGTATTTTCAGTATCGAAAATTTCGAGTGTCATAGGATGGTCCGAAGAATATTCCGGAACTTCTGCGTGAAGGACCTCATCGAGGACGACTAGGGACAACTTTTTAATGGTTTGCTTAATTATCTCCCTTTCCGGTAGTTCTTCCATTTTTCCCGACGGATTTTACGAGTTTATCTACCCTTACTATCCATCGCTCAGGATATTTTCCTACCCCTATATGGTTTGGACAAAAGTCTTCGCAATACCTAACGAAATCTTCATCGTATTCTCCTATCACAAATTTCTCATACTCGTAAGACACGTCTCTCGAAAATCTCTTGATGGTAAGATGTTAAAAAAGATTCGTAAGAAAAACCGCTAAGGATTAAGCACTTTCAAACCCAGCTCTTCCGCTCTCTTCAGGATCTCACCCCTTTTCTTCCTTCCCACGGTCGCGGCTATCCTTACAGCCTCTTCCTTCGGGTCAACCCTTTCCAACTCCTTCACGTTCCTGACGAGGACTTCCCTATAGCCGGATGGATGCAAGAACCTCAGCTCCCTAGGGGCTCCGTAACCTATTTTTGGGGCTTTCGGCTTGCCCTTTTTCTTCCTCCTTACCTTCGATTGCCTAGCTCTCGGCCTCCTCCAGCTTTCCTTCAACCTTACGTAAGCTTGAGAAAGCCACCTTTTGAAGTCGGGCTTCTTCCTCGGGTTCATGCTAACTATTTGTCCAACCTGCTTAAAAATTTTTTATTTTTTGAGCGAAGCGATAATTTAAAGTATGGTGAAGATTTTCCTGGTAATCGCTAGAGATTGCCCGTTTTCGCCTGAGGCAAAAAAAGTTTGGGAAAGACTTAAAGAAAGGTTGAACTTCGAGCTTGAGGTGATAGACGCCTTCACCCCAGAGGGAAGGGATT
>Ga0190319_1000161_pt1 | contig 10884 bp, 12 predicted proteins | sample 48701145_MG_FD_165040 | JGI IMG/M metagenome (GOLD analysis project Ga0190319, IMG submission 165040) | Hydrothermal vent sediment bacterial communities from Southern Trench, Guaymas Basin, Mexico - 4870-11-4-5_MG | ecosystem: Environmental > Aquatic > Marine > Hydrothermal vents > Sediment ...
GCTTACACCCTTGGTTATCGAGCTCTGCGCCTTCTTGAAAATTCCCAGCAACTCTATCCTTTCCCTAGGCTCGGCTACCGAAAAAAATCCGCTCGAAACGCCAACCACGTAGCTCATTCTAATCCCACCCTCACCTTCTCCTTGGCTCCCGGTACCTTGAACCTCGCCTTGAAAACGTTCTTAACCTCCTCGAAAACTTCGGCGACTTGGGCTTGGTAGAATTTCGTGATCCTGTGGGTGAGCGTGAACTCGTATGGCCCGAGCGAGAAGAGGGGTACGTCGATGCCGAAGTAGTTGCACAGTTTGTTGAAGGGTAGGATTAACGTTTGGAGGAAGCTCCATCTCGGTTTTTTGACGTCGACCTTCTTTTTGGGGGATGGCGCGGAGGTCGAAAGTATGAGCTCTTTCTTCAGTTCTTCGATCGTCTTCCCGGAAATACCCTTCTCCCCCAGCATCTCTTCTATGTACTTTTCGAGCTGTTTTTCTCTGGCTATAACCTCCAAGTAGTGGAGGATTATTATGTTCTGGGTCTGCGTATACCCTTTGAGCTCGTTTAGGTTGAGGCTCTCCAGCTCCCTCCCGTCGGGTACCCTCGAGTGAACGCGAGTGATGTCGATATCTAAAAAGATGAAGTAGGGAGAGTACACCCACCCCCACAGCTTACCGGCGGCGGCGTCCTTGAAATCTTTGACAAGCATTTGCCTCGCGTAGAACAAGTCCAGCGGAGTTATCTCGACGCCGTAAGCTTTCTCCACGTCGCCGATGAACTTCCTGACGACGTGGTCTATGGAAGGCTCGGCCGGCAGCGCTTCCACAAGGTCGTGCTTGAGCAGCAGTTCCTCCTCGTAGCTGAGGCTCCCCTTCCTCTTGAGCGCTTCCTTTATTTCCTTGATTTCTTCCCTCCAAAAACCGGCGCCCACGTCCAAGGGAGGGATGAGCCCGCACGGCTTTACCGTCGAGATCGACTCTACCGAGACCTTGTACTTCTCCGCCGGCGCGAACGGTTTGAACGCCCACAGCCTGACGTTGTCGAAGGAGATTGCCTGAGCGTCGGGCCGGAAAATCCACACGTGTCTCAACTTTCCGGCAGCGGGGGTTTCCAGCGCTTCTTTTATCATCTTGTACCTTCGCAAGATCGGCTTCAGCATGTTCTTATACTCCTCGATGGACTTTTTCCTGGCTTCGGCCAACCTCAAGAGGTTTTCGAAGCGTTCTTCGACAGCTTTCCTGAACAAGTTATCCCTCCACTCGAGGAACAGCTTGTTCTTCGTCGCCAGCACCACGGCCTCGGCTTCCGACACCTTGTACTTCTCCCTTATCTTCTTGGGCTCTACGTCGTCGTCGTCGAGCCTCATGAAGTCGGCGATTATCGTGGGCCAGCGCGGTGTGATGAGCTTCAGGGCTACCCCCTCGCCAGTATGGACGTCTACTTGGTCTATGAATATGCTCTTCAGCGTTTGGTTGCCCCTCGTGAGGAGCTTCCTCCCTTCCTCCTCCTTCCCCTCCTTGATGAGCCTCTTCCCCTCGTCGATCATGGCGTAGTAATCCATAAACTCCTTGTACTTCCTCAGGTCATGCTTCACGAGCTCGTAATCGGTAATGGCTTGGGCTATGCTTGCGAGGTACGACTTTATCTGCGCTTCCATCTGCTCGCGGTGGGTGATGGTTAGCTGGTAGTACTCCCTAGCCACCGGGCTGACTTCTATCGACTCGTCGACCCTTATCACCTTGAACCCCATCTTCTTTATCTTCGTGATAGCCTTGTAGTAGCCTATGGTAGCGTCTCCCGTCTTCGCGTCGAAACCCATCTTCACGCTCGCCTCGGGCGGGGCGCAGTTCAAACCGTCCCCGTAGTGGAGGACGTACTTCGTAGGTATGGTCGCCCCTACCAAGCTCGGCGTTTCTGGATACTTAATCGGCATGATTAAATTTTCGGTTGAAAGCTTAATATCTTTTTGCGGCGAGAAAATTAATTTATGCCCGTGTTAGCCAGGTCCAAGGTGGTCATCGAGGAACCTTGCCTGAGGACCCCGACGGTCAGTTTTGAGTACAAGGGCCCGAACCCGCAGGAGATATATAAAAAGATTAAGAAATTGATCCCCGTCGTCTTCAAGATAGACGAGCACGAGATCGAGGAGAGGAACTTTTTGTGGGACAGGAGCTCTTCCGAAGAGAAGTTCAGGACGACTTTCAACTTCATCAAGGAGTTCGACCAAGAAAACTATGCCGAGATAAACATACACCTAGAGGGTAAGGCTAGGCCGAGCAAGGATTTCGGGAAGGAGGGTGAGGCGAAGGTTACGGTCGACGCGAAGGTGAGGACGGAATACCCGCACGAAACCCTAACCCAGCGTATAATCTTCGGGATCTATAGGAGGATGCTCGGTGGGGTGCACGCGAAGAGGAGGGCGGAGTACAGGAAACGGTGCTCCGAACTCGTCAGCACGTTTTGCGAGGAACTCAAGAGTTTCCTGAATATACTCCTAGGAGGGTAGGATGGCGTTTTCTGTTTGGAGGATCGAGGAAGATTGCCTCCCAAGGGCCCCCAGCTTGAGGATTGACTACAAGGGTCCCGACCCCTTCGGGGTCGTCTACAGGGTTCTCGAGGTCGCGAGGGACGTGCTGGGGGTTAGGGAGAGCGACGTTTGGGAGGCAGAGTTCGCTTGGGACAACAGTGCCGTTCCGTACAGTTTTACGGTCAGGGCGTACGCCTCGAAGCCCTTCGACAAAAAGACCCAAATGGTTGTGGAGTTCGTGTTCAACGGAAAGCAGCCGGCGGACCCTAAGGAGAGCGGTATACTGACGATCGAAATTTCTTCCAAGCTGGTGACAGCGTATCCCCTGAAGGGAATCTTCCAGCAGAGTTTTTGGTACAGGAAGGCCCTGAAAGTTTACCACGAGACTTTTTACGCGAGTGAGAGGGCCAGGTTTCTTTCCGCTTGCACGGAGCTGACGAAGAAGATAGTCGACGAGGTGAGGAAACTCATTTAAGCCTCCAAACCCTATGTTAGTGTGAAAGCATGGCGGAAGAAAAGAGGGAAGAAGAGGATTTGACCCCCACGGGCGAGGATAGGGGGTTTTTCGAAAGGCTGAGGACTCAGCAGAGGGAGCTCGTCGAGAAGGAACTGCTGAAGGAAAAGCTGGAAGTCGAGAGAAGGATTTTGGAAGAGGAGAAAAAAGTCGAGGAGGCAGAGAGAGCTTTGGTCTCCTTCCGGAGGGCTCAGCTTTGGAAGAGAGTCGCGGTGATGGTAGCAATCGTAGCTCTGCTCATCGCGATCTACCTCGGAATCAAGCAGCTGGGTTAACTCCGTCCGCGAGAATCCCCGCCGGGAGATTTGAACTCCCAACCTACCGGTTTCTTTTCGAGCGATGGCTGTGAGCAAGCGTCGGCCAACGCTTACCTACAGCCGGTCGCTCTACCAGTTGAGCTAGGCGGGGGCTATTTTTTATTAACCCTTCATCGCTTTTAAAATTTTTTGACATACTCCCCGTTGAAGCGTAAACTTTATTGTAATTCTCTTCCAAAAACATTCAGGGTATGGGAATGGACAGGCACCTCAACGAAATTCCGGAGAACATCAGGAAGTGTTTCTCCGAAGGTTTGGAAAGGAGGTTGGGGGGAGAGGAAATAGCGAAAGTCCTTTCTACCCTCTTGTTCGAGTTTTCCAAGAAATACTTGCAAAGTTTGGTAGAGGTGAGGGATTATAAAACTGTGGAGGAGAAGGGTCCCTTCAAGTATTCTGGAAAGCTGGACGCCCTTTACGAAGAAGGCTTGCTTCCAGAGAGGCTGTACGTGGAACTTAAAAAGCTTGGTATAAGCAACCACGTAGGTCCCTCCTATGTAAGGGTTAAGAGCTTGCTCACCCATGAACTCCCGAGGAAGTTTTTCGGGAGACAGCTGGTCTGGTACCTGACGGAAACGTTGGAAGAGGGTTACGACGGTTACCTCGTGTTCCTCCCTAACATGACCGGGGGTGCGTGGATCGGTGACGAAGCTAGGAGGGAGGCCGAGAAGATTCTGAAGAGCTACAAGGTGTGGCCGTGCACGCCCTACGTGAGGGAAGGCGAAAAACTGGTGGGGGTGGCTCCAAGAAAGGGTCGTGAGATAACGGATTACGTTGAGGGGCTGCTGCCGCCACCGGGCGAAACGAGCGTCGTGATAAACGTCGAGGAACTCAGGACCGCGTCGGAAACCACGAGGAGGGCGTGCGAAATCCTGCGGACGTTCGGTTACGGCGAAGAGAACGGCGTCGAAGTCATCGCCGCTTGCGTATTGGATTACGGACATCCTGTCGGCAGGGAAAGGTTGAAAAGAGCCGGCGTGAAAAGCTTGTACCTCGTGGACGGCCTGACGTTCTTCAGGGTTTCGAGGAAACTCGGCTACATAACGGAGGAGCAGTACGAGAGCGTGGAAGATTGGTTGAAGGACCCCGTTGGGTATACGGAAAAAATTTTACCTTCCATCAAGAGGTTGCTCAAAAGTAGCGAACGGCTGTGAACCACTCCTCCTTGGCTACAACGGCCTACCCTCCCTCCTGAGCCTCAGCAGCGTCGGGGCCCTTCCTATCTTTTTGGCGAGTTCCGACTCGACGAGTCTGAAATCCCTCTCCCTTAGCCTAACTCTCCTGTCGGCCTCGACCAAGACCGTCGGCATCCCGTACCTTGACGAGTACCGGAGGGAAAGCAGCAGCGAGGCTATGGTCTCGAGGGTTCGCTCCTCGTCCCTCCCACTCGCCAACAGGGTGTCTACCCTCACCGGCCTGTCTCCGCTGGCCGTCCTCAAGTAAAAACTCACCACCTTTTCCCCGAAGCGTTCGAACTCCCTCAGGGTTGGGTGCTCTCTAGGAGAGCGACTGTACGTGAAAGCGAAACTCCTCTCCCCCTCCTTCAGCAAGTACGATAGCATTACCGTGTCCCTCGTCTCCTCCAGCAGCTGCGACGCTGCTTCGACCTCCTCCTTGCCCAAGTTCAAGGTCGGGAGTACCCTCTCCCTCAGGAGCTCACAGAGTCTTCCGCCCCTCGAATCCTCCACCACTCCCGCCAACAGGGTATCGTTAGCCTCGCACGCCTCGAAGAGCTTCGTGTAGGCGTCGACCATCGTCAAGTACAGGGAGTTGAGCAACTCGTTTTCCTGAAGGGGTCTTTCCGTGTAGTGCGGTACCACAGAACCGTGTAGCAGCAGGATATCTGGGGAGGATTTCTCCAACAGCTTCCTCGCCAGCGTAACCTCGTCCAGTTGTCTCCTTATATTCGCGTAGACCTCTACTTCCGTCTGAGAAAAAGGTCTGGAGATTACTTCCAGCTCGACGTGGGGGACCTTTTTTGGGTAGTATTCGACTCCGAGAAGCTTACCGGAAGTCAGCCTGAACGTCACGCCAGCTACCCTACTCATCCTGATGTCGACCCCGTGGAAACTTCTTCTCAACACCCCGCTGTCGACGCCAGCGACCTTAACCTCACCGCTCAGCGGAAACTTCCTAGGGACTTTTACCACAAGCTCCCCGTCCAAAATTTCCTCGGAGCAACCCGCGAGCGTTATTTTAGCTCCTCTCAGCTTGCGGGCAAGCTCGAGTTTCAGCGTTTCCTTCTTGATTATATCCTCTATCACCCTGGCGAGAACTTTTTCCATCCCCAACCCCTACCATGGACCGGCCGGGATTCGAACCCGGAGCCTCCTCGTTGCAAGCGAGGCGATCTACCGTTGATCTACCGGCCCTCTCCTACATAACTTTTTTCTCGAGGATGCTAAATTTAAGTTTATGCCGACGTCGTTGGAAAGCGTCCTACGGATCGTCTCTTTCTACGGTGATGTGAAGTTTTGGGTTTTTGCTTTCTCATCTACCTTCTTCCTGAGCCTAATCCTCAAAGAAAGGTTAAACTTGAAGAAATTTTCGTTGCTCGGGTTGATCATCCTCCTTTTTTCTTACTTCCTCGTCGGAGTGCTCAAGGTTCTTTTCGACGTCCCAAGGCCATGCGTGGGTATGGAAGGTTGCCCCTCCACGCCTTCCTTTCCTTCAGGCCACGCTACCGTAGCTTTCGTTTCCTCTACTTGGATTTTCCTCAACTTTAGAAATCTTCCTGCGGGTTTACTCCTATTTTCCCTTTCCTCCCTCGTTTCGGCTTCTAGAGTTTACTTTGAATTCCACACTCTACAAGATGTTTTCGCTGGAGCACTCTTGGGAACCTCTCTTTCCGCCATGCTCTTCGCGATATCGAGATGGAGAAAAAGCAAGGAAATTTGGTGGTTTTACAAGAGAAAGCTGGCTCATCTCGCTTGCGCTTTTGGGGCGAGCATCCTTCTTTATTTTTATGGGAGACCAGCTTTCGCATACTTCACCCTTCTTCTATCGGCCTCCTACGCAATCTCTGAAACCTTTAGGCTACGAGGTCTCGAAATACCTTTTTTGACTAGGTTCAGCCTTTCATGCATGAGCGAGGAGGAAAAGAAGAGCTTCGTCGTCGAGCCTCTTTCTCTTTCACTCGGAATACTCCTCGTCGGGATGTTGTTTCCGCTCAAGGTTGCGCTAATATCCTTCGTCGCGGTTGGAATAGGCGACGTCGCCGCGGCGGTTTTTGGTAGGGTATTCGGGAGAATTCGGTGGTTAAGGAGAGCTTGGCGGGACGAAAAGACGCTCGAAGGATGCCTCGCAAGCTTTTTCTCGCTCTTCGCCTCCTACTCCCTGTTTTTTCCCGTCCAAGCCTCGCTCCTCCTTTCCTCCTCAGCTACCATCGTTGAGCTCGTTTCCCCAAGAAAGGTAGAAAACTTCGCGATAGCACTTTCCACGGCTTTGGTAGCGAGCTTCCTCAACATTTAAGTGGAAGTTGAGCAAAATATACTTTTGATAGTATGCCTGTCCCAAAGGAGCTCCTAGAGATTTTAGCCTGCCCTAAGTGTAAGGGAGACCTCGTCGAAAAGGGAATGTTCCTAGTCTGCGAGAAGTGCAAGCTTGCCTATCCCGTCCTCGACGGAGACGTTCCAGACATGCTGCTAGAGGATGCTTGGAGCTTGGAAAAGGCTAAGAAGAGTAGGTTCAGGCACAACCTCAAGCTCTAACCCCTAACCTTCTCCACGTCCCCTCCGCTCAGAATAGAAATTGGCCGCGATTCCACCAGTGCCGTAGCGAGTTTCCTCCTCGCACTCTCTAAGAGCCTCCACACAGTGCCACGAGACACTCCCATCCTTCGCGAAGCCTCTTCTTGACTCAAACCCTCCAGGTCCACGAGCAGCAGGGCTTCGTATTCTGGATAGGTCAACTCTACTGGCTCTGGGTTGAGGCATGGTGTGGGGACGAATTCCTTAACCGGCGGTAGCCTAGATAGGAACACCCACCTGCATGGCCTTCCCCTGCCGCATCTCCTGCCTCTCCACCTCCATCTCCACCGCCAGCCTGGCATAATCTACGTTTAGAGGGAAAAGTTAAAATAATTTGCGTATGCACATAAAACCCTTCGAGGGAAAGAAAAAACAATTTTTTTTCTCGTCGCGGGAATTTTAAGCATGTTTTCGGAGGTTGAGAAACACCTCGCGCTGTTCACGGACCTCTACGAGCTGACGATGGCGAAATGTTACAAAAAATTCAGGAACGTCATCGCCACCTTCGAGCTTTTCGTGAGAAGGCTCCCTAAAAACAGGGGCTACTTGTTAATCGCGGGAATTCAAGATGTTTGTACATTTCTGCAGAACTTCAGGTTTAGGAAGGAGGACCTTAGCTTCCTAGAAACTTTGGGTTTCGGCAAGGAATTCTTGCATTTTTTGAGAAAGCTTAGGTTCAGCGGAGAGGTCTGGTGCATGGATGAGGGCGAGGTAGCCTTTCCGCACGAGCCGATAGTCAGGGTTAGAGCTCCGATAATCGAGGCTCAGCTTTTGGAAACCTTCTTGATCAACGCGGTGAACTTTCAATCGTTGATAGCGACGAAGGCTTCGAGAGTCGTCATCGCAGCTAGGGGAAAGAAGGTCGTCGATTTCGGTTCTAGAAGAGCTCACGGAGCGGAAGCTGCCTTGAAAGCAGCGAGGGCTTGTTACTTGGGTGGTTGCGACGGTACATCCAACGTGCTAGCAGGAAAGCTTTACGGGATACCAGTTTTCGGAACTATGGCGCATTCCTTCGTTCAGAGTTTCGAGAGCGAGGAAAAAGCTTTCGAAGCCTGGTTGAGGTGTTGGGGCGAAAGAACCATCCTACTCATCGATACCTACGATACGGTTCGCGGAGCAGAGATAGCAGCGAGGGTTGTGAAAAAGCTTGGGTTGAAGAATCTCGGTGGTGTGAGGATAGATTCTGGCGATTTGCTTTCCTTGAGCAAGGAAGTTAGGAAAGTACTCGATGGGAATGGGTTGAAGTTTGCTAGAATCTTCGCGAGCGGTGGTCTCGACGAGTACAGGATAGAGGAGTTGTTGAAGAAGAAAGCTCCCATCGATGGCTTCGGCGTTGGCACAAGCTTGGTTACTTCCGACGACTCTCCAGGGATGGACACCTGCTACAAGCTAGTGGAGGTTGAGGTTGATGGCGAGAGAATTCCGACGATGAAGCTGGCTGAAGGAGAAAAAGCCACGTGGCCTTGCGCTAAGCAAGTCTTCAGGTTCGAGAGGAATGGAAAGTTTCGCTACGATACTGTTGCCCTAGATGATGAAACCCTAGAAGGCAAGGCTCTTCTTCATTGCTATTTCAAACGAGGAAGGCTCGTCAGGAAACCCCTTTCGCTGGAGGAAGCGAGAGAGTATGCTTTGGAAAACCTGAAAAAGCTGCCAGAGAGGTACAAAAGGATAATTTCACCACCCAAATATAAGGTAAAGTTCAGCCAGAAGTTGAAAAGAGTTAGGCAGAATTTGATGAGGGAGTTGAAAGCGAGGATACTTGGATAAAGCGTAAAGAATCAAAGGATGTAAACCTCGCAGCTACCTCCCAAGAATTCTTTGAACTTTTCCGCATCCTTCTCCGTACCCACTATCGCTCCATAGTGGATAGGAATCGCGACTTTAGGTCTTATCATCTTGGCTGCCTCAACGGCCTCTTCGGCGGTCATCACGTAGGTTCCGCTTACCGGCAGGAAAGCTATATCGATGTTTTCCAACCCGTTCATCTCTGGGATTACGTCTGTGTCTCCTGCGTGATATAACCTTTTGCCATCTAGGGTAACGACGTAACCGAGCTTCTCATCCTCTTTTGGGTGAAAAGGTTTGTTCACGTTGTAGGCAGGAAAGCCTTCTATCTCCACGTTATCAACGTTGGTTTTCTCGAAAGGTTTCAAAAACCTAATTTCCTTCACCCTGCCTTCAAACTGCTTGAGCTTTTCCTTGCACTGGTGGCTGGCGATGATGATTGTATCCTCCTTGATTATCTTCTCTATGTCTTCTGGACTGCAATGGTCGTAGTGCTCGTGAGTTATCAAGATTATATCAGCCTTGACGTCTGTATCGATGTTGTAAGGGTCGAAGTAGATGGTTTTGCTACCCCTTACCCTCACGCAGGCGTGGGTCAGCCTCTCAACTTCCAGGCCGAAAATCTCCATGGTAGTATTTTAGACTTTGGAGACTTAAAAAGCTTTTACCAGAATGACCAAGATGTCTAAGTTTTTAACCCTCTACCCGCCCTCTACGGAAACCTTTAAGTTTTTCCGTGCTAAATTTGTTAAGGCATGAAAGTAACGGTAAGCCTGATTAAAGCTGACGTCGGGAGCTCGGTAGGACACCATACGGTCCATCCCAAGCAACTGGAGTTAGCACGGGAGCTTCTGCAGAAGGCCAAGGATGACGGAATAATCGTCGACTACTACGTCTTCAACTGTGGAGACGACTTGGAACTCTTGATGACTCACGTTAACGGAGAAAATTCGGAAAAAATCCACGGGCTCGCGTGGGAGGTTTTCAACGAGGTTACTAAAAACGTCTCCGAACGGCTGAAGCTTTACGCAGCCGGCCAAGATTTACTCAAGGAAACCTTCTCCGGGAACGTACGAGGGATGGGCCCTGGAGTCGCAGAGATGGAAATAGAGGAGAGGGAAAGCGAACCGATCTTGGTCTTCGCCGCCGACAAGACCGAGCCAGGAGCTTGGAATTTCATCCTTTACAAAATCTTCGCGGACCCGTTCTCGACCGCTGGTCTCGTGCTGGACCCCAACCTCAGCGAAGGTTTTACGTTCAGGGTGATGGATGTTGTCGAGGGAAAGTACATAGATTTGAGGTGCCCCGCCGAAATGTACGAGCTGTTAGCGTTGATAGGCACTCCTGGTAGGTTCGTCGTAGAGAGAGTGTGGAGGAATAAGGATGGTTTGCTGGCCGCCGTGGCGAGTACGACTAGGCTCAACCTCATCGCCGGGAGGTACGTCGGTAAGGATGACCCGTGCATGATAGTGAGGGCCCAGCATGGCTTGCCGGCCGTGGGTGAAGTGTTGGCCCCCTTCGCCTTCCCCCACTTAGTCTCCGGTTGGATGAGGGGCTCGCACCGAGGGCCTTTGATGCCCGTAAGTCTGAAAGACGCTAAGTGCACGTTCTTCGACGGTCCACCGAGGGTCGTCGGGTTAGGCTTCCAGCTTTGCGAGGGGAGGCTCGTAGGGTTGAACGGTAATCAACCCGCTGATTTGTTCGACGACCCGGCTTTCGACAGGGCGAGAGCGATCGCGAACGAAATAGCGGATTACTTAAGGAGGCACGGGGAGTTCGAACCGGCGAGGCTGGGGATGGAAGAGCTCGAATACACCGGCGTGGTGAAAATCCTCGAAAGGTTGAAGCCGAGGTTCAAGAGTCCTAAAACCTTTAGTGCGTAAAAGATGAAAACCCAAAATTTTATTTTTTAGTGCTCGAAGGTTCAAATTTATCTCGATGATGAAAGGAATATCTCCTCTACTCGCGATAATCGTCGGTATCATCCTTCTCATAGCTACCGGCCT
>Ga0190319_1000162_pt1 | contig 10870 bp, 9 predicted proteins | sample 48701145_MG_FD_165040 | JGI IMG/M metagenome (GOLD analysis project Ga0190319, IMG submission 165040) | Hydrothermal vent sediment bacterial communities from Southern Trench, Guaymas Basin, Mexico - 4870-11-4-5_MG | ecosystem: Environmental > Aquatic > Marine > Hydrothermal vents > Sediment ...
CCCTAACGTAAGCTACTATTCGTGGTTCGAATTCTGCCCTATCGAGCAATTCAAGGATGAGAAATCTCGATGCTGGGGTTGAACCTTTGATCTCAACTATGTGTACGTCATCGCTCCCACAATTCGGACAATTCTGCTTTACGTTAGCTTCAAACATCTCCTCACAGCTGTCACAACGCCATAAGGCGATTTTCTCCTTTTCCGAGGCATAATGGTACTGCTCCAATTCTGCAATCGCTTCGAAATCAGATTCAAACACAGCCTCTCTCGCCTTAATCCGATACTCATAGAGAACGTTCCCAAACGGACTGTATCTAGGGGATCTGACCTCTTTAGACCAGTAAGGCCAAACCTTAACTTTCTCCTTACCGTAGAATCGGTAAAGTTCATAATCGTCGAAGAACAAAACTAGAGAGCCTTTGACCTCTTTTGGTTTCGATTTTACAACTAATTCGACCTTATCCTCCTCAAATAGCCACTTCGCAACTCCAGCCGTATAAATCGTATATATTCCTCCATCGATTTCGATGTCGAGGATTCCGAACCAGCGGTGCTTGAATTTCGGTATCTCTCTTGCAACGATCCTGCCGATCATCTCTAGTAATCTCGATAACATCTTTATTTTAAATTGCCGTTTATCAATAGGCGATCATTAGAAAAGCCCAGCTTAATCATAAATGATCATGAGAGGACTTATAGTCAGAGAACCTTACGCATCCCTAATAGTTAAGGGGGAGAAGATATGGGAAATTAGAAGGAGGAGAACGAACGTTAGAGGTGATATCTACATAATCTCAAACGGTAAGATTTTGGGAAAGGTTAAGCTTGTGGATGTTCTTGGACCTTTTACAGCTGAAGAACTTGCTGAACACTCAGATAAGCATAAGGTCAGCTATGAAGAATTGAAGAATTATGCTAGAAATTGTAAACTCTTTGTTTGGGTTTTTAAGGATGCTGTGATGTTTGAAAGGCCAATAGAGGTCAAGATCCCGAAGGGAGCTCAGGTTTGGGTTAGGATCAAACTTTGACCGGAAGTGAAATATCTTTTGTAATCGAGAGTTACTGATGATCGCATTGGGAACGAAGTTAAAACTTCTCATGGTATGTTTATTTATAGTTGGAATTGTAAAAGCACCTAGAAAGATAAGAACAAAGGTTGTAGCTCATTTCGTCGGAAACGTAAGTGGTATCATATCTGAAAGGGAGTTGATAACCGTCAATGGAAGGGTCATGTACTACGATCACTCGGAGAGAACTTGGAAACCTTTGGGAGGTTTGCTGAAGATAGTGTTGGACGGAAGGGATATGGGAAAGTTTTTGGTGGATAGAGAGGGTTTTAGCTTTTCGTTCATAGCTCCATCGAAAGGTAAACATAGACTTGAGATCAGGTACATCGGTGACGATGAGTTCGAATCGAACTACAAGACTCTGAAGTTTCAGGTTCTCAGCAAGGATGAAAAGATGTTGTTGTTAAGATTCGTGAGCATAGCTTACTTCTTCACAAGTATCGTCTATGTAGTTCTGTTTGTGATGATGGTTTTGCTGCTGACCATTGCGGCATCCTCAATCTAACCACAGAAGAAGACAAATACAGACTTGGGCGACTTTACCATATGAGAGTAATCGCGTTTGTGGGTTTACCTTTGAGTGGTAAAAGCACTGCCGCTAAGGTTGCTGAGGAGATGGGAATCCCAGTAATTTGCATGGGTGATGTCGTTAGAGGGGAGGCAAAAAGGAGAGGATTGCCGCAGAAGGATGAGAATCTCGGAAAGATCGCCGAAGAGTTGAGGCGGAAGGAAGGAATGGACGCCATAGCCAAGAGATGCATCCCGATGATCAGGGAAAAGGGGATGGACATCGGCGTGGTCGTTGTGGACGGAATCAGAAGTCTTGCCGAGGTTGAGAGGTTTAAGAAGGAGTTTGGCGATGATTTTATCCTCATAAACATCGAAGCCCCTCTTGAAATTCGATTTCAGAGAGCTTTAAAGAGGAGTAGAAGTGATGATATAACTACGATTGAAGATTTAAAGAAGAGAGATGAAAGAGAGCTCTCGTGGAACATGGGTGAGGCGATAAAGATGGCAAACTTCACCATTGAGAACACGTCGGGCTTGGAGGAGTTTAAGGAGAAGATCAGGGATATCCTTGCACAGTTGGCGAAGAACGTTGAGATCGAGATCGAAACCTATGTCCATCCGACTGAGGATGTAAGTAAAGTTATTCAGGCAGTTAAGAATCTGTTTCCGGATGCTGAGATCGAAATCAAAGATGGAAAGCTCAAAGCAAAGGCTTGGGACTTGAAGAAACTCAGGGATCTACTCAGAAGGCAGAGGATTCTTGATACTGCAAGGACAGAACTATTTAGAGGGAGGAGCGGAAATGAAATAACGATCTATCTCAACAAGCAGACAGCTTACGTTTCCAAGGTGAACTTCGCTGATGAGGATGCGATCCTTTCACCGATAAAGGTTACATTTAAGCTATACGGTATTCCCGTTGGAAAGTTTATAGATTATTTAGCTCCAGCCACCAAAGCCGGAAAGCCGATAAAGGAGGTGGATACACTCTGGGGTTAGAAGTTTTTCCTCTGCGAAGATGAATTAACTTAGATTTATGGAGATACCTCCAGGATCTTTCCCTCAAACTTTCCCCTTGCATATCGTGTTGCGATCCAATCTGCAATCGTATCCATAACCTTAGGATATTCTCTAAGCCTGTGATGACCTCCAATCACCTTAACGAAGAACTTCGGCTCTTTTGCAATTTCAAACATGATTTTGCTGCTTTCAAATGGAACAACATCGTCATCCGTTCCATGGACGAATAGGATCGGCTTTTTAATCTCTTCAATCCATTTCTTTGGCTCGAACTCCTCCATATCCTTTCTGAATCTCTCCAAAAATTCATCAAGCTCCCCGATCCCTTTTAAGCTACCTCTAAGCTTTGCGTTTGCATGTGCCTGAATGAGCAGATCCTCTCTGAGCATGTCAAAGCTGCATGGAACCGCAACAAGTGTCAACGTTTTAACGTTGTCCAACTGAGCGGAATAAACAGCCGGTACTCCACCTAAGCTAAAACCAACCAGATGAACCGACTTAAATCTTTCAACCAAATTTATGAGATCTTCGACCCAACTTGAGACGCTGAAAGATCCCTTACTCAAACCGGTTCCAGAAAAGTCAAAAATCACGGAATTCAAACCTTTTTTAGCGAACAACTCTGCAAGCCTATCGTAGCCTTTTGCTATCACAGATAAAGGCTTATAAGGCAAGCCATGGCAGATTACAACAACGTTTTCAGCGTAAATTCGGACGAAATTCCTTCCGACATTTAAATCGAAATGCATACCTATTGGGAATCGATTCGTGTTTTAAAGGTTACAGTTTAAGTAGATCCAGCAGGTAGTCACCACTGCACGTTTTCAGCGTGATACCCAACATTCTGAGTGCTGTTTCGATAAATACAGACTGGCTGGGATTTGAGTTTCCTCTGAAAAATGCTACAACCTCTCCGTAGTCGTCCTTACCATGTACGATGTAATAGCTTGTTGTGGAGGATGCATCTACTTTAAACGCTGGCAATTTGACAACCCTCAGTATCGAAATAAACTTCACAAATGCCCTTTCATCGATGAACCTAAACCTTCTCACATCATTATCTCGTGGAATCCTTTCTGCATATCTTATCGCATCCGCAAGTGGCATTTTAAAGATCCTCTCAATTTCGCAATGATGCGTCGGTGCGATCGCACTCTGCATGTGTTACACCTCATCTAAGATACCGCTTAAAAATATTTAAAAATTTTTATGATGTAATATGTGTAGAAACATATGTAGGTACTAAGTTGTATACTCTGAATTTATCCTGACGTAATCGTAGCTTAGATCACATCCGAAGGCGTATCCTTTCCCGTTTCCAACCTTAAGGTTGATCTTGAACAGAATTTCATCACTTTTCTTTATGAGCTCCTTGGCCTTCTCTTCACTGCGCATAGACTCACCATCCCTTACGAGTTCAACTACGCCAACGCTTTTGCCATCTTTAAATCCTTCGATCGATAGATCGAGGTTCTCGCTTACCTCAATTCCGGAGTATCCCAATGCGGCTATTATCCTACCCCAGTTTGGATCATTTCCAAATAATGCGGTCTTTACGAGCAGGGAGGAAGCTACAGTCTTTGCTGCTTTGAAAGCTTCTTCATCACTCTTTGCACCTTCAACAACAACTTCCATAAATTTCGTTGCCCCCTCACCATCCCTAGCGATCATCTTTGCAAGATTAATGCACAACTCAGTAAGTTTTTGCTCAAAGAGCTTCTTATTAACCCTCTTTTTTCCCATGGCAACGAGTAGAACCATATCGTTTGTTGAGGTATCACCATCTACAACCGTGACGTTGAAAGATTTGTTTACGGCTTTTCTCAGCATCTCTTGGAGTTCATCTGGCTCAAAATCTGCATCGGTGAATATAAATGCTAGCATCGTGGCCATATTCGGTGCTATCATGCCCGCGCCTTTCGCAACTCCAGCTATTTTAAATCCATTGGTCTCAATCAGGCACTCCTTTGGAAAGGAGTCAGTGGTCATGATCGCTCTGGCGAAGCTTAGAGCATGCTCCCTGCTCGTTCCAAGTTTTGAAAAAACATCTTCAAACTTCCTTTTGATCCAATCCATGTCCAGTTGAACACCTATCACACCTGTTGAAGCTACAGCGATCTTATGAGTTGGAACGCCCAACTTTCTGGCCAAAAGCTCGGCCATCTTCTTAGCGTTCTTTAAACCCTCTTCTCCGGTAAAGGCGTTAGCGTTTCCACTGTTTACTATTATACCTTCGATCTCACCACTCTTTACATGTTCTTGGGTAACTATAACTGGTGCCGCTTTAAATCTGTTTTTAGTAAAAACTCCGGCAACCTTACCCTTGCAAACTACTACTCCCAAACCGTACTTTCCCTCTTTGATCCCGTAACACTTCACACCTTCAACAGCCGTTATCATGCATGAACTCTCAGCCATTCTTATAAAATTGGTGACGGTTATAGACATAGCTGAGAAAAGAACGATCTAGCAGCGAAATGCTGATCTATCTGTTAAGATCCTTCATCTCCACTAAACCAGTCCCATATCTTCTTCAAAGCCTTAAGCAGAGCTTTATACACTTTAAAACTTTCTCCAAAATCTCTCCATGACCTCAGTTGCAGACACTTGCCAACAACCAAAATCTCCTCTTCATCGCTCAGATCGATCCTATCCGTTCTTGAGTAGTAATATCTGACGAGAGGTCTTATAACATCGGAGACGTATTCGTAGAGACTCATCCCGTGGAAGTACTTCTTGATCCTCTTTCTTTCGACCTTTCCAAATTCCGGCTTTGGTATGTTTGCATCCCTCATCAGACTTCTTAGCAAACCAACTGCGGTTTCTGTTTCGAGGTCACTCAGTTCATCGCTCAGATATTCGATCAGTCTCCTTGTAAAGTCAGCATTTATCTCCTCGATTTTGCTGTATATATGGGGTTTTAGGGGGCGAATTACTACGAGGGTATGTTCTCCCGAAACCTCATTCCTCTGTGGAGTTATGTGAACTGGGTAAAATCCGTTTTTGATCCAGAATCTCATCAACTCCGGTGAGACTCCAAAGCCAGAACCAACCCAATCCATATCTCTCGCTTGAGCCCACTCAACGATCTTCTGCAAAGCAAAGCTGCCGATGCCCATATTCATAACCGAAGGATGTGTTGCGATCCTTACGATTCTTACTCCAATCAACTTCGGAAAATCGTAATCCCAGTAATGCTTAAGAATTAGATCTGGTATTATCTGTCCCCTTGGCTTGTAACCCTCTGACATCTTCTTTATGGTTTCATCGTCCATCCTACCTTCCACAGCAACGTGCAATGAGCAGACAGTTTTCCCATTCACAGAAACCCTGAAGGCAAGATGATTCGGCATGTCCGCTAGGATAACTATATCCGATGGACGGTTTCTGTAGTGGGCTAAAACGTAGATACCAAAGAACTCTCGAAGCAACTTCTCGTTTCCAAACAGCTTGTCCTTATCTATCTGTTCAAACTCGAGCTTACCTTCCCTTATGGCGTTTACATCTTCTTCCGTAAGCTCCGCGGGCTGGGCATCCAAAAGTAAAACATCATATAGCCACTTCTCAATCGGATCTCCCTTTCCATACCTGATCGGCTCCGTCAGGTGTATCTTTTCGATCTCTATCGTCTCATCCTTCTCAAGCCTTCTCAGAAATCTTATGCTGAATCCCCTTCCAGCCCCTTCATAACCGTGGATCGTTGAAGAGAATATTATGTACTTCATACCCTTGGATATCTTCCACAAAACCGGGACATCGATCCCGGCAGCTTCGTCTACAATGACTATATCGGCTAAATCCTTTTCTACCATTGCCCTCCTCGGAACTACGTATTCAACCCTTGCGAACTTGCTGTTGACCACGGTGATTAACCCATTCGACTCCTTAACCTTGAAGTTTATTCCGTATCTAACTAAACCTTTCTTGAGGAACTTGAAGTAAGTTTGAACTGCATAGGGTGTTGGAGCGACGACCATTATCCTAACTGGCCTCTTTAACACCTTATACATTCGCCATATCAGATAGGGAGTAACTATTCCCAAAACAGCAGTCTTTCCCCTACCTCTGTCAGCTGTGATTACCACAGCTTTCCTATTCCTCTTTCTGTCGAAGAAGTGTTCAAAGACTTCAAGAACTCTAACCTGATCCTGTGTAGCACAGAGCTTGTAGAGTTTCTTGTTGATTTCCTTCTCCTCTTCAGGCAACTTTATTTCCTCTCTAGATTCTTCAACCTTCTTGAACTCGTACCCCTTTATGATTTCCCTCTTATCTGCATCGAAGATTATTATCCCTTCGGCATCGACAGTTCTCCTTATGAAACGTCTGTAAAATCTAGGGATGACATCCTCAACGCTGTATGGCTCGCTAACGAGTTCCTCATGCCATCTGCTAATGAGGTTGTTCCATGCGTGAATCGGAGGTGAGAGGGCGATTATTATTCCTCCCTCCGCAATCGTCTCAACTATGATACCCAAATCGTTCGGATGGAATCCTTCGGTGAAATCGATCAAAAGTGAAGAATACGTTTCACCCAAAACGGTATGAGATTCCTTATAATGAACAAATTTACCGGAAAAAAACTTCTGGGCCTTCTCCAAAAATGAAGATCTTCCAGCGATTAGCATCTCCCTCTCTTCATCCTCCTTCTTAAGCTCAGATTTAACCTTGGTGTACCTTCTGTAAACCCTCTTTGCAAGCCTGAATATTCTGTCATCTACCTCCCCGGAACATATCATCACCAAAAACCTGTGCCTATTCTCAACTGCAGTCTTTGTGGCTTTCTCGATCTCTTCAATAAGATCTTTAACGGTCATCCGATAGATTTAGAACAGCTGATAATAAAAATGTTAAGACTTGGCGACGAAAACCGGAACCTTCGAATACCTTAAAATGGCATCTGCAGTACTTCCCAAAAGCTTCTCAGCTACAGTTTCGGGTATTCCCCCTCCTATGAATATCGACGTTGCCGATTCCTCATCACAAACCCTTAGGATTTCCTTATGTGGGGTTCCATATCTGATTATCGTTTTAAATTTGAATCCGCTCAATTCTTCCTCAATTGCCTTTAGCTCATCTTCAATCAGTCTCTCCTCCTTCTCAACGACATGAACGAGGACTATTTCACTATCAATCTTATCTGCTACGAATTTTACGTATTTCATAACCCTTTCAGAATGTTCCCTAAGATCGTGAGCATATATAATTCTGTCGAACAGCCTCTTCACATCTGTCTCATGCTTTATTACCATCACGGGTATGTCTGATTTTCTTACGACACCCTCAGAAACGCTACCCAGCAGAATCTCCTTGATCAGACCTCTTCCCCTTGAACCCATCAGAATAAGTTTTGCATCGTTCTGCTTTGCCGCTTTAATGATCTCATTTACCGGATCCCCAGCCGGGACTGGAATCACCGGCTTAGCCTTTAAACCAAAGCTTTCAATTCTGCTGATCAACTCAACCAGCTTTGATTCAGCTTCCTTCTGGCACATCTCAATGTACTCGTTTATGTTTACCCCGCCAGCGGCACCTATGAGTCTGTTTAAATTGATCACCCTAACGACAACAACTTCTTCAACGCCCAATTCACGAAATTGGGGGAGATATTCCAATACTTTCAAATTTGGCTCTGAAAAGTCGGTTGCAAATAGAATCCTCTTAAACATGCCTTAAGGTCTGTCTCGAATATTTAAATCTTAACACCCTCATAGGTTCCCTCTTCCTCCGCGCCATCCTCTCCCTCTTCCACCTCCACCGCCTCTACCTCTTCCCCTTCCTCTGCCAGCATCGACCCTACAGAAGTTCGGACTTCCGCACTTCGGACAAGCTTCAGGTCTTCCGGTTCCAAAAGGCTCTTCCCACTCGTGCCCACAATCAAAGCATCTAAACCTCCTCATGATGTGATCACCTCCGACCACTCTAATCTTAAGCCCCTCAATCAGAGCTCTTCCTACCTTTCTTCTGGCCTCCTTCAGGATTCTATGGAATGTCGGTTGCGATATACCCATAAGTTCGGCTGCCTCTATTTGGCTAAGTCCCTCAACATCCGCAAGCCTTATAGCTTCGAGTTCATCTGCGGTAATCTCTATTTCTCCTTCAATTTTGTTCGGTAGTTCAAGTGAGACCCATCTGCACTTCTTTCTCCGGGGCACAATTCAAATTTAGATTTAATGAAATAAATTGCTTTTCGATGGAGGCTTTATATAGTCGTTTGGCAAACGCTTGAGTTGAATGGAAAGAAAGCTAACCCCGATGATGGAACAGTACTATAGAATTAAGCAGAAGTATAAGGATGCTCTACTCTTCTTTAGGGTAGGAGACTTTTACGAGCTGTTCGATGAGGATGCGAAGATAGCATCTCAGGAGTTGGGTATCGTTTTGACATCTAGGGATAAAAAGCATGCGATGGCCGGAGTTCCTCATCATGCCGTTTATCCCTACATAAAGAGACTGATCGAGAAAGGGTATAAGGTTGCGATATGCGAGCAGGTTGAAGATCCTTCAAAGGCAAAGGGGTTAGTGAAGAGGGAGGTAGTCAGGGTCATAACTCCGGGGACTTTGATCGAGGAGGAGTTGCTTACGAAGGAGAACAACTACCTCATGGCCGTTGTTGAAGATGAAGGCTATGGGCTTGCGTTTTTGGACATCTCAACTGGAGAGTTTTTCACAACGGCGGTCTCATCGAAAGATGACGTTATAGCCGAGATTTTAAAGTTCAATCCGGTTGAATGCATAATTCCTGAGGATTTCGACAAATCGTTTGCTGAAGAGATAAAAAAACTCGTTAAAACCGTTCATAGGGTTGAGGAAGAGAAGTTCTCGCTTGAAAATACTAAAGCTATTTTAGAATCGATCCCGGAAGCAAGAGACCTCGATCTGAGTGATGCATCCATCAGAGCTTGTGGGGCTGTTCTCAGCTACGTTAAGGATGCTCTTCTGCTTAAAACCCTTAAGTTTAGACTTCAAAAGTACTCAACTCAGGATTACATGGTTTTGGATTCAACTACGCTCAGGAATTTGGAGATATTCAAGAACATGATCGATGGTAGCAGGAGGGGAACGCTGATAGAGGTTCTAGATAAAACCGTCACAGCGATGGGTAGTAGATTACTCAAGAAGTGGCTTCAGAGACCTCTGCTTGATATAGACGAGATCGAAAGCAGGCTCGATGCTGTTGAGGAGCTTAAGGAGAAATCTTTCCTTAGGCAAAACATACGGGAAATACTGAGAGACGTTTATGACTTGGAAAGGATCGTGAGCAGAATCGACTTCAAATCTGCAAATGCTAGGGATCTGGTTGCCTTAAAGAACTCTCTTAGAGCAGTCTCAAAGCTCAAGCAATTCAATTTCACTTCAAGGAAGCTTCAGAGTATAATAGGTGGCTTGGACACGCTCGATGACATCTGCAAGCTGATAGAATCTGCGATAGTAGATGATCCTCCCATTACGGTTAAGGAGGGTGGGATAATCAAGGATGGATTCAGCGAAGAACTCGACAGGCTTAGGAATCTTAAGAGAGAACATGAAAGCTTCATAAGGATGATAGAAGAAAGAGAAAGGAGGAAGACTGGAATTGAAAGTCTAAAGGTTGGTTACAACACTGTATTCGGATACTACATCGAAGTTCCAAAATCGAAGATAAAGTTGGTGCCAAAACACTACAAGAGGAAGCAAACCCTCGTCAACGCTGAGAGGTATACGATCCCAGAGCTTGAAGAAAGGGAGGAGAAGATACTGGCCTGCGAGGAGAAGATAAAGTCGCTTGAGTACGAGATATTCGAAGGTATAAGGAACGAAGTAGCGAAGCATGTTGAGAGGATAAGGGACTGCGCAAGCAAGATCGCTGAATTGGATGTTTTAGCTTCCCTTGCCGAAGTTGCAGTTTTGTACAACTACACCCGTCCAAAGGTCAACGAGGAATATGCGATAATCGTAAGGGATGGCAGACACCCTACGGTTGAGCTTACTACTAGATTCGTACCAAACGATGTAACTCTCGATAAGAAGAGCAGGATTTTGATAATAACTGGCCCCAATATGGCAGGCAAATCGACGTATCTAAGGCAGGTTGCTTTGATCACGATACTCGCACAGATCGGAAGCTTCGTTCCAGCTAGCTACGCTGTGATAGGTATTGTCGATCGAATATTCACGAGGATAGGCTCTGTTGACGACATAACGAAGGGCTACAGCACATTTATGGTTGAGATGGACGAGATAGCCAAGATACTCAGAAACGCCACAAACAGAAGTTTGATCTTGCTGGATGAGGT
>Ga0190319_1000163_pt1 | contig 10847 bp, 9 predicted proteins | sample 48701145_MG_FD_165040 | JGI IMG/M metagenome (GOLD analysis project Ga0190319, IMG submission 165040) | Hydrothermal vent sediment bacterial communities from Southern Trench, Guaymas Basin, Mexico - 4870-11-4-5_MG | ecosystem: Environmental > Aquatic > Marine > Hydrothermal vents > Sediment ...
TCTTATTTTATATTTTTCACAAAATTCTTTTGCTTTCCTTTCTAGCTCTAACTGATACGCTTTATTTGGTTGGTTAAAGATTTTGAAAAGGTGCTTATATCTTGGCAATAACTCTGGAAAATGTTTCTCAATAATTTTATAGTAAAGTTCCTTTCCAATACCGTATAAAGTTAAAGCACCAACAAAAACATAGTCAGCTCCGAATTCTTTAGCTGTTTTTACCATTTCTTCTATTTGCTCTGCGGAATCAGAAATAAAAGGCAAAACCGGGATGAAGGCTATCCCGGAGTAAAAGCCGGATTCCTTTACCTTTTGTAGCGTTTCTAACCTTTCATTCGGTTTTGGAGCATTTGGCTCGAAGATTTTTGCGATTTTTTTGTCTAATGTTGAGAATGAAAAGGTTACCAGTATACCATGCTTCAATTTGCTCAAATCTTCTGGCAAAATCGCGTTTTTATCAATCTTTTCCAGCAAATCTAAATCCCTTAAAATCAGGGTTGATTTCGTTAAGCAATGAACAGGAAATCTGAACCTTGCAATAATTTCCAAACATTTCCTCGTTAACTTGTATTTCTTTTCAGCATGCATCCAGGGTTCAGTTGCCGAGCTTAAAGCAATAAAGCCGTATTCTTTTCCTTTAGCTCTATTTAGCAACTCCTTTTCAAGCAGAAGAGGAGCGTTTATCTTTGCTGCCAAACCCTGCTTCATGTTTTCCCCATATTTGCTGCCGCGGATGTAGCAGTAAATGCAGTTGAAATCGCAGAGCTGATAGGGATTTAAAGAATAATCGTCTAAGAACCATTCATCCCTTTTACCATGTTTATTCAAAATAGTTTTCGCGAATATTTCTCTTACCATATTTTATTTTGCGTTTTTCACAAAATTTAAGAATTTAAGGTACGGAAATCTATAAATCGTTTCTTTTTAAAAAATTTTCATGCATGTGAAAGAACAGATAAGGATTATAGGTTTTGATGACGGTCCATTTTCTAGAAGGAATAAAAGATGTTTGCTTGTAGGCTGTGTTTTTCGCGGTAGCAGGCAAATTGATGGTGTGGTTAGAACTTATGTAGAAGTAGATGGTCTTGACGCAACTGAAAGAATTGCGGGAGTGGTGAGAAAAAGCAAATTCAAAGATTCCCGTGTCATAATGCTTGACGGTATAACTTTTGCTGGATTTAACATAGTTAACATAAAAGAGCTTAGCAAGCTTACAGGAATGGGTGTAATTGCTATAAACAGGAAAAGACCAAATATAGATGAATTTTTGAAAGCTATGAAAAAATTTCCAGCATATAAAAAAAGATTGAAAGCTGTAAAGGATGCCGGAAAAATTTATTCCATTAAAGTGAGTGTTCACAATCAAGAAGGAAGAATTTATTTTCAAAAATCTGGGCTATCAAAAAAGGACACGGAAAAAATAATAAAAGTATCTCTTTATACATCTTTATTTCCAGAGCCTATAAGAGTGGCTCATTTAATAGCCACAGGTGTTGTGCTTGGCGAATCGAAAAGCAGAGCGTAAGAAAGGCGTGGAGAAACATAGAAAAAAGGGCTCAAAGCTTGAAGACATTTTTTATTTAGCTCTTGGAGCCCTTTCAGCTTATTTGATTTATCAGTTTTTGGGAATTATTCTACATACACAAACGCCTATAGTAGCTGTAATGACCGAATCTATGATACCAACAATTTATCCAGGGGACGCCGTTGTTGTATATGGAAATGGCGAAATAAAAGTTGGAGATATAATAGTTTTTGATGCTTACAAAAAAGGTTGCAGAGATGCGTATGGAAGAATCGTAACGTATCCTATAATTCATCGCGTTATAAAGATAAATGAAGATGGAACTTATGAAACTAAGGGTGATCACAACCTCTTTCAACTTCCTAACGGTTGCGAGAGTAGAATTTCAAGAGAATACGTTTACGGAAAAGCTATTCTCAAAATTCCTCTTGTGGGTTGGCCAAAGAAAATTTTGGTAGGTGTGCTAAACATTTTTGCTAATATTTTCATACCTTCCTATCCAAAATGAGATGAGAGAAAAAGCCCAAGAAAAAGAAAAATGCAGGAAGAAACGAATTTAATAGCAAAGCAGAGAATGCGCCCAAAAGCAAAGAACAAATTATTCCGAACTTTAACGAATGAAAGAATTTTCTATGCTTCACTCTTTTATGAAATAAAATGAGTAAAGCCAAAAACAATATGCAAGCTGCTACTTCAAAAGATTTTGTTGAGTTAATAAAAATTGCCAAAAGCAGAAAAATACTTGTATAAAGAAAATAGCGATGAATTCTAGAACGTTTTAAATCTATGTCCGGAATCAAAGCTCCAAAGAGGGAAGAAAAAAGCGAAAATACAAGAAGCTCATAACTTAGGGTTATTCCTATAAATTTCAGAAAAGAAAGAAAAATAAAGAAGCTCACAATCCCGCCTAAAGCGTGATATTTGGTTTTCACGCTTTTCACCAGTATAAATTTTGATGAAGGTGCTAAAAAATGTTTGAAAAGTACCGCGAAATTATTCCGAAATTTGATAAGTTTTTAGAAAGTGTAAAAGATTTTAGGCTTGTAAGCATAAGGGCTAACATTTTGAAAACAAGACCAAGTCTTCTGAAAAAATGCTTGGAAGAAAAGGGATTTGGGCTGAAATCTGTGAAATGGTACAGCAGCGCTTTTATTGTTGAAAGGAAAAAGGAATTAGTAGGAAAAACTTTGGAGCATATGCTTGGATATTATTACGTGCAGCGCTTGGAATCCATGATTCCTGCTCTTATTCTCAAACCGAAAAAACACGAGCTTATTCTTGATTTGTGCGCGGCTCCAGGTTCGAAAACTACGCAGATTGCAGAGCTAATGCGAAATACAGGAAGAATAATAGCAAACGATATCAGCGAAAAGCGATTGAAAGCGCTTTTCAGCAATTTAGAAAGGCAGGGGGTGGTGAATGTAAGCGTAACGAAGTGCGACGGAAGGAAATTTCCAAAAATCGTTAAATTCAGGAAAATTCTTGTTGACGCACCGTGCACAGCAGAAGGAAGAAGCTTCAAAGAAAGAAGCATAGCAGAAAGCAAAAAGCTCTGCGATAAGCAGTACAAGCTTTTAAAAAGAGCTGTGGAACTTTGCGAAAGTAATGGAATAGTTGTTTATTCCACATGCACTTTGTCACCAATAGAAAACGAGCTCGTGATAAGCAGGATTTTAGGTGAATTTGAAAATGTAAGGGTTGAAAAAACAAAAGTAAAAGGAATAAAAGCCTGTAATGGTGTTGAGGAATGGAAAAATATGAAGTTCGAAAGCTCGGTAAAAAAATGCTTACGCTTTTATCCGCACATCTCTTGCACAGGTGGTTTCTTTGCGGCAAAGCTCAGAGTTCGTTAAAATATTGAAAAAATTTGGAATAAAAGAAAGTTATGCAGAAAAATTTGGATTTGTAGAAAGTAAGAAAAATATTAGGATTACTTCGAAAGAATATCTAAAAGAGGCTCATTTACTTGGAGCAATAAGCGGCATAAGAATCTTCAGAAAAGGAGCCTTGCTCAATCCAAGTTCTAATTTCGTTTTTGTGTTTAATGGAAAAATTAGGAAAAGAAGAATAAAGCTTTCGTTTAAGGAGTTAAAAGAGTTTTTCGAAAATGGAAAGCTCTGGAAAAAAACGAAGCTTCGAGGCTATGTTTTTATTCTGTATCAAGGAAAAATTATTGCTCTTGGTTTTTCTCGGGAAAACGAGATAGAATGCTTTATGCCAAAGGATTTTAGGAAAAAAGCTTTAGAAATCCTTAAAGAAGAACATCTCCAGAAATAAAACCTTCTTCTATAACAAAACCACAAACCCTGCAGACTATTTCACCGTTTGGTTCTCTTCCAACATTTTCTGAACCACACTCAGGACAACGCAACGCCATAATAAATTTTATTTTGTCCTCTTTTAAAAATTTCTCATTACGGTGTAATGTTTCACAAAAAGGTGATAACACCTGCGGGAAATAAACTTCCTAGGATACAAAATTATTTAAAAAATTTGATTTCAAATAACAATTACAGTTTTTTCTGGTGATGAGATGATAGAAAAAATAAGAAAAAGAGATGGAGCTATTGTTACTTTTGATAAAAATAAAATAGGCGAAGCTATCTGGAAAGCTGCACAAGCTGTCGGAGGTAAGGACAGAGAACTCGCATATAAACTCGCGGATGAAGTGATTAAACTACTTGAAAAATCTTTAAAACCTGGAGAAATTCCAAGCGTGGAGCAAGTGCAAGATTTGGTTGAGAAAGTTTTAGTAGAACACGGACATTATAGAACCGCGAAAGCTTACATCACGTACAGAAAAATGAAAGAAGAAATAAGAAAAGAAAAAATTGCTTTGCTTGGCGAGTTTTATGAAGAAAAAATTGCAAAACGTTTTTCAATAAACGCTATCCGATTAATGGTGAACCGCTATTTACAGAAAAATGAAAAGGGTGAGTTAATAGAAGGTCCTAAACAAATGTTTGAGCGTGTAGCTGCGCTAATCGTAATCCCAGACATACTTTACGATGAAAGAATTTTCGATAAAAATGCAAAACAAAAAATTCACGAAAAAGAAGACTTTAGTCCAGACGAATTTGAAGGAAAACTTGGATTAGGAAAGGATAAAAACGGAAACGGTTTTGCTATTACGTGGAATCGCTTCCATCTTGAAAGAATGAAAGCTCTTTACGATGAGCTAAACGAAAAACGTTGCATGAAGCTTGCATGGAGCGAGTTTCTTAAAATGCTCTCTCAAGGAGAATTCGATCGCTACTATGAAAACTTTCTCGAATATTTCAATATAATGGTGGAGAAAAAATTTTTGCCAAATTCTCCAACTCTTTTCAATGCTGGTGCCCCGCTCGGCCAGTTAAGCGCATGCTTTGTTATAGATATAGAAGATAATATGGAAAGTATAATGGAAAGCGCTAAGCAGGCTGCGATGATTTTCAAGTCTGGTGGAGGAATAGGAATAAATTATTCAAAGCTCCGCCCGGAAGGTGATCGAGTTTCAAGTACAGGCGGGACCGCAAGCGGGCCTGTAAGCTTTATGAGAATCATAGATGTTGTTACAGACGTTGTAAAGCAAGGGGGGTGCATTTCCTTGAATTCCTGCCTTTTCACGGATCAGGGTATTTTACCGGCTTATGCATTGCCTGTTTTCAATCCAAAGGATTACTATCCACTTCCCATTTCCGTTTTCGATGGTAAGAATTTTACCGACGCATTTTTCGGAGCAATAGGAAATGCTCAGGAAATGCTTTTGTTCCACACAGAATACGGATACGAGCTTAAAGTAACACATCACGACTTAATCGCTACCGTAAATAAAAACGGAGAAATAATTTTCAAGCCTGCATGCGAAATAAAAACGGGTGATTACCTAGTTCTTTCCTTGGGAAATCATACTGGAAAGAAGGTCAGACTTGAAAAAATAGGAAAGCAGCATTTCAATGCCAACAAACTGAAACTACCAGCATATCTCACACCAGAACTCGCGGAAATTTTAGGAATTTACATGGCAGATGGGTGTTTTAACAGTGGAAGGTTGTTGATTTCCTTTTCAGATAAAAATATTTTCAATTACTTTTCAGAAAAAATAAAACAAGTATTTGGACTGAAGGTAGGAGAAATAAGAAAAAGGCCTGGTTACTTGCATGCCATGTGGTTTTCCAAGGATTTGGAAAAGTACTTCGAAAAAAGAGGGTGGAAGAAAAAAAGCTCAACAGAAGCTTTCATACCGCTCGATATTCTGCGCTCGGAAAAGCAAGTGCTGGCAGCATTCTTAAGGGCTCTTTTCGAAGGAGATGGATACGTGCACAGCCATGGCTATCCAGTGCTTTACACGACCTCAAAAAGATTGGCAAGGGATACGCAAATAGCACTGCTTTCCCTCGGAATACTTTCAAGAATAAGGAAAACTTCTGCAGAAAAAATACCTTCACAGAAGGGAAAAAATGATGTGTATACAGTTTTCATTGTAGAAAAAGAAAGCGTTAAAAAATTTCTTTCACAGATAGGCTTTATCTCTAAGGAGAAAAATGAAAAGGCGAAAAAAGTTTTGGATAAGAAATTCGAATACGTTCGAGTTATTCCCTTTGCTTCAAAGCGTTTGAGAAAAATTTACGAAAATTTGAAAAGAGAAGATAAAAAGTTAGCACACGCTTTTTACAGAAAAGCGCACAAATACATGCTTGGTTATAGAAATTTTACCTTTAATGTTTTGAAAAGGCTGGAAAGAGAATTTCCCGTTTTGAAGGAAGAATTCAAGTACGCTGAAAACTTTGTCTTCGCAAAAGTGAAAGACATAAGCTCTGTTAAAGAGCCTGTATTCCATATCGAGACGCTTTCCGGAAAATACGTTTCAGACGGATTTCTTGTGCACAACAAGCGCCGTGGAGCGAACATGGGTATTCTCGAATGCTGGCACCCTGATATAATGAAATTTATTCACGCAAAGGATAAGGAAGGTGAGTTTGAAAACTTTAATATCTCCGTAATGCTTGACCAAACCTTTTGGGAGGCTTGGAAAAAGAGTGAGCGCTATCCTTTAATTAATCCAAGAACAAAAAAAGTTGTAGCTTATCTTGACCCAAGAAAATTTTTGGAAGAAGTGGCTTATCTTGCTTGGAAAACTGGTGATCCGGGAGTACTTTTCAAAGATAACATTAACAGAAGAAATGTAATGCTCGAAAGCAAAGGAGAGATAAGAGCTACTAACCCGTGCGTTACAGGAGACACGCTGATTGTTACTGATCACGGTTTGATAAGAGCGAAAGATTTAAAAGAAGGAATGAAGGTATGGACTTTAAATGGTTGGAGCGAAATAGAAAGAGTTTTTAACAACGGTGTGCAAAAAGTTTATGAGGTTGAATTAGAAAACGGAATGAAAGTTAAGGTTACAAAGGATCATAAATTTTTAACGGAAAGCGGATGGAAAAAACTTGAAGAAATAAAAGAGGGAGAAAAAATAAGAATAGTTTTGGAAGAACCAGAATTTTACCAAAACACTTCTCCTCTTCACGAAAAATTCGCAGAACTTTTAGGTTACTGGATAGGAAGCAAGGGTTTAAGCGTTTCGAATCACGTGCATTTACATGTCGGTAAGGAAAAAAATCTTGCAGAGCATTTTGCGAATTCTCTCAAAAATTTTGCTGGTCACGCTTTTATAGTCAATTTCGACGGGCAGTTTATAGTCGATTCGCACAGAAAAAACTTTGCAGAAAAACTAAGAAAAATTACTGGAATGAAAGCATCTAAAAGTCATGAAAAAAGAATTCCAGAAATTATTTTCACAAGTGATAAAAAAGCGCAGGCAGCATTTTTGCGCGGATTGTTCAGCGCCGACGGAAGCGTTTACGATGCTAACGAAACTGTTACAATATCTCTCTCTTCAACCTCAAAAAAGCTTTTAGAAGAAGTTCAGGTTTTGCTCTGCTGCTTCGGTATTTACAGCACGTTAACGAATGAAAAAAAGGAGACTTACAGGCTTTTGATTTCTGGAAAGTATGCTTGGATTTTCAGAGAAAAAATAGGACTTTTAGGAGAAAAAATGAAAAAACTCGAAAAAACGCTTTCAGGGAAAACCTTTTACTCTAAAGAAAAAACTTTCATCAAAATAAAATCGATAAAATTCAATGGTGAGGAAGAAGTTTTTGATATAAAAGCACCGCCTGCTTATACATGGGTGACAAACGGCATTTATTCCTATGACTGCGGCGAAGAGCCATTGTACCCTTACGAATCCTGCAATCTTGGCTCGATAAATCTTTACGCTTTTATCAAAAAAGAAAACGGCAAAATCTACTTTGACTGGAAGGAATATGATAAAGTTGTGCAAATCGCTTACCGCTTTTTGGATAACATCATCGATGTAAACAAATTCCCTCTTCAAGAAATAGAGAATGAAACGAAGGCGAGAAGAAAAATAGGGCTCGGAATAATGGGTTTGGCTTCAACTCTTTTTGCCCTGCGCGTACCGTATAATTCAGAAGAAGGTTTTGATTTTACAAGAAAGGTTTGTGAGCATCTAACATATTTTGCCATGCTCGCCTCTGTAGAAAGAGCAAAGCAAAGAGGAGTTTTTCCGGAATACGATAAGAGCTCTTATGTTAAAGGAGAAATGCCTGTTGAAGGTTTTTATCACAAAGACCTTTGGAGTTTGGACTGGGAAAAACTCAGAGAACTTATTTTAAAGCACGGAATAAGAAATGTAGAAGTCACTACTATAGCTCCTACCGGCTCTATTTCGATGTTTTTTGATGTGAGTTCTGGTATAGAGCCACAGTTTGCTCTAGTTTTTGAAAAGCGTGTCGTTGCAGGAGAATTTTTCTATGTTGATGTAGAACTTGAGAATCAATTAAAAGAACAAGGGCTTTACAGAGAAGAAATTTTAAAGAAAATCTCGGAAAACGGCGGTAGCGTGCAGGGTATAGAAGAAATACCAGAAGATATGCGCAAAGTTTTTGTCACAGCCTTAGATTTACCATGGTGGGATCATATTCGTGCTCAAGCAGTAGCTCAGCTTTGGGTAACAACGAGCATAAGCAAAACAATAAACATGCCTGAATGGGTAAGCAGTGAAGATGTGCACAAAGCCTACATAGCGGCGCACGAAATGGGATGCAAAGGAATAACGATTTATCGCGAGGGTAGCAAAACTAAACAGGTTATTTACCTTCCAGGAGAAGTTTCGCACAGAAGAATAGAAGAAACAGTCAAACTGATTAAAAACGATACACCAAAAATTCTGAAAAAACTAGGGATAGAGATGCCAGAATGGTACAAGGAAATTCTTGAGCACGGAAGAATAAAATCAATTAACAATAACAACAACGGAAAATGCCCAAATTGTGGAAGTGCTAACCTTATCTTTCAAGGTGGTTGTGTAACTTGTAAAGAGTGTGGCTGGAGTAAATGTGTGATAGCCTGAGTTTTCAGAAACGTAAATTTTATATATCACTTTTTAGTAATAAAATTATGGAGATAGTGCTTGATGCTGGAATTGCCCAGGCTTCTCTTTTTCCACGTGAAGATATAAAATGCGGTAAATTAACAAATGAAGAGGTATTTGAAAGAGTTAAAGGAATTTTAGAATATAGTGAAGATAATAAAAATAAAATCTACATGGAAATAAATACTCTAAGAAAAGCCTGCGAGAATTTAAAAAGAAGCTTAAATAAATATACTGATATTACGACCGAAGAGAAGATGTATATTTTCTCTTTACTATCTAAAATTCTTTCTGAAGCATTCTATTTAGGAGTAACAACTCTCTCAACACCTGAATTTGATTATCAAATAGGAATAATTTACGTATATGAGAGGAAAGAAAATCATATCTCTTTAAGCAAGTATGATTTTCAGAAAAATACTCAAGAAATTCTGAAAAATCGCCTCATAAAAAGTTTGAAAAAATTTTGAAAAATTATTGTGATAAAGACGATTCAGTACTTTTGAAAGCAGCATATTATGGAAATACTTCTTTCCTTCTCACAACTGATGGAAGGATTTCTAAAAACGATACTCTTAGTTGTTTATATCCGGTATTCTGTGTTGATCAGCTCTCCAAAGAAGATATTAATTCTTTGCCAGAATTGGGAAAAATAGAGTTAATAAAGTATGCAAAAACTTTTTGGAGAAAAAGAAGGAAAAGGTGAGAAAATGATAGAGCCAAACAATTATGAAATAAGAAGATTCTTTATTCCAGGATGGGAGATAAGAGGAAAAAAATATCTTGATTCAAAGATAGAAAGAGATCTTTTAAACAAACTGGTGTACATAGAAGAAAAAGTCGATGGGAAATTTACAATCCTTAGAAATCCAGAAGATGAAAAACGCTTTTTGTTTGCAGAAGATATGAGGCAAACACATACTATTTATTATAAAAATTTACCTTCACGTTTTTTGATTTTTGATATTTATAAGAAAGATTATGGATTTTTAGATCCTACAAAAAGAATGGAACTATGTCTTGAAACAGGTTTAATTCCTGTGCCATTAATATATATAGGTAGAATTTTGCAAAAAAATGCGTTAAAAACAATTTCACAAATCCATGTCTCTGCTTTTGAAACAGAATTAAATCCAAAAATGAGAAAAATAACAAAAAAAAGTAATATGCTTAATTCCCAAAGAAAGAACTTTATAGAAGGTATTGTTGTAAAACTTTATGAAGATGGTAAGCTTTATGCAGGAAAGGTTGTTAATCCTCTTTTCGAGGAAATTATAGATAAACTCGGAAGATATGAAGATTTTTACCACAGAAATATAATAAAACCTTGGAGTTATGAAGAATATAAAACTTATTTCCAAAAACAACTAATGAAATTAAAAAAAGCTCATGTAAATTTTGATTTGAAAGAATGTTACGAGATTTATATCTCAAATTTTGATTTTTTGGAAAATGCAGAAAAAACCTTTAAGTAAAACACAGAACATTCTTTATTATGAAACTTATTGTTGTTTACACAGGTAATGGAGAAGGTAAAACCTCTGCAGCTTTTGGGCATGTGCTCCGCGCAATAGGGCAAGGAAAAAAATGTGCCGTAATAAAATTTCTTAAAGGGAGAAAAAGTGGAGAAGATATTATCAAAAAATTGGCAAAAAACAGAGTAAAAATATACAGTTTTGGAACTAAAAAATTTATTCTGAAAGCAAGCGAAAAGGACAAGCAATTAGCAAAAAAAGCTTTGGAAAAAGCAAAAGAAATTTTAGAAAAGGAAAAACCATTTTTACTTGTATTGGACGAGATAAATGTTGCAATTTCTTTAGGACTGCTAACAGAAAATGAGGTGGTAGATTTTCTTAAAAAAACTAAAGATGGTATTATAATTTTAAC
>Ga0190319_1000164_pt1 | contig 10811 bp, 13 predicted proteins | sample 48701145_MG_FD_165040 | JGI IMG/M metagenome (GOLD analysis project Ga0190319, IMG submission 165040) | Hydrothermal vent sediment bacterial communities from Southern Trench, Guaymas Basin, Mexico - 4870-11-4-5_MG | ecosystem: Environmental > Aquatic > Marine > Hydrothermal vents > Sediment ...
TATGCCCAAACTGCGGCCATAAAACCTACATCTTCGGGCATGGAGCGGTTGAGAAAGCCTGTAAGAGGCTTGAGGTGCCTTTCCTCGGAGAGGTTCCACTAGCCCCAGAGATTAGAGAGCGGTCGGACACGGGAATACCCCTATTGGTCGATTCCCCGGACTCCGAGCTGAGCATGATAATGAAGGAGATAGCGAAGAGGGTTGCGGGTAGGGTTAGCGTGATAGCGAAGAAGAGGGAGGGGCGGAAATAGCATAGGTTTAAATTTAGATAGTTCAATCTAGCCATGGAATGCCAAGCCACGGATCGATTACTAAGGCTGGAAAGGTTAGGTCTCAAACCCCTAAGATCGAGGCTAAGCCTAGAAAGGGGATAATCCCGAGACTAAGAAATAGGTATAATTTCATCAAGAGAATCGTAGAAGCCCCTGAAGAGTCCACTCCTAGGCGGAGGCGATGAATCTCAACGGTCATCATCTTTAAATAGTCAACCATATCGAATGATTCGGAAATAGGTTGACAAGGGGTGGATTTTATCGCGGAGCTGGAGGTCTTAGGCTGGGCATGGAGGGCGATTTCTATGGCTAGGGTGTCGTCGAAGCCTAGAAAGCAGCGGAGGCTCCTCTATAACGCACCCCTCCACATCCTACCCAAGCTCATGTCCGCTCACCTCTCCCCAGAACTCAGGGAGAAGTATGGTAGGAGATCCTTCCCAGTCAGGGTCGGTGATAGGGTTAAGATAATGCGTGGAGAGTTTAAGGGGGTTGAGGGTAAGGTGACTGGGGTCGATAGGAGGAATCAGAGGGTTATGGTCGAGAATGTGACGATTAAGAAGGCCGATGGAACAACCGTTCCAAAACCCATACACGTCTCAAATATCATGATAACCGAGCTCAAGCTCGACGATGAATATAGGAAGAAGGCTTTAACGAGGGGTAAGGGAGGTGGAGAATAGCCATGGGGCATCTCAAGAGGCTCGCGGCACCACCGCATCTCAAGATCCACGTGAAGGAAAAAGTCTTCACAGTGTGTCCGAGGCCGGGACCACATCCAAAGTTTGAGTGCATCCCACTACTCTTGATAGTCAGGGATTATCTGGGGTATGCTGAGAGGGCTGAGGAGGCGAAGAAGATCATAAAGTCTGGAAAGATATTCGTCGATGGGAGACCGGTTAAGGATCCGAAATTCCCCGCGGGGTTGATGGACGTCATCTCGATACCAGAAACCGGGGAGAATTATCGGATCATACCGATCTATAGGAGGGGGCTGGATTTGATAGAGATCCCAGAGGAGGAGGCTGGATACAAGCTCTGTAGGATCATTAGAAAGATGCATGTCTCCGGAGGCCATCTACAGATAACCCTCCACGATGGTAGGAATATCAGGTTTAAGGAGCTCACGGATGAGGTTATGTCTTATAGGACTAAGGACACCCTCAAGATATCGATTCCAAGCCAGATGATCCTAGAGCATCTAAAACTCCAAGAGAACATGTATGGCTTGCTCATTAAAGGTCCCAAACAGGGGCTACATGGAAAGATCATCGAGCTTAAGACCGATGTAGTCTATCCTGCGAGACCCCTTGTTAAGCTATCAACGGAGAAAGGTGACGTGACATCGCTCCTAGATTACTTGATGGTTGTGGGATCCGATAAGCCCTTGGTGAGGCTTCCATGAGCACTCTAAAGCTTGAGAACCCCATGAGGAGGCTTAAGATAGAGAAGGTGGTCGTGAACTCATGTATCGGGACCAGTGGGCCTAGGCTTGAGAGGGCCGCGAAGATCCTTGAGATGCTCACGGGCCAGAAGCCTCAGATAAGGAGGGCCAAGAAGACCATCAAGGGATTTGGGATCCATAGAGGTGAGCCTATAGCCGTTAGAGTCACCCTGAGGGGTAAGAGGGCGAGGGAATTCTTGGAGAAGGCGTTGAAGGCCGTGAACAATAGGGTTAAGGCATCGAGCTTCGACGAGCATGGAAACTTATCCTTCGGGATAAAAGAGCATCTAGACATACCTGGAACCAAGTATGATCCAGAGCTTGGAATAATCGGGATGGATGTATCGGTCCATATAACGAGGCCAGGCTACAGGGTTGCTTGGAGGAAGCGGGCGAGGAGCAAGGTGGGCTCGAAGCATAGAGTGACGAGGGAGGAGGCCATGAAGTTCCTCCGAGAAGAGTTTGGGGTGGAGATCGTAGCTGAGTAGTTGGCGATGGGGATATAAGGAGGGATATAGGGTTCAAGGTTGGAGGATAGGGGATTGAAGCATAAGCCTCCGAAGGATCGGAAATTCGGGAAGGGAGTGGTGAGGTGTAGGCGATGCGGCACGACCGTAGGGGTTATCCGAAAATATAACCTATACATCTGTAGGCGTTGTATGAATGAGATAGCCCCACTCCTGGGATTCAAGGTCTATGAGTAATTCTATACTAATCCTCCACTCTATGATCGGTTTCGAGACCCCAACGCTAAAATAAAGGCTGTCTTGAGGAGTGTGATGAGGGATGAGTAAGGACTTGGTCTCGGGGCTGTTCACGACTCTCTACAACAATGAGCTAGCTAGGAATAGGGAGTGCATCTACCCAGCCTCAAAGCTCCTAGCAGCCATCCTAAAGGTTCTCCAAAAGAATGGGTATATCGGCGCATTCGAGTATATCGAGGATGGGAGGGGTGGGAAGTTCAGGATTCAGCTCCTCGGGAGGATAAATAAGTCTGCGCCGATTAGGCCTAGATATAGCGTGAAGAAGGATGAGTTTGAGAAGTGGGAGAGAATCTATCTCCCAAGCAAGGATATCGGAATCCTCGTGGTGAGCACGAGTAAGGGCGTGATGTCCCACCACGAGGCGAAAAAGCTCGGAATAGGTGGAAAGCTCCTTGGATACGTCTACTAGTGGGGTGATCTCGGGGATGCCGCTACCGGAGATCGTTGAGAGGATTGAGGTTCCGGATGAGGTTGAGGTCTCGGTAACCCCTCCCGCAAAGATAAGGGTTAGGGGGAGGCTTGGAGAACTCGAACAAGACTTGGCTCACATGGGCGTGAAGCTCGAATTGGACGGCAGAGATGTCGTGATAAGGTTTAGGGGTAAGGGGAGGATGGCTAAGTCCATGATGGGAACAGCCAAGTCCATGATAAGAAATATGATAATCGGCGTGACGAAGGGATTCACCTACAAGCTTAAGATCGTAGCCTCACACTTCCCGATGAGCGTGAAGGTTCAAGGGGACACGGTCGTAATCGAGAACTTCATAGGTGAGAGGTGGCCGAGGTATGCAAAGATAGTTGGGCCGAAGACGAAGGTAGTCGTGAAGGGGGAGGATGTGATAGTCACGGGAATAGATAGGCAGGCCGTTGGACAGACCGCCGCAAACCTAGAACTCGCCACAAAGATCAAGCAGAAGGACTTGAGGAAATTCTTGGATGGAATATACGTCTATGAGAAGAAGATAGGAATTGAAGAATGATCCGCAACCCCGCATCGCGGTAATTCTCAGAAACCTCTGAAAATATTATAAACCCTCATAGGAGCCTAGCTTATGGATGCAGAGCTTTAATCTCTGGATATTGGATGGAGCGGATAGCGTAGGTGGAAACAAGATAGCCCTAACCAAGGATGATCAGGGAATATTCCTAGACTTTGGGGTGAACATGAAGAAGAGGCGGGCATATGAGGTCAGCTATAGGGTTCTCGCGATAGCGAATAAGATGTTCTACCACCTATACTCCGAGATCTTGCCGAGGATTAGGGGGATCTACCGCCCAGATCTAATCGAACTTGATGAAAGGGTTAGGGAGATGTTGGCCAATCAGCCCCAGCTAAGCATACAAGCCTCCCTAATCTCCCACGCCCACATGGATCATTATGGCGCAGTGGGATTTCTCTCAGATGAGATCTCCATCGCCGTCAGCAACTCAATGAAGGCCGTGATCGAGGCGATGGCTGAGTCATCATTTTACGATATTGAGGGAGAGATCTTCAGGCTCAGAGATAGGAGAGGGGAAGGGAGGGAGGAGATTAAGAGAACATGTGAGATCTTCGAGGAGGGGAAGCGGGTCTCAAACGTTCCATTCAACGTCAAGACGTATCCCGTGGATCACTCAGTTCCAGCCTCATTTGGATTTCTAGTCGAAGACGCATCTTTAGCCTATACGGGAGACATCAGGATCCATGGCCCTCGCAAAGATTTGACCGAGAGATTCTTGGAGAAGGTTCGCGGAGTGGACTACCTTCTAATCGAGGGGACGAGGATAGATACCTCGACGAACATCTCTGAGGAAAACGTCTTCAAGATGATCGAGGAATATATCGCGGAGAAGCCCGAGAAATTTGCATGCGTGATGGTCTCCTCAACAGATCTTGACAGGGTTAGGGGTGTGATCGAGATAGCTAGGAGGCTTGATAGGACTCCAATATTATCTCCTAGGCTCGCTTACCTAATAGACAAGCTAATGGAGGCGAAGACTAAGATAGCTCTACCAAGCTTGAAAGATGCATGTATCTATTTTGAGAGGAGGTCTCTGCGGGGTGGAGGCTACGACCTAAGCCCACGCCATTATCGGAGATGGATGAGAGAGGTTTACGAGAGTAGATTGGATGGTAGGAGGGATGGGGTGTTGAGGAAGGCTGAGGAGATCTCGAAAGACCAAGGAAGATACATCTTAATCGCGAACAGCCTAGATTATGTTCTAGAACTCGCCCAAATCAGACCCGAACCGGGATCAAGGCTGATAGTCTCAACCAGCGAGCCCCACGATGAGGAGCAGGAGATAAGCTGGGGGAAGTTCTTGGAGTGGGTAGACCTCCTCAGACTCGACATGAGGACGGCGCATTCCTCAGGCCACGCCGATAGGGAAAGCATCCTAAAGATAATCGAGGAGGTTGATCCGAGGGCGGTCATCCCAATACATACTGAGAGGCCATACGAGTTCCAGAGGCTTAAGAGGGTTGGGGATATAAGATGTGAGGTGATATTGCCCCATCTAAGTAAGAGCATAACCCTGAAATAATACGCCTCCATTTTCAGCCACCTCCCCAAACAATTAATCCCATTAGCTGGATATTGTTCATGGGTGGCTCGATCTTGGAGGAGTTGAGGGAGTTTGAGGAGGAGATCAAAACCTATCCGGAACTCGTCAAGAGGATTAGGGAGAGGCTTGAGAGAAAGCTCTCCGAGAAGGCCTCAGAATTCAGCGAATCTCTCTCAAAGATAGTGGAATCGATTCAAGGTAGAGCGGTTGGAGATCGCTGGAGATTCGATAAGATCGCGGCGGCCGACGCTGGAAGCTCCACGATAACCCTCGGAGATACGATGATGGCGATCCTAGCAGCCCTATACGTGAAGCTCGATGGATCGAGGTTTGAGAGGGGATTAGCCGACCCCATGATACTCGAACAAGGCATGGATGAAAGTGATGAGGATTTCATGGCGAAGGTGGATAATGCGAGGGAGACTATGTTGATGAGGATCGCAGCGAGGGCCGTGGATGATGTCGATCTATTGATCGTCGACGGACCGCTGATCCCCATCCCAAGATTTAGAGGAGAATACCTTGAAGCCGTGAGAAGGCTTGTGAATAGATGTGAAGAAAAGAGTGTGGTCTTAGCGGGGTTCGTCAAGAGACCCCAACAGAGATTTATCTCAATGGAGCTTGGCTTGCAATCGAGGTTCAGAGACTCGACAATACTTTCAGCGATTCTATCGGCTGGAGAGTGCTATCCATGGCCTCCGAGAGATCATTATGCTCGCAGGGTGAGGCTCACATTCAGATACACCTATCTCAAGACGATAAGCGATAGGAGGATATTGCCGTTCAGGGTTGATTTTCCAAGCTACATATCTGATGAAACGGCGGAGAGCGTCCTCTCCTACATACTCTCGACATGCGATCCCATGAGAGGAGTTCCAGCGATGGTGATGATGGCGGATGAGGAGGTGAAGCTATCGAAGAGGCTCATCAGAGACCTATACGCGGAGGCTCTGGAATCCATAATATCTAGATTTCCTGAGAGAGCTTGGGGGAGCGTGATGGCGAGGTGGGGTGAGTTCTACGTATGAAGCCTATAGGAAGGGTATTGAGCACGAGTGGAGAATACCTGAATGATAGGGTCGAGATAACGCTATTCAAGGGGGAGCGGGTGTATAAGGGTGAATACCTATACGTCGAGGTCGATGGGAGAAAGATATTCCTACAAGTCGAGTTAAACCCGATTAGAAGGCCGACCTCAAGCTATGACGATAAGCTCGTTAGAGATGGCTTGGCGAAGAGGGATGTGGAGAGGGAGACTTGGAAGGCGTTATGCCAGCAAGTCGGATACGAGGAGGATGGCCAGATCCAGCCCCACCTATTCCCAATACCCCCACTCATCGATGTCTATAGGCCGACTCCAAAAGAGCTCGAACAATTCCTATCTCCACCAGAACTCAGCATAAGGGTTGGAACAATCTATCCGACAGACACTCCATTGAGACTTGGGCTGAGAACCTTGCTTAGACAGGGGTTATTGGACTGCGGCGGGGTTGGAACGGGTAAGACCACCCTCCTCCTAACAATCCTCATGGGATTATTGACCCAGACCCCGAGGGATCAGCCGGTCCACCTCCTCGTAGTGGATTGGGATGGAGAATTCAATGTTCCAGATCTGGCCGAGGCCGCTAAGAGGAAGGGTGGGTATGCGAGGGTCGAGGCGCCGTTCAGGGTGGCTAGGGAGGTGAGGATGGCTCCGAGAGAATTCTATGACAAGGTTAGGAAGATGCTCGGACTATCCCCCCAGTCTAGGGAGGCGAGAGCATTATACGCGATCCTGATGAGGAGGCAGGAGAGGAATGAGACCCTAACCTGGGATAGGGAGACCTACTTGAACATAATCTCAGAGATAGAATCCTCAGATATCAGGGAGTCGCTTGAGGAGAAGGCTGAGACCCTATTCGGCGGAGTCGAGGCGGGGAAGGCGATAGATCTAATCGAACTGGTATCGAGGAACTCCTTAGTCCACCTAGACTTCTCAAACGTTGAGGGATGGGATGAGATAATCCTCTCGACTAGAGACGCCCTAGACGTATGCTACCATGAGGCGAGGGCTAATCCAAGATTCGGGGTAGCGATATTCATAGATGAGGTCCACAACTTCGCCCCACAGGTCCCCCACGAGGCTCCCGCATCTAGAGAGGCATACGAGGCCATGCTCCCGGTGATGAAGCTCTTGGCAACGACCGGGCCTAGGAATAAGGTTCCATTGCTAGTCGCCACCCAGAGGCTTAGTGAGGTGGATAAGGTCGTCTCAACCCAGATGGGTCAAAACATCTTCGCCTTCAGGGTCGAGGACATAGACCTTGAGAGGCTTAAGGGGATAATGGGGCAGGTTGCCGACGCCGCTAGAATGCTCCCAAGAGGCCACGCGATATTTAAGGGCCATGCGATAAAGGTTAGAAGCCCCGTGATCTCAGTCATCGATAAGGTCGTCGAACCCGCCTCAGTCCGAAAAGACATCCTCTCGGCCTGGAAGGAGTCCCAGCCATAACTAGACTTGAATGTGAGAGACTGGAATGAGGTTAGAGAGGGGGACGACACTCATACCCGATATAAGCGCACCGTGAAATAGTTTACGTGACGGCAGGCTGATAGAGCTGCATTAAGAGCTTATGGATTTCTTGAGGATGGTCTGGTCTCCTCCGAGAACGTGAAGCATCTATCAGAGGTAAAAGCCTAACTAAACTATAGTCGATGAAGAACTAAAAAGGAGGCTCTTAAACCTTTGAGAGGAGCGGCGGATAGGTGGGCTGGGATTGACTCCGATAAAGATTCCGAAGTGGGTTAGGCTGATGAAGCTTAAGAGGCCGGAGTTCGTCAGGCAGGAGAGCTGGAGATATGTCAGGCTCAAGCCAAATTGGAGGAGGCCTAGGGGAAAGGATAGTAAGATGAGGCTTCAGAGGAGCGGCTGGCCACCCCTAGTGAAGGTGGGCTACCGAACCCCAAAGAAGTATAGGGGCCTCCACCCAAGCGGCTACAAGGAGGTCTTGGTCTACAGGCCTGAAGATCTCCTAGGATTGGATCCAGAGACCCACGCCGTTAGGATAGCTGGATCGGTTGGGATGCGTAAGAGGATGAAGATAGTCGAGGAGGCGGAGAAGCTCGGATTAAAGATCCTGAACCCGCCGATCGCGGCGAAGCCTGTTGAGGAGGAGGTCGAGGTGGTGGAGCCGGAGGAGGTGGAGAAGCCTGAAGAGCTGAAGGAGGAGGAGAAGGTAGAAGAGGTGGAGGCCGTAAAGCCTGAAGAGATGGGGGAGGGAGGCGAGGTAGATGCCGGCGAAGCTTGAGTTCCAGAAGAGGGTTGCCGCAGACCTCCTAGGCTGTGGTGTGAATAGGGTTAGATTCGATCAGGAGAGGCTCGACGAGATCTCGGAGGCCATAACTAGAGAGGAGATAAGGTTCCTGATCAAGGATGGGGCGATCTACAAGGCTCCAGAGAAGGGGACTAGTAGGGCGAGGGTTAGGGCTAGGAAGCGGAAGAAGAGGAAGCGTGGGCCGGGGAGCAGGGAGGGCGCCAAGTATAGTAGGATCTCTAGGAAGGAGCTTTGGATGATGAGGGTCAGGGCTCAGCGGAAGAAGCTTAGAGAGCTTAGGGACAAGAAGCTCTTGACGAAGTCGGATTATAGGAGGGTCTATAAGATGGTTAAGGCAGGTGCATTCAAGTCGACCGCAGCCATGCTAGAATACCTTAAGGAGAATAACTTGATTAGGAGGCCGTTGATGTGAGCATGCTTAAGCGACTTCCACCCAGGAGGAGGAGAGAGGGATTAACGGATTATAGGATGAGGCTTAAGCTCGTGAAGTCTGGGCTTCCAAGACTCGTCATCAGGAAGACGAATAGATACATCATAGTCCAGGTGATCAAATGTAAGGAGGGCGGGGATGAAACCCTCCTAACCGTGACCTCCAAGAAGCTCTTAGAATATGGTTGGAGGGGCGGGCTGAAGAACATCCCAGCATCCTACCTAACAGGGCTCCTCGCAGGAATCCAGGCGAAGAAGAAGGGGATAGGGAAGGCGATAGTAGATATTGGATTGCATAAGCCTGTTAAGGGCTCAAGGGTCTTCGCGGCGGTTAAGGGGTTCATCGACGCTGGAGTGGATGTCCCGGCTGGAGAGGAGATCTTCCCGGATGAGGGGAGGATTAGGGGATCTCATATAAGCGACTATTATCGAAGGATTAGGGAGGAGGGCTTGGAGACGAGGCAGTTCTCGAAGGTCGGCGAAATTTATGAGGAGCTTGAGAAGCACTTCGAGGAGGTTAAGGAGAGGATATTGAGGGAGGCTGAAGAGGCTTGAGCGAGGAGGAATGGGTTCCTAAGACAAAGGTTGGCAGGATGGTGAAGGAGGGGAAGATAACATCTCTCGCGGAGCTCTTCGCAAACCATCTAAGGATAACCGAGGTGGAGATAGTCGACTACCTCTTGCCTGAATTGGAGCAGGAGGTGATCGACATAAACCTAGTTCAAAAGCAGACGGATGCGGGCGAGAGATCTAGATTCAGGGCCATAGTGGTCGTTGGGAATAGGGACGGATATGTTGGGCTGGGGACGGGTAAGGCAGTCCACGTAGTCTCGGCGATAGAGAAGGCGATAAGAAACGCGAAGAAGAACATAATCCCCGTTAGGAGGGGGTGTGGAAGTTGGGAATGTGCATGTGGAGCGCCTCACAGCCTCCCACTCAAGGTCGTCGGGAAGTGGGGGAGCGTTAGGATAGAGTTGATCCCAGCTCCGAGAGGCGTTGGAATAGTTGCGGGCGAGGCGGCCAAAGTGGTCTTAGAGCTCGCTGGGGTTGAGGATGTCTGGACGAGAACCTATGGCGAGACTAGGACGACCCTATCCTTCGCGGGCGCCGCATACATGGCCTTGAGGAATACGAATAAGATCGTCTTGCCGAGCATGTGGGGGAGAGGGGCTTGAGCGATGAATGCAACTCCTTATTGGTGATTAGGATTAGGGGCGGGGTTAAGGCGAGTAGGGATGAGCTCGCAACCCTCAGGATGCTTAACCTGACTAGGGCGAATAGGGCCACGATAATCCCGAAGACCCCGAGCTTCGTCGGGATGTTGAAGAAGGTTGAACATTACATAACTTGGGGAGAGCCTAATCTCAAGACGATAAAGACCTTCTTGAGGAGGATTGAGCTATTGGGAGGTGGGAGGATCGATGGAGAATTTCTGAAGAGGCTTGGATTCGACTCCCTAGACCAGCTCGCGGAGAAGATCTACAAGGGAGAATTGGCCTTAAACAAGCTTAAGGATAAGGGAGTGAGGCCATACGTGAGACTCCATCCACCAAAGGGAGGGTTCAAGGGGACGATCAAGAAGCACGTCTCGGTTGGAGGGGAGTATGGGTATAGGGGTGAGAAGATAAACGAGCTATTCGTGAGGATGACCTAAATCCAAGATCTAGGAAACTCCTCATCATATTCCGTCCTACGATGCCCAGCGGCTGAGCAAAAGTTATCTATATTCTCCATTTAGATGTGATGCGATGTCTGGGGTTGAGGAGGTTGAGAGATTTATCAGAGAATATGGCCTAGATGCAGAGATTCTCAGATTCGATGAGCCGGTCAGAACCGTGGAAGAGGCGGCTGAGAGGAGTAACGCGGATCCAAGCGAGATAGTTAAGACTATGATCCTGATAGCGGATGATAGACCCATAGCGGCGATGGTTCAGGGGGATAGGAGGATAGATCTAAGGAAGTTGAGAAGAGTTTTGAAGGCCGATTATGTGAGGTTCGCGAAGCCCGGCGAGGTCTTAAAGCTCTTGGGAATCGAGGTCGGGGCCAT
>Ga0190319_1000165_pt1 | contig 10808 bp, 13 predicted proteins | sample 48701145_MG_FD_165040 | JGI IMG/M metagenome (GOLD analysis project Ga0190319, IMG submission 165040) | Hydrothermal vent sediment bacterial communities from Southern Trench, Guaymas Basin, Mexico - 4870-11-4-5_MG | ecosystem: Environmental > Aquatic > Marine > Hydrothermal vents > Sediment ...
TCGCAGGGTTGCCTCGCTTCGTCCTTCGGTCAAAGAAAGACATGAGACGGCTTATCCACACAATAGGGTAGAACCTGTCAACGCCTTCAGGCGGGTCTCCAACGGTCAAATCAAGAATGAGTGCGAGGATGAAAATGAGCGATTGCTCCAAAACACACTCCATCTTCGCCCCTTCGTGCCTTCTTTGGCTTCTTACATCCTCCGCCACTGCCTACGCTGCCTATGCTGCCTATGCTGCCAACACTGCCACTACTGACGCCGCTGACGCCATTACCACATCCACTCACAGCACTTTTCTCTGCGTCATCTGCGTTTTGGCGGAAATTCCCTCTTCAAAATCTCAAAAATCTCATTCAACATACTTCTTTCCTCACGCTCCACCCTCTCAATATCTTCAACTTTAATGCCTCTTTCCTTAAATATTTGCATGAGTCTCGCTGCTACTTCGCTGCGGTGAATCCAAAAGCAGAGAGAGCAGTCCCAAACAAGCGAACCGTCCTTTGCCCGCTTCCAAGTGCCACCTGTCTGCTCATCTCCGCAGGGGTAAAACGGACAGAAGCACCAAGTGCAGTCCTGACCGCTGAAGTGGCAAGGGTAGTATTCGCAACTCTCGTCGCTGCCCACGACTTCTTTGCGAGAAAGCACCTTCTTCAAATGCTCCCTTGCGAGCGGATGCATGCTTTTATTTTTCTCTCTCTAAATTTTCTTCCTCTCTGAATTTTCTTTTTTGCATCCTAATGCCCTTCGGCTCTTCCCTTAATTTCCTCCTCTATTTTCTCAATATAATATTTGAGGTCTTCCAGCTGCATTTTCACCTCATCAAAATCCAGAGACCTATTGTAGTAACCTTCTATGTGGAGATTATCTCTAAGCGAGAAGTAATACAATCTGAGCTCCCTACTTGCATATCTACGCACCATATACCTGCATCCCCTGTCTGCTTTTGGCAGCTTTTCTTCTCTCACACCCCTTTTAATAAATAAAGCATAAGTCGCTTCAAGAGCGGAAAGCCATCCCTTCGCACATACATCACTCAAATAAGTGCTGTCTTTCTTCTCTTTCGCTATCTCAAATTCCTCAACAGCCTGCCTATACAATTTCTTCGCCTCTTCTAAATGCTCTTCAACGCTCATCCTTTCATCTCTCTTAAGCATGCAAGGCGCTTCTCTCTATTTCTCCCAAATATTCAGCAATCTCTCTCGCAATCTCTCTTTCCTCCTTCTTTTTTGCACCGATATATCTCCAGTCTGCAGTATCTTCAGATATTGTTCCGTCATAAAGGGCGACATACCAAGATGCGTTGAAAGATGCTCTCAATTCCGGCAATCTCCAAGATATAACGAATGTCTTTTCACATTCAGGAGGTAGCAATAAAGATTTATTGTTTATCACTGTGAATGAAAGATTGTAATCATGTATGTCAAGACGCCATAGGAATTTCACATTTTGCCATTCATTTCTCGGATTCGTAATTGTTATGTTTATGAGCATGACATCGCCAGCTGTGTATTCGTATTTGTCCGTTGATATGAAAACACTCGGCGGTGCAGGCACGACCGTTATCATTTTCGTTGTTGAATTCTTCGCTCCATTATCATCCGTTACCGTTAGCACCACCTCATAACTTCCTGCTTCCGAATATGAATGTTTTATTACCTCTTCTGTTGTGTTCGTGATGTTTCCATCTCCAAAGTCCCATTCGTAAAAAACTATTGAGCCATCCGGGTCATAAGAATCAGAGGCATCAAAGGTTATTTCCTCACCAACTACGGGATTTTGCGGGGAGTAGGTAAAAGATGCGGTGGGTGGCTGGTTCGGAATAGGTGACGGCAGAAACACACTCAAGTCAAACTCAGATTCATAAAGAGGAATTTCGCCAGCAAACTGCCAGCCTATTATAAGGTCAGCTCTGTCATCCCAAGGGGCGGGAACTGACCATGGCTCCAAGTATCCCGTTGAAGAGTTAACTCGCTCATCATCATGCCAACCATCCCATTCTCCTCCATCGTAATCCCACGAAGCTACCCACAGTTGAATGTTATTCTCGGCAAACCAAGATTCGTTTGGATCTCCTCCCATTACCTCCTCCCACTCATATTTGGAGGAATAAATAAGAGGAATTACTCCATGCTTCTTAACACCCTCAATATGTTCTGGCTTAACAGTTGCATCGAGACTTCCTGGTTCCACATCAAGAGCCAACATAGGCAGTTGCAAATATGGGAAATTTTCATTCCAGTAATCAAGAGCTTCTTTCCACTTGCTACTTGGAAAGACATAACCTCCTAAGATCTCCATGCCAGCTGATGTTGCATTTTTAACTTGACTTTTAAGATAAGAATTATTACCTATACCACCAGGTCCTCTTCCATATATTTGAGGTATGATATGTGTTACTCCCTGCTCTTCTTTGAGTTTCCTAAAAGTTTCTTCAGATATTGAACCTTGCCAAGCACTGAAATCAACAACTCGTATCAGTGCAGGAGTTGGACTGTAAATCACTGTAAACTGTTTAGATGCAGTCGCTCCAGTGTTATCTTTTAATGTAACTGTCCAGTAACAGGTTCCGGACCATGTAGGATTCGATTCCACTACCACAGGCTTTAAAGTCATAGAACTGTCAGAATGTATGATTACTTTTGCATTCCAGTTCTCATCGCCTTTATTCCAAGTAGCACTACCACTTGCATTTCCGCTCCATTCAAATATTATCTGGGTGACATTGTAGAAGTTGCTTCCCTTGGCTGAGAGCGTTGCCTGATACGGTGCTTGGTTCGTTGTTATTGTTGATGGTGTTAGATCTGTAAAAGTGAGGACTGGCTTTTTCTCAATATAGTTCTCAAAAGGAATTATGAGGGGATGGTAATCCTTATCTCCGTTTATGCTGTAAGGCGTATCACCAATCCCATCACCATCCGCATCGCTTCCTGTGTAATCGCTCCAGTAGTTGCCGAGGTAGCTTGTGTAGGTTTTGCCGTTGTATGTGTATGTCATCTCTTCAGTCGAGTTCCAAACGTTGACTGAATCGTAAGAACGAACATTATCTCTGTTATCAATAAAATTATTAAGATAAATGCGGTTATTGCTCGAATACCACAAGTAGATGCCAAACCCGTTGTTTGATGATATGTTGTTGTCTGTTATACGATTATTGCTCGAAAAATAAATCAAGAAGATGCCACCATAGTTGTTTGATGATATGTAGTTGTCTGTTATGCTGTTATTGCTCGAATCCCACCACAAGAAGATGCCATACAAGTTGTTTGATATGTAGTTGTCTGTTATGCTGTTATTGCTCGAATCCTCCAAGAAGATGCCCTCATAGTTGTTTGATGATATATTGTTGCCTGCTATGCGGTTATTGCTCGAATAATACAAGGAGATGCCACCATAGTTGTTTAATGATATGTAGTTGTCTGTTATGCTGTTATTGTTCGAATACACTTCAATTCCTGCGTTTAGCTTTGATGAATTTCTCAAGGTAAGCCCTTCAATTGAGATTCCGTCAGCATATAATGTGATTGGACTTCCTGAGTAGCGAGCATCAACAATACAATTAGCGGAACCATTCTCAGATTTAAGTGTCAATTGTTTATTCACATTGACATGCTCATAATAGATTCCATCCCTCACAATTATCGTATCTCCAGCTGAAGCATTATCAACAGCCCACTGAATCTTTTCGTAATCGTCAGGCACATATATCGTCTTTGCTTCTGAAACGCTTGCGAAAGCAGTCAGAACTAAAAAGGCGAAGAAAAGGAAAACAAAATTTACCACCTTACGCCTCATCGCTCCCACCTCCCGCCAATCAAGCGCCACAGGCAGGCATCAATCAAATCTCCTTATATAAATAACTTGCAGATTTTCTCATTTTTGAGATGCTTCTCTATTTTGTGTTGCATAAGTTTTACTTTTCACTTATTTCTCACCCTTGCTTTTATGCTTTTCCTATTTCTTTTATCTTCTGAATATATACACGCAAATCATCCAAATATTCCCTCATTTCGTCGAAATTTAATGTCCCATCGTAGTAACCTTGTATGTGTAAGCTATCTCTAATAGCCAAATACAGACGCCTCAGCTCCCTATCAGCATGTTTGAACACCATATACCTACGACCTCGCTCGCTTCTCGGCAATCTATCCTCACTTACGCCTCTCTTGACAAGCAAAGCGTTCGTCGCCTCAACAGCGGAAAGCCATCCCTTCGCACAGGCGTCCCTTAAATGCGTGCTGTCATTCTTCTCTCTCGCTATCTCAAATTCCTCAAACGCCTTCTGAAACAACTTCTCCGCTTCTTCCAAATGTTTTCTCGCTTCTTCCATTTTTCCTCTCTCATCCTACATTTAAGAACGCCGTCAGTTCTCCTATATGAACTCGCTTCTGCTGCATAGTATCCCTGTCTCTCACCGTAACAGTGTCATTCTCAAGCGTTTCATAGTCAATTGTGATGCAGAATGGCGTCCCTATTTCATCTTGTCTGCGGTATCGCCTGCCTATGCTACCAGAATCGTCGTAAACAACGATTGCACCCTGCTTTTGCATCTCCTCACGCAGCATATTGAACACTTCTTCAGCCTTCCGCTTCAACTCTTCTCTGTTCAAAAGCGGGAAAACCGCAGCTCGCACAGGTGCAATCTCTTTCTTGAAGCGTAGCACACGCCTCTTCTCCTCTTTACCAGCACTGACTTGCTCTTCGTGAAACGCACTCTCCAAAATTGCGTAAATTATGCGGTCAATCCCATAAGAAGGCTCAATTACATGCGGAATTACCTTCTCTCCTCTGTCATTCCTCACAGCCATTGAGACATTTGATGCTGTTGAGTGTGCAGTAAGGTCAAAATCGCCCCTGTCTGCGATGCCTACAATCTCCATCCACCCATATTTCTCGCTCCAAAACTCCGCATCCCAACAGTCAACGGCGTAATGTGCCATTTCTTCCTTGTGGTGCTGCCTGAATCTCAAGCGATGCTTCGGAATGCCGACGCTTTCCAAAAATTCCTGAACCCTTGCGATGTGGTATGCAAGGTATTCGCTTGAAATGATTCCATTACGAACCGCATCTCCTACGCTCACGCTTAACTCCTCTCCCTCTTCTGCTGACGCTTCTAACACTTCTGACGCCCTTGACGCCTCTGACACCTCTGATGCCTTTGACGCTCCTTCCTCGCTGCTTGGGACGAGTTTTAGCATTCTATCAGCGACTTCATCAAATCTTGGATGCTTATTCTTATCTTCAGGGAGGACGAAAACCTCCGCCTCTGCGAGCGTGAATTCTCTCAAACGAATTAAGCTTTGTCGTGGCGATATTTCATTCCTGAATGCCTTTCCGATTTGAAAAATGCCGAATGGCAGTTTGTCCCTGTTGAATTTCAGCAGGCGAACGAAGTCAACGAAGATGCCCTGTGCGGTCTCTGGTCGCAAATACGCCTCGCCTCTCTCGCTCTTTGATGAGACTTCTGCCGTTCCCGCTGCTCTCGCCGCATCCGCCTCACGCATGACGCCGATGTGAGTTTGGAACATGAGGTTGAAAGTGCCTTCAAAGCGAAGCGTGCCATTGCATTCGGGGCAGCGCTCAAGGTTCTCTCGCTTGAAGAAAGCACCGCACCTCTCGCACCTCACGAGCTCATCGGCGAAGCACTCCAGGTGGCGAGAAGCCTCAAAGACAGCACGAGGAGCAATACACGATGTCTCTATTTCGTAAAAGCCCTCTTTAATGTAGAATCTTCGCCACGCATTCTCCACATTCCGCTTTAGTAGCGTTCCCAAAGGACCGAAGTCGTAGAAACCTGAAACACCGCCGTAAATCTCGCAAGACTGCCATATAAAGCCTCTACGACGAGCAACTTCCAAAACCTTCTCAGCAACACTCTCATTTGCTCTCGCATGCGCAGACACGCACCCTCTCACCCCTCTTTTCACTCTTTTTCTTACCACAAAGACCGAAAAACTCTCATGAACGAAAAGCCTAAAACGCTTGACACACGCAGCTTTCCGTCATCACATTATTCATCTCGCTTCTTTCCTTCGGTTTTTCGCCCTGCAATCTCACGCTTTATTCGCTCCCATATTTTGCTACCGTCTTTTATTTCAGCGCTGCCGAGCAGTGCAAGTTTAATTGCGTCTGCGATGTGTTCCCTTCGCCTGTCGTTCAGGTAGTTCAGTGATTCCTTGTAGGAGCGTTCATAGTAACGCAAGCCTTTCAATAGATGCTCGTGCATCTCCCTGAACCTCTCAGGAGGCTTCATGTATGCTGCGGAGCCGAGCGTGCTTTTTGTTAGCTCACGGCAGCGCTCCATTTCCTCACGATATTCCGCCTCTGATGCCTTGCCCCAGAAGAAGTCGTGCATCACAACGACACCCTCAATCACCGAAGAAATCTCTTCCAAAAGATCGGAACATGTCATCAAATAAAATCGCTCATCCTCGCTCATCCCGCTCAAAACATTTTCCTCCTTACGCCTCCTTAGGAAATCCAACAACCCCATTTCCTCTCCCTCTCTCCTACCTCCCTCTCCTACGCTCCTAAACTAACTCCTGCTCCTCTCCTCTTCTCGCATGAAAATGCGAAGCAAATCCCTGTCAAAGAGCATGCCCGTCAGAATGCCCGCAGAGCTCACAACAGGAAGCTGGTCAAACTTTCCTTTGCTCATCTTACGAGCGCACTCGCTCACCGTTGATGTCTTTCTTGCAGTTACAACATCACGAACCATCACATCCTTCACTTTTTTGTCCGCAGGAAGCTCAATTTTAGATACATTGTAATATAATTTAAGCGTATCTCGCATGCCATCCCATACCCATTCATCCTCATCTCTACCCATTGATAAATCTGAATGCTCCGTTTTTTCGGAGACGACCACTGCATTTATCAAATCTTGGTCTGTTATGATGCCAACAAGCTCATTCTTCTCATTTATCACTGCCGCTGCTTTCCATCCTGCGAGCTCCATGATGCGCCCCGCAACGGGAAGTGGTGTCTCATCCCAGAGAGCGGGTGTCTCTCCTCGCAAGAAATCTTTTATCGGAGATTCTATGTTCGTCGTTGCGAGCACTCTTATAATGTCTGCGACTGAGATAATGCCTACGAGCCTTTGAGCGTCGTCAACGACAGGAAGGCGACGAACGCCGTGAGTGAGCATCTTTCTGGCAGCGTCCTCCACCGTTTCATGCGGAGAAGCCGTCACGGGTCTGCGATGCATGAGCAGTGCAATCTGTTCCTCTCCCGGATTACGAAGCAAATCGCTTCTCGTGACCACCCCTACGACTTTACCCTCCTTCAACACGGGAACTCCTGAAACCTGCCTCTCTTTAAACACTTCAAGAACTTTCTTCCTTGTCCCCGGAACGCTCACATATGCGACATCCTTCACCATTACATCACGAACTCTCAGCGCAGCGACCTTATTCACAGAGACCGCACCCATTTCCCTCGCTCTCTAAAAGACCTTCCTCTTCAATCCTCCCCTCGCTCAATCTCCTTAAAAACCTTATCTCCAGGTCTCACACGCTCCTTCACTTTCAATCCGATGGACTGCCCTGCGGATGCTCGCTCAACCTTCTTCTTCTCTATTTCCATTGATTCCACCGTCTGCTCAAACGAAGTTGTGGCGCCTTCCACGCTTATTCTGTCGCCCTCACAAAGTTCGTCGCTGAGCGAAACCACCGCAACTCCTATTTTCTGAAAGTAATGCGTGACTTCTCCCACAAGCTTCTTTTCCGCCATCCTCTCACACCTCCTCTCATTCTCACACTCTTCACTACTACTCCTTCATTCCCCACCCATTCTTCTTTTCACCCTGCAACACTGCGAGTCACTTGCACCACTACCACCACCGCAAGCGAAGAAGCCTATGCTCTCAAATCTATTTTATATCTGCCCTCGTAGTGCAGGAAAGGGACTTCTCGCCCAGGCTCAATCAGCCCCCGCTCCCTCAACTCCTCAGGAATTTTCATTTCAATTGTCTCGTATGTCTGCAAGTCCATGACTTGAGCGGTGTCGCCCATCACTGAGATGACCTGCCCTGTCCTACGCTCAATAATCGGCACATATATTTTCGCAGTTACAGGCAGAATTGCTGAGCGCTTTTGACCGTCAAAGACGCCTATGCCCTCTATGCGTGCCTTCGCAGCCCCATGCTTGCCAGGTTTTGATGTCGCAATGCTCACTATCGTGCAAGGCTCATCGTCAAGAAGCACATATTTACCCTCCTTCAGCATCCTGACCTCCGTCATCTCCTTCATGAGCAGGCACACCTCTCTCCTTCCTTTTCTCTTTCTCTCTCCCTACTTGCTCCTCGCTTCGCTCTCCTTTTATAAAGATGTTGCTGTCTCCCTGCCGTCAGAGGAAGATTGCTCCCAGAGCTGCCATCCGCCTCATCAATCTGACAGCGCCCGAGTGAGCGATTCTGCTGTTAAGAAAGATAACAAAATCCTCTTTCTGCTTCAGCTCCGCTACGGGGAATGTCAAATCCGATTCACACTCGTGTTATCCGCTGTTATCGTAAGTGAAAGGCATCTCTATCACACATTTGATATGCTGTCCATTTCAGATATTTCTTACAGACTTCATTTAAGGAGCAACCTTTACAATTTGGCTCTAAATCGCTACAATATCCATCTTCAAAAAGATAAAATGCTCCATTGTCAACATAAAACGGGGTTTTCCCGAATCTTGAAACTATTTCTTCTATCCTTTGTCTCATTTTACTCGCCTGAATAATGTAAGGTCTCCTCTTCTCATACAATACTTCTTCCAGCAATCCAGTTCTACAAAATACTTTTCCGACATGACCATCAACAATCATCAATGTCTCTTTCATTTTTGCAACTTTCTGCTCCCAAATCTCATTAAAAAGAAACACAACCCAGTTAACAAACATCCTGCAAGCTTTTGGATTGTTCCCAACCCATCCAGATTCAAGCACAGGATGAGTATTAAGAAAGTTAAAAAGTTCAATCGGCTTTTTGTTCTGTAATTGCTTAACAATTACATCAACAAATTTCAATTTGTTTTCATTTAACCATCTTATAAATCCCTCATAAGCCTTAAAACGATATGAAAACAATGAAATTGGTTTTATTCCACCCAACGCTCCTACTCGGTATAATGAAGAGCCTTTCTCACCCGCAACATCTTTGAACACTTTAAATAACTCGCTCTCTGATATTTTATAAGGCTCTGAAAGCAAAACATCCGTATTCCTCTGAGATTCTAATAGACATCTCTCTTACCTTCTCAAATCTTGCTTGCTGGTTAATCAAAACTCTCAAAAGCAAATATCTCAATATCTTCTCCTGTTCGCTCTTATCCTTTGAGAGAACATCCAAATTGCTCGGAATCGCCATATGTTCCTTCCATCTTTTATGCCATTTCTCTCTTCCTTCTCTCTCTAAAATATCAAGCAATTCCTCTTTTTCACTATCAGATAATCCCTTTTGTTTTTCTCTTGGCATTTTTAACCACCGATTTTTGTCTCTTAACTTTTTCCTGAAGATGTGTCCTGAGATTTTTCGCATCTTCTCTGATTATTATTTCAACATCATAGTCTTTCTTAAGTAGCGAACTTTGGTTTAATCCCATTTTCTCTTTCACAACTTCACATAACTCCAAATCAATTTCATATCCAACACTATTTCTGCCGAGCATCGCAGCAACTTTATTTGTTGTTCCTGAACCCATAAATGGGTCCAATACTGTCTCACCAATATAAGAAAACAATTTTATCAACCTGTAAGGAATTTCTTCAGGGAAAGCTGCTATTCCTTCTTCAATTCTGTTCCTTAGAGGTAAGACATTAGTTATGTTCCATGTCGTTAAATACCACTTATTCTGCTGGTATTCATTCACATCTATCTTTGATTTTTCTTTTATCTCCTTTGGAATCTTTTTGTAATCAAATTTCCCATTCTGGAAAATAAGTATTGTCTCTTGGATATTGTCAGGATAAAAATACATCGGATAAGGATGTTGTAGAATAACTCCGCTTCTTCTACTTATGCGAATGTAACCCTCAGGTTTTATCCAGATAATTTTATCCCTGTAAATGAAACCTTCCTCAATGTATATTTTCGTTAAATCAGCAACAACAGGATATTTTCTTCCATTAATGAGCGTATCATCACAAACAATGCATACTATTCTGCCTTCTGCAACCACCCTTCGCAATTCCTTCACAATCTTCCTCATTTTGTCCAAATATGCGGAATAACTCTCAAATAAATCAGGATAATCAAAAGGAGCATTGAAATACGGAGGAGAAGTAACTACAAGATGAACGCTCCCATCCTCTAACTCCTTCATATTTTCTGCATCCCCAAAGATTAATTTGTGATGCGTCTTCATCGCTTTATCCATTTTTAGTTCATTACACCTCTATTAACTGGAGATATGTGAAGTTTCGCTTTGCGAAATTTTGGCAAGCGAGCCACCGCCTATTGTACGCCGTTTTGTCAATCATTCCTTCTGTGAAATCCTCCTCCACACATATAAATATTCCGCCATGCTGCTTCGGCGGTCAATCTATTTTTCCCAAACCTAGGCAATCAATAAAGGGAATGCAAGTTTCCGCTTATGAGATAGGAGGTGGCATTATGGCGAAGTTTTCTGTTGCTTTCTCATTCTCGTTCTTTCTCTCTTGCACATTCGCAAGATTTTTAAAATGTGAGGGCATAATAAATAAGGGGGGAAGGGAAGGGAAGTGTCGTGGTTGTTTGTGGAGATTTTGGTTCTTCTCTTACTGCTTCTGCTCTCTGCATTCTTCTCTGGCTCCGAGACAGCACTCGTGAGCATAGGCAGAGTGAAAG
>Ga0190319_1000166_pt1 | contig 10788 bp, 6 predicted proteins | sample 48701145_MG_FD_165040 | JGI IMG/M metagenome (GOLD analysis project Ga0190319, IMG submission 165040) | Hydrothermal vent sediment bacterial communities from Southern Trench, Guaymas Basin, Mexico - 4870-11-4-5_MG | ecosystem: Environmental > Aquatic > Marine > Hydrothermal vents > Sediment ...
CACCTACAAACATAGTCTCATGGGACAAGTTCTACGCTAACTACTCACTGCCAGAAGGAACAACCATAACATTCTCAATAATAAACGCAGAAACTGGTAAAATAATATGCTCAGGCCTAACCGGCAAAGGTGATGATCTAGCTAGATACCTACCTCCAGAGATAAGATCGATCAAAATCAGAGCAGAACTGATAACAAATAATCCTCCTCACACTCCAGTCCTATACTCGTGGTCGGTGTCTTGGGTGGCGTATCCTACGAACGATACGGCAATTCCCTTAATTTCAAACATCCGCATCGTCAACATTACATCAGACTCCGTAACCATAACATGGCAAACGGACGAGCAATCCGATAGCCTCGTGAGATACGGATTGTCTTCTGGTGTGTACGAATACGAAGCGTACGATCCAACGTACACGACAAATCATACGATAAAACTGACCGGATTAAACCCAGACACAACCTACTACTTCGTAGTTCAGTCCAAAGATCCAAACGGAAACGTTGCACAAAGTGATGAGTACATATTCAGGACTTTAAAGATCGAAGATACGGTTCCACCGGTTACAACGTATGTAATAACTCCAAAACCGAATGGGAGAGGATGGATAAATATAACACCGGTGTTGGTGACCTTCTTTCGTGATGATAACTGTGGCGTCGCTTACACTAACTATTCTACTTCTAAGGAGGGTCCGTGGGAGAAGGTAGAAGGAGATGAACCGTTTAACATTACAGTAACAAACACGACGACCATCTGGTTCTATTCGGTGGATGTTAACGGAAACGTTGAGGCTATAAAGAACGTAACGATAAAGATTGACTGCGAGCCGCCGATGATACAGAATGTGACGGTATCGACGACTTACAATGGATCTGCGGTCGTATGCTGGAAGACCGATGAGGATACGATTGGGATCGTTAAATACAGAACCGAGGCTGGAGAGTATGAATATGAAAAATTTGATTATAATTATACAAGATATCACTGTGTTTGGGTAGATAACTTAGATGAGGCAACATATTACTTTACGATTGTAAGCATCGATGAAGCTGGAAATACAGCCTACACCGAAGGCAACTTCACAATAATTGGCTATTTAGATGTGATATGGCACGATAACTTTGAAAATGAGACATATATCGATTCATCAAATAATGTGGTAATATCTAACGGAACTGTTAAGATTGAATTTAACGGTATAAGGGTTCATCCAGTAAAAGATGCGGACATCTCCCCGATTTCAGGATGGAGTAGCGGAACTAAACCGAAATTATGGGTTGGATCGTGTGATAGGTATAGGGCAGTATTCGAATTTAAACTTCCAGAGGGGACTGGAGAGATAGGAACGGTTAAGTTATGGCTGTACGACTACAAGTCGAGCAACTACGACATCCTCAGAAGGGTATATCAATCTTTTTTTGGTTAAAATATTGTTTAAATAAATATCAAAATTATTTAAAGGTGTAAAAAATTTATGCATGTATGAGCATTCAACTACGTTGTTAATTCGATCGTTGATCAAAATTATATCTTTTCTAAAAGCTCTATCATAGAATGTATACTTTACAATTAGAGTAGCAATGTTCTCTTTGGTTTTCTCATCTTTTAGGGTGGTTCTGTAGATTATCTTATTTTTACCTAGAGTTATCGACGAATACGTCTGATCCTGAATTATCCATGCGTCGCTTATGTTTTCTTTGGAACAGGATAGTGAAACTATATCGAACGTTCCACCCTCACCCAATAGATTTACGGTCGTGTTTCCAAGATAGGCAATTTCAGGGTTTTCCTTCTTCAATCTTACCTTATAGTAGTCGGTTTCAACTAGATATCCAGTACCAGCATCCTTTATCGTAGGGGTAACGTCGAATACTATGTTAGATTCTATCTTCTCCCTTTTGGTAGGATACGATATCTGTGAATATATGCTAAATTTATTCTTAGATGAGTATATTTTGTCTAACTGAACGTTATCATCTATCGTTATCGCATTCAGAGGAAGTTTATACACTCTGGAAACCTTTTCTATGAGTATGTAATATTTAACACCAAATGCCGTAAAAAGATCTCTTGCATAATCTTCAGAGTTCCTGTCAAAGAGTATGTGGTATACGTCTTTACCGAATCTCTTCGATTCTGATCCTGCTGAGACGGATGTTACAGCTACCGGGATCTTATCACTGTAGATGGCAACCCTCGATCCTACCAGACCGGCTGCACCTTCATTGGAATTACCAACCTTGCTCAGCCACTTCATTCCATCCCTCTCGTATTTTGGCCCACTGATTAAGGGGTGATAGTAAAGATTTCCAATTATCGGTAAAACCACAATTGTTGAGAATATCAATGAAAATAAAAATAAATATGCTAATTGTATATATTTAGATTTACTCACATTTTTATATTTATTTTTAAATTTATTATATATATATTTAAATCCAATTGCTGATAAAATTGGAAATATTATGTAAAAGTATTGCAACTCCCTCAATGCACGCTCTTCGGCAAGAGACCCAGTTGGTACGGCGATCAGTGCTACAGACAGAAATAGATATAGGCCATATGAATTTACTCTGAGCAGACCCAAGGTTGCAAATACCGTTTGAAGAGGTCCTAACCATACCGGCCAATAAAGGATACCATGCGGTATGTGTCTTATGCCAGATAGAGCTACAGCTGGTAATAAATTTTCTTTTTTAATTTTAATAAAATATTTTTTTAGACCACTTATGACCTTAGGTCTGACGATCATGATGATTCGTAATACGCTATACAGCAATGATATCCATAAAACAACGAATAGAATGTTGAGATTAACAAATACCTCCTTATACAACAGTTCAGTAAAGTCAACCGCAATCTTAATACCTGTAAGAGAATATATCGACTCACCCACCGAGGTAAGTATCCTACCCTTATCCAAATACTGATAATGAATATATTTGAATGTACTTCCCAAGATTAAAACCAGATACAACAGCTGAAGTGTGAACGTTACAAACACTAACTTGTTTATCTTCCCAGTGGCGATACAGTATATCACCAAGAATGTCATCAGTAGAAACATCATGAATATATATGTCCCCGTGTGGGTTATCAGTAACGTGAAGAGAGCCAAAATTAAAAATATAAATTTTTTAAATAGATTTATTTTATTATTCAATAGGACATAAATTATGAGCACTACAACAAACATCATAAATATCGATGATGAGTAATTTAGGATGGACATGCAGAATTTAGGTGTCGTTAAAAGAAATATCACAGATAACAGTCCTATTTTGCATTTAATCTGAGTGTCATCTGATGCTACAAATAGCTGGGAAAAATTGAAATATAAAAATAAAAATATAATAAGTGTTATAAATGGAACGATAATGGCTAAGCTTAGCAATTCCAGTCCAGTTATCTTCATAACGATCGATCCAAATAACCATAAACCAAATGGATAACCGTACTCCTTATAATAATTTTTAATACAATAATCATAAAATTCTTCTAATGATTTAGAATTGCCCATGATCTTCGTATATATCAGATGTGTAAATACATCTGTGCCGTACGGCATATCGTAACTAATTACGCTTGGTATTACAAAACCCAGCAGAAGTACCGAGAATGTTAAAATGATGACAGGCTTCATCTCCGTCGATGCAAGAGCAACATAAATTTCATTATATAACTTTTTAATATACCTATAACAAATTGATTTAAATTCGAAGTTTAACATATCATTGATTTTGGCATCATCATTTTTAAATGTTGTGTCCTCTCAGAATGGCATTGCAAAGCATATATGCCTCCGCGCTCGATGGACACATTCATAACCATAACAAATATTGTTGATAATTATCATAATAGTAAGGATTAAATATCGATTTAGTGAACATTAGAATAATGATGAGACAATACTGTACGATGGTGCGTTGAATCAAAAAAACTCAGGAGGTGCTCGAAGATGTCATCAAATGGAGCGGCACATCAGTCAATATTGATTGGTTGTCTAACTATAGCATTAATTTTGACGATGGTAGGTAAAGCTTCGGCATTACAGCTGAAGTTGGAGTCTCATTACCCATTCGGACCGCCATACGATGTAGTTGCTAAGGACGGGTTCCTGTACATTGGAACCGGATGTGAAGTCAGAGTATGGGATATAAGAGACGAACATAGCATCGCCAAGCTGAATTGGAACAACTCGATAGCGAAAATATATACGAAAAGCTTGGTTATGGGATTAGATATAGAGGGTAACTATCTGTATATCGCGGCTCAGAAGCACTTCGTTATTGCCGATGTATCTGATCCATACGATCCGAGGGTAGTTGGTATTTTGGAGAATCCCAATCCGACTTACAATTTAAAAGATGTTGAAGTAAAGGGAAACTATGCATATCTAACCGGTAAGGAAGTTTACATAGTAGATGTTTCGGATAAGGGCGATCCGCGTATAGTTGGTCAGGTGACAATTGACGGAAGTTGGAGGTTGAACATCTCTGGAGATGAACTTTATGTCGCAACCAAGAAGGCCAAACTTTACATCATCAACATCTCAGATCCAACGAATCCAGCAGTTGAAGGAATTTGGAGTCCCAATTGGACATCAGGGACATCTATGTCGAGCGTAGCCGTAAAGGGAAACTACGCTTATGTTATTAGGTATCACTACGGTCTATACGTTGTAGACGTTTCTGATCCAACACAACCAAAAGAGATTGCAAGCATCACGGCCTATCCTAAGCAGACGTACAATTACAACGATATAAAGATAGTTGGAAACTACGCATACGTATCTGTCAGATATAAGGGTATGGATATCGTAGATATATCCGATCCAGCTCATCCTACAGTGGTAGGTAGTTGTAAGGGCTTTCCCGCTTATGCCGAAGGTATATTCACTTACGTGGCACCTTCCGGTAAACACTACACCTTCCTTGCGGGGCACTCCATTGGAGTTGCCATCTACGATACCACAGACCCAAGCAATCCGGTTATGATAAGCAGATTCCACACTTTGGGTGGAGCCAAGGGAATAGCCATCAAGGATGGATATCTGTTTGTCGGTGCTCACAACGATGGGATCTGGGTTATCGATGTTAGAAATCCTGACCAACCAAAAGATTTAGCATACGTTTATCTCTCGGGAAGATTTGGTGACGTTGCCGTTCAGGGAAATTACGTATATGCTGCTGGAGTTTGGGGCTTGCTAAGTGTAATCGACGTGAGTAACCCAGAAAGACCAATTGTAGCTGCAGAATCGGTTGGAAAACCTACTGCAAAGCCGATACTGGTAGATGGAAACTATCTGTATGCCATGTGGTCGATAACTGACGATCACATACTCGTCTATAACATCACAGATCCAAAGAATCCATTTCTCCACTACGACTTCGACATGAGTTCATACCTTGGAAGGATGTACGATTTTGCCAAGTTCGTCAAGGATGGCAGAGAATACATACTTGTAGCGTCTGATACCGGGTTATATGTTGTAGATGTAACCGACAGATCTAACCTTGCTGTGGTTGGTAGCTGGAGCAACGGAAAGGAGATCAAAGGGATCGATGTCATCGATGGCAACAAAGCAGTGGTTATATACCACGGTGGTCTAAGCGTTGTAGATCTATCAAACGTCAATAAGCCAGCAGAAGTTGGTAATTTGGCATTACTGGGAGTAAGTCCAGAAGCTTTGCTGGTTTTCTCAAATTACGCGTTTATCGGAGCTTTTGACAAGATATTGGTTGTGGATCTCTCCGATCTTGCAAACCCGAAGTTGGTACAAGAGTTAGAGCTTCCAGGTGGTAGAATTCATGAACTGGTTACGGATGGCACCTACCTGTATGCATCTGCAGTTTACTATGGTGTATATATACTTCAGATAGAGGGCTTACCTCTGACGATCTATGATGTAAAGGTTGCAGATGTGGATCAAAACGAAGCTACGGTAACATGGAAGACAAATTATGATTCCGATAGCTTGGTTAAATATGGAACAGCACCTGGTAGCTACATCATGCAGACTTACGATTCGAAGTTGACAAGGATACACACCATCACCCTGAAAGGCTTGGAGCCAGACACTACGTATTACTTCAAGATCGTAAGCAAAACATCCACAGATATCGCCGAAAGTCCTGAATACGCATTTAAGACTAAGGAGGCAGACTTGACACCTCCGAAGGTGACGATAGTCTATCCTGAGAACAATTCGGTTCTTGTAGGTGGAATTAAGACTGTCAGGGTAACCATTAGAACCGATGAACCAGCATACTGCCAGTATTCGTTCCACGATTTTGAATACGGAAATGGGATAAACTTCACGTATGGGCAGGGCGATACTATTCACAGCTTCGATTTGAACGTTGAGGATGGCAGAACTTACGTGCTGTATTACAGATGCATGGATAGGTATGGAAACAAAGGTGAGAGTGTCGTTCACGTATTCAAGGTAGCAACCAAATGGTGGGACAACTTCAGCGATGGTAGCAGAGTTGAAACAATGGAAAACGTGGAGATAGCTGGTGGAGTAAAGGTCAAGATTCCTGCAGAGAAGGTATATCCGATCAAGGACGCTCAGATTTCGCCTGTAAAGGGTTGGAGCAACGGCGATAATCCAAAGGTTACGGTTGGATCGTGCGATAGGTACAGGGCAGTATTCGAATTTAAACTTCCAGAGGGGACTGGAGAGATAGGAACGGTTAAGTTATGGCTGTACGACTACAAGTCGAGCAACTACGACGAAGAGAATGTACTTGATCTGTATCTATTGAATGGTACGTTTGATGAGGGTACCGTTAATTGGACGTACAGAGATGCCAATACAGAGTGGAACAATCCAGGAGGAGACTACTCAACGTTGATAGGTCATGTTGTGCTTGAAGCTGGGAAAGATTACTCAGGTAAGTGGATAAGCTTTGTGTTGAAGGGGGATGAAGCAGACAACCCATTAGATATCGAATGGGGAGACACGGTGAGATTGCTATTGAAGATGAGATATGGCAGTGGAACAGACTATAGGTCAGAGCAGTTTTATTCAAAGGAATCCGAGTACAAGCCGTACATAGAGATACTACCGAAAGAGGTTAGAGGTGTCGTAATCTCCAAACCCATAACACCTACAAACATAGTCTCATGGGACAAGTTCTACGCTAACTACTCACTGCCAGAAGGAACAACCATAACATTCTCAATAATAAACGCAGAAACTGGTAAAATAATATGCTCAGGCCTAACCGGCAACGGCGACGATATATCTAACATCAACGCCGAATCTATCAGACTTGAAGCGGAACTGATATCCCATAACCCACCAAAATCACCAGCCCTATACTCATGGGCCATCTCATGGAAGACATATAAATCCAACAACTGATGAAGAAGCCTCAAAAAAATGATAACTTAAAAATTTAATAATTTTATATTTTCTTTTTAATTTTTACAACTAGTTCATCTTTATACGATTTTATAGCCGATACAGCAACCAATAGGACATAGATGCCGTCTTCCCCTGATGGTTTGGGATTTTCACCATTTGATATCGATTTTAGAAAATGCTCGATTTCATTTTTTAGTGGTTCACTCTTGTTTATGTCTACGTATTTTATCTTGCCATTTTTGCATACCTCTACGGTCTTATCTACATAATCGAGTGTAGCAACACCATCTGTTCCTACTACTGTAAGTGTTCTGACCTTTTTTGAGGTAAGCCAATTCGTCTCTACGATTCCTGATCTATCTCCACTAAACTTAAGTAATATCGATGCGTAGTCTTCAAAGTTATGAGGACACTTTCCACTCCTCCCACCAACTGCATAGACGCTCACAACTTTGTCGTTATATAGATAGGACATGGTATCAATTTCATGAACGGCCAGATCTACAATTACACCAACATCTCTAATTCTTGGAGAATACGGGCCAACCCTCTTACCAGACATGGATAAAATGTCTCCGAGCGTCCCCGACGAAATTATCTCTTTAAGCTTCAAAACAGCTGGATTAAATCTTTCGATATGTCCCACCATCACCCTAACACCAGCTTTTTTGGTAACCTTCAGAATTTCTCTTGCATTTAACGTTGTGTCTGCAATAGGCTTTTCTATGAGCATGTCTACTCCATACTCCGCCACATCGACCGCAACATCCTTATGGAGACTTGTAGGAACGGCTATACTTACAGCATCTATATCCTCATCCAAAAGTTTTAGATGATCGGTAAATGCTGTAGTATTGAACTTCCTTGCAACACTCTGGGCAACACTCCTTTTGACATCAGACACTCCAACGAGTTCTGCATAAGGTAGTTCGCTGTAGACTCTGGCATGATTTCTACCCATCTGCCCAACGCCAATAACACCAACTCTAATTTTTTTCATCTCACACACCCATAAACGGATTTATCAAATTTTTGAGGTATATATTCTTAACCTATTTTCTAATATTTTAATAATTTTGGTTATTATAATGCTCCTTACTATTATAATATTTCATATCATTAACATCATTATCATAAATTTAAGTTCATTTTAACACAAAATAAAACATACTAAAAATTTAAAAATTTGTAGAATTAATCTATTATTTGATAGTTTAATGATAATGTTTTTAAAGTTTGCTAAGAAATTGTATAGATGGAGATAGATGACACTGTTAAGATCTTTGGAAACACAACTATTGGTAAGAACTCCATGATAATGCAAAATGTGGTGATTGGTTATCCCACTACTGAGATCCTAAAAAAACCTAACTGGCAGAAACTAGATTTTGAAGGTGCCAGAATAGGTGACAACGCGATAATCAGATCCAATACAGTTATTTACTGTAACGTGGAGATCGGTGACAACTTCGTCACCGGGCACAACGTGGTGATAAGGGAGAACACGAAGATCAGAAACAACGTTCTCGTCGGAACGAACACAGTGATAGAGGGGGAAACCATAATCGGGAACAACGTAAGCATTCAGTCGAACGTTTACATTCCGAGGAGGACGATCATCGAAGATTTTGTCTTCATAGGGCCGAATGCTGTCCTTACGAACGATAAGTATCCCTTAAGAAAGGACTACGAGCTTAGAGGGCCGATAATCAGAAGAGGTGCCACCATTGGAGCGAATTCTGTTATCCTACCATCCGTGGAAATAGGGGAGGGAGCCTTCGTCGCCGCCGGTGCTCTAGTTACCAAGGACGTTCCACCTTGGAAGTTGGCGATAGGAGTTCCCGCGAAGATAAAGGATCTGCCGGAGTCTCTCAAGGTTTTGAACAGGCTATGATTCAGAAGTATTTCGATCTTCATGAAGTTCTTTAATCTGTTGAGAAAGCCAGACCAGCGATGTGCATATATCGTTCATGGTGAGCGACTGCCATCGAAGGACGTTGCAAATACCTTCGTACTTGAAAAGTATTTAATAGTGAGATTCGACCATAACCCATGCCTTACGAAGATTGCCTTGAAGCGATATTCACAAGGGTATCGATAAGGAGGTTCAAGCCAAATCCGATCCCAGATGAAGTCATTCTAAAGATCCTCAAAGCCGGAAACGCTGCACCTTCAGCCGGAAACTTGCAGGCCAGAGATTTCATAGTTGTAAAGAATCCCGTAATAAAGCTCAAGCTTGCAAAGGCGGCATTAAACCAGATGTTCATAGCTGAGGCACCTGTGGTTGTCGTGGTATGTGCGAACTACCCCCGCTCGATGAGGGTTTACGGAGATAGGGGGAGGTTGTATGCCGAGCAGGATGCCACGGCCGCGATAGAGAACATACTGCTCGCAGCCCACATGCTAGGGCTTGGTGCGGTTTGGGTTGGTGCCTTCGATGAGGCTGAAGTCTCTGAAATCTTAGGAATTCCAGCTTATGCCAGACCGATGGCGATAATTCCGATCGGTTATCCAGATGAGTTTCCAAAGCCCAGGCAGAGGTATCCGATCGAATACCTGACACACTGGGAGAAATGGTAAAATTTTTATGAATTAAAATTTTTAAATGATCAATGATATTGCTAAATGTCAGGGATCTTGTGGTTCGATACGGTGGCGTCGTTGCTGTTAATCGAATCTCCTTCAGCATCAAATGTGGAGAGATCTTCGGATTGCTCGGGCCTAACGGTGCGGGTAAGAGTTCCACAATAAAGGCCATAGTAGGGCTGGTAGATTTCGAAGGCGAGATCGAGATCGCCGGAATGCCTACGAGTGTTGAAACGAAGAATCTGATAGGCTACGTACCCGAGGAGTTCATGTTGCTCGAATCTTTAACTCCTCTAGAGTTCTTTGAGTTCGTGGCTTCTGTCAGGGGGATCAGATGTGAAGAGAGGATGATAGCTCTGATCAAAGCGTTCGGCATCGAAAGGTACGTTAACAGGCCCATAGCAACGCTGTCCATGGGAACCAAGCGTAAGGTTTCCGTAATCTCAGCACTTCTGCACGATCCTCCCCTTCTGATAATGGACGAACCCCTCAACGGTTTGGATGCAAGATCTTCGAGGATCCTAAAGGAGCTGATGCAGAGGCATGTGGAAAAGGGAGGGGCAGTTCTGTTCTCTACCCACATAATGGAGATAGCAGAAAGGCTTTGCGATAGGATCGCTGTGATCGATAGGGGTAGGATAATAGCCGAAGGATCTGTAGAAGAGCTCAAGGCAAGTGCCGAATCTCTTGAGGACGTATTCCTGAAGCTTACGGGACAGTACGAGGGTATAAGGGAGATCGTGGATGCCATCTCTTAGAGACCTCTGGAGGATCTCGGGATACTTCTACAGGGATCTCGCATTCAGATCGATCTACGAGA
>Ga0190319_1000167_pt1 | contig 10718 bp, 9 predicted proteins | sample 48701145_MG_FD_165040 | JGI IMG/M metagenome (GOLD analysis project Ga0190319, IMG submission 165040) | Hydrothermal vent sediment bacterial communities from Southern Trench, Guaymas Basin, Mexico - 4870-11-4-5_MG | ecosystem: Environmental > Aquatic > Marine > Hydrothermal vents > Sediment ...
TTATAATACAGGCTATTACATATTTTGTGTTATACATCACTCCTCACCCCTTCCCGGCAATGGGTTTCCTCTAAGATCGACGGTCCTCTCCTTTTCACCCCTCATCACCAGTGCATTGCCAACGAGCTCCATCATACCGCCAATTGCAACTGGAAGCTTCCAGTACTCCATGAGAATTGGAAACGCTGCCTTATCCTGGGCACATATTGTACACATGAAGTTAACACCGTATTTATCAACAACATGCTTTAATGCCAACGCCCTTGGCATTCCCCCGCGCATTCTTAGCTCCATTACCTCTTCTGTCAGATTTCCTCCACCGCTTCCGCAGCAGTATGTCTTCTCCCTTATCGTGTGTTCGGGCATCTCGTAGAAGTAATTGCAACACGCTTTTATCACGTAGCGTGGCTCTTCAAGCAATCCCATAGCTCTCGCTGGGTTGCATGAATCGTGGTAGGTGACCTTCCAGTGATCGTTTCTGCTTTTATCCAGCTTTACCTTCTTGTGCGCTATTATGTCTGCAACGAATTCAGCGATGTGAACCATCTTTCCTTCGGCAGCGTTCTCAAAGTACGTACCCGTAATCGGATTTATGGGATCTTCAAGCGTTTTTGGCAATGGATAGTTCATAGTCTGCATGAACTGGTGTTTGTCCCTCCACATGTGTCCGCATTCTCCACCGAGGATCCACTTAACGCCGAGCCTCTCTGCTTCCTTGTATATCTTCTGGTTCAAAAGCTTTGCAAGTTCGTAGCTCTGGAATGTCCCGAAGTTTCCTCCCTCACCAGCATACGTTGACCATGTATAGTCCAAACCTATCTCGTGGAAGAACATTATGTATCCCATGAATGCAAACCAGTGTGGAGAAGCGAAGTAGTCGCCTGAGGGAGCTACGAAGAGCACTTCAGCACCCTTCTTGTTTATTGGCACCTCAATTTCGATTCCTGTTATTTCATAGATGTCCTCAGCAGCGGATCGTAGGGCTCCAGCCATACCTCCTGGCAGTAAACCGAGGTGATTGCCCGTCCTTGCACACGCAGCGATCGAAATGTGAGTAAACCTGTGCGTAACACCTATCGAGTTGAGTATCTCCCTACCTCTCCAGACGATTTCAGCTGTATCAATGCCATATGGGCAGAAAAGCGAACAGCGCCTGCAAAGAGAGCACTGGTAGAAGTAGTAGTAGAGTTCTTTTATAACATCCTCGGTAAGCTCCCTAGCCCCGGCCCATTCCTTAAATATCCGGCCTGTTTTCGTAAAGTACCTCCTGTATATCGAACGTAGGAGTTCTGCTCTCGCAACGGGCATGTTCTTCGGATCACCAGTACCTTGGTAGTAGTGACACTTATCAGCACAAGCCCCACAGCGGACGCATATATCCATGAACAGCTTGAGCGGGCGGTACTTTTCGAGCTTATCCTTAAACTCTCTCAGAAATATTTCCTTCCAGTTTTCCGGCAGCTTCCAGTCCGGTTTAAGTGGATCCCAATCCCTGGTTGCGTATTCGTACGCAGGAACCCACCTCTTTAGGTATTCCGCATCCCTCTTTAAAATAGGATAGTGATAGAACCCATGCTTAAAGTCTTTCTCAGTTACAGGCTTCTTTAGCAGTTCCCTCCAGCTCGGAAACTTTTGCTCGATTTTTAGTACGTCAGCCTTTTCCACTTCCATAGCTCACACCTCCGGTCTAACCTTATACCCTTCTTCAGCAATCTCATCAAGCTGATCCTTGTACATCTCGTAGTATTCCTCCCAGGTTACACCTTTAATTTCCGGCTCCCAAGGATTTATATGGATGTGTACCCTGTTGTCGTTGGGCATGTTTCTAGTTGGGGAGAAGAAGACTCCCACAAAGTGCATAAGTTTGCTGAATGGTATGTAAGCGATGAGTATACTTACGAAAGTTAAGTGAACGTAGAACAACCAGTGGATTCCTCTGAGAACTTCATAGGATGGTGGTTGGAACGTAAAAAGTCCTATTGCAAGTGTTTTCACATCGTACAAGTCAATTTTTATAAAGTACCTCATCAACGTACCGCTTATGAGTATTACTGCAAATAAGAAGAGCGGTATGTGGTCGGATGGGAGCGATATTGTTCTCTCCCTAGCCAAAAACAACCTTCTTCCCCACAGGAACGCTAGTGATACTAACGCAAGAACGCCAGTCACGTAGATGGATGGTACCCAGAACTTCATCATCCCATCGACCCAGTCAATCGTTTCGATGATATCAGGAACGGGATTCGTGAAGAACCTCATGTGTCTTATGAGTATTACGAGCAGAGAGTAATGAAACACCATCGCGAAGAACCAGAGCCACCTCGTATCAACATGTTCATTTTTATCGTAGTAATATCTCACGTTTCTGAAGAGGCTTCGCATCAAGAACACTTCAAAGAACATTCTTATCACTGTGCCCAGCTTTGTTTGGGGACAATCAACCATATCGTACACCGTTCTCCTTATAAAAGGTAGTGGAGAAAATTCTTGACCTGCTGTTGTCGGTATCTTTAGCGGTACCGGGCTTTTCGCCCACTCGATTATTCGATAGATTACTCCGATTATAAATATTACAATCGCCACATATGGAACAACCACACCGAAAACGTACTCGATCATCTCTCTCACCCCGCTTTTTCCGGCAGTATTGCAAAGAATCTAATGCCCAAAGCATATAGGAAGTAAACTGCGGCAAATATGCCGAAGAACATTAGCCATTCATGTAAACTTGGCCAGTACCAAAGTGGTGAGGCGTAGCTGTGTGGGTATATAGCCTCGTATCCAGGAACCAATTCTTTTGGAAACGCTAAGCCTGGCACTGTAACAAACATTCTCTCACAGAATATGCCCAAGGTGTTAAGTGCCCCTGCTACGCTAAGCCAAGCCCCAGATTCTCTCACGCTCTTTATCGGGTTCCAGACTATGAAGACCGGTATTATTATTCCAACGATAAATATCATTATCCAGTACATTGTAAACCAGAACGGACTGAAGTATGCGAACATACCCGCTTTCCAGTTTGCCGGTTCATACATCAAAGCGAAAAACTCACATATGAGCATATAACCGATTATCATTGCCGTTACTGCCATTATCTTTGCGAGATACCTCAACAAATTCGTTGAAAGTGGCCTTTTTATGAACTTAAACGTGAGGTAAAGTGTTATTATTGCCAGCCCTGTTCCACTCGAAATTGCCGAAGCGACGAAAATTGGACCGTGAAGTGGAGAATGGTAGAGGGCTCTAGAGTATATCATACCTACGATTAACCCGGTACCCGTGTGCACCGCTACTGCCCAAGCCACAGCCAGAATACCAAATATCTTTGTTAAGAGCTCTTTCTTTTCAAATCTAACCAAGAGTTCTATTAGAACGATCAAGAGGTAAGACGTATACAGAAATGCGTTCCAGGCGAACACAGAAGTAGGATTAAAGTTCAGTAAGACATTCGGAAGCATGTTGTCAACCTTTCCGATGTCCATAAAGATGTACGCAAGAGCTGCACCAATCCAAAGCGCTGCAAACAGTGGACCAAACCTTGAAAATCCCTCAAATTCTTTCTTACCAACTAAATCTAAGGCTGTGAACACCAAAGCCGCTCCTGCACTAAGACCGATCGCCAGCAAAACACCAGCGATTATTAATCCCCAAGTCACCTCGTTGTTTAAAGCTGTGAGATAGTCACCGTGCATGTAGCAGTCAAGCCACGCAAGAACGCCAGCTGCAGCTATGGCTCCAGTTATTATGACAAAAGCCCAGTAGCCCGCCGATGCCCCGTCTATTTTTTTAAACTCGATTATTTCAGTCATCTTACCACCTCACAACTTGTAATAAACGCTCGGGTTCGTTCCAAGTTCTGCCCTTAGCTTGATCCAATGATACTTGGTGACGGCCTTATAAAGTTCGGACTCCGGGTTAAACAAATCTCCAAATATCAACGCTCCGTTTCCTTCCCTATTGCATGCTTCAACACAGGCTGGAATAGGATTAGGCCTCCTCCCCTCTTTTTCAGCTCTTTCAATCTCTTCGTCTATCCTCTCCATGCAAAAAGTGCATTTCTCAACCACGCCATGTCCTCTTAACTGGGTTTTGAGATTAATCGGCTTGCCTTCTGGTAGGCCATGGAGTGGAGGATACCAGTTAAAACTCCTGGCTCCGAAGGGGCAAGCAATTATGCAGTACCTACACCCTATGCACCTGTGGTAGTCTATCAGAACGAGGCCATCGGGCCTTTTAAACGTAGCCTTTGAGAGGCAGACCTCAGCACAAGCAGGGTGTTCACAGTGCTGGCACATTAATGGTAAATACACGATTTCGTCACCGATCTCCGACTTAAGCTTTATTATCTTAAGCCACTGCGGATCCCTCAGCTCATCATCCGGAAAATCGGGGACATTGTACTCCCTATCACACGCCACAACACACGGAGGTTTTTCTCCTCTTGAAATGTAAGGTTCAGCACAATCCTTGCACTTTTCGGTATCGATAAACATTGCCCACCTGTATTTGGCAAGTCTTTCCTCGTTATTTCTCACAACATTTTCCAGATCAACTGAACCCTTAGCAATTGACGTCAAAGCTAGCGTTCCTCCAACAATCAGAAGTTTTCTGCGCGAAAGCTTGTAGATCGCCATGTCTTAACCCTCCAGTTGGGTTGTAGAAGGAATTCAGCAATATAAGCTTTTTGGTTTTTATTTAGACGTTTCAACTATTCCCTACTAAGGAAAAGTAGAAATTTTACGAGAAAAAAATATGTAACGCTCGGTTCAAAGAAAGGTTATGAACACTAAACTAGTCAAACTGTAATCCTTTAAAGCAAAGAGGCAAATGTTAATTAGAATAATATCGGCAATGCTCCGTAATTAAACCGTAAATTATTTATGTGGGAATAAAGGCAAGAATGTAGAAGAGGTGAAACGTATGCCCGAGTTAGAGGTAAAAGGAAAGAAATTGACCCTTGACGAAGACGGATTCCTGCAGGACTGGGAGGAGTGGGATGAAGAGGTTGCAGAAGCTCTTGCAAAGGACACAAGATTTAGCCCCGCGCCAATTGAACTGACAGAGGACCACTGGGAGGTTATAAGATACCTTAGAGACTATTTCATAAAGTACGGTGTAGCTCCACCCATCAGAATGCTTGTTAAAGAAATGAAGAAGAGACTTGGCAAAGAAAAGGGCACACTTGAATATGTATACAAATTGTTCCCACAAGGTCCTGCTAAGGACGCCTGTAGAATCGCAGGCCTGCCCAAGCCGACTGGGTGTGTCTGAAAATTATCTATTTTTTTTACAGTTTTTTGCAGTTTTGATAAACTTCTCCACCATAGCCGGATAGGATAGGACGTGTAAGTGGATATAGTTTGCTTGGGTGTTTTTCTTTAGAATTCCGTCACGTGCTCCATCTATTCCTTTACCCCTTTCAACCCTGAAAACAAAATTCGGCTTTTCTTTCAGAATCACTTTTGAGTAGTGGAACTCATGCCCGAAAACCGTATCTCCCTTCCTTGCAATCGGACAATTTCTTTCAGCCTTATATATAGAATATCCGAGCGCTTGGAATTTTTTGTGCATCTCTGTATCGTAAGGCATGAATCCAACCATTTCGTACTCACTCCCATCTATCAGTCTCAACTTTTCGCCAAGGTACATAAGCCCGCCGCACTCCGCATATACAGGCCTTCCAGACTCACAGAACTCATAAATCTCCTTCCTAAGACTTTTGTTCTTCTCAAGCTTCTCGGCAAACACCTCAGGAAAGCCCCCACCTATGTAGAGAGCATCAACGCCCGGAAGCTTCCTGTCGTTTAGGGAATCTATAAAAATTAGCTCCGCTTTCGATGCCAGAGCGTCTATGTTATCTTCGTAATAAAAGTTGAAGGAGCGATCCCTCACAATCCCAATTCTAACGTCTGAGGGTTTATGCATGAAAACAGGATGCTCTGGAACGTCTTCAAGCGTGGGTGCGTTGTTTGCCGCTTCGACTATCGCATTGATGTCAACATACCTTTCCACAAACTCTGCAAGTTTGTCGAATATGTTCTCAAACTCCTCCTTCCTCTCATAAGCAGGAATTAAACCGAGATGCCTGTCTGGAATAACGATGTTGCTCCTGGGTACAACTCCAACAACCCTAACCTTTGCAAGCTTTTCTGCTGCAAGTCTCGCTTTCATCGCATGCCTCTCGTTGCCCACCCTGTTCAAAATCACACCCTCTATCCTAACCTTAGGATCAAAGAGTTTGTAGCCAAGGATTAGAGGAGCTACAGTTCTGGACATTCTTTCAACGTCCGCTACGAGAATGACTGGACACTTCAAGATTTTGCTGACTTCAGCCGTGCTTCCCTTCTCGTCTATTGCATTATGAGAGTCGTACAGCCCCATCGTACCTTCAATGACGGCTATGTCTGCATCCCTAAAGTTTCGCTCAAAGGTTTCGATTAAATCTTCTCTTGCAAGCATAAAGCTGTCTAAGTTTCTGCTTTGTCTTCCCGTCGCAAAGTAGTGAAAGCTGGGATCTATAAAATCCGGCCCAACTTTGTAGGGCTGAACCCTATAGCCGCGATTAACGAGAGCTCGCATTAAGCCAATGGAAATCATAGTCTTACCGATTCTACTCCTAACCCCGCTGATAATTACGCGAGGGATATCCATGCTTCTCGTTGCTTTTTACCGTTTATAAAATTTGTTTCAGATACTAAATGAAGAAAATTTATTAAAAAAGAAAAATTAACTTTCCTCCTCTTGTGGTTGCTGCCTTGCCTGCAATGCTCTCTCCTTAACTCTGACGAAGTACAGAGCAAACGGCCTGTATGCAAGGTGGGACCACTTCGTGAAAGGCACTTCTAAGCCTAAAAGCGGAACCGTGAACGCAAGGTGGAGTGCGAAGGTGTAGTACGTTGGAATCGGCATGTCGAGTTCCATGAATATTCGGACTAAAAGGCCCGTAAACACTGTACACCAGAGCAAAATCAAGAACATCCAGTCCGTTGAGTGGGAATACTTGTGGGCCGGATCCTTCTTCCTGATCCTCTCTATTATGAATATGGTCGTTGCAATTAACATAGCACCCATCGAATACGTCCATGCAATCTTTACGGGGTGCCATGGAGGTGGAAATGGATAGTTAGTTAGGGAAGGATACTCTCCAAATATCTCTCCAAGCGGGTAATCTATCTGGACGAGTATGAATGCAACGGTATATCCAGACATCAGCAACCAGTGCTTCCACCACATCGACTTGTTCCCACACAGCCTCAGCCTTGCCTGAGTTGCGAAATGAACAATCAAAGTTTTCAGTTCGCTGATGTACAAGGAAAAAGGAGCGTTTACGCCCTTCATTATATACTTATGCATGCGGTAGATGTTCGAGAGTATCAAAATTGCCAGTACTGTTCCAAAGGCGTAGCCAGCGGGATGAACGATTTCTGCTGGAGCAAAGGTTTCCAGTTCCGTGTGCTCTGTAACAATTGGCCCGTGGAAGCGGTAGATTATCGCTAGGGTTGCGAAAAACAGAAAGCCTACGGAGAAAATCTTCCAAACCTTTGACGTGTACAGCCTCTTCGATAAGCCTGTCCAGTCGTATCTGCTAGTCAAATACCTCCTTAGAGACATCATTAGTTCTCCTGGATCTGCCTGCCTTGGACACGTTTCAGAACACTCACCGCAGTAGTAGCACAGCCATGGTTCTACGCTTTCAAGGATTTTTTGTTCAAGACCGAGCTGCAAATAGCGTATAAGCTTTCTAGGAAACGCTACTGAACTTTCAGAAAGGGGACAAACAGCCGTACAGTTTCCACAATTAAAACACACGGTAACAGTTTTCGCACCAAACTTCTCAAGTTCTTTTGCCAAGTCGGGATTTACTCTCGTCATTCGCCTTCCTCCACTCCTTCTTTTACTGCCAACTTATACTTGTAGTAACCGCCAACCTCCTCATCCGGCTCAACCTGGCCGTACTTAAACATCGTCATAACATACCAAGTGACCACACCAACGGGCATCTTGACTTCAGAGGCTATCTCAGGAATTGTTTTCGGCCCAGCCTTCAAACATTCAGTAATCTGCTTTATTATCTTTCTCTGCTCCTTTGACTTCTCTATCACCTCTTCTCTCGGTTTTACTCCTTTTTCTCTGAGCTTTTTGACCGTTAACTCCTTCTTTGCTTTTTTAGGCTTTTCTTCAGCCTCGGCCATTTAATCCCCTCCCGCAGCCTCTATTGATTTCCTCAGCTGATCGTAGTAGTATCCACGCAGATTAATCGCTTCCGTTGGGCATACAGCCCCGCAAGCTCCACAACCCTTGCACAGCGCTTCTTTAATAACAGCCTTACCGTTTTCAATTCTTATTGCACTCGCTGGGCACTCGTCAACACACTCCCCACACCCATCGCATTTCTCAGGATCTATTTCGGCAATGAAAGGTTCAAGTTCAGCGTAACCTTTAACAAGGTACGTATCGGCCTTCGCTACGGCAGCTGAAGCTGAGGCTGTTGTTTCAACCGTATCCTTTGGTCCCTGACACGTTCCCGCTACAAGCACACCTCCAATGGCCGTTTCAACTGGCCTTAGCTTTGGATGGACTTCTTGTAAGAATCCATCTCTGCTGAACGGAACTCTTAGCATTGTAAATATGTCGCTCATCTCAGGCTCCATGCCGACTGAAAGAACGACTAAATCGACAGGAACTTCCAGCTCCTCACCACCAGTCAAAGCGTCTTTGACCTTTACAACCAGCTTTGTTCCGCTCTTCTCAACTACTGGCGGGTTTTCTGGATCGTATTTTATGAACAGCATGCCTTCTGTTCCCGCTTGCTCGTAATAGCTTTCATATTTTCCGTATGCTCTTATATCCCTGTAGATGTGGTAAATCCTAAGATCTCCAAACTTTTCGAGTGCTCCAATAGCTGCATTCAGCGTCGCAACACAGCAGTACCTCGAGCAGTACTCATGCTCCTCATTCCTGCTGCCAACGCAGTAGATGAAGGCGATGTCCTTAATTTCTCTTCCGTTATACTCGAGTTTTCCGTCTGATAACGCAAGCAGCCTTTCGAATACTGGCAGGGTTATGACTCCATCGTAGACCTTGTAGCCAAATTCACCCTCTTTGGGTTCGTAGGGCTTGAAACCCGTGGCAAGTATTATTAGGCTTCCCGTAAGCTCTATAGTTTGGGGTTTCTGATCGAAATCTGGATTGCATTCGCCACACTTTGTGCATGCTTCTATGTCTATAACTGGAATGTCGGGATAACTGAAATCTCTCCTGTAAATCGCCTTCCTCTTCGTCAATCCGTAGTTAAATTCGTCTGGCACCTCAACCGGACATTTCGCAATTACCTCATCGCTAACTTTTCCAACGTACCTCGGGTTTACCTTTATTGTAACCTTGAATTCTCCGAGAGCTCCTTCAGCAGCAACGATTTCCGCATTTGTATATACTTTTATGTTCGGACTTCTTTTTATTTCTTCTATAAGCTCTTTTACAATTTCGATTCCCGTCTTCCCGCTTGGATATAACTTGTATATCTGTGGAACTCTCCCCCCAAGAAACGGAGACTTTTCGATGAGATGGACGGTTACTCCTGCCCTAGCAAGGTCGATTGCGCACCTCATGCCGGCAATTCCCCCACCAACGACTATTGCCTCTGGCTTCATATCAAGCCTTATTGGTTCGAGTTCTCTTGCTAAGCTAACCTTTGCAATCGCTGCCTTTACTATCCATATTGCCTTCTGGGTTGCAGCTTCAGGCTGATCGGAGTGAACCCAAGAAGAGTGCTCTCTTATGCACACGTGTTCAAGGAGATAGGGATTCAGTCCTGCAGCTTTTGCAGCGTCTCTAAACGTCTTTTCATGCAGGTGCGGTGAACATGAAGCTACAACAACTCCATCGAGGTTAAAATTCTTTATATCTTCCTTTATGAGTTCCTGCCCAGCTTCAGAACACATAAAAACAAAATCTCTCGCAATTGCAACGTTAGGCAAGTCTTTCACAGCTTCAACAACCTTCTTGACATCAACGTAGTCAGAAATGTTACCACCGCAGTGGCAGACGTAAACTCCTATTCTCTCCCTTTCTTTCAACTTCCCACCTCCTTGATGTACGCTATGCACTGTGCCGCTGCGGCAGCAGCTTCTGCAACGGTGTCAGGAATATCCTTTGGACACGTAGCTGTTCCGGCAACAAATATTCCCTCAACGTTCGTTATCGCTGGGTTTGTGCTCTCCTCAGGCTGTGAGTAAAAGCCGTACGGATTTACCTCTACACCAAGAATCTCCGCAAGTTCTGGATTCGAAAGCAAGCCTATGGATAGAACAACCATATCATATTCCTCTTCTTCAATCTCTCCCGTCTCCGTGTTCTCAACAACAACTACGGGATTTCCATTTCTGCTCTCGATCTTTGCAACCTTCCCCCTGACAAACCTGACTCCAAGCTCCTTAACCATGTTGTAAAATTCTTCGAATCCCTTTCCGAATGCCCTGATGTCCATGTAGTATATGGTCACCTCTCCAAACGGTACGGCCGAAGTATACAGCAGAGCTTGCTTTACGGAGTACATACAGCAAACCCTCGAGCAAAGAGGGTTCCCCACAGATTTATCCCTAGACCCGGTGCAAAGGACAAAGGCCACCTTTTCCGGTACTTTCCCATCTCCAGGCCTGAGCAAAGCGTTGTATGGTCTGGATGGGGCAAGAAGTCTTTCCATTTGCATCGCGTGGATT
>Ga0190319_1000168_pt1 | contig 10709 bp, 6 predicted proteins | sample 48701145_MG_FD_165040 | JGI IMG/M metagenome (GOLD analysis project Ga0190319, IMG submission 165040) | Hydrothermal vent sediment bacterial communities from Southern Trench, Guaymas Basin, Mexico - 4870-11-4-5_MG | ecosystem: Environmental > Aquatic > Marine > Hydrothermal vents > Sediment ...
GGTTATGTATATAAGTGTGGTGAATGTCCTTCATGCCCTGGTGGATGTTCATGTGGGAGTTGTGAAGGACCACACTCAGTACCAGGCTGTTCAGCTTTATACAGACGATATGCCACCTGTTCTGCTTCTTCAAACATTCATGTTGATGATATTTATGTTCGGAAATTTGCAGATCCAGAGCCAACAACAAGCATAGGAGAAGAGCAAGCTGTAACATCAACCGACTCCCAAGGAAACTACTCTTATGTTTTCAAAGCCCCATTAGAGGCAGGAACCCATGAGATAAAAGTTAACCTAACCAATGAAAATGGCATTGAAGGGGAAAACCAAACTAAGCTTTATGTGGCTCAAATAACTTCAAAAATTTATGAATATCCCTCTGCAGTCCATAGAGGGGATGTAATATCGATAAGTTCTTATGCTTTGGCCAATTCAAGCAACCCAGTTAATCTTACTGAGGTTTGGCTTAATTATTCCCTGCCAGTAGGATGGAAGGTTGCTAACGAGACCAATTTCCTCGGTAATTTGACTCCAGGAGAAAGAAAGTGGAACAACGCGACGATTGAAATTACTGGGCTAGCGAAGCCTGGGTACCAAAAAATTAACGTAAGTTCGATTTCAGCCGAAGGAATTAAAGCCGAAGATAGCGTAAGCGTTGAAGTCTGGGGATGGAGCGAGGTTATCTTGGTTTCGCCGACAGGAATCGTTAACAGGAGCGATGAGCTGAAAAACATAACTTACTTCGTTCGCGATAACGTCACCCACGAAGGAATAGCTGATTACCCTGTTAGATTCTTCGTCGACGGAGTTAATGTGGGTAATTCTACTACCAACGCCAGCGGCTACGCTACTTATGAATTGAACTTAACTCAATATGAGTTAGGGAAGCATACCCTAGCCTGCGAGATTGCTGATAACTCAACTCTTTGGTACAACGCCAGCATTCCAACTTCAGAAGGGACGATAACTCTCTACGGAGATTTGATACCCATGATAACGAAAAGCGAGGATTACATTTACAAGAATGATACTTTCGAGCCTTACAATTCTACGATCACGGTAACGGTCGTTGACGACCTAGGAAATGCGGTAGAAGGAGCGAAAGTCGAGGTTAAAGTCGACGGAAGCGTAATCGGTGTTAAAACGACGAACGTAGAGGGAAAGGTAAGCGTCGTTTACAATCCTCCTGATGATAGCACGGCTGGAAATTACACAATCGTAGCGATAGCGACCAAAGATTTGTACAACGAAGGAGTAGGAGAAAGTTGGATAGTCGTCCAAGGATTCCTCTTCATAACCTTGGATTCTCCAGCCAACGGAAGCATCCTCAACAAAGGTTCAAAGTACTGGCTGAACTCGACGTGCTGGGACGAATCGGGAGTTCACTATGACCTAGGAACGTGGTGGCTCAACGAGAGCAACGTTACCCTTGGCGATAACCCAGACTTCCTATGGCAGGTTCCAGTAGACCAGCCTTTGGGTAATTATATCTTAAAGGTCAACGCTTCCAAACCATGGTATTCCCCTGCTCAAGATAACGTAACGATTTCCATCTTCGGTTGGAGCAGGGTCGCAAACGTTACCACGCCGCATCCTGCTAACAGGTTTAAGCCAGGAGCTATAGTAGACATCGCCTGCGCGGTAATCGACGCGAACACAAGCGTTGCTCTAGCTAACTATCCAGTAAGGTTCTACAAGAACGGAACTCTGCAGGCAACGAACCTAACCAAAAACGACGGCTATGCTCACTGGTTCTGGAATACTAGCGAGGATTATGGTTTGTACGAAATCAGCTGTGAGATCGACGATAACGCTACGCTCATGTACAACAAGAGCGAAACTTATTCTGCGAAAGTCCGAGCGATAATCGAGAGTAAACTATACGTCAACTTCACGAGTCTCTCCGAGAGGATAGTTTACAGGAAGGACGGTTACACTCCCTACACGACTAACCTTACGGTTCAGATAACGGAGACGAGCGAATCTGGAGTCGTCGCCTCGAACGCCAGCAACGTTACCGTTTATCTCCCCGACGCTGAGCTGAGTTGCTTCACGGGTGCTGACGGCTATTGCTCGGTAACTTACAATCCTGGCGATACTCTCGAGCCAGGGAACTACTCAATCTTCATCAACGCGACGAAAGAAGGTTTCGAAAGCTCTTTAACTAAAGAAGAGCGGCTGATAATCAGGGGAAAGCTCTTCGGCTACATCTCTAAACCAAGCGATGGAGCGAGGTTGAAGAAGGGAAGCAACGTAACCCTAGAAGCTGTCGTTACCGACGAGAACGACGTTGCCATAGATGCCCTAGTGGAGTGGAACACTAGCTTAGGGAAAATCGCGGAAGGCAAGGTTAGCTCTTGGTCAATCCCTGTGGATTATCCCTTGGGTAGCGAAAGCTTGATGGCTAAGATGAGTAAGCCTTATTACGATTCTACTTCTCACTCGATAAGCGTAGAGATTTGGGGTTGGAGCGAACCGAGAGTCACTAAACCGACGCCAGGTGAGTATAACTACGGTGAAACGATCGAGTTGGAGTGTAAGGTGGTAGACTCGAATACCTCGCAACTCCTAGCGAACTATCCTGCTCAGCTTTGGATCAACGAAACTCTGGTTAACGAGAGCCTCGGTACCGTAACTCATGCTTGGCAAGCCCCGAAGCAAATAGGGAGTTTCGAAGTTTGGTGTAACATCACCGATAACTCAACGCTATACTACGAGGCGGCTTTGAGGAAGCACTCGGTAATCGTAAACCTCGTCGATAAAACCTTACCGGTAATCGAGAATATTACCGTCTATCCCTCTCCACCGGTAATAGGGCAAGACGTTAACATAAGCTACGATGCATGGGATGAGATCGCTTTGGATGAAACTTGGGTAAAGGTTGGCTATCCCAACGGAACCATCGCTATTAAGCAACCCGCGAGCTGCGGGAGTAATTGCTACTACGTGATGGTTTACGACGTAGCGGAGGGAAGCTACAACTACACCATTTTCGCCAACGACACAAGCGGTAACTTGGCTGAGAAGTTCGGAACCTTCGTCACGACCAAGGGAGGAGCCGTATGCTTAGAACCGCTCAAGCTGAGCGTCGCAGGAATTACTCAGCGCGACGCCAAGAGCTTCGCCCTAAGGATTACCTTCAAGAACATAGGTTCCGAAAACATGACTGCAGCAAACGTCAGCGTTAGCTTCTACCATCCAGAGTACTTCGAGGCTAACTCTACCTTCGAGTCCTGTGGAAAAATCCTGGTCGGAGAGAATTGCACCAAAGCTTTTAACATAACGGTCAAAGCTAAGACACCTCCTCTGACATCTTGGGTTATCGTGAAGGGTAAATGGCAAAGGCCGGATTTGAGCTTGGCAGAAGTTACCAACACGAGCGAGATAGTGGTCTTGAAAAACCCCGTCCTGGAGTTAACTCCTACCGTAATTTCAGCGAGCATTCACCACGGGAAGAGCGGAGAAGCGGGGAAGGTTAACGTTTCCTCCGTGGGAAATTACAGGCTGGAAGGCGTGAAGTTGAGCTCGACCGGCGGTAACTTGTCGAGCGATTGGGTTTCATTCGACCCAGAATTCTACCATGACATCGAAGCAGGGAGCTTTAACTTGAGCTCGGTAATAGTTTCCATACCTTTGGGTCAAGACCCTGGATTGTACGAAACCTCGGTTTGGGTTAATACTACGAACGCGAACAACGCATCGATAACCTTGAGAGTAAAGGTACCGGAGGACAGGTCTTGGTTGATAGCTCCAAGTTCCCTGAGAAAAACGATAGCGGTAAACTCGACCGGAACCTTGGGTTACGTTAACCTGACGAACATTGGTAATGTAGAGTTTGGGTTGGAGATAGGTAAGGAAGGTAACGCCTCCAGCTACATGTCTGTCGAGGAGGAAGGTGCTACCGTCTACGTGCCCAAGCAAACCTCCAGGCTACTAGAAGTAGGTTGGTTGGAAGTACCAAAGCCAGGGTACTACGAAGCAAACATCACAGTAACTAACTTGGCTGCAAACCCTGCGCAAGGAAAGGTTAGGGTTGAGCTTGAGGTGATAGATTTCAGGGTTGAAATCCTAAAGCCGACGCAAGCCAAGCCTCTCGTAACCAACGCTTCTAGCCTCGTTGAGATTCACGCGAAACCATTGCTGGCCGGCAACTTCGACAAAAACGTTACCTGGAACGTGTTCATCGGAGGGAAGGTTTGTAAGCTCAACAAGAGTGAAATAGAAGTGGATTTCTTCAACCTGACTTGCCTAACACCACTGCTACCCGACGCGAGGAATTATTCCCTGACGTTAGAAGCTTACGAAACGAACTACCAAGCAAAGGTTAGAGCAACGGAAGAGGATGCGATAGTCTATCCAGATATCACTCCTCCTTTCATCTACTGGGTGGAAGCTCCTAACGCGGAGGTAAACCAGTCCGTCTTGATAAGAATAAACGCAAGCGACAACAACCTGGCTGGAATAAAAGAAGTAAAAGCGACGATAACTTATCCGAACGGAACGAACGCTACCTACAGTATGCAAAACGTCAGCCCAGAAATTTGGCAGCTTAACTTTACCCATACAAGCTTGGATGGGGATTACAGGCTAAGGATTGTCGTGGTCGACCCCGCTGGAAATTCTGTAGAGACAGAGAAAACGTTCAGGATAAGCTTACCCTTACAATTCTCTGGAGAACTGAAGACTAGCGACGGTAAGCCGATTAGAGCGGAATTCAGGTTCTACTATCCGGGAACGGAAGAGTTGGCTTACTCGATCGTTACCAACGCCACGAGCGGAAAGTATAATCGAACGGTTTACAAAGGAAGGTACGACCTAGAAATTAGAGTATTTGGTCACGTAATCAAGCTCGAGAACGTCGAGCTTAAGAGTCACGCGGTCGATGCTGTGAAGCTCGACGACGTTCCCGTGGCTTACACACCAATCCCGCTTACCAAGACTAGGGTGAAGGCAATCGTAATAGAAACGAACCTGACTTACGAGCAAGCCTCTTTCGGACTCAACTACAGCGAGAAACTCGATGAAATAGAGAACGTGGATAACTTGAGAGTATACAAGTGCACGGAGTGGAATTGGGAGAACCTCACGTGCGTAGGTACTTGGGAAAAGATCGCTGGAGTGATAGACAAAGTTAAGAAACTAATCTTCATCGAGGTAGAACCTTCTTCCGTTTTCGTCGTAGCGGAAGAGAAAGACTTTACTTTCTTCAATCTAACGTTACTGGGAGTTGCGATCCTAGCTGCGTTGATAATCCTTTTCAGGAGGAAAGGGTTTAAAGGAAGGGAGAAAAGATGAGGTTTGACTCATCTTTGTTTGTAAAACAAGCGATTTGTGTGGTCCTTTTGTTAGCGATAAGCTTTCCTAAAACCGTTGCAGGTGATGTGTACGTCATCGCAGAAGAAGTTGTTTGTGGTGATGGCGTTTGCGACGAGGCTCATGGGGAAAGTTACGAGAACTGTCCTCAAGATTGCCCTCCCCCATCAGAACCCACACCGCCGCCTAGACCAAGACCTACCGTCACGCCTCCACCAGCTCCTGAAGTTAACGTCGAGGAAATCGTCGAGCAGATCTTAGAAGAGTTGAGGAGAATACCCAAGGAGATGATAAAGGTCGAGGCTAAATCGTTGGACTTAACCCTCTACCAAGGAGAAACCTTACGTTACTCGCTAGCCGTGAAGAACCAGATGAGCAGTAAGTTCACGTTCGAGATATCGAGTTCAGGAGAAGTTTACAAGTTCATAAGCTTCGTCAATCCCAGGTTCAGCCTGGCTCCCGGCGAAACTGGAAGTTTCGAGTTAATAGTTTCGATACCAAGCGATGCTATACCAAAGCTTTACTCAGGCTCGCTTATAATTACCGCGGGAAATCAATCCGTCGAGGTTCCAGTCAACCTGAGAGTTCTTTCGGTTAAAGAAGAGCTCTTGGACGTAAGGCTGACTTTGCTGAAGGATGAGGTGATGCCGGGCTATGCTCTGCCTGCGGAAGTCACGCTCTACAACCTAGGAAAGGTTCCGAAGGTGGACGTCGATTTAACGCTACAAGTCTTCGACGCGGAGAAAGGAGAGGTAATCACCTCTCAGAAAGAAGTAGTAGCCGTGCAAACAAGCTTGTCGAGGGTATTTTACCTGAAGATTCCTAAGGAAATAGAGGAAAGGAAATACTTGGTAAAGGCGATTGCAAGGTTTAGCTACCTGAATCGATCAGTAGCTGCGACGAGCTACGCTTACTTTTTGGTCAAAACTCCTTTCTGGCTGAAGGAATTCTTCGGAATCGCTCTCTGGCAGTGGGCAAGCATCGGCGCCTTCGGCTCGGTTAGCGTTATATTAGTGGTCTACGAGTACAGGAGGCTGAAGGCTGAGAAAGAAAAGAGGCGTAGGTACAGAGTCTTGCTTGAGCCCCGCTACTTACCAACTCTAACTCCAGACTCGGCCTTCATAGGAAACCTCGCAGAAACGGGAACGAGAACTTGGATTTACCTGAAACACCTTACCACTCACGCGATGGTTGCCGGAGCAACGGGCTCTGGAAAGACCATAGCTGCGATGGTTTTGGCTGAAGAGGCTCTGCTCAAAGGAAAAAGCGTTATCGTTTTCGATCCGACTGCCCAGTGGACGGGGTTCTTGAGGAAGTGTAAAGAGCCGGAGATGCTGAAGCGCTACAAGTTCTTCGGAATGAGCGAGAAGGACGCGAGGGCGTTCAAGGGAAAGATAAAGGTCGTCGAAAACCCGCTGCAAAAGGTAAACCTTAAAGAAATCATCCTCTCCAAAGAACCGCAAATAGTAATTTTCGTGCTCACGAAGCTAAGTCCAAGGGATATAGACATTTTCGTCGCAAACACGATCAACGAGGTCTTCAAGGCAAGGTTGCCCGAATCTAGGGAGTTGAGGTGTCTAATGGTTTACGACGAGGTTCACCGTCTCTTACCCAAGTTCGGAGGAATAGGAAAGGGATTCTTAGCTTTAGAGAGAGGGGTTAGAGAGTTCAGGAAGTGGGGTATAGGTTTGGTTTTAATCTCCCAAGTGCTGAGCGATTTCGTGGGAGAGATTAAGGCTAACATAGGGATGGAAATCCAAATGAGAACTCGCTACGAGGATGACTTGAACAGAATCTCGAGAAAGTACGGGAAGGAAATAGCTTTGAGCGTAATTAAAGCTGCTGTGGGAACTGGAATGCTCGTCTTCAGCGAGTACAACCGAGGAAGGCCCTACTTCGTCAGCTTCAGGCCGATCTTACACCAAGTTTCCAGGTTGAGTGACGAAGAGCTTGAGAAGTACGTGAAGTACGACAAGCGTTTGGAGGAGCTTAAGTTCCTGATAAGGGTGCTCAAGGAAAGAGGGGTCGATGTCTTCGACTTGGAAACGGAATTCAGCCTGTGCGAAACCAAGCTTATGGAGGGTGCTTTTGACGTAATAGATATCTACCTCGAAAGCCTGGAACCGAGGGTTAGGGGAGAGTTCGAGAAGCGAGGCTGGAAGGTCCCCAAGTATAAGGTTGAGTTCGTCGAAGAGAAAGAGATTAAGAAAGCCGTGGAGAAAGCCGAGAGAGAAAGGAAGAAGTTCTTGAAGAAGTTCGGAAAGGAGGTTAACCTGCGAACCCTCGAGGAAAAGTTCAAGAAATTGCAGGCGCTAGTTAAGGATGCGAAAGCCAAAGGAATCGATACCTTCGTTTACGAGGTCGAGCTCGAAAGGGTGCCCGCTGACCTGAAAATACTGAAGGCTACCAAGGAGGTTAAAGGTATGCAAGACTTAGCTTTCAAGCTTGAGAGGATGGAAAGTGAAATAAGGAAGTTGTTGAGGAAGAGAAAATGAGGCCGAAGGATTGGATATACCCAGAGGCTAGCGAAATAGACACGGTGAGAGACCTGAGAATAATCTCGAATTACCTGCCGAGAAGAGGAAGGGTTCTCGATGCTGGGGGAGGCGTCGGTAGGATCGCAATTCCTTTAGCCGAAAAAGGGCTGAGAGTTACCTTGCTCGATATCTCGAAGACAGCCTTGAAACTCGCTAAAAGGCGAGCTAAGAGAAAGGGTGTGGAGAATCTCATCGAGTTTGTGGAGGGAGATGTGTGCGAGCTGGAATTCGAGGACAATACTTTCGACCTCGTGCTGGCGTTGAGAGATGTGGTCAACTACGCTTACGACAGGAAAAAAGCTGCTAAAGAACTGGTAAGAGTACTGAAGCCGGGAGGCTATCTTATAGCGAGCGTTTCCAACAGAGTTTTCTGGCTGACGAAGCTGGAAAGGTGGGGATATAATTTGGAAAAAGTCAAGAGTTTGTTGGTGACGGAGAGCATGCTGACAGAGAAGGAACTCAGGAAGCTTTTCAAGGAGATAAGGGTGGAAAAAGTTTTGGGAAGCGGCTATTGTTCTGGTAACCTACCGAGCAAACTTCTGACTAAAGATTGGTTTGAGATCGAGGAAACGGTTGGAAATTCGGACGAGCTTAAGTTTGCTTGCGAATACCTGGTTTTGGTGGGGAGGAAACGTGGGTGAGAGAGAAAAAGCTCTATCCGTTGAAGTGGAAAGGCTGAAGGCTCAGGTGGAGGCTTTGCTCAAGGCTAGGGAAGCGATCAACGAGAGGATAGTAGCGTTGAGCGAGAGGATAGGAGAGCTAAGGTCCAGCTTGGTAGAGCATGAAAGGAGTAGCGCAACCCTCGAGGCGGAAGCCAGGAAAGCTATAGAGCTGATAAAGCAGGTCAAGCCGGAGGAAATCCTGAAGGAAGTTAAGAGGCAGGAAGCTAAAATAGAGGCGCTGAAAGCGAGGATAGAGAGCTACGAGACCCTTATCGATAGGACGATCGAAGAGATGAAGGAAATGAGGAGAACCTTCCTGAAGTTCAGGAGCTTGGAAACTCTTGCTAAGATGGAAGAGGATTTCAAGAAAGACCTGCAAAAGGCCAGGAAGGTCGAAGCTAGCATGAGAAGCTCCGCGAGCAAAGTCGAGAGTATGTTCGTCGAGTTTCAAAGGAGGTACAAGAAATTTGCCGAAGCTATGCGAGCTATCGACGAGTTGAAAAAAAGGTTCATAGCTTTGCTGAAGGATTTTGACAAGCTCAGGGTAGAGTTCGTTGGACTTGCTAAGAAAGAGGAGTTAGAAGCTATGGAGAAAGAGCTGGAATTGGGATTGAAGGATGCTAGAGCTCTTGCGGAGAGGCTAAAGGAGGAGGAGAAGAAGCTCAGAGAAATAATCCTCTCCAGCGAGGAAATGGCTAAGGTTAGCGGTAGGGTAGACGAGCTTATCGAGGAAAGGAAGGTTATTGCAAGTAAGCTTGAAGTACTGGATGAGTTGACCGATTCTTTCAGCAGGTTAGAGAATGCAGTCGAAAAGCTAGAGAGCAGGGTTGTGCTGCTCGAGCAGCTGAAAGATAAGTTCACGAGTAAAGGTGAGGTATCTCGCTTAAAGGCGAGCATCGATAAAAAACTCTTAGAATTTGAGAAAAGGGCTTCTCGCTTCGAGAAGAGATTAAAAGAGTGGGAAAAGAGGATGAGCAAGCTCGTGAAGGAAAGTAGGTCGATGGTCGGCGTGGCGAGTAAGCTGAAACGTTTGGAAACTTCCCTTAAAAAACTCGAAAGAAGGCAAAAATCCTTGGTGGAGCTAATCGAGGCTGCGATATGAAAGTTAAATTTGAAAGGAAAAAATTAATTGGTAAGGGTTGAAGAACGTGCTCGGTAGGAAAGAAGAGTTTGAAGAGAAAGTGGAAAAGCTGAAGAAAAAGTTAGAAGAAAGGGCGGAAATATCCAAAAGATTATCGGAACTGGAGAAAAAGGTGAGAGAGCTCGAAGGAAAAGCGGGAAAGGTTGAGACGGAAAGACTGCTGAGCAAGGTAAGCGAAGTCGAAAACGAGCTTAAGAAGCTCGAGGAAAGGTTCGAGGAAGAAATAGGGAAGCTTAACGATGCTCTAGCTTCCATGAAAGCAAACTTCAAGGAGGAAGTCCTTCGCGAAGTTAAGAGGAGTTTGGAATCGTCCGTGGACGCGAGAGTAGAGAAGAGGGAGAAAGGACTCGTAGAAAAGGTCGATTATCTCGAGAAGAGAGTCGAGGGTTTCGAGAAAAAGGTGGAAAAGCTTTTGGATTTGCTAAGCGAAGCGGTGAGTTAGTGGAAAAGGAATTCGAGGAAAAGTTGAGGAAGGTGAAGGAAAGGCTAGAAGCTTTGGGGAAGGTTGAGGAAGAGATAAAGGGTTTGAAGGAAGAGTTGCAGGCGTTGGAAGAAAGGCAGGTAAAGCTAGAGATGCGCCTTTCGGAAGTGAGAGTCCTCTCGAAGCTTGTCATGGAAACTCAAGGCAAGCTGGAAAGGGTGAAAAGACTCTTCGAAGAATTCCTGTCGATGTTCGAAGATTACATGGAAAAGATTATGGAGATAAAGAGGCAAAAACGGTGAACGCGCAGGAGGTTTCTAAGGACCAAAATAGCGAGCGCAAGTTTTATTTTTTAAAACTTCGTACCTTCAAATATACAATCGTGGGGATGTCGTCTAGCTTGGTCTAGGACACGAGCTTCGGGAGCTCGAGACCTGGGTTCAAATCCCAGCATCCCCATGTACCAAAGAGTTTTTAAATTTTTTAGAGTACACTCTCAACTCCAAAAGGCAATGGGAAACAGGTTGTAGGGAAAGAGCTTTTTGAAAGTAAGATATGAGCTTAACTTTGAGGTTTGTTCTTTTATTTTGTTAAAATCTTTCTCACAAGTAAGGAGTACCAAATCGGTCTTTATG
>Ga0190319_1000170_pt1 | contig 10679 bp, 15 predicted proteins | sample 48701145_MG_FD_165040 | JGI IMG/M metagenome (GOLD analysis project Ga0190319, IMG submission 165040) | Hydrothermal vent sediment bacterial communities from Southern Trench, Guaymas Basin, Mexico - 4870-11-4-5_MG | ecosystem: Environmental > Aquatic > Marine > Hydrothermal vents > Sediment ...
CTTCGAAAAGATAAAGGCAAGCTATAATAACGGAATTCTTGAGATAACAATTCCAAAGGCTGAGAGTGTTAAGAAGAGGTTTATAAAGATCGAGTGATGTACAAAGAAGGACATGTGGGATTTTCCTTAATTTTTTTATCGATTGTAATGTATCTGACACATTCGTGGGATGAAGTGTCGCTCATTACGGCTCTTATAGCACTAATCTCTTCGACATTTCCCGATTTAGACTTAAAAATCGGTGTGGGTCACAGAAAGTATACGCATAGCTTTCTGTTCGCATTGTTTTTTGGAATTCTGACGGGGCTTATAACATATAGAATAGGACTCGGATTCTATCCCGGATTTCTTGGCGCCTTTGCAGGCATAAATCTTCACATAATCGCAGATCTCATGACTTACAGAAAATTCGCACCTCTATGGCCTGTATCGGATAAAAAATTCTCTTTAGGTCTATTCAGATCCGATAACAGATATGTAAACATGGGTTTACTGATAACTGGCCTAATTTCGTTCGTCCTGCTTTATGATGACTGCTTTATCCTGGGTGCTTTGCTTCCTAAATGATTTCAACAGGTTCGAAAAGGTGATTTCATGAGGGTAATAGCATTCGTTGGTCTTCCTCTAAGTGGTAAAAGCACGGCATCGGCAGTTGCAAAGGATATGGGAATACCAGTCGTATGCATGGGAGACGTTGTGAGGGAAGAGGCGGAGAAGAGGGGATTGAAGATAAACGATGAAAATCTAGCGAGAATTGCTGAAGAGCTTAGGAAAAAAGAGGGAATGGATGCGATTGCAAAGAGATGCATCCCGATAATAAGGGAGAAGGGAAAGGATATTGGTGTTGTGGTCGTGGACGGTATAAGGGGGATAGATGAGGTAAACAGATTCAAAAAGGAGTTTGGAGATGACTTCATACTCATAAACATAGAGGCACCGATTGAGCTGAGGTTCAAAAGAGCTATTGAAAGGAGGAGAAGCGATGACATCAGGACAATCGAAGAGCTGATGGAAAGGGATAGAAGGGAGCTCTCGTGGAATATGAAAAGGGCAATGGAGATAGCTAATATCACGATTGAAAACAAGTCGAGCTTGAAGGAGTTCAGAGAAAAGATAAGGGATATACTTGATCAGCTCATAAGGAGGGTCGAGATAGAGATAAAAACGAGGATACATCCTACCGAAGATCCCGAAAAGGTCATAAGGGCTGTTAAGAACATTTTTCCAGATGCTGATATAGAGATAAGAAATGGAGATCTAGAGGCAAGGGCATGGGATCTAAACAGGTTCAGGGATCTTTTAAGGAGACAGAGGATTCTTGATACTGCTAGATCTGAGCTCATGAAGGGAAGGAGCGGGAACGAGATAACGGTATACCTGAACAAGCAGACAGCTTACGTATCCAAGGTAAACTTTGCGGACGAGGGCGCAGTACTTTCGCCGATAAAGATAACGTTTAAGCTGTACGGAGTATCTCCAAAAAGGTTCATAGATTACCTGGCACCTCAGACAAAGGCTGGAAAGCCTGTAAGGGAAGTCGACAGCCTCTGGAGTTGATATCTCATTTCAGAATCTTCCCCGTTTTTTCGTACCATATCATCAGATCGAGCTCTGCCAGTGTAACACCTCTTTCCGAGGCTATTTCACGCAATATACCTTCTATCCTCCTGTATTCAGATGATTTCAAACTTCCATGAATTTCTTCTATATATCCCCTTTCTCTGAGCCATTTGAGCACGTGTCTGTCGATTATTGCAACATCAACCCTTCCTAAATTCCTCAGGAAATGACTCGCCTCCTTATATCCGAGGCCCTTTATCATCCTGACGAGATTCTCCCTAGCGTCTTTTGTATTCATTTTCAAAGCCCTTTCAACTAAGTCAAATGAATCTATTGCAGATTTTATGTAAACAGCCTTTTTTGAGTGAAACCTCACGTGCGAAATCCTCAGGATTTCTTCAATTTCACCCACCGAAATATCGTCGATTTTTAGATTTTCCAAAAGCTTTTGAAACCTCAATCCCGAAACTGCAGAAGAATTGGCTGTTGATATACAGAATGCAAGTTCTGTCTTAATATTAGCTCTGATTTTGAGATCAAGAAATGGTGAGAAATCGAACTCTACAAATCCCCTCGATCCAAGTAACTCAAAATCCCTTAACCTCTTTTTTATAAGATCCATTATGAGAAAAGAGGTGTTCTTGAATAACTCTCCAGTTCCAATACCCTTTCCCATATCTTCAGGCATTTGCATTTTAATTCATCAAAAACGGATTTATCCTGCGTTAGCGAAAACTTCTTTATCGCATTTGCGACCATCCTGTCACATTTACCGCAGTTGTGAGGCCCTCTTGGACTCCCAGCCCCGACAGGATCGGATATTATCTCTACCCCCTCGACTTCCTTCAGAACCTTCACAACACTCCAGAGCCAGGGGGGTCTGTACAGACCTCTGATCCAGAGTTTTTCCAGATAAGTACCTGACTGGACGTTCGTCGGGTTCAAAGAAATTACGTCGGCTATTTCCCTTACATCCTCAATAGATCTCAGTACATCCTCGATTGCCTCTCTCTCGGATAAGAAAGGTGGTTTGAGTAGGAGGTAGACTTTGACACCTATACCGTTCGACTTCAGGAGCTCTGCAGACCTCATGAAATCTTTGAATCTAAAACCCTTGTTTATGCAGTATTCCCTTATAAAATCGTTCGAAGTTTCCAGACCTATTCCAACCTCCACTCTGAACTTGAGATTTCTTATCTCATCAATTACATCCCCTATGAATTCAGGTCTGCTCTCGACTATTAGCTTTCTGAACCCCAGCTCTTCAACCCTTCTGTAAACGTATCTCCTGAATTCCTCCTCAAGTTCAAAGAAGCTTCCAGACGTGAATATCTTCAAAACTTCCGAACCGTTAAATCTTCTCAGAGCAGATTCAAGCTGATTTATCAGATCACTTACCCTAATATCCTTATCTGTGTCCTTTTTGTAACCGCACATGAGACATCTATTCCACGAACATCCCCTCGTTCTGAGTATTACAGTCAGACATTTCACTATTCTCCCATCAAACCTCTCCCTTTCGATCCATACAGCTACAGGCTCCACCACTCATACCTCCTAATCCTAAACCTTCTTCCGTAATAAAGTCCAACAAGCAATCCAGCGAGGTGCGCGACATGAGCTATTCCCGTTCTATAGGAAAAAGGTAGGAATACTAGATCGTAAAGGGCAAATATTATTATGGCGATCCTTATGCTTATTGGAATTGGAAAAGGGAATATTATAACCCTTATGTGTGGTGCAATTATTGCAAGCGCACCCATTACACCGAATATTGCTGCCGATGCTCCAAGTGCCGGTACGTAGGAATTTATCGTGTAAGAGTAAAAGAGATAGGCTATGCTTCCCGAAATTCCTGAGAGAAGGAATATCTTAAGATAATTACCGCTGCTCAACCTCTTTTCAAGCTCACCTCCAAAGAAGAAAAGGACGAGCATATTCACAAGGAAGTGCCAGAAGTCAGCGTGAACGAAAACACTTGTGATTATCTGCCATGGCATGAAAGGAACATAAAAAGGATTTAATGCAAGAAAGAAGTCGACAACGTTCAGCCTTATGCGCCCCATTGGTGTTACGTACATTACGCTCAGTCCCGCAAAATCGCAAACGATCTTAACGATAAATAAGATTGTACATATCCCAATTATTAAGTTATTGTATCCGTACGCGGACAGACCGAATCTTCTCCTCTTTACCCTTACCGGAACATTCCAGTACTCATCGTAATCTCTCATTCTCTTAGCTTTGCATGGTATGTATTTATACCTTTCAGAAACATTTTTATTATCTTGAAGAATCCTATAAGAGATGAGAAGATTTTCGATAACCATAAACGGCGTAGAGTACAGAGTTAGCGTCAGAAGGGTCAACAGAACTTTGTACAAGGTTCTTGTTGGAGATAAAACCTTCAACGTCGTTGTGAGGGAGGACAGGGTTGCTATAGCGAATAAGGTTGAGAGGAAGAGAAAGGAGAAGGTTGAGGAGTTTGAGGGATTTGGCGTAAGGGCAAATCTTCCAGGTATAATATCAAGGATAATCGTCAAAGAGGGAGACAGGGTAAGAAAGGGAGACGTCATAATGATCCTCGAGGCGATGAAGATGGAGAGCGAAATAAAAAGTCCGAGGGACGGTGTTGTCAAGCAGATAGTTGTCAAGGAAGGGGATAAGGTTGACGTCAACGATGTTCTTGTCGTAATCGATTGATCTTAACTTTTGATTCTATATCCAATTCCGTGGTTACCCGGTGCTTTATCTTTTTTCGACTATGGGAACGTGCACCGACTTCTTCCTCATGGGGATTTGGTAGTTATTAGGAGCTACATCGACGGGCATCACAGAGCCCGCCTTACGGGTTATGAGAATAGCCTTCCGCTCCTGATGCTACTTTACAGTCATCGTATCTAGAGAAAATATCAAGACTGGCAACATACTGATCATTAAAACTGAAACAGCATCTTCCGCACTTAAATGTTTTTATCTATGTAACAACATAGCGGGCAGGATGAAGTCTTCTTAGCATCAACTTCCACTATGTTTAATGTTCGCTCATAGAACTTGTAGCCGATATACGCTATGAACTCGCGATAAGGAAATGTTGATATCCTGTAGTTTAGTTATTTACTCTTCTTCTTTCCACTAAGCCTTAAGTCTTTGAGGTCTTTATCATAAGATCAATGGTTATCTCGGATTCTTAAACGTTAATGCCTGCAAACGCTAAAGCTTTTAACGTAAACTTAAGAATTCTGCACTCTCCGATAGACCAGTTTGTACAATCATATCACCTTTGGTATCAATCTCTTCTTAACCTTTTTCATGTACATTCTGTAGGCATCCCCGTACTTCTCGATAAGCTTTTCCTCTTCAAGCAGGGCTATGGAGTACCTTAGAAAAAACCAGAGAGGAGTTAGAAGGATTGCGTAAAGAGCCCTGAAGAAAACGCTCAACCCAAGGGCCCACAGGACATCTCCTAAGTACATCGGATGCCTTACAACTCCGTAAATTCCATCCGTCTGAAGCTTCCAACCCTCTCTTCTTGCCTTCATGAGCTGAATAGTCGATGCAGCGATTATCGATACGCCAAGAGCGAAAATTATCCCGCCGAGGATATGCGCTAAAAGTTTATTAAAACCTATAGTGGGCTGGGGAAGGAGTGGAATGTAAAAACGCGGAAATTCGAAAAGAATTACAGCTGATATTCCAGATAAAACGTAAACGAACCTTCTGTACTTCCTCCTCGATATGAACACAACGATCTCAAGTACGGCGGTCGCTGTAGCTAGAGTTGCCCAGAAGAAAACATCGCGAAGTGGTTCCATGTTCAGAGTTGAACTGAGATGAATTAATCGTTTCGATGCTTTAATCTAATGCAGTAAACCGCGGATCAATTTTACTTGAGCGTGAATATCGTCTTTGGAATTTAAATCCATGGTCTGTAAAAGATTACGGTAAGAGATCGATAATCTCATTCTGCGTATCAGTATAAGCAGTGTTATCGCTGTAACTGCCAGAATAAATTCCATTCCAAGAATTTTCCTAACAGTTCTTATTATATCGTAATAAACTCTTGAATGATTAGTTTTTTATGTGATACGTTATATGACTTGTTTTCATACACAATCACAGTCGTAACTGTCGTCTTCACCGGAGTTGCCTCAGAAGTTTTCTCAACGGGTGTTATTTTAGCTTTTTCATCACCCCTTTTTATCACCTGGGTCGTTGTCGATATTGTTTCTGTTTGCGCAGGCATAGTAGACAGAGTTTCAGTTACGCTGTCGTCCTTTATAAACCGGATGTTCTCTTCTCATAAGTAACGAGTGTCCTTTCGATGGTAGGTGTTTGGATTAAAGGTTTCTTGTAACCGTTTCCGTTACGTGTTCGCCAGTCGATTTTACGTTCACAAATCAGTATCAGATTCAACCGCCTCGAAAACACCATCACTTGACTTCGCGAGTTCTGCATGCAGTCTAAGTTCCGTGCTTCCAGCCTTTAAAGCCTTGAATTCCACGTCGACTACTGCACAGTGTTCCACGCTTATCATGGCTATCCTCACAGCACCATCCATTATGTTATGGAAGAAGAAGCAACCGCTTTCGCAGCTGAACGATCCGTTAAGACTTACCTTTTGTGCAGATATTAGTGTGATCGTATTTGAGCGTTATGTCGATACCAGCAACATTTGATATGTCTGATGCGTAAATTGTGACTGTAAAAACAGATCACTCATCAACTTCGTAGTTCTTGATGTAAATTGGCTGAGCATTACAGTCTGAACTGCTGCAACAAGGACAAGCAGATATATCAATACCGGAATTCTCTTCAATATATCTAAAAACGATCGCTTATGAGATTTTTGAAGCTCGTATCCTTTAGATCTCACCGTCGTTAAGGAAGCTTTCCCTTCAGGGCGAGAGGGATTGAGAGAGGATGGGTTAAGAGGTATGTTAGTGTCATAAAAATTTTTATGATATTATATATTCAAGGTATCATAGAGATGCACCGACCGAGCCAGATGACAAAAACCGAAAGCTATGACCCTGCCGCGAGGCAGATGCAAGCAAGTTCCCCCTATGGGGAACCTGCCGTTTACTGCAGGGAGAAGGTCAGAAAATCAAACTTAAGCTTTCGTTTTTCTATATCTGTTAATCCCTGTTGTGAGCACTTTTATTATAATTTCTTCAATCAAAATACTCTCGTTACGATTCCATCGAAATCAGAATCAAAGCTCGCTATATAATCAATCTCGTACTCCTCCATTAAGGCTATCGTTGTACAATCGGTAAAGCTTAGTTTCTCGTATTTCTGAAAGAACTTCCAGGCTTTATTAAAAATTGCTTTGTCAACGAATAATATTTCCACAAATCTTGGCAGGTCATCTCCTCCTAAGATTAGTTTACCAATGTTCAAAGCTTTTCTTACATCCTTTGTCTTAAGCAGTGCAAACGTCACAGCTTCATCAAATACGTAATCCGATGTATAAGCTTTACCATATTTTCCCCTCATTATGTCTTCCAGTATATCTACAGCTCTTTTATGGTTAGAATCTCTCTTATTCACGTAAGCTACAAAAATACCCGTATCAACGAATATCATAAACTATTGAATCTATTTCCTCCTCCTCGGTTTCAACACCCCAATCCTCTTGAAGTCTTCTAAACTTCTTAATCTCATCATCGTTTAGTTTTGAAATCTTCACCTTAAGGAATTTATCTTTGGATTCCTCAATGTAATCAAGGATTTTGGAAAACAGCTCTTGTTGGGATATTTTCTCTCCACTTACCGCTATGTATTCATGCTGCAATTTGTCGAATCTCCTCTTATCTGGCTCTCTCACCTTAATAGTAGTCATCATTTTAAGTATACTCTTATACTAAATATACCTTTCTACTTTTGTTGTTCTTGAGAAATGTTCACCGAACGATGAAAAAGCTTGGGGTCCAGTAGATGTGCAAATCTGTTAATGGAAGTACACACCAACCTTCATTCCCCATTTAAGACGGAGACTCGACTTACTTCTCCTTTGACGATTCATCGAATCTCCGTCGGGATCGTTCAAACTCTCCAGCTCGCTTAGCTCATCGACTTCACGGCCTGTTGCATATCTCATGCATATCCCATCGTTGTCTGAATCTATTTTATCGTGGTCGCTCCAGTAGTTGTCGATGTAACTCGTGAACATTCGATTGCCTTGCGAAACAGTTGAATTGTTTGTGAGTGTATGTACTCACTAGTGAATCTTATGGAGCGATCGTACACATTAAGCGAGGCTGCCAAGATACTTGGAGTACATCCAAAAACGATACAGAGATGGGACAGAGAGGGTAAAATAAGGTGTATAAGAACCGTTGGAGGGAGGAGAAGAATTCCGGAGAGCGAGATAAAGAGGATAATGGGCATCCACGAGGAGAGAAAGGTCGTAGGATATGCAAGAGTCTCGTCACATACACAAAAAGACGACTTGGAGAGACAGATCGAGGCGATCAAAAGCTATGCAAGGGAGAACGGCTGGCAGGTTGAAATTCTGAAGGACATTGCGTCAGGATTAAACGAGAACAGGAAGAACTTCCGCAGACTAATCCAGATGGTCGTGAACAGGGAAGTTTCCAAGGTCATCATAACCTACCCGGACAGACTGACTCGCTTCGGCTTTAAGACTCTCGAAGAACTTTTCAAGAGCTACGGAGTGGAAATAGTCGTGATAAACAGAAGAGAGAAGACGCGGCGGGAAGAACTCATAGAAGACCTGATCACGATAATTTCGCACTTCGCAGGGAAACTCTACGGAATGCGCTCCCACAAGTACAGGAAAGTCGTGGACGGGGCAAAAAAGCTTCTTCTGGAGGATGTAAATGAAAATGAAGAATGATTGGGACTACAGGGCTTTTGCAGTAAAGCACAATTACGATGTAAAAGACCTGTTGTTAGCCTACTCCTTCATCCTGATAGAAGCTATCAACGTAATTTGGGAGAACATCGAATGGAAGGTGAAAAAGGTCAGGAAACACTATCGGATCAAAGACGCTGGGATCCTGAAAAACAAGGAGTTAAAGAAAGCTCTGAGGAGTCGGAAAACCAAGTACAGGGCGAAAAAGGACTGTATCGAAGTGGAGTACGAAGTGGAGAGGTTGATGCCCGGAATACCAGCGTCAAGAGAGTTCAAGAGAGTTTTAAGAGACCGGCTGATGAAAGAATGGCGAAAGCGAACGGATTTTGCAGCCCACTACGTCGACTCGGCAGTAAAACAGGCTTATTCCATGTTTAAGTCGTGGAAGAAGAACTACAGGAAGGGTAGAGCGAGGAGAAGAAAGCCGGTCATCAGGAGAAGATTCATAAGGATAAAGGAAACCCTGTTCACGTACGAGGACGGTGTAATCAGGATAACGATCGCCCCAAAGAAGTATCTGAACTTCGAGATTCCGGGATGGGTTGTGAGCAAAATAACGAAGTTCCTCGGCAGAAAGCCGGAAAAGGCGGACTTCGGAGAGCATACTCAAAGAAAACGAGCTGATCATCGTCGTCAGGAAGCCCAAAAAGGGATACGGAAGAAAGATCGCAATTGACACGAACATGAACTCGATCGACGGATTCGATCCGGCGGAGGGCTTTTTCACGAAGGACATTTCAGGGATTAGAAAGATCGCTGAGGCTTACGATGAACAGATAACGAGGTTACAGTCCTACGAGCGGAAGAAACCCTCTTTAAGGGAAAAGAGGAGAAAGCTGTTAAGGAGGAGGAACTGCAGGATCGAAAACGGGGTCCACATCAAGGCGAACGAGCTCGTCGAGAAGCACAAATCGTGCTTATTCGTTTTCGAAGAGCTAGACAAGCGGGAAATGTTCAGAAATAGCTTTGACAGAAAGAGGGCTGCAGAGCTGGTCAGGGAGATTAAAAGCGTTAAAATCGATTGGAACAGAGTCAGAAAAATCGTAGAAGAGCTGGAAGAGGAGCCCAATAGAAGAAAGGTAGAGGAGCTCAACAAGATTCTGACCAAGGTTTACTCACCGTCTGTCAAAAAGCTGATGAAGAGGTTTAGTAGAGAGGCGTACGAAAAATACAGAAGGCTGTGGAAACTCTCCTTCGAACTCAAGCGTTGTTGGAACTACCACTCGAGAAGGCTCCATCAAACCGTTTGGAGGAGGATTCACAAAACGATTGAATATAAGGCGGGAGCCGAATACGTTCCACCCCACAAAACAACGAGAACCTGCCCGAGATGTGGGGGTGACGTGAAGCTCCGAAACGGGCAGGTCGTTTGCGATTGTAAGGGGCTAGGTGTTGGAAAGCCGTTCGTGTTGAACAGGCACTATTCGGCGAGTCTGAACATATACTTCCTTTCCTGGGGCTTTCCTCCCGGTCCTTCAGCCTTCTACAGGTTCCTGATCCGTGATGGGACTTGTAGAAGGCTTGCCGGGAGAGGGGTTGCCCTCTGCGGGTGCGAGCCCCATGACGTGCCCCCGATGAACCCAGAGGGGGACGAGAGTGATGTGCACCAAGGCGTACGTGGGCTACAGAACGCTCACGTACGCTGAACCCCATCGCAAACGATATCATCTCCAACTTCAGAGAAAACCGTAACCGTTCCAATTCTCTGCTACTTTTGTAACATCATTTTTAGCGGATACTGTCATCACAGTCATCCGACGCCCTCACAGCAGTCTGCTACGGGTCTCGGAACATTTGGGGCAAATTAGTTATTTAATCTAAAGATTTATAAAGATGGAATATCCCTTATGAACTATATAACACTTACTTTGCCGTTTAACGCATCTGGAGGTGAAGCAAGAAAATATAACAACCGCAAGATTGTTCAAACTCGTAGCTCTAAGAGTCTTTAACGAATTTCTAAACGATGAAAAACCACCATTATCTCAGTTTTCGATGTATAAGAGGTATCGCAAAATCAGTTATGAAATTTTACCCGATAGAAGATACGTCGATGGAGCAATAGATTTAGTTTACGGTATTGTTGAGTCTGTAAACGAGTTAAATCGATTATACGAAGAATTAGGTCTAGATGAAGAAATTAAGTCAGAAGATGTTAAATTTGACGACTGGATGCGGTTTCAATGCGAAGGAGAAAGCGGTAAGATGAATCTAAACATCAAGATTCAAGAGGATTTAT
>Ga0190319_1000171_pt1 | contig 10670 bp, 10 predicted proteins | sample 48701145_MG_FD_165040 | JGI IMG/M metagenome (GOLD analysis project Ga0190319, IMG submission 165040) | Hydrothermal vent sediment bacterial communities from Southern Trench, Guaymas Basin, Mexico - 4870-11-4-5_MG | ecosystem: Environmental > Aquatic > Marine > Hydrothermal vents > Sediment ...
GGCAGAGAGATCGTGCCCTGCAAGCAACAGATTCGGTTTCAGCGTTGCCCACTGCTTTACGAGGATGTCTCCTGTGCCTGAAATCGCCAGAATGGGCATTATGAGGTCCGCATTCATGTCCTCAGCTTCGAGGATTAGCTGCTCGTATTCTGAATAACCTCGCGGAATCTTTATGTCCTTGACGATCTCCACACCCATCTCCTCAAGCAGCGGTTTCAGGGCTTCCATAACAGGATCTGTCCAGACATGCTCGTCTCTGATTACGTAAACCTTCTTTACCTCGTACCCGCTGTCTCTCAAAAACTTCACCATGTCGGCAAGGTCGAGGGCGAATGTTGAGCCGTTGTTTTGAGAGACTCTGAACCAGTACTTGTATTTCTCGTAATTCTGCTCCACTTTCTGGGCATGAGATGGAGATGAGGCATCAGCTAAGAACAGGGTTTTGGTTTCTGCCATGGTCTCCATCATCGCCGTCATAACACCGCTCGAAAAGCCTCCGATTATTACATCAGCGTTCTCAACCGTTGCAAGCCTTCTGAACTCGGATGTCGCTGTGTTGGAGTCGAGCTTTGTATCACCCACAACCACCTCCACCTTGTAGCCAAGTATGCCTCCCTGCGCGTTTATCTCCTCAACAGCAAGTTTTACAGCCTTCTCTTCAGCCTGCCCTTCTGGGACTGCCATTGGCCCAATGACTCCTATGATCACCTTTTCCCTTTCAGCCTTTTCCGGCTGTGCACATAGTGCTGTGATGGCAGCAACCAGTATTAAGAGTGTTAGCACAGCTTTAGCATGTCTCATGGTTTGATTGGGCAAAGCAAAGTATTTAAACCTTGCCGTAAGATAATAACTATGCTAAAAGTCAGAAATGTGCACAAGAAGTTCGGAGAGTGCAGAGTTCTTGAGGGGATAAACCTTGAGATTAACAAGAGTGAGAGAGTAGGCATAATAGGCCCCAACGGTGCAGGGAAGACTACGCTTTTTAACATCATCACGGGCTTTTTGAAGCCAGATAACGGAGAGATAAGATTCAGAAACAAGGACATAACCGGACTGAAGCCGAGCCAGCTTGCGAAGATGGGCATAGTGAGAACCTTCCAGATTGTGAAGATCTTCAGCAACATGACAGTCGAGCAGAACATGCTTACAGTCTCTGACAGCCTGGAGTACCTCAGGGACTTCGGTCTGTGGGAGAAGAGGCACGAAACCGCGGCAAATCTATCTTACGGAGAGTTGAGAAAGTTGAGCATCGCCTTGGCTCTGGCCCCAAATCCGAAGCTGCTTCTGCTAGACGAGCCATTCTCAGGACTGAGCCCGAAGGAGGCGGGGGAGCTTGCGGGGATTATTGAAACTATAAATGACAACGGGCAGTCAATAGCGATAATAGAACACAGGTTGAAGGACTTGTTCAATGTTGCAGATAGAGTCGTGGTTCTTAACTCGGGCAGGATAATTTTCGAGGGGCATCCCGAAGAGGTTGTTAAGGAGAGGACGGTAGTAGAGGCCTACCTCGGGAGAAAGTATGCCGTTGCTTGAAGTGCACAACTTAAACGCCTTTTACGGAAAAGCTCAGGTTCTGAGAGATGTAAGCATTGCTGTTAACGAGGGGGAGGCTGTTGCAGTTCTCGGCCCGAATGGAGCGGGAAAGACGACGCTCTTGAACTCAATCTGCGGGTTTGTTAAGGTTGAAGGGGAAATTGTTTTTGAAGAGAAAGATATCACAGACCTCAAACCCCATGAGAGAGTAAGGCTAGGTATCGCGATAAGCCCTGAGGGCAGGAGACTTTTTCCAGAGATGAGTGTTGAGGACAACCTCCTCATTGCCGGAAGTTCTGACAAACTCGAATTCCTTTACTCGCTCTTCCCCAATCTGAGAGAGAAGAGAAAAGAAAAGGCTAGAAACCTGAGCGGGGGAGAGCAGCAGATGATAGCGATTGCCAGAGCGCTCATGCTTGAGCCAAAGCTTCTACTTCTGGATGAGCCTTCAATGGGCCTCGCTCCTATTGTTGTGGAGAACATTGCAGAAAGAATTGAGACGATCAAGGACGAGCTGGGAATTTCAATACTCCTTGTGGAGCAGAGCATCCAGATGGCCTTCGATGTCGCAGACAGATTCTACATCCTTGCGAGCGGTCAGATTGTCAGAGAAGGGAGCATTGAAGAGGTAGAAGAGATAGAGCAGGAGTACTTTGGGTAATGGGTCTTGTGCTAAATTTATTTAGAAAGTGCGCGACAAACTAAATCCTCACTCCGAACCACGAAGCTCCTCAAGAAGCTTGCACGCCTGACATATCTTGCGAGGTGTCGGTTCACCACATTTTTCACATCTCTTTAACTCAATTTGAGGATACATTTCCCTCAGGCAGGGAATCAGCTTTTCGAAGCTGCTCATCACAGAGAACTTTCTTCCGGGATACTTGTTCTCAAAATCGTACAGAAAATCCCTAACTGCAGCCCTGACGGGAAAGTGGCTGTAGGGGCACTCATCAAAGTCCATCGGCAGTTCGTGAAGCATTCCGTAAACGACCACTTCCTTCTCGTAAACATATCTGAAGGGCTTAATTCGCATTACCAGTCCTTCCTGAACCCTCTGCGGTACTAATCTCGCCATTCTTTCCATATCAGCATTGAGGAAGTTGAGCAGAATCGTCTGGGTTTCATCGTCGAGATTGTGTCCGGTTGCGAGTTTTGTCGCTCCCATTTCTCTCGCGGTTCTGTTGAGCAGATACTTCCTAAAAACTCCGCAGTATGTGCACGGCTTCTTATCGCCTCTTCTGACCATCTCGTCCAGCGTCATGCCAAAGTTTTCCTCAAAAGACACTACAACATGCTCCATGCCAATCTGCCCGGTAACCTTTCTGGCGATCTCTACAGTCTGGGGACGATACCCCGCAATTCCCTCGTCCACAGTTATTGCGAAGAACTCTAGGTCATTTCTGAAGCCGTAGAGCTTATTTAGCACAAAAGCAAGTGTGACGCTGTCCTTACCGCCGCTCAAGGCAATGGCCACTCTGTCTCCCTCCTGGATCATGTCGTACTTCTTGACTGCGAGCTTAACTCTCCTCTCAAAGTCCTCGATAAAGTGTCTCTTGCAGAGATGCCTGTTTGAGTGCCTCTGAAATATTACCGCCCTTCTACCACATTTAGAGCACTTTTTCATGTTTCCCTCAGATTTGTTCTGCTGTAAATCGTCTCTGCCTCCTCTACTCCCCTAACCTGAAGAACTTGCTGTCTTATCTCCTCAATGGTCTCCTTCTTTACAGCGTGAACCATGAAGTAGATTGGATAGTTCCACTTCTCGTTGACCATTCTCTCAATGAGGTGGGTTATCTGAGGAAAATCCTTCAGGAGTTGCATCGCCACCTTCTCGGGCTTTTCGGAGAGTTTCAAGACCGTCATTCCGTTCTCCTTGAACCCAACCTTCCTCTCCCTTAACACCCCACTGAAGTCCCTCCCAACTCCCTTTCTCATCAGCTCCTGAATTATATCAACAACCTCCTCTTCCGAATAATTGAGCTTTGCAAACGGTCTTTCAACAATATCCAGAGACTCCAGAGATCTCACAAAATCTTCTTCAAAACCCAATTCCCTCACAAAAGGGATGTTCTCAGGCTCCAAGCCCCTGTTACTCCACGAAACTCCCTTAATCAAATCATACTTCACGTCCATCTTGTAAACCCTCTTCGTTGGCAGCACGACGTAATCATCAACGCCGCATTCCTCAGCAATTTTTTCAACTATCGCACTGATTTCATCCAAATCCCTACCTTTCACCGTAAACCAGACGTTGTAGTAGGCCTCCCTCAAAAAGTTGTGCTTCACCCTGAACTCGTCGTATGCATTTACCTTTCTCGCCACACCTTCAACATCACCAGTCCTGAACCCAACCAGAGCTGCCCTCTTGTAATTCGAGAAAGCTCTGTAGTTCAGATTCAGCCCGTACCTCTTAACTACACCTTTCTCAACGTACTCTCTAATCTGCTTGATTACCTCTTCCGTGTTCCTCCCCAACTGCTCCGCCAGATCAACGAGAGGTGTGGTTGTGGGAGGGAGTTCATACTGTAAAGCCATCAAAAGTTCAACGTCAAGCTTCAAAACTGAATCCCTCCTTCTTCAGCCTTTACTCTCCCTGAAACGTAATCCTCAACTATCTTCTCAACAAGCTTCTTCGCCTCCTCAACTTTTCCTTCCTTAACAAGCTCAAGAAATTCCTCATTACTGCTGACAATAGGATACAGCTTCATTCTCAAATTTACAGGAACCTCATTGGACTTCATATACTCTTTGAGGTAGTCCATAGCCTTTAAAAAGTGTATAAGCTCCTCCTGCTCTTCAAGAACCTTTTGGAACAGCTCCTTTACCTTTCTCGCAACAACTCCACTTTTTCCCTCAGTGGTGACGGCAAACCTTATCCCGTCCTTTCCGCCTTCGAATGGGACTACTACCTCCGTTTTCCTTGCATCGTTCGCAAGATTGACCATCGCCCTGTATTTTGACGCAGCTTCAATTATCTTATCATTAAACTCCTTACTACCTACCGCAACAACGATAAGGTCAAAATTCTTCGCAATTTCGTCAAAATCGAGCTCATCTGCTGAAGCTTCAACAAGCTTAACTTCCCCCCTCTCAAACATTAGCTTGAGCTCATCGCTAAACTCTCTGCTGAAGACTGTAACATCAGCACCCACTTCCACAAATTTTTTTGCTCTGAGAGTACCAACTCCTCCACCACCAATGACGGCAACCTTCTTCCCTGAAAATTCAATGTAGAGGGGGATTCTCATTGAAAACCAAAAAGTCTTTTGCGATTTAAAGTATTTCCCCCACATGTTCGCATCCAAAATTACTGAGGTCATCGGCAGAGGTTAGTATAACCGCCGTAGCTGGACAACCTTCTCTTTTTTCGAACAGCATGGCCTTTCCTCCGGCAAGAGCAGCTGCAAAATCTGCCACTTCCTGTAATCCTCCACTCTTGACCGGGAAAATTGCTGATGCCTTTCCGTCCCTGACAAGCTTAACCAGTCTCTCAACATCCTTCATGCTTAGCAGGTCTTCTGTGGACAAATCTGGGCCACTGACACTTTTTCCAAAAAAGTAAATTCTGTCTCCTCTCTTCGGGTAGTTTCGAACCCGCATGTCTCTCAGGCCAATAACAGTCGCAACAAAGCCGCTCTGTTTACTTTCAAAAAACTCCTCGTAGCCGGCGAGCATTGTACGAACGTTCATTTTTCTCTTAATGGCTTCAGAGAGCGCCCTGAAAAAGCTGTGTGTGTAAAAGAAGTCACACGTTGAGTTCAGCATTACTGTCAGAGGCGTAATAAACCTGCAGAGGGTTTCAACTGCTAGCTGGTTGGCCATTACCTCCGCCACAAATTCCAGATCCCTCTTAAAGTCCAGCTCAAGCTCCCCCACTCCACCATAGGATACGCTGAGCACGCTCACAGATGTAAGATTTCCAAGATCAATGCTCACAGCATTCCTCTCCTCGTAAACGTCTGCATTTCTGATGGGCAAAGAGGGTTTGAAGTAGAAACCAATGTTCTCAAGGAGGGAAAGGTAGAGGGCTATTGAAGATCTGATTATCTCGGATCTTGACTGGAGGGTTTTTCTCGCCACCTCATCGAGCTTCTCCACCAACTCGTTCTCGAGCCTTAACGACACTAGCTTCACACTTACTGTAATACATTCGAATTACTTAAGCTACCCCCTTTGTTTCCTGTGGAAAAAGAGAGATAGAAAGTGGGGGCTTTTTCAACGAATTTATCGGTGAGAAATGATGGAAGAGTGCAAGGAAGTGGACAGAAAAGTGTTATCTAACAAAATTCTATGCCCACCCCCTTGTTTCCTGTGGAAAAGTTTGAAATGAAGAGAACTATTTTTTCAACTCAAAGATTTTTAAGTTATCTTGATGCTTAAAGAGGGCTGTAGTCTATAAATCAAAAACATAGTTCTTGGACTTCGGATTCGCTCGAGCAGATTCAATGTTCACAACTCCTGAAATGGTGTGCTTAAGTGTCGTGAGAAAGGTTTCCACTTACCCTCCACCAACCATTACTCTTTTCAAGTATTAAGTTAAAAATAAATCTGTGGACTGCATAGAGTGCAGGGGCAGGATGAGATGTTCGAGAAAAACCTGCCCGCTACTTCCGGTATTCAGACCGCAAATTAAGGTGGAAAATGAAGTGTTCGGCTCGTCCCCACCCTCTATTTTTGTTGGTAGATACGGCTATCCTAAGGTGAGGGTTTGTCCAGCTGTGCCTCCGGTTGTAGGAGACACCAGAGCTTACGACACACCTGAGATGTGGGCTGAGATGCCGATTAACAGAATCCTTGAATACCGCTACTCGATGATTCTCGCCCAGTTTAGGGCTGACGTGAGGCACGACAAGCTGGAGACAATACAGGAGATGTGCCTTTACGACAGGCCAGTTGACGTTGAAGTGAACTTGGCTAAGCCTCCGGCAGCCAGAACTCGCTTCGATGATATTCTCCCACCTTTTGGAGCGTCAGCTCCCGCAAAAGATGTGAAGATACACTCCACACCTTCTCCACCGAAAGCGGTTGAGAAGGCCTACTACGACACCGACATGAAGGCTGTTGAGGCTATCAGCTATCTTTATGAGAAAGGTATAGCAGTATCCCACATTCAAAAACTGCTTTCCGCCGGAACTCTTGGAGTTAGGAGAAAACTCGTTCCTACTAGGTGGGCTATCACTGCAGTTGATGACACTCTCTCCAAGAAAATTATCGAGGAGATAAAACAGTACGAGACCATAGACAAATACAGGGTCTTCATCCTGAGGGAAACCAAAAACCTGTTCATGGCAATCCTCTGCCCCTCCCCTTGGAGCTACGAGTGGGGAGAGGCTTGGTATCCAGACACCACCTGGAACAGAACCCGCAAGGTTGGGATTCTCACTGACAGCGAGGGATTCTTCGGAAGGTCAACGTATGCAAAGCTTGGAGGGTGCTACTACTCATCAAGACTGGCCACATCGGAGTATTTGAGGCGAATAAGGAGGCAGGCGACGGCAATAGTCTGGAGGGAAATTTATCCCGGATTCAAAGTTCCCATTGGGGTGTGGTTCGTGAGGGAGATGCTGAGAAAAATGTACTCCGGTAATTACTATGAATTCGACACGCTCGAGGATGTTCTCAGTTTCGTAAACAAGCACTCCCATCTCGGCGTGGAGAGGTGGATAAAAGCATCCAATCTTGTTAAGGCCAGGAGGCAGAGGGTGCTATGGGAGTTCGTGTGATAAAAAAGAGAGTCAGAAGGGCTTTAAGTAGGAGCAACCTACCGGGTGTAGAGTTTACCATCAATCCCTACACGGGCTGCATGCACGGCTGCATTTACTGCTATACCCGCGACTACTGCCAGAAGGAGGTTGGAGAGAGCTGGGGAAGCGTCGTAATCGTCAAGGAGAACATCTTGGAGATCTTGGGAAAGGAGCTGAGGAAGAGGCCGAGTGGGAGAGTTGTGTTGAGCACCATGAGTGACCCCTACCAGCCTTTGGAGAAAGAGGAGGAGCTTACAAGGAGAATTCTGGAAATATTGCTGATAAACAATTGCAAGGTTGGAATCCAGACAAAGAGTGATCTTGTTCTCAGAGACTTAGATCTCCTTGTCCAAAACCTGAACCTTGTGGATGTGGGTTTTACCATCACAACTTTGAACAAAGACCTTGCACGGAAAATTGAGCCTCATGCACCTTCTCCGAAGAGGAGGGTTAGAGCACTTGAGAAGTTGAGTGGGGAAGGTGTCAGGACATGGATTTTCATGGGACCTATAATTCCAGGTATAGATCCGAGAGAGATTGAAGAGATTGTCGAAGTCGCAGATAAAACGAACAGTTTGCTCTACTACGACAAATTCAGAATAAAGGGGTTTATGAGAGACGGACTTGCAGGACAGATGGCAGAGATGGCAGCTAAAACGGACTGGAAAGATTTGAGCCAGAAAATTAACAAAATCTGCAAAAAATATGGTGTAAAGGCAATTCCCGCATTTGGAGGTACTTAGAGTTTCTTAACTTCTGACGATGTGAACGAAAAGCATTTATTATATAATCATACCAAAACATACTTATGAACTGCAAATTAGAATTGGATGAACGTCAGATACCTGTATTTGGTTTACTACACAACCTTATGACAGAACCCATGAACGAGTTGGGATTCAAGCATTGCGGAGGATTTAACTGCATATTCTCTGATAAGAACTTTTGTAATCAGGACGATTAAAAGCATATCGGAAGACATACTCAGGAAAGATAGAACGACAATAATCAAAAACAAAGATTGACGGAAATCGAGGATTTGCTTTACAACCAGCTTGAGTTATTTCCCAGCATTATTGACGGAAGAATCAGTCTTACGGGAATAATAGACTCAACGTTCTTAAGGCGTTTCAGCGATAGAGTTTATTCAGCAAAGCTCAGATGGAACTACGTCAAAAACTGCTACGAAACACGACCAAAAATTTAAAAATTTGGGCTACTGGGCTGGAATTTTAATAAAACCTACTGGTTCAAACATGATCTCATAAGCGAGCAAAGCCTCTTTGTTCTTTGGCACTATGAAGGCCAACCAGCCCTCTGTTTGTCCACCTGGTAATAATTCTTTAAGCAATTCAAGTTCTTTCATTCCTTCAGGCCAAACAATTAATTCAGGATCGAAACCCTCCCCATTTACGTAGATTTTAAAAGAGCCTACGTATTGCGAATTTTTTCCTTCGGCATACTTTACCCTGACTTTGACAAGGAATAAGCTATTAAAGCATTCCTTGCAGGATAGACCCTCAGATAGATGATCTTGTTCCTTTTTATGTCCAAAGCTGCGAATAGATAGCATTTCTTCCCGTTGTATTTTAGAATTGTTTCATCAACTGCTACTCTTGCTATTACAAGCTTTTTGACTTTCTCTCTCCTCTCAGACTCAAGAGCGTCCTTAAACTTCTCTACCCAGTAATGAACAGTAGATTTTCCAGCGTTTAAGAGTAGCGCTATCTTCCTAAAGCTTGAAGAGAGCAAGTACATCGCTATTGCTGCAAGCTTGATCTCTAAGGATATCTTATTCCTTTCAAAGATGTCAAATTCCTTCAGTAACTCAATCAGGTTGTTTTCTGCTATATCTGCTATTACATAGAAGATGATAGATTGATGTTCAATTATTTATATTGTTCTATGCTTATTCGAACACATCCTAAACTGAAGTTCAAGGAGATGAAGACGGAGAAAATCGCTATTACCCAAAGAAACTCTTCAGTACCTCCTTAATTTTTTCAGGTTCTGATGATTGTAGGCCAAAGTATGCAGCAAACTCCTCGGTTGTTGTCAAAATCGTTGACCTTCCCTTTTTCTCGGCCTTTACTAGACCTCTCTCCTGCAACCTCTTCACGTGGTCGTAGCATTTGTTTCCCCTTATTTTAGCAAGTTTTGCGAGTGTTATTGGCTGTTTTGAGGCTATGACAGCGAGAGTTCTGAGAGTTCCCCGGTCAAACTCTCTCACAGTATATTTTTCAACGTATTCAGCGTACTGTGGCTTTACTCTCATAAGATACTTTTCTCCAACCTTAATTATCTCGATGGAGGTATCACGGATCTCGTAGTCCTTTATAAGTTCACCAATTGCGTTGAGAATCTCAACTTTATCCTTACCCGTAACCTTTCTAAGCTCTTTGATGTCGACAGGTTCGGATGAGGAGAAGAGGATGGCCTCTACGATTTTTTTTAGTTCCATAAATTGATTGGAATTCTTTTATTTTTAAGTTTTAGCTTGACCAGTGTGGTATCTCGAAATATTTTCACTCTCCAAACAACCACCCCATGCTATACTCAAAAACCCTTTCAGAAGGCAACTTCCTCAGAAAAGCCTGATAGGGAGTCTCCAGCTCATGTAATTGTACCAGTCTACGAACTCTTCTAAAGAATCAAACAAATGGAGCTCTGCTCCATCAATCCAAAGAACCTCTCTATATTCCCGTTTGTTTGAGGGTGGTTTATTCTCGCCAGAATATGTTTTACTCCATTCTTTGCTAAAAACTCCTTAAATTGTGCTTGGCCTTCTCTCTTGATTTAGTAGCAACAAATTGAGTTCCGTGATCTGTCAATATTTCATCTGGAACCCCATACTCTCTGAAACCTCTATTCAGAACTTTGATAGTGTTCTCTGTTGTGGCAGAATCAAAAACCCCAAAGCAGGTCGTATAAGCTTCTAAGACGATTCTTTCCGTTTGTTGATCTATCTGTTTTGGTCTTCTTCCCGGCTGTTTCAGTCTGGTATTTCGCCAGTTTCTTCGTACTGCTTCTTCAGCTGGTAGATTCTTCTTGGTGTTACTCTCATCACTGCTGCTATTTCCTTTACCGGAGTACCCTTGTTTAGTTGTTTGATTATCCATCTGATTTTCTTGTTAGTTTAGCTTTCTCGCAAGAGTTGGGTTTAGGTTTGAAATAATTTTGACAACATGTTGGAATTTTCAGCAGACCGAGCCTGCAGTTAGTAGTATCCCTGCGCTAAAAGCGCGGAATTTTGTTAACAGGCGAAAAGGATGGTGGTAGTGTGTTAGAAGCACGAATAGGTGAGTATCCGGTCTGCATTGGAATAGATGTTCACAAAAAGTACTCGTATGTGGCTATAGTTGACGAAACGGGAGAAATAGTAGAAGAGAT
>Ga0190319_1000172_pt1 | contig 10638 bp, 11 predicted proteins | sample 48701145_MG_FD_165040 | JGI IMG/M metagenome (GOLD analysis project Ga0190319, IMG submission 165040) | Hydrothermal vent sediment bacterial communities from Southern Trench, Guaymas Basin, Mexico - 4870-11-4-5_MG | ecosystem: Environmental > Aquatic > Marine > Hydrothermal vents > Sediment ...
ACATCTCAACGACCTCGCTCGCAGGCTCCCCACGCACAACCGTCCGAGTCATGTCCGCAAAATAGCGCTCACGACGCAATCTCGGAAAAATATCCAAAATCAGAGGCTCATCCGCTCTAATTTCGCCACTTCCCGTCCAGTGTGGGTTCGCACCGCCCTTTCCGCATGCGACAATCGGCTCTTCTGTTGTGCATCTTTGCTCAATTAACGCATGCTCTATGCAAATTTTCACTTTCTCCGCCGTTAACGGCTCTCCTTTGCTGTCAATAAGCACACCATTCCGAACAGAACAGGATTTTATGATGTTCAAAGCAGTTCTCATTGCATATTCGCATGCTCTTTGTGCCTTTTTTATTAGTTCTATCTCCCACCAGCTCTTCACTTCACGCTCCTTGAAAACTTCTTCAAGAACTTCAACAGAAATACCTTGATTTCTAAGCGCATCAGCAACTGAAACAGGGAAATATTTTGGGACTTTCACTGCACTTATGCCCTCATCTCGCAGTAATTCAACAATAATATCCTCAATTTCCGCCCCAATATCACCATATTCAAGAAATGAATGCACTTCTTTTACCTTTGCCTCCCTTTTTGCCCGCTCAACTTCCATTTCTGCGACAAGAATCATCTCTTTCGCCTCTGTCCTCAGGTAAATAAATGGGTCTGCGGAGAGGAAGCGGGTTGCGTAGAACATGTCTGCGTTGTGCATGCTCTCGCTGAAAAGCAGAAGCGGTCTCTCGCCCACAATTAATGTATTCATTCAAATAAAAATCCCTACTACGTGAACCACCCCGAGCTGAGTGTGCTTTCTCCCGCTTCTTGGCTTCGCAGTCTCCCGCCTGCAGCTGTGTGCGGCTCCAGCGAGGTGTGGTCGGCTCACGCAGACACATACGCTCCCCCTCCCGTCTTAGCTTCCTCATCCAGGTTCGGAAGCCTCTTTGAACGGAAAGACGAGCAGGGCACATGCATATGTGAGCATTCACCCTCAAGCCGAAGTTTGAGGCACTCTGGCGCCGCTATGTAGAAGCCCGAAGAAGTTCTCGCAGGGCGATGTCCTTGCTCTCATCGGCATGACAGTTTACATGCCTCTCCATTGTGCTGAAATCTGCACGCTTCAACGCAAAATCACCAATGTATTCTCAGGCAAGGCACAGTAAGCACATGGTACTAAAGAGCCTTGTAGTAGCCTAGCCTTGCGTGTCGTCGCTCCTTCTCAATATTGAGACAAAGTAAGGGATAAGAAAAAAATTAAAGGTTTAATTTTTCAGCTCGACCAGCAATTAAGCCTTTTCTAACTACTCACAGGAGAGCGATTTTCAGCGCAAGACACCCACATACTCCTTTCTTCCTCACTTCTTGCACACTTTCCAGCGCCTTGCTCGTCTTTCATGAGTTCGTGAACAGTCAGCTGACCGCAGCTCACGCAGAACTCCTTCGTCCCCTTCCCCATTCCTTTAAAAGTTCATTTCAGCAGACGACCCTTCCTCTCTCCCCCTTTCCTCTATTCTCCACACTTCGTTCTCGCTCTTTCTGTGAGGGAATGACATCTCCAAGAAATCACAATTAGCATTTACTGCCAGCTGCTCCTTTCTCTGTTATCATAAGTGTTACGCAGACTCGGTGAGCATTCTTGATGAGGCTCTCATGGAAACACTGTCATTTGTAATGCATTCCTTCTCTCGCAGCCCGCTTCTCACGCATGCCCACACGCATCCTTACAACCTCCGCCTGCGGATTCACGAAAATCAAACCTGAACCCTTGCATGCCCTTGAAATTCCTGTGATCGAGAAAATCGCAAGACGCTCGTATTCTGAGAGGCGCCAGAAGGAGATTTTTGCGAAGAACGCAACGACACCCAACAGAATTAAAATCAGTATCACTTGTAGCACATTCATTAATGTATTCAGATTTCAAATAAAAATCACTCAAGGAGGAGAAGCCCGAAGAAGAAGATTTTCTCGTATGGCGATGTCAATACCTTGATCTCATAGCCCGCATTTCTGACCGTTTGGAACACATCTATGCCACTCGCCTCCATGGATGGACGAGTTTTGTGCTGAAATCGGCAGAAACGCTTCACCGCAAAATCGATATTACCTTCTTTCTCAGGAATGCAAGGGTCACAGTAAGCACAAGGCACTGCATACAGAGCGAAAGCCTTGTAGTAGCCTGAGAGGAATGCGTGTCGCTCCATCTCAAACATCTTGTCATACATATCCTTGATTGCATCCCAGAGGAAGTGATGAATGCGCTCAGGCGGCACTTCATAGTTCGGCTTCGCTTCAAATCTTGCGAGAATCGCTGTCTCGTAGCATCTCAATAACTTCCGAGTCTCTTCCACAGGTGGCACATAAGGCGGACAATTTAAATGCTTCCCGTATGCCTTGCATCCGAACATGCACTTCCATCGCACCCACTCCGCCACTACAACTTTCTCTGTGGAAATCACTTTGAAATCCGAATGAATCTTTCGCAAATCCTCCAAGAGCTCCTCAAAATCCTTCTTCATACTCATCCCTCACACGCTCACGCTCACGCTCTCTCATCTTATCCTTCGCTCACACACACTCCCCTTGCCCCATTCCATTCTCTTTTACCTCCGCTTCCCCTCGCTCTCTTTTCTTCACTTTCTCACAACGCCGATGCAACGCCGATGCAACGCCGATGTCTCACCGACACTGAAAATCTCATAGCTCGTGTTCGGGGGCAGAACCCCGCTTAGGTCGCAGGATTTTGACAGCATCCTCTCTGAGGAGCATGTTCGTGAGAGCGGAAAGCGTGCAGAGTGTTCCTCTGCCCTCAATCACACCATTTCCGGGAATTCTCGCCCTTATTAATCCATCAATTGAGACTTCAACCTCTACATTAATCTCTGAAAGCCTGTTAAGAACGATATTTCCGAGCGAGCCGACTGACTTTCCGACCCAACAGTGCTTTAAAGGACATATATTGCAATAAGCTTTGAACTGTTGAGCGGATTCTTTGGGTGAGAAGCCCGCAACGACCTCCGCTTTCACCATGCCGTAGACCATGCAGCATGCAAGCACCCTCTCTGCGAGCATTTCGTTGCCTCGCTTAATTGAGACGAAGACTTTGCCGTTCTCCATTTCGTAGATGTTCTCAACGCCTTGCTCATACTTTATTTTTCCAGTGTTCCGCTTGCCTGCGAGCCTCTCTCTTATCTTCCTCGCAAGCTCCTCGTTCCGAGATGCGCCAATTACAACCGCACAAACGGGACAATAACACACAGGCGACTTGAAGAATGTGTTACCTTGAGCGTCAAATGCTTGGGCGACGACGCCTATGCCCTCCCTGCGAATGACTGTTCTGCCGCCGATTTTTTTCGCCTCCTCAAGAGCGATGCTCGCAGGCGTAATCACACGACCGTAGCCGTAGATTTCACCCGTCCTTCGCAAGTCCTCTTCACTCGTGACGACGGCAGAAAGCTCTGAAGCGAAAGGTTCTGGAATCACTCCCGCATCTAATTCGGCTGAAAGTATTGCAGATGCACTCACTATGTCCTTGCCTTCACCCACAACCTCCCCTTTATTGTCATAAATTTCCGCAAGAACGCCGTCAGGTCGCTCGTAAGTGACAGCTTTTCCTCCTTTCTTGCATATCATCTCAAGGACATCATGACATATTCCGCAGGCGCCCTCTCTCCTGTTCAACGATTGAAGCTCCGCTCGCACATCCTCTACCCAAGACATGCTTCTTTGAAATTTCTTTCCGCTTTATATCTGCTTTCCTCAAATGTTTCATTCGTAGCCTTCGCCTCTCCACCAAGCACGGAAGTCAGCAAGGATTGCAGCATACCTTAATGCCTTCGCAGAAATAGGAAGGAATGGGAGAAGTGAAGGTGCTTGGTGTAGACCTCGCAGGCGCTCCTCACCGAATATCAGGCATTTGCGTCCTCGCTTTCCATAAAAGAGAGGGGAGAGTGGAGGAAGAGGAAGGAGCGGAAGGAAATGCGGAAGGTTCGTGGGAGGAGAGGCTCTGGCGTTGGACAGCATGCTATTTCCGTTCAGTGCGAACAGATGAGGAAATATTGAGTGTGGCTCGTGAAGAGAAGCCTGCGGTTGTGGGTATTGACGCTCCTCTCTCGTTCAGCGGGAAGCCTTTCAGGGATTGCGACAGTGCAGTGAGGCATTTATGCCCTGTTCTACCGCTCACATTCAGCGGAATGCGGAAACTTGCAGAGCGAGGCATGTGTCTTGCGTCAAAATTGAGAGCATTAAGGAGTGCAGAAGGGAGGCGTGTGGATGTTATTGAGGTTTTTCCTCGTGCTTCAGAGAGAGTATTTGGAACTCGGATGAAAGAGAAATTGAAGGATGTGCTTTCGCTTGCGAGAAACAGGCATGAATACGACGCATTCCTCTGTGCGCTCACCGCAAGATGCTATTTTGAGGGTAAATTTCAGGCTCTCGGAGCAAAAGAAAAGATAATAGTGCCTTTAGTTTAGCTCACTCTTGCTCATGCCTCCGTTTTTGCGGAATGCTTTTAATGTTTAGCGTGCAACTGTGCATGCGAGATGTGGCGAGAAAAGATACTATTGGACGAGGAGGAGATACCGAAGGCGTGGTATAACATTCAGGCGGACTTGCCTTCGCCTTTAGACCCGCCGTTGAACCCGCAGACGCTTGAGCCTATCAAACCGGAGGAGCTTGAGGCAGTCTTCCCGAAGGAGCTAATTCGTCAGGAAATCAGCACGGAGCGCTGGATTCCCATTCCTGAGGAGGTGCGAGATGTCTACAGGCTCTGGCGACCCACACCTCTCTACCGAGCGAAGAGGTTAGAGGAAAAATTGAAGACGCCTGCACGCATTTACTACAAGTGGGAAGGGGTTTCTCCGCCGGGAAGCCACAAGCCGAACACGGCGGTCGCTCAAGCATATTTTAACATGCGGGAGGGCGTTGAACGCCTCACAACAGAGACAGGCGCAGGTCAGTGGGGTTCTGCACTCGCTTTCGGCTGCATGCTCTTCGGCTTGAAATGCACGATTTACATGGTGCGAGTGAGCTACGAGCAGAAACCGTTCCGCAGGGTTCTCGCAGAGCTCTGGGGTGCTGAAATGGTTCCGAGCCCGAGCGAACGCACGAATTTCGGAAGAAAGATGCTGGAGAAAGACCCAAATCATCCCGGAAGTCTCGGAATCGCTATTTCTGAGGCGATTGAGGACGCAGTAACGCATGAGAACACAAAATATTCGCTCGGTTCTGTGCTTAATCATGTGCTTTTGCACCAAACTGTCATAGGACTTGAACTGAAAAAGCAATTTGAAAGCATAGATGAGTATCCGGATGTGATGTTCGGTTGCGTCGGTGGCGGCTCAAATTTCGCAGGTGCTGCGTTTCCATTTGTCGGCGACAAACTTCGTGGCGAGCCGAGGGCGAAAGAACTCAGGGTTGTCTCTTGCGAGCCTACTGCATGCCCGACGCTCACGAAAGGCATCTACACATACGACTTCGGCGACACCGCAAAGATGACTCCGCTGCTGAAAATGTTCACGCTCGGTCATGATTTTGTGCCTCCACCGATTCACGCAGGCGGTCTCAGATACCACGGCGACGCCCCCCTGCTCTGCAAACTCACAAAAGAGGGATACATGGAGGCAGTGGCGTTCAAGCAGACAGAGGTTTTTGAGGCAGCCCGCATTTTCGCTCAAGCAGAGGGTTTCGTCGTTGCTCCTGAAACCGCTCACTGCGTTAAAGCTGCGATTGACGAGGCAATTCGCTGCCGGGAGAGAAACGAGGAGAAGGTCATATTCTTCGCAAATTCAGGACATGGACACTTCGACATGGCAGCATACGAAGCATTCTTGAGAGGAAAACTCAAAGATTACGAGTATCCGGAGGAGAAAATAAGGGAGAGCTTGACAAAACTGCCTAAAGTTCCGAAGTCTTAAGTTTTGTGTGAGCTTTGTGTGCTTGTTTTCAGCTTAAGGATGCCTCTCTTTCTTCTTTTTTCCGAAAAGCGATGTCAAAGGGATTGCGTAAGTGCCTTCATTAAGCCCAAGAATTATTTCTTTCTGTTGTAGTAGCGAAGCGAGGTTAAGTTCGTAGACGCCAGGACTTAAAATCCGCAAGCCCACTATCTGCTCTTCTTCCGCAGACGCATCCACACAAGCATCCGCATGACCAACATGAGCCTCTTTAACGCCCTGCTCGCTTACTTCCTCAATCTGCTCTCTCTCCACATGCTCACGCACATACAGAAACAATTTACTGCCACACGCAGGACAACCGTGCAGCAAATCCCCTGCCAATCGCTTATACTCCCTTCCACATCTCAAACATTTGTGCATTTTCTACCATCTCCGCTCTTACTTCCTTCACTCTTCACTCTCATTCTCTCCCTCTTCCTCACCCCTCGTGTTCTTATTTCTACTTCCTCTTACTTCTAACGGTTTTAACGAGTGCAGGTCTCAAAACTTTTCCTTTGAATGTGTAACCCTTGCGTAAAACCTCCAAAATTGTTCCCTCCTCGTATGCATCGCTCTCCTCACTCGCAACGACCTCGTGCCTGAAAGGGTCAAAAGGCTTCCCTCGCTCCGCAGGAATTTCCTCAATCCCTTCACTGCGAAGCACCTCCTTCAAGCGAGATAGCGTCATTTCCACGCCCCTCAGTAAAGCGTCCTCACGACGCCCCACTTCCGCTGCTGACTGTGTTTGCGTTGCTGAACGCAGCGAGGCATGCTGAACCGCTTTCTCAAGGCTTTCAGCGATGTCTACGAGTTTCAACGCAAATTCACCCAAAACGAAGTCCGCAAATTCACGCTTCTCCCGCTCCGCTCTCTTCTTCAGATTTTCAATATCCGCTTGCAAATATCTCAAGCGTCGCAAGTATTCCTGTGCCCGCTTCTCCGCTTCTTCAGCACGTTTCTCCGCCTCTTCAGCACGCCTCTTCGCCTCTAAAGCGATTTCACTCGCAGCATGCACTTTCCTCTCCGCCTCTTCAGCCCGCTTCTCCGCTTCTTCAGCCCGCCTCTCCACCTCTTCAGCACGCTCCTCCGCCTCTCTTGCTTGCTTTTCCGCCTCTTCCGCTCTCTCAATAATGTCTTCCTTTAACGCAGCACGCAACTCTTCCTCACACTCTTCACACGCTTCTCTCAAACGCTTGACCTCTTCCTCAATATTCTCACGCCTCTCTTCGCCCATTTCCCTCAATTCACGCTTTTTCTTACGCAACTCCACCATTAGTTCATTTAATTTCTTCTTTATTCTCCTTAATTTCCTTGATTCCTCCGCCACCTTCTCTTCTTTCACCTTTAAATTCTTCAATAACCCCACTATCTCCTCTTTCAAATCCGACATATTTTCCCCTTCTGACTTCAATCTTCTCATCTTTCTCTCCCTTCGCCCCAAGTAATTTATATTTTTCGCCACATCTTTTTGAGATGCTCACGCTCGGCTTGGATATCGGCGGTGCGAACACGAAGCTTGCAACTGCTGACGGCTCGCTTGCTCGCTCCTTCTACGCTCCTCTTTGGAAAGACCGCTCCGCATTAAGAAAAGTTCTCGCTGCGTTCTGTCAGAGTTCGCCCGTGTCTGCGTCTAATTCTGTGGGCGTCGTAATGACCGCACAGCTCTGCGACTGCTTCAGAACGAAGAGCGAGGGCATCCTGCACATTTGTTCAACTGTGAAATCATTCTTTGAGAATGCACGATTTTTCAGCACTGAAGGAACTTTCGCAACCGCAAGAGAAGTGAGCGAGCAATCCATGCGTTTTGACGCTACGAACTGGCTCGCATCCGCAAAATTCATCGCAAAAGCATTCAAAAATGCGATTTTCGTTGATGTCGGAAGCACTACTACGGACATTATTCCGATTGTTAATGGCAAAGTTAAAGCTGCGAAGACGGACTTTGAGCGTTTAAAGAGGAAGGAACTAATTTACGAAGGTGTTTTAAGGACGAATGTTTCATTTTTGCTGCGTGAAGTGAGCATAGAGAGTGAGAAAATTGGGGTTTCTTCGGAGGTTTTTGCGATAACTGCTGATGCTTACCTCGCTCTCGGTCTTATTTCTGCCGAAGAATACACTTGCGACACGCCTGACAGCGGGGGTGGTAAAACAAAAGAGGCGGCATTAAGGAGGCTTTCCCGTGTTGTCTGTGCGGATTTGGATGAATTGGGCGTTTCCGCTGCATTGAGCATCGCAGAGCAGGTGAAAGAGGCGCAAGTGGAGCATTTGAAAGATGCGTTAGAGGAGAAGAGCAAGAAATTCCGCATTAAAAGAGTAGTTTCTGCAGGGATTGGAGAATTTATTGTGAGAGAAGCGGCGGAGATGCTCGCTCTTGATTTCACTTCAATCGCAGATATTTACGGGAAGGCGGTTTCTGCTGTTTTTCCTGCGTTTTCAGTCGCAAATCTGCTCGCAGAGGAGCAAGAATGCGATGTGAGCATGAGTGAAAAGTGAGAGGGAAAGAGAAGAGAGATGCGTGAAGGGATGAATGTCGTTGCACTCACAGGCGGAGTGGCATCTGGAAAGAGCACTGTCTTAAAAATGTTCATGCGACTCGGAGCGTTCGGAATTGACTGCGATGTTTTGAGCAGGGAGGCGTTGAGACCTTGCACTTCCGCATGGTGGTCTGTCGTGAAAGCATTCGGAAAGGACATTCTACGCAGAGACTTGGAGATTGACCGTCCGAAATTGCGTGAGATTGTATTCAGCGACGAGGAAAAGCGTAGAACGCTTGAGCGTATTGTTCATCCTGAGGTTCGGCGTATGCTTAAGGAGCGACTGAACGCAATAAAAACGCTAACGGCGGGAGAGCGAGGCGTTCTTGTCGTAGTGGATGTGCCTTTGCTGTTTGAGGTTGGGATGCAAAGCGAATTTGAGCGTGTTATTGTCGTTTACGCAAGCGAGGCAGTCCGTCTTCGCAGGCTCTTACAGAGAGGATTCAGTCGTGAGATTGCGATGAAAATCATGCAAGCGCAAATGCCTTTAGAGGAGAAGGCGAAGCAAGCTGATTTCGTCATCTACAACGAAGACTCAAAGGAAGAAACGGAGAGGAAAGTGCGAAAAATATTTGAAACGCTCATGGCAGAGGCGAATTTGCACCCTACCGTGCGTTAAATTTAACGAATTCATCAAGTTTTCTGAGTGCTTGACCACTTTCCAATGCATCTTTCGCCATTTCCACGCCTTCTTCAAGCGAATCCGCCTCTTCTGCTGCGAAAATTGCTGCTCCTGCGTTCAACAAAACGACATCTCTCCTCGCTCCTTCATCTTCAGCGGCGAGAACCGCTCGGAGCATCCTCGCATTCTCCTCAACGGAGCCTCCTGCGATTTCTTCAGGCGAAGCTCTTGAGAAGCCGAAATCTTCAGGAGCGACGAAGAAAGTGCGGATTTCGCCGTCTGCGAGCATTGAGACCTTCGTCTTACCGCATATTGAAACTTCGTCTATTCCGGGCGAGCCATGCACCACTAAAGCCCTTTTCAAGCCTAAGATGCGAAGGACTTCAGCAATCTTTTCCGTCAAATCTGCTGAAAAAACGCCGATTAGCTGATGAGTTGCGTTCGCAGGATTAGTCAGCGGACCTAAAATATTGAAAACTGTTCTGAAACCGAGCCTTTTTCGGACATCAGCGACATTTTTCATCGCTTTGTGATGCGCAGGGGCGAACATGAAGCCGATGCCGATTTTTTCTATGCTCTCTTTAATTTTTTGAGGTTCTGCGAAGAGGTTCACGCCGAGAGCCTCAAGGACATCTGCGCTGCCGCATTTTGATGTGACGGAGCGGTTCCCATGCTTCGCAACAGGCACGAAGCACGCCGTTACAAATGCGGATGCGGTGGAAATGTTGAAAGTGTTGAGTGCGTCGCCCCCTGTCCCGCAGACATCCACACACTTCTCAACATTCGGATGAATTTTCAGCGCTAATTCACGCATTACTGATGCGAATGCAGAGATTTCAGACGCAGTTTCGCCCTTCATTCGCAACGCTGTGAGGAACGCTGCGGTCTGAATTTCATCTGCACGACCTTCCATGATTTCTCGCATCGCTAATTTCGCCTCTTCTGCGCTCAAGTCCTCACCACGCAAGACCTTCTCAATGCATGCGAGCAGCAAGATGCGACCACCTCCACACGCACATGCTTACACTCTTACACGCCACCACTCCTGAATTCCGCTAAAGGTCAATGAAATTTTTCAAAAGTTTCTGTCCTTCTTCAGTCAAAATGGATTCAGGATGGAATTGAACGCCGAAAATGTCGTAATTTTCATGTCTAATGCCCATTATTTCGCCATCATCCACACTTTTTGCAGTAATTTCCAAACATTCTGGAAGATTATCCACGACTAATGAATGGTATCTCACCGCAACAATCGGATTTTTCAGCTCTTTAAAGATGTCCCTTCCGTTGTGTTCCACGATGCTTGTCTTACCGTGCTTCAAATGCTTTGCTCTTCTGATGCTCGCTCCGAAGACATAGCCGATGCACTGGTGTCCGAGGCAGACGCCCAAGATTTTCTTATCCTTGAATCTCCGCACAATTTCGTTGGAGATGCCCGCACTTTCAGGCGTTTTCGGACCCGGAGATAATATAAAATGCTCCACTTCTCCCTCTTTAACAATCCTTTCTATCACTTTCATCGGCATTTTGTTCCGAACAACAATAGGCTCTGCGCCAA
>Ga0190319_1000173_pt1 | contig 10626 bp, 12 predicted proteins | sample 48701145_MG_FD_165040 | JGI IMG/M metagenome (GOLD analysis project Ga0190319, IMG submission 165040) | Hydrothermal vent sediment bacterial communities from Southern Trench, Guaymas Basin, Mexico - 4870-11-4-5_MG | ecosystem: Environmental > Aquatic > Marine > Hydrothermal vents > Sediment ...
CTCCTGGCTGCCCTACCCCGCTATTAAGGTTTATTGAAAATTAATAAGCAATTATTTAAAAATTTTCTTTTAATATCTGCTGTACATCTATTTTTTTGATTTCGCTAAAAACATTATCCTTGCTAAAAGAGCTTCTATTTGTATCTGTGCATCTCCACCTTCTGTAATGCGAAATTCTGTTTCTCCTGTAGCATCGATAAATTCCACTTTTTTGGAATCAGGAATCTCCAAGTTGAAAATCTGGCGGTGAATTTCCTTTACTATATCCTCTCCTGCTAAGCCTTGTCTGAAAAGCATTTCCTTAAGCTTTTCTCTCGCTTTTTCGAAATCTCCTTTCATAGCACTTTCCAGCATTTCTTTAACATCTTCTGGCTTTGCCTGTGCGGCAACAGAAAAAACAAGCTCTTTTGTTATTTTTTCACCTGTTACGGCGCATGCCTGAAGGAGATTTGCAACCTTTCTCAAATCACCCTCTGAAATGTAAATTATTGCTTCTATACCGTCGTTACTTATTTTCAGCTTTTCTCCCTTAACTATTCTCTGGATAAATTCTTTAACGTGATCTTCTGTAAGTGATTTGAATCTGAACACAGCGCAACGTGATTGTATTGGCTCGATTATTTTGGAAGAGTAATTGCAGCATAAAATGAATCGAGAAATTTCCGTATAGTTTTCCATTGTTCTTCTCAATGCTTGCTGAGCTTCGCTTGTTAAAGCGTCTGCTTCATCAAGAATTATTATTTTGAAAGGCACATCGCCAATTGCTCTTGTTCTTGCAAAATCCTTCACCTTATGGCGAATCACATCTATTCCGCGTTCGTCACTCGCATTAAGCTCAAGCACATTTTGCTTCCAATGCTCAGCATAAAGCTCGCGTGCTATTACCAAAGCTAAAGTGGTTTTTCCGGTTCCGGCCGGACCTGCGAAAAGCATGTGAGGGATGTTTTTTTCCTTAAGAAAAGCCTTCACCCTTTTTACAACATGCTCCTGATTTATCATTTCTTCTATTTTCCTTGGCCTGTACTTCTCGGCCCATACCTCTATCATAAGCATCACCCAAAGGATATATAGTATAAGCTCTATTTAATTCTTATGCGTTGCATAATTTTAAGTTTCATGCTGGGTGTTTTTCTTTTAAATTTTTGCATAACTTTTGCTCAAAACCCTCAGTCAGCGGTTGCAACAACCTTGTTAGTGAAGCAATCTTTGAAATACTCTGCGGAAAACTGTAAAGACGTGAAAATAAGGGTTTATGTTCCGCAAGAGGATGAATTTCAGAAGATAATTTCTTTAAAAGCTTCTGAACAGTTTATCAAAGTTCGCGACGCGTACGGAAATACGCTTCTTGAATTCCATCCGGAAAAGAAAAAGGGGGAAATAAAGATCAAAACAGTAGTTAGAGTTTTTAGAAGAGAAGTAAAGGCTCTTGATCCATATGAATTTGAAGAAGTTGCCGACATTGCTAAATGGGTCTACGAAAATTTGAAATATGATGAAAGCTTCGCCAACGTTGTACTTTCTCCAGAAGATATATTGAGAAAGAAAAGGGGTACATGCGATGAATTTTCAACTCTGATGATATATTTTCTAAGAAAAAAAGGCATGAATGCAAGCTACGAAATAGGATACGCATGTGAAGAATCAACTTTTCGAGCTCATGGATGGGTTAGGGTTAGCAAGAATGGTAAAAACATAGATTTCGACCCAACATGGTGCGAATATCCTGTAGACGCTCTCCACGTTAAGCTAGCTTCTTTACCCAGTGCTTTTTTCAATGAATCCGAGGTAAGAGCGAAATGTTATTCTGGCGGGAAAATCTCAATATCACAGCAAAACGTCGAAATAAAAGTTTTAAACATAAGTTATTCCAGTTTGCTGGAGGAAAATTTTAGATTTATGGAAGAAAAAGCTAAATACAATTTTTATACTCTCGCGACTTTGGAGCTTTTTTCAAACAGCTGTGTGCTAACTTCTACGAATTTTGGAAAGTGTGTGGACGAAGACGGAAAAAGCATTTTGGAACCGTATATTTTTCCCGAATGCGTTTATTTTTGCGGTAAAAAAAGGGTATTCGCAATTTTTAAGGTGTACAACGCAAGTTATGAGGCAAAATGCAAGATTTCAGCAAAAACCCCAATTGGCGAACTTACGTCAGGAGAAATCATTTTGGAAAAAGGTGATGGAGAAAAAGTTTGGCTTAACGTGAATAAAAATGTTGTAAATAAATGCGAAACAGTTCTTCTAACATCGAACGGTCATATATTTGCTTTAGAAGATTTTTACGCTTTTAAGAAAGGTTATTTTAGAGTTTGCAAAAACACAACAATATACGCTTTGAAGGATTCATTAACGGAAAGCAAAATAATCGTTAAAGATTTCGGTAAAAAAATGGAAGAAAGGAAGAAAGAAAATGCGATTTTTAATAACACGCTGACAAAGCGCTTTCCTCAAAAGGAACAGAAAGGAACAAATAAAACAGAAGAAACAAACGGTAAAAAGAAAAAAAGCCTTATAGATTTGATAATAGAATTTTTCAAAAGCCTTCTCTTTTTTTTAATCTGACTATATAGCCAGCAACCTTATTTCTTATTTTCTTGCTGTCGAAAATTTCGAGCTCTTTTAACACTTGTTTGTTATGTTCAAAATCTGCAGCAAATTTGTCTGGATACTTCTTCAAAAGCTTTATTCCCAAATTTTTAATCATGCTTGTCTTTATCCTTCCCATGAAATCACCTATGGAGAATTTACAAGATAAGTATTTATATATTTTGTACTTCCTTTTTTAACTTAAAAGCAGGTTTGTGCTCTATCTAAAATTTAAAATTTATATACTTCATTATTTATCTTAATTCTTCAGGTGAGTTATGTGGAGTATACGAGATTTGAGATTGCTCGAATTATAGGCGCAAGAGCTTTGCAACTTTCTGTAGGGGCTCCACCTCTTTTAAAGCTGGATAAACAGAAAGTGTACAATTCACCAATAGAAATTGCGAAATTGGAATTCGAAAAGGGAGTAATTCCGCTTACTGTAAAAAGAAAAATGCCTCCGAAACTGGAGGAATGAATTTTTTATTTATCTTTTTCTATAATTTCCTCATGATAGAGAAAATTGAATTTTTCCCAGTATTTAATTCGCGTGGAGAAAAAACAGTAAAAGTTTGTATTAAAACAGAGAAGGGCGTTTTCTGCAGCATAGCCCCAAGCGGGGCAAGCAAAAGTTTTCTAGAACCTGTTTACCTTCCTGTAAAAAGGGTTTTGAAAATTGCGAACTCTCTCAAGAGGAAGCTTGAAGGATGCGATGAAGGAAAAGTAGATACTTTGCTTCTGAGGCTCGGTGGAAAAAGATTCGAAAAAATTGGAGGAAATTTAGCAATAGCTATATCGCAAGCCGTTTTCAAAGCACTTATTTCTGAGCAAATTTTGGAAAAACGTGTTTTTCCGCTACCGTTGAGTAATGTTCTAGGTGGCGGAGCCCATGGTGGTTTTACGAGCATACAGGAATTTTTGGTTTTCCAAAAAAAGGCTAAAAGCATAGAAGAAGCTGTTGAAACGAATGTGGAAATCTGGAAGGAAGTAAAGCGAAAAATAGAAAAGATACACGGATACTTAGGTAAAAATGATGAAGGCGCAATTGTAGCTAGGTTAAGCGACTACGAAGCTTTGGAAATTGTGAGCGAGATAACTCAAAGATTTGGTGCTTATGCTGGCTTGGATATTGCTGCTAGCCAATTTTACAAAAATGGTTATTATTTTTTCAACGGAAAAAAATTCAAGAAAAACGAGTTTATAGATGTAGTTTTCGATCTTGTTAAAACGTACAAGATTAAATACGTTGAAGACCCGTTTCACGAAAAGGATTTTTCAAGCTTTTCAGAATTAAGTAAAAAGCTGAGGAAAAAGGCTTTAATATGCGGAGATGATTTATTTTCCACAAGTCCGCAGAGAATAAAGATTGGAGTTAAGAAAAACGCGTGTAATGCGGTAATAATAAAACCAAATCAGGTAGGAGTAGTTGGCAGAGCTTTAAAAAGTGTAAAAGTGGCCAAGGAAAACTGTTTTGTGCCAATTGCAAGTCACCGCTCTGGGGAAAGTGAGGACAGCTTTATAGCGGAGTTTGCTCTATTTTCAGAATGCCCCTTGCTCAAATGTTCTGTTTTCGGAAGCGAGAGATTTGCAAAATGGAACAAGTTAATAGAACTTTGGAAAAAAATAGAAAAACCGAAAATGGCAAATATCAATTTTATTTAAAATTAATTTTTCTTTTTATAATTTCCGCTACTATTTTTCCATCGGCTTTGCCACGAAGCACACGCATGGCTTCTCCCATAATTGCTGAGAATTTTTTCATTTCAGCTAGTTCAGGATATTTTTTTAGAATTTCGTCAATTATTTTTTCTATCTCATTTTCGCTTACAGGCTTTAGTCCACGTGTTTTTATTATTTCTTCTACACTTTTTTTCGGATTCTTACAAAGCTCTTTAAGCACGGTTTCAATTCCTTCCTTTGCCAGCATATTTTTGGAAACCAGTTCGAAAATTTTCTCAAAATGTTTATAATCAAGATTTTCAATACCGAAGCCTTCTCTTCTTAGCGAAGTCAAAATCACGGTAAACGTTCTTGCTACAAGTTTTGGCTCATAAATTTTAGAAAATTTCTCAAACCAGGAAAGATAAGAGCTTTTTATTATTTGCTCTGCCAATTCCTTACCAATAATTTTTTCAAACCTTTTCTTTTTTTCTTCGAGAGTTTCCGGAAGAGGTATGGAATCTATAAACTCTTTGCTTATCCTTATTGGTGGAATATCCGTTTCTGGATACATTCTTTCCCCTCCCGGTAATGGCCTGGCAAAGATTGTTGTGCCATCTGGGTTTGCTACCCTTGTTTCTTCCTTTGGCTTTATTCCTTTGGCTATCAGCTCAAGCTGTCTTTTAACCTCGCATTCGAGAACCTTTGGAATAAGCTCAAGCTCTTGCACACCCTTTATCTCTACTCTCGCGCCTTTTGCTATTGAAACGTTCAAATCCTGTCTTGTTGTGCCAATTCCATGCTGACTCTTTCCTGTTGAGCGAATTATCATTCCTAGCTTTTCCGCAACTTCTCTAGCATGCAAAGGGTCTTTTATTTCAGGAGCTGTGGAAATCTCGATAAGTGGTATTCCTAAACGGTCTAAGCGATAAACTACTTGCCTTTCTTTTTTCTCAACTATACCAGCTGATTCCTCTTCAAGACAAACAGTCGGAATGTGCACAATGCCTTTGCTTGTTTCTATATATCCGTTTAGCCCTACTATGGCTGTGCGCTGAAAACCGCTTGTGTTAGAGCCGTCTATAACGGTTTTTCGCATGACATGAATTTCTTCTGGAATTTCGCAGTGCAAGAGCTTTGCTATTTGCAAAGCTATAAACAAAGCTTCGCGATTCATTTCGTGCGGTGGTTCTTCATCGAGCTCTACCAAGCAGCAAGTATCTTCGTAAACATAGTAGACATAATCTCTATTTCGCAAGAACTCAAATTCTGCAGCTATGTCTACTTCTCCCATTTCTCCTGGCACAGCGCGAAGCTTGCGGAAAATAGTAAAGCTGGGTTTTTCCAAATTTGAAAATCTCGCTGGGCATGAGCAAAAAAGTTTTTGCTTGGTAGCAAGGCGATTGTGAATTTCTATTCCGCATTTAAAACCGATAGCTTGATAATCTATTTTCCCGCTTTCCACCTAACTACACCTCGATTATTCTCTCAACGATTTCTCCAGCTATATTTTTCTGCATTATTTTTCTAGCTTCTTCACCAAAATTTCCCAAAGCCCAGGCAAGCTTTATGAAAGCGACCTCTGGAAGCATTTCACATGGTATTACACCTGCTTTCAACAAATCCCTTCCAGGATAGTAAACGTTCATATTTACCCTTCCGAAAATGCATTGCGAGGTCATGCAAACTACAGCTTGCTCGCAAGCCCGCTTTATAGCTTCGAAGCAATAATCTGGTGCATGGCCAAGACCAGTTCCTTCCAATACAATTCCCTTATACCCCTTTTCTAAAAGAAAGTTTATCAATTCAGGATTAAAGCCTGGATGGAGCTTGAGCAAAGCTACTTTTTTCTCGAAATTCGGATAAATTTTTAGCTCTCTTCTCTCGTCTCTTTCTTTGACCCATTCTTTGCATATCCATTCTATTTTCCTTTCCCTCCATAACACGCGTGCAACAGGCTTTGCGTTCACGCTTTTAAAGGCGTCTCTCCTCGAAGTGTGAAGCTTTCTCACCCTTGTTCCCAAATGCACAGCGCATGCATCATCGCTCATAGTTTCGTGCATGCAAACAAAAACACCTGCTGAATTGCTATTAGCAGCAAAAATGCAGGAAGAAATTAGATTTACAGCAGCATCGCTAGAACCGCGGTCACTGGAGCGTTGGGAACCAACAAAAACAACTGGTAAAGGCAAATCTTGTAAAGCAAAACTCATTGCAGCAGCTGAGTAATGCATTGTATCGGTACCATGAGCTACGATTATTCCGTCATTTCCGCTTTTTATTTCTTTAGCAATTTCATTTGCCATTTTTTCGTAATGCTCGAAGTTCATGCTCTCTGAATATACCTGCATAACTGTCTTTGCTTCTATGTTTGCGATTTCTAGTATTTCTGGAACAGCTTCAATTAATTCACTAGCTTTCATTGCCGGTTTTACGCCACCTGTTCTGTAATCTACTCTGCTTGCTATTGTTCCTCCGGTTAAAAGAACGCTTAACAAAGGTTTCGCTTGGTCGTAAACCGTTTCAACTTCTTCATCGCAAGGTTTTTTCTCTACGCTTTCTAACTTTTCTATTTCAATATCACTTTTCCATTTTATACCGATATTGTAACCATTGCTGAGTTTTAAAACAAGGATATCTGGATTATAAAATGTTCGCGGCATTAGAATACCTTCGTATATTTTCCCTCCTTTTTTCACTCTTACCTTATCGCCTACATTTATTTTCTTCTTTTCAAGAATTTCCGTTATTTCCTTTGCATACACTTTCAACACCCTATGAATTTTATTTCTTCTCTTTCTATCTCTGCCTTTGCGCTTGCGCAAATTGTTGTTATTCTCAAAAGCTTCACATTGCAAGCGTTTTCATCGAAATGAACAGTAAATACTCTTTTCTCTCCCTTCCCAAATGTTTCGTTGACTTCACTTTCCACTACCATATCATTGATCACAGCGGAAATAACAAGATATTCGAAATCTACAGAACCCTTATTTTCCAAAAGAATTGTGAAATTTCCGGAAGTTGCGTTATAAATTACCTGCTCTGCATGTATGGAAGCAAGAGAGCAATCAATCCCGTGCGAAAATTTTTCCTCACTTTCTTTTTTAGTTTCCTGAATATAGCTTTTTCCCCAGCTTGAAAGCACCATAAACACAGCGAAAGATATTCCTATGAGTAACACAACTCCTATTAATGGTGAAACAGCTTTTCGCGCACTTTTCATGGTAAAACTTTTGATTTTATTCTTTAAATCTTTTGAATCTCAAGTCTATTCGAATTTTCCACTTCCTTGGAGCAAAAGGCAGAACTTTTTGTCTACCTATTATCTCGATTTCTGCTTTGCATTTTTCTGCTTCTCTAAAAATCTTTTCTTCAAAGTCTTCGAAGAAGTTTTCCTCAGAAGATATTCCATAAACGTGTATTACAGCATTTTTCTTGGCAAGATTGAATGCGTATTTTAAAAATTTCCATCCATTTTCTGGGAGAGGCATTAAAACTCTGGAAAATTTTTCTTTTAAATCTTTGTAAACTTTTCTTATATCACCTTCGATTATTTTTATTTTGTTTTCTACCTTGTTTAATTTTACATTTTCAATCGCATATTTACAGGCATGTGGATTTATTTCTATGCAAGTGATTTTACAGTTTTTCATTTTTGCTATGGCTATCGCATAAGGTGCTACTCCAGCAAACATTACAAGAATTTTTTCTCCGTTCTTAACAAGTTTTGCTATTCTCTGTCTTTCGGTAGCTTCTCTCGGAGAAAAATAAACCTTTTTCGGGTCGAGTTTAAGCAGCATTCCGTATTCTTTATGGAGAACTTCCGTATTTTTATCTCCAACAATTAAACGTAAATTATAAAGTCTATAAGCTCCGCTTCTTCCAGAGAGTTTTTTCAAAACGCTCTTAACATTTTTATGCTTTTTCATTATTTCTTCAGCTTCCTTTTTACCACCTTTTTCTATTATAGCTACGGCTTTTTCTCTTGAACCTATTATATCGTACATAGATTAAATTATGTGGTTGTTTGTTAAAAAATCATTTTTCCAAGAAATTAATTTAAAAAAGCTAGGAGCAATGATAAATTGCTCAATACATTCTGCGGAACCGTAATCTTTATTTATAAGAAATACAATTAAATTTTCGGTAATGAAAATGAGCGATGAAGAAAAAAAAGTGGAAACAGAGGACTTGATAGGTTTCCTTGCACGAGATATAGGACAGAAAATAATGCAGCTTTATGGTGGAAAGCCAGAGAAAATCAGAAAGAAGCTCGATGATACTGTGCACATTCTTGAATTACAAAACAGACTCACATCAATTGTACTTTTTACAATGGGTATGAAGGCCGCTGTTATGGGTGCTGGACAAACAGTTGGGAGCGCAATAGCAAGTTATATGACACTATGCTGTGATGTTGCTCAAAAAATAAAGGAATTCCAAAGTGCTACCACACTACAAGAAGCGAAAAATTCAGAATTAGTAAAAATGTTAAAAGAGCTTTTTGAAAAAACAGGACTAGGGATATTTGAGCTAGAAGAGTTTGAAAAAGACAAACGAATCGTAGTAAGCGTTGAAGAATGTGTAGAGAGCGCAGGTTTACCGAATGTAGGAAAAAAAGTTTGCTACTATATGACAGGTTATCTTGAAGGTTTATTTACCGTTTTTCTGGGAAAGGAAGTTAAGTGTCACGAAATTAAATGTGTGGCAAAGGGAGACGAGAAGTGCATTTTCGAAATCGAAGTAATAGAATAAATGAGCAAATAAAAACCAGAAATCAAATTAAATTTTTTCTTAATTTTTTCGAATTTTTCCTTCATATAGAGGTGAATACAGCGTTTTTTTCTCTTTTATTTCTTCTCCCTCTACAGCGTTATACCTTTCTTCTATCTCCTTTTCAATTTCTCCTATAAACCTATATCCTTCGCCACACATTTTTAAGATGGTGTATGCAATCACAGCTTTTTGCACATCTTCATAAGCCAGCTCTCCACGAGACGCTTTCAAAGCAAGTTGTACACTTATAACAAACGCACCAGCTTTGTCTATGTGTTCTATGCTCCACTTTACTATTTTTATACCTTTCTCGGCTGCCTTTAGGAGCGTCTGCTTTGCTACTTCAACATAGTCACGAGCCTTTTCGCATTGCCTGAGCTGTGCCTCTACAGCATGCCCTTTTGAATGGACATATACGCACATTTTCACCCCCTAATAATAGTAACATGCAAAAAATTTATATATAAAATAAAAAAGCCGAATGAAAAATAGACAATTGTCTAATAACGCTGTTATACAGAAAAATAACTCTTTTGATTTAAAAACTTTAAAAACTTCAGGGAAATTTTCTATAAGCATGGCCGCGGTGGTGTAGCGGTTAGCACAGGGGACTGTGGATCCCCTGGCCGGGGTTCAAATCCCCGCCGCGGCCCCACTTGCAATTTACAAAGCCTTCCAACTATATGCGGTGATAACTCTATAATAATGCGATGTACGGATGGAATTAAATTGAGCGAATTTATTGATAGGAGAGTTGTTTAGAGGAAGCATTAGTAATACCGTACACCTCCAATGGAAAGGGTGAAGGAGGTATAGGTGTGTATTTTCTCTACTTCGAGATAAAATTATACCCAAATTAAAAGAAAAGTACGGAGAGAATGTAGTCGCCACTTGTACCGATTATTCAAGTAGAAGTTATGAAGTCAAGATTATGGATAGATGGACTTTGATCGGGTTTGTACAGTGGTCATGTGGCGTTCCCGGAGACTTTAAAGCAATTTGTCACAATGACGAAAGAGTAAAATTAGCACAAATAGTGAATATAATTCGTACACTAGTCTGCATTAGAGAAGAACTATTCATAAACTCTTAAAGTAAGATATTAACTTTTTACGTTGTTCTTCTTTCTCTTTTTTGAGCTTTTCATTATGTTTTCCAATTTTTGACCAGTACTCTTTTTCTATTTTTTGCACTACTTCCACAAATTCACCGATTTCTTCCTTGTGGTAAACTGCGGTACTCCAGATAGCGACCATTTCAGAACCCTCTGGCATATCTTCTGGACTTACATTCCATTCTCCAAATTTTATAGAAATAAGATTGGAAGAGTGTTCCAATGCTAAAAGTTCGGCAAGAATTTTTGCATCTCCAATTGGGCGTGGCTCAATAGGTTTGTATAACATGCACTTATATCTTGAATTATCATGGATATCCTTGTATAGATGTACACCAATTCCATACTCCTTCCATAGTCGTGGGGCTATCTCCGTTTCAATTTTTCTTTTCAGAGTTTCGTCAATGAATGTCATAGTTTATACCCCCCATTATTTTATCTGATGGATCTATGGATGTTCCTAAAAACACTCTCCCAATACATCCTACTAT
>Ga0190319_1000175_pt1 | contig 10574 bp, 19 predicted proteins | sample 48701145_MG_FD_165040 | JGI IMG/M metagenome (GOLD analysis project Ga0190319, IMG submission 165040) | Hydrothermal vent sediment bacterial communities from Southern Trench, Guaymas Basin, Mexico - 4870-11-4-5_MG | ecosystem: Environmental > Aquatic > Marine > Hydrothermal vents > Sediment ...
CGGAGAAACTGTAATGGTTTCTAACACGAGCACAAACTTTATCCTCTTCAAAGGAGTGCGAGGATATTATCTCAGAGTGCCCAAACTCTGGAGGAGGCCCGTGCCTGTGGATGTTTCCACACACTAATCCTTTTCCCCTCTATTTTTTCCTTTGGGGGGTAAAAATGAGAGGAGAAGCAGAGGTTATAGAGGAAAATATAGAAGAGCTCGTCTCACTACTCGCAGAACACACACACTCGCTGGAGTGGGACATTGACTTCATGGAACAAACCTTAAGAGAGATACATACGAACATAAAGAGGCTCCGAAAGATGCGAGGTTAATTATTTCCTCTTTTTCTTTCTTTTGCTTGGGGGTTAAAATGGAGGAAAGAGAAGAGATTAAGAGAGGGGTATTCTGCCCCAATTGTCATAGCTACGAGGAATACAGAGACGGAAAGTGCGCATGGTGTGGATTTGACCATATACGAAAACTGTCAGCGAAGGAGCGTGAAGCAGGGTGGTTTGTTTATGGTATTTGTTCAGTTGTTTGGACGGAGAAGGTGGTGGAAATCAGTGATGGGCTGACCACACTTCTTGCTCTGAAGGTGCCTACAGAGGATGATGTAGAGTGGTGGGTAGTGAAGGAGAGAATAGTGGAGACTGGTGGAATAATGCCAAAAGAACTAAGGCGTGAAGTCCTTCACATAACGTCTGATTTTGATGATTTGCTTTCATTTCTTCAGAAGCGATTAGAAGTAACAGAGAGGGTAGAGTGGAAGGGGGTGGTGGAGCGAGAAGTGTTGAAAGACCATCCAGAGCAGTGGTGGAAAACAATCAAAGTTATTGAGAGAGTGAAGAGAGGGGAAGTTGTAAATAGGAAGCCGACAAAGGAAGAATTGGTAAAGTTACTTGCACCTATGATGGAGTGTGGGAAGCAGTGAGCTAATGCCATCCTTATTTTCCATTTTTTAGTTGGGGGTGGAGGGAAAAATGGAGGTGGAAGAGGAGAAAGATAAGATAAAGGTAGTATATACGACGAGAGAAGACTTCGAGCGCACATTTGGCAAACAACTCAAGAAGCTTGATCCTGACGACAATGAAAACGATGTCTGGATTTTTGTAGTCCTTCCACACACTCTTGTAGACATCCTTCCAGTAGAAAAGTTCGCATCACTCTTTAGTGATTATCTTGAGTGATGGAAGAGCACTACCACACCCGAATGGTGAGTAATAATGAGGTGGCGTTGGAAGACGGATGTGGAAGAATTAATTAGAAAGAGCATACCCGTAAGAGAAGGAACTCTGATACCAAACCAATCTTCGTATGTTTACAAACCAAGCTTCATTCTCGAAGAAGAAGGGAAGAAATTCATCATAGAGATAAGGTCAAGAAAAGTAGGTCTGAGAGATATAGCATTAATTAAAGGCATCGTAAGCGGGTTGAACACACAACCAATCTTCATCTCTCCCGAGGAGCCTGACGAGAAAACACGTGAGGTGGCAAATAAGTCAGGAGTCGAAATAATCAGTGGGGGTCCTGACGCAGTGGTCGAGAGATTGAGAGAGCTCCTTAGTGTGAGGGGGGAGGATATAGAGATGAAAGAGGTCATAATCTCTCTGTATCCTGATATAGGCGATATTGACGATGACGAGTGGAACGATATTAGAAGATGTATGGAGAAACTCAGGCAAACTCTCAAAAAGATAACAGGGATTGACTTCAAGATGGAGGTTGAATACTGTGTTAACACGGACGAAAGGGCAGTTAGTGTAGAGCCTGATGTCGTTGACGACGAAACAGCAGAGAAAATCAACGGATTAACAGTGAGATGCGGAGAAGTAGAGATGGAAGTTACTGCGGAGTTCCCGCCAGACTTTAACTCACTTTAATTTTTTCCTTTGGGGGTAAAAATGGAAGAGAAAAAAGGAGCGGATATATTGAACGTGTTAGATGTATGCGACATAAAGAAGGCATTAGAAGGCATCAAAGAGGAGATCAGGTGGCTCAGAGAAGGAAGAATACTAATTGATACGGTATGGCTATACTTCAAGAACTTTGATAGTGAGTTTGTGCGGGGTAAAGAGAAAATTATGGGCACATTGGAGGCGGCCTCTTATATAGCGGACGAAGAGCTAGAGAAATTGCGGAAGGCTAAGGAAGAGTTTGAAGAAGAGTTGAAGAAGAGGAGGCAATGAGCTCCCTGGTCGCCCTACCTTAATATACCCTCACTCTATTTTTCCTTTTGGGGGTAAAAATGGGTAGAATAAAAGAGGTGTTTGAGAAATATCTGCAAGAGAGCTGCACAGAAGAAGTTGCTGCTGCAAGAGCGTTAGCTCATAGATTTACACAGTCGCCACCGCCAGGAGTAGAGCTTGAGACGATCCACTATGCAAAATTAAGCGTAATAATTCGTGAGAGGTTAATAATGGCGGTTCCAGAGAGGTACAGAGACGTTATAAGAGATCTCCTCACTCATACAAAAACGGTGGACCATCAGATGATCTGTTGTGGAGCGTTCAATGTAGTCCCTCCATCTGATGAGCAGAGTGGAGAAAAGTACAGCCTCTTCATAAATGACCACGATCACGCAGTAATCGTCACCACTCCTGGTTGCAGGATAGAATTAATTACTCACGAGCCTGGTTGGTGTAGCGAGTATGAAGTCGCTGTAAAAGATGATGGACTAGTTGTACTTCTCTCTACAAGAGATGATGAAGATAAAGAGAGTACATACGAGTATCCTGAGCTAGCTCCGTTGCCCTTCGTACCAGTAGGAATAATCACGGCGAGGGAGTGCTTTAACCTTGCGGTAGATCGGAGTGAGGGTGGTTTGAGAGCAATTCAAACACTCTTAAAGGCTGCTGATAGTGAGCTAAGTGAGCAGTATATCGACAATCTGCTTAAGCTGCTGAGGCGGGAAGGTGAGCACTAATGGTGTGCCCCCTCTTATTTTTCCTTTTCAGAGGTTACTGCCCCCACCATTCTGGGGGAATGACAGTAAGATGTCCTTTCTGCAAGGAGAAACTTGACTTTGTAAGGGCTGCGGTATACGAGGTGTCAGGTCTAATCGATTTCTTTCCTGATGGCTCATGGGAATATAGCGATGACGTCTGGCCTGACGATACAATTTCGGAGGTGTATTGCCCACATTGTGGAAAGAGCCTGCCGCTGGAGGCTGACGAGGAGGAAATCGAGAGATTCTTCAAAGGTGAGCTCAAAATAGCATTAGCCTCAGAAATAAAACACCTGAAGAGAAATCTCGTGCTCCACAACGGAAGAGTGTATAGAGTGGTGAGAAAGAAAGATGATGCAGTCTTGCTCGAGCATCTTGATGACGACCTCATTGAGTGCATCTTAGAGACAGAGGCAGAGGTGGAGGTGAAGGAGTAAGATGGCTTTTTGCCCCTTCTGCAAGCAGGAAATAAACGAGGTCACGGCAGTATACAGAGAAGTAAGGCATGTTGAGGTCACTGCTAAAGTGCGACTCGACTCCAACCACAACCTCTCCTACAACGAGGAAGGGGTAGAAACGCTTGAAGTTATTGACGTTGAAGGAGATGAAGAATACTCTTGCCCAAAATGCGGGGAAACATTACCTCTGAATAGCGAAGAACTTGAGCTATTCTTAGAGGAAAAACTTCTTCTTGTCAAAGAGAGTGAGGTCGAGGTAAAGGATGGGTTTGCTTCCTTCAAAGGAAAAGTCTATAAAATCTGTAAACAGCTTCCGCTAAAAGGAGATGATGACTTGTTGTTCTTAGAAGTTTTAAGCGATGAGGTTGTGGAAGCAATACTCGCTGCAAACCTCTTCTAATTATTTTTCTTTTCTCTCCTTTTCTTGTTAGATGGGGGTGAGGAGAGAAAATGGATTTGAGTCCTAAATACATAAAAATGTGTGCGAAGGCGCAAGAAATTCAAGAATGTTGGGCACCAGCAATAGGAGACTTCTTTTGGCTGGGTGAGAAGTATATTTGTGATTCGGAAGCATGCAGGGTGTTAAATATAGATCCGTTGAAGTTTGACAAAAGAGGTAAGGTATGGCTACCGAGACAGGATCAGTTACAAGGATTATTGTATCCTAAACCAGACAACCCCGTCTCACTCCACGCATATTGCTCATTATTAGTGGAATTCTTGGAGAGATTTCGTGAGAAGATTAATCCGACGAGCTACGAGCAGTTATGGTTAGCATTCGTCATGTGGGACAAGTATAATAAAATATGGGATGAGAAAAGAGAAGAGTGGGTCGAGATTGCGGAGGAATCTGATGCAGACACCCAACCTCCTCTTTTTATTTGGGGGAGAAATGAGTGAGGTGCTTGAGAGGCTGGATGAAATGCTTGAAATCCTCCGAGATGGAAAGGAAAGAAATCTAACAGAGGTGTGCGAGAGGATAAATCTACACAGAGAGACAGTAGAGCGAGTCGTAGATTTCTTAGCAAAATACGGCTACCTTACGAAAACCTTAAAGGAAGGGGAGGTATATGTGCAGATAACGGAAGAAGGGAAGAAATTCCTTAAGCTATAAATTCCTCTTTTTCCTTATAAGTGGAGGTGATACATGATGGGACTTGAATTTGAAATTGAGTGGAATATAGACGGAGAATATGGTGTTAGCATAGTGAGATACATTGAGAACAGTGATGGTGATTATTTAGAGGCCGCTACTATCAAAGAAAGCGAGATAGATGAAGTTATAGAAATACTTGAGCTCTGGAAGAGAGGTGGTCCAGGAGAACAATCATTGAGAGAAAAAATGATAAGTGACCGGCTTAAAGTTGTGGTGGAGGAAGGAGGCATCCGTATAGTGAGTGATGAAAACATCTTCATTAAAGGAGAAGAGATAGACGAAGTTTTATCCCATCTCCGAGGTAAAAAGTGCTTATTTGAGGCGTGGAGAAAGATCGATGAAATACTCCATCTATTATACAACGGAGAGAGAGCTTTTGCAGAGATTTTAGAGGAGGGTGATTTATCTGAAGAGTGCGCAGAATTCATCATAGATTATATGGAGTGGTTGGGCTATCTTACAAAGATGGTCAAAGAAGGAAAGACATATCTGCGGATAACGGATAAAGGTAGAGAGACTCTTAAGCTGTAGAGGGGAGAAAAAATGGTAGTAATATTCTCCACCAAGCAATTGGAAGTCATAGATCTAAGAGATGTTCGCCACTTCTGGATTATAGATGCAGTCGAAGAAAAGCGCATCGAGTTCAGCTACAGCGGGAGGAAAGTCGCTGACACCTTCCTTGCATTACCTGCAGATGTAGATGATGCAAGACTTATCGAATTCCTTGCACGGGCGAAGAACGACTCTAGCGCTTTAGAGTGGGAAAGAGTCGCAGAGGCTTTCAAAAAGAGAGGGGAGGGGGAAGGGTAAGAAGACTTCCAACTCTTCACCCTATTTTTCCCCTTTGGGGGTTGATTATGGAAAGGCGAGAGGTAAAATCACAGGATAATTTAGAAAGGCTGGTAGGAAATTTGCAGACGAAGATGCAGGTAAAAGATTTGCAGACAGAAATCAATCACATACGCTCTCAAACACTCAGAGAAGTCATTGCGGAGGAGTTTGAGAAAGCGGCAGAAAAGCTCCAATCCGCCACTTCATGTGAGGATATTGCGGCTGTGTTAATCCAAGTCTTCAGCGAGATAGCACAACTCTTGAAGGAGTTTTAGGAGGTGATGAGAGTATGGCTACGAGAGGCTGCGTTGCTGTAGGTGATGAAAATAACTGGAGAGGCGTTTACAACCACTTTGACAGCTATCCTACATACTTAGGGTACGATCTCGCCGACGAACTAAGATTCTGGCTCAAAGACTTACGAAAAACACTCAGAGAGTTTTGTGATGAGTTACTAAAACACACGAGCTGGGAGGAGTTTAAGAGTGCTGGAGTTTGCCCATATTGCGGCAAAGTTGGACGAGGAGCACCACACACAATCAACGCACTTATTGCTTTTGCAGGATTTCCAGATAGAGACCTCATCGCAGCAGCGGTAGAAAAGCTAAAAGGGTGTGATAACCCTACTTCAAAGGAAATTCTGAGAAACATAGAGAGAACAGGATTTCCTGACCCTGAGTGCAAATGGCACATGCATGATCTTGACGATGGTTTGCCTGTAGAAGAACATCACATAACATCGGAGTGGCCTGACCCGCTCTTTATTGAGTGGGTTTATGTCATTAATCCTCGCAAGGAAACGATAATAGTGCTCCATCATGTATCCGATCCAAGATACGACGACCTTGATGTGAGTAAGGTAAGAAAGGAGTCGATAAAATGCGGTGAGTGGTGGGATTATGGACATTGCAGATTCAAACACTTCAAGGTTGCAGAAGTTTCTGTGAAGGATGCTATTGAGGGCGGGGTAAGCTGGGAGATAATAGAGGAAACAGCTGAAATTTTGAGAGACGGTATAGAAGATTGGCTAAGAAAACTGCCGAAAGATGAAACGATGGAGCAGCCGTAAACTGCAAAACCTTGCACATCTCGTTGGAGCCGTAAACTCTCTGCTGTTATTGTTAAGCGGTATTCTCATTGGGAAGGGTAGCTTCCTCTATTTTTTCATCACCGCTTTTTGCTACCTCTTCCTTACAAGATTGAGTTCAGAGATTTTTTACCGCATTCTTGTGAGAATTAACGAAGAAGCCTACTCTAAAGGTAACAATAGAAGATAGAAACTTCCGATTTTTTCACCATGTCTCTTTTTCTTGGGGGTAAAATGAGTCATGAGATAGGGGAGCTGAGGAGAATTCTACAAAACGTAGAAGAGAGGAGAATGAGCTACATAAGATGCACAGAAAAGGCGGAAGAAGCTATAGAAAGATTGAAAGAGAGGATAAAGGAGAGTGAATCATATAGGAAGTGTGCTCAGCTCATAGAAGAAATACAAAAATCGCTGAAAGAAATTTCAGACTATGAGGGAGAGGTTGTAAAATTGTTCACTTACTTCAAACCATTCAGCTATAAGAGAAAGGTAATTGACGCCTTTGATGGACGTCTTGCAGTGGGAACTACCATATATGAAATATATCGAGGCTCTCGGAAATACTCCTCGCCAGAGGAGTGTCTTCAACTGTTCATGAGAAACGCTGATGATATTATCCCCAATGTTAGGAAGAGCATCAGAGAGGATTTGATTGCATTCCATGAGTTAGTAGAGGCTCTTAACGCAGAAAAGATAAGGGATGGCGAAATCCTAGCATGTCGCAAGGGAGAGTTTAAAGCCATCTACTATGATTTACCCCGGGTTTTTAAATTCGGCAATGGACGTATAGAAATAGAAGGTGTGCCCAATTTAGAGGAAGGCCACTTTCAGAGAGTATGTATTTGTGTAGAGCGAGATAATTATCACAAAATCTTAAAACCCAAGCTCTACTTATATAAAACTAGAGACATGTATTATGAGAGAGATCTGTCAGAAGTATTAGTAGAAAAAATCGTATACAACGAGTTATATGGTGTGTTTGTAGATATATGTGAGGAAGTGTGCCAAAAATTACGGCCTGTGAGGAGGAAATATGAGGAAATCATGAGGAGATTGAGGGAAATTATGGCACCCTATCTCCTCTCAAACCTCTAACTTTTTCTTAGGTGAGAGGTGGTGGATGAGGTGAGAGTGAGCGCAAGTAAGGGATTTGCTTTGTTCGTGCTGCTACTACTTCCACTCATCACCCTTACACTCACACCTACGCAAGCTCAAGCGTCCGACTACGCTCAGCTTCTGAGCAATTGCACACCATCAGAGTTTTACACACCTTATGTTGTGAGTGTCTTCGCAACCTTCGACATAAACAACGACAGTTTGCTTGACCTCGACGAGATGAAGATTGCATACGACACGCTCACATCTACAATCACATACAGATATGACGATGAAAACGCCGAGCCTGAGCCAGGCACAATCATTGGTGATGGTCGCCCAGGCCCTGATTACTTCCAGATGCCTGAAGAGACACTAAAAGAACAAGCAGGAGACTGCGAGGATTTTGCAATTCTCTTCGCATCTCTTCTGAATTATTACGGCTATATTGCATTCGTAGGCGACATTGACTGCGATGGTGATGGTGAAGTAGATCACGCAACCTGCCTTCTTTACGCACCTGAATCAACCGCTGAGGCTATAATTGAACTTGGGCTGAGCGATGTTGTTGATGTGTTTGAAACCTCACCTGAAGAGGTTGCACAGAAACTTCACTGCGAGCTTGGTAAGGGCTTTGAGGATTGGGTGCTCATTACTATCGACGGAACATACTCGGAGCATTTCGGATATGTCTCAGGAGCGCCAACTCCTGAGTTAGAGTATTTCCTTGTGGATTTCTACACGGTCAAAGATTTCATGAGGTTAAATCCTGGTGCTGTGCCAACGCCAACAACACCCGAACCAATAATGCCTGAACCGACAACACTAGCTCCAACGACACCACTCATAGTGGCTATAATCATCACACTCCTTCTCAGAAAAAGAGTGTGATTTATTTTTTCCTTTGGGGGGAATGGAGTCATCAAGCTTGAAAAAAGATGTGGAAGATTTAGAGAAATCTGTGAGGGAATTACGGGAGAAGAGAAAGATATACAGAAAAGCCCTCAAGAGAGTCGAATATGTGATGACCAAATTAGTTAGCAAGATTCGAGGAGGAGAAAGTTTCAGAAAGTGTGATGAGTTAAGGAAAAAATTGAGTATATAATCTCTAATCTTCCCCGATACGACTTAGAAGCTATAAGGCTTGTCGATTATTTCAAACCATTCAACCATAGAAGAAAGATAGTTCCACTCACATCCGCGAACTCCTATCTCGTGATAGGAAACACCATATATGTAGTTCCTGATCCGAAGGTGCGCAGACAACCGCCAGAGGACGAAGTTTTCCAAACACTCATTAGGTATGCAGATACAATCACTCCTAATGTTCGGAAGAGTATTAGAGATGAACTTGCGAAGTTTTGCAGATTAGGAGAAGAGCTTATGGTAGAGCTGGAAGGAGAGCTCGCATCTCGCAAAGGAAGATTTAGAACTTTGTCTCTTGAGTATGACCACTCAGAAGGATTAACATTCGTACGCCTGGGCTGGCAGGCATACAATAAGGTCTCCATTTATGTAGATTTCACAGCGACTGCCGAGGTAAACCGTTGCACACTCCATCTGATTAACACCAATACAGGGGCTAAAATCATAGAAAATGTGTATGATGTATGTTATGCTCCGCTTTACTTCTGTGAGCTATACGACACGCTTGCAGAGATGCTTGAGGAGGCTTACGAGAAACTTCAAGCGAAGAAGGGACGATGCGACGAGATTCTAAAGGAGATGAAAAAAATAGTGGCGCCCTTTGTACTCTCGGAGCTCTGATTTTTTCCTTTTGGGGGTGTAAGATGAAGAAGGTGGAAGAAATAAAAGAGAAACTGAGAAGGTTGTGCAAAAAAGTAGAAGAGAAGAGAACAGATTACATAAAAGCGGAGAAAGCTTACGAGAGTTGTTTTGAGGAGGCGAGTGAAGTTGCAGACAAAGTGAGTGAAGAGATAAAGAATACAGAAACCTACAAAAGATGCGAGGAACTTATGAGCGAGGTACGGAAGTTAGTGAAAGAGATCACGCATTGCAAACGAGAGGCTATAAAACTATTTAGCTATTTCAAACCATTCAGCTACAAAAGAAAGGTAATCTCTATTGGTGGAGGTTATCTCGTAGTAGGAAACTTAATATACGAGGCTCTCTGGAGAGATCAACGCAGGTATCCTTCGTTAGGAGAAGTTTTTCAGACATTTGTAAGGTATGGGAACATAGTCATCCCTAATGTTCGTAAGACTATTAGAGAGGAGTTGGCTGAATTCCACACACTTGCGGAAGACCTCACTACAGAACTTAAGTTCGGAGAGGATTTTGTCGTCCGTAGAGGAGAATTCAGAACGTTTATTATCAACGCTCCTTACGTCGTAAAGGAAGGTAGCACACTGATAGGTCAGAAGGTGTTCGATAAAATCTCCATTCGTGTAGATTTGATTTATCCGTCAGGATACTGGCACATTATCTTCTTTAACAGTGAAAATGTGGAAAGTACGGAAGAGGGGGTGGATATTCTTGGAAGCCCTCTCCGTTTCCTTGAGTTATATGATGTGCTCGCAGACATGTGCGACGAAGCACGCCGAAAATTACAAGCAAAGAAGGGAAGATGCGAGGAGATCATAAAGGAGATGCGTGAGGTGGTAGCACCCCACATCCTCTCAAAACTCTGATTTTTTCTTTGGGGGTGGAAGAGGAAGATGAAGGCGAGTGAGTTGCTTGATTATTTAAAGCGCCTATATAAGAAAGACCCGAAAACCCCAGTCTTACTCTTGGGTTCATCAGGGATTGGAAAGAGCGAAACTGTGCGGACATGCGCTGAAGAGCTAGCACAGGAGTTCAACAAGAAATTCGTTGACTATAGTGATGACGTTGCACAGGAGATTCTTGAGGAACCCAACAAGTACTTCTTGTTCGTCGACTTCAGATTGACAGAGGTCGAACCATCAGATTTGATAGGAATACCTCGTGTTGACGGCAACTACGTCCGCTACTATCCGATGCTGTGGGCTCGCTGCTTACAGGCTGCAAGCG
>Ga0190319_1000176_pt1 | contig 10478 bp, 8 predicted proteins | sample 48701145_MG_FD_165040 | JGI IMG/M metagenome (GOLD analysis project Ga0190319, IMG submission 165040) | Hydrothermal vent sediment bacterial communities from Southern Trench, Guaymas Basin, Mexico - 4870-11-4-5_MG | ecosystem: Environmental > Aquatic > Marine > Hydrothermal vents > Sediment ...
CCCCTCCCCCTTCTGCCTGAAGGCCCGCTCCACGCAGTCTATCGCCTCGGGCAGGCTCAGGAGGCCGCGCAGCTCGCTCCCCTTGAGCAACAGCACCATCACTCCATTCCCGCCTCTTAAAAAGGGATGAGGAGCGAAAAATCGAAGTTTTGCTCAACTCAAGGGGGGTGGTTATCAATCTCATGTTATTTGCCAAAGCACCCGGGCGTGAATCTTTACTCCTCTAACTCCTGTAGAGCCGTTCAGCCTCTTCTAACACTTTATATAGCCATTCACGCGTTCGCTGGAACATACCTCCCACGATTTCGTTGAGACGAGGATCTGAGGAGCTTCCCTGCTTCAGAGCGTCAACCATCTCGTTTATCTTCCAAGGGATGGCGAAAATCGGGAATTCGATGAGACGACGTCTTTCTGCCGGCGGATGTAACACGAGCTCTCTCTCGTCCTCTGGAAGCTCGTTCAACTTCCTTATTTCACCGTTTTTCTCAAGCTCGGGGTCAACGAGGAGGTGAAGAATTGCTCTTGCACCATATAGCTGACCAATTAGAACCATGGCCGCCGACATCGTCTTCCTACCACCAGCCAAGCTCAGGTATACATCGTTCCCCCTGGAGCACTCCCTGCCCACCACAACCGCAACCTTTCTCATGAACTCCGCATTATCCTGCTCGTCGTATATGTCGTTCCTGCGGATGCAGATGTGCTCCGTTTCCAATTTAATGTCAGAGTACCTTTTACTGAACTCTTTTTCAAGCAGGGGAACGCACTTTCCCCAAATCAGCGGATCACTTGTAGCCGCGATGTAAACACGACGAGGTCTCTTCCCTTCATCGATGAGGGCATCAACAGTTCCTGTGACAACCCCCGGAGAACGCCCCAGCGATGCTACAAGGACTAGCGCTTTTTTCATTGGGCTTTCAATCTGAATGTATTTAATTTTTGGCTCCCCGAATACTAGCTACTCTCGATGGCTCTTATACCTAGACCGGTACGGTCCCAGCCTCTCAAATCTCTAGCAGGGGGAACGAGGACTAGAGCTAATGTTCGCGAGAAAAGGGGATAAAAGTTCCATAGCCTAAACGATTACCCTTTACAGTAAATCCTTTCTCGTAGAGCTGTCTTACGGCTTCTTTTTCTCCCTTCACTCGAATGACGCTTCCGGGAGAGAGTGCCAAGTAAACGGGTTTTCTTTTTTTCATTTTCAAGTCGTATCCTGCTCCGAGAAGACAAACTTGACCTTCCACTTCCTTCACGACAATCTTTCCTTGCGCCATCTCCCTTACCAACTCTCGTATCGACTTGAAGATTCCTAGGTGTATCCATGCTCCCTCATCAATGCGATCCAGACCGAGATCTGGAACAAAGAGCGAATGAGAAACCAAAAACAAATCAAAAGATCCATGTGGTGGTGCCTCAGAGAGGTTCTTTTGTACAAATTCACCCAGTGGTTGATTTTGACCTACCTCTATTTTGGCGACTCTTCCTTCTCCTCCAAATCTCAGCACTTTTTCATCAATTCCCTCCAAGTTTACATCGTTCACATCCATGCCCACCCAGACATTCGTTGTCCCAAGGGTTGCAAGATAATCGACAAATTTGGCTGTATACATGTAGCCTTTCTCAACCGTTTTAGCTCCCCCAAGCTGAACCCCTATGTGCTCAATGAATTTGATTTTCTCCGCTCCGTCAATTTCTCTTTCCCGTGCTTCCAGCAACTTTGGAATTTCCTCGATTTTTACTACACAATCTGCAAAACATAAGTAAACATCGTCGTTTTCTGTCAGCAAGTAGGGGCCTCTCAAATAGCCTTCTCCGATTCCCAAAGCTTGCTCCACCCTCTTGTCCCACTCCTTTGCTTCAACCTGCTCGTATCTTCCCAAGGAGGTGGCAAGCAAACCGGCGATCGTTGACGGAGTTGGTAAGGGGAGTGATTCGGCCGTCGCCCGCGGACCTCGAGCCGTGGGAGAAAACTCGCCGGGGGCTCGGAAGAACATCGGTGAGCAAATCCGGAGTTTTACGCACCCCCTCATCCTTCCCTCACCCTTAGAGCAACCATCCTAGCTTGAAGCGCTTTGCAGAACTCTGCAAAAACACTGGTAGGCTTGGGCCTTCCCGCGAGGGAAAGCGTTAATAAAAGACGGTTTCTAAGGGACTCAAGATCTATCCGAGCGAGTTCCTGTTCTTTCTCAACTTGCAGGTTCCTTTCCAGTACGCGCCGAATCAGTGTTAAATAGAGGTCCGGGTGCTCTCGCAAAATCTCGTCTCGTTGGACAAGGTTCAAAAGGTCAAACACAGTCGAGTGCGAAAGGATTCCGTTTTCAATCATCTTGAAAACTTCATCAAAAATGCGGTAGAAATCCCCAAACTCCGAGTCCAGAGGAAGAATGCCCGATGGGACTTCTTCCGTTAGAATGCTCCCCCGGGGAACGTAAGAAAACAGGAGGGCATCCTTCTCCTTATACGCCTGACCGAGTGTTACCTGCACTTTTTTGGCAAACTCCTCCATCCCTTCAGTCGTCTGTGCAAGGGCTCTGGAGAGGGGATGCTTAAAGTGGAACAGAGAAATAACATAGGATCGGGTTGCAGGAGCTATGGTCGGGTAAAAGGTTTCTCCCTCTCCAAAGGAAAGAGGGAGGAAAGACTCGTCACCAAAAAATTTACGGCTCTCCCTCACAAAACATAGAGCCTGGGCTGGGCTGGAGATCATCAACAGGTCGTCCCCACCCGAGTAGACTAGGAAAAAGCCTTCAGGAGCTCCGCACTTCTCGGGGAGCACATGATCTGCCAAGGCCGAAAACATCAAAGCTCGACTGATGCAAACGTGGTAGGAAGGCCAAACAAGAGGTAAATCATAAGCGGCAATTTTTTCGAGGATCTGTTTTATACTGTCCAGCTGAACGGATTTAGTAGGATCGGTTGCGCTAATGACCCTATGTAGAGCTTCTGCTACTATCTGTACATCCCTTTCTCTGAACAATGCTTTTGCGTCTCCTTCCGATTTCTTCCTCTCTTGCTCGGAGATTGAGAAGATATAAGAAAGATGTCCCGTTAGAAGCTTACCCACATTGTCAGCATCCGCTCTTATTATCGTGAAGTACGCACCGAAAGGAGGTCTCAATCCCTCCTCCATCTTGGGAAGACCGATGGAGTAAAGGGCTTCTATCACTTGGTCGATCCTCTCATCTTCTTTCAGGGCGCGTAAAGTTTGCGGTCGTGCAAAGTCAAGGATGGCCTTTAATTTTGCACTTAAATTTAATTGCTCTAATCTCCTTCTTTCCACAGGATCTTCCTCTCCTCGGATGAACTCTTCTATTTTCCTCTGATATCTTGGATTGTCAAAAGCCGCTTTTGCTTTCTCCCGTTCCTCTTTGCTGAGATTAGCAATCCACTCGAGAAGAGAAAATGCTGAGTACCAGCTTGTGCTACGAATGGACCTAGGGAGATCGATCCCCGTGAGAGATGGAAGGGGACTTAAACCATCATGCCCAGCAAGTCTTTTCAGGAGACAGTAGAAGCATAGGTGTTCACCTTCATCGAAGTAAGGCCGCTCCTCTTCAGGGACAAACGTTTCGTAACCAGCTTTCTCCGTTTCCTCTCTTCCCTCCCCTCCAACCGCTCTCCGGCGGGGAACATCGAAAACTGCGGGCTGAACTCCGCACGTTGTGCAGTAGATCCATTCCCCTCCCTCTAGGGCCCGGGCTGGTGGCATCAGGGTTGGGTAACTTTTCACTTTCTTCAGCAACTTCATTCTTTCGCCCAGTTCCTTATAGGCCAGGCTGTACACAAGGTCAAGCTCTGAAACCCCTAGCTGTGACAGCTCTTGGGCAAACTTTTTCAGGTCCTCGAGCTTCCTTAGGTCCTCGGGCAATCGAACCACAGCGGCCCTCAGTAAGAGTGGTGGGGTTTCTTTGCAGCGGGGCTCATTTAACGCCTCCTTGATCTTTGCCCAAAACTCTTTTGTCAAATCTTTCTTCCCGATTTCTTCAACAGTTTTTTCGACCAATTTCTCAAAGAAATCCTTATGCCTCTTCGAGAAATACTCAATAAGAGCTTTTTCAGGCTCCACATTTTGTTCCCACCCCAAGAGCTCGGACAGGATGTCATAGGGGGGCAATATCAAGAGGAGGGAACCGGGTATAAGAGGAATAGTGGGTTTTGCCAGACTGAGTTGGTGACCTAGTATTGAGAACTGCCCCAAAAAGTTCTTAAGGTCCTTCATCCGCCGGTATCCGGTTTTTTCCAATTTCCTCAGCAACCAGTGATAGTAGAAGGGATTCAGCCTGCAGGTAGGCAGAAAGACTACGTCAGGACCCACTTTTTCGATGAGTTCCTCAATCAGATGCCATGTAGCTAAGGAAACAAACCAGCTTGAAACCCACAGGTCACGAACCTTCCTCGACGCCTGAATGTATTTCTGCACACCGGCTAGATCGATATGGACAAGGAGACCACGGGGTTTCGAGGTTCTGTAACACCAATTCACCAGGGTAGCGGTAAGGTAGGTATGGTCAAAGACACTATGATGCGGAATCCTAGTGTCCGCGGGTCCCAAACAGTTGGGATAATTTTTGAGGTAGCAGGGTTCGGCCAAGGCATAAAGCAGGTGATAACGTAGCTCTTCCGGCGAGGCCTCAATGAAGTCACGAAGCTCCTCAATCCACTTGTGGGGTATTTTGTCCGAGGGGGGCCTCAATTCCTTAATCTCCTGCCCACTGAAGAAGTTCACTAGGGTTATCTTCCTAGACTCTACTGCCTTTGCAAACCAACGATCTACCGATGCCGCAAGGACATCCGCGTCCCTGACAGCTCTACTTTCGAGTAGTCGCTTTAAGTCCCCTAGTCCCAGTCCATCCAATATCTCGCGTGCCACCTTCTCGTGTCCTTCCGGAAGATGCCCCATGACATGCCAGGGTTTGTCAGGGGGATCGTGTAGCAATGCAGCTATTTTCGTCTGGAAGAACTCGTTTCGTTCAAACCGTTCACCCATGAACTTCACCTCCAACTATCCGGAATCTGCCGTATCCAACCGAGGTTTTTGCCCCGATTCCAAGGTCAAATGCCGTTTCGACGATCTTCCTAAAAATCTCTGGCTTAGCATCTCGCCTTAGGCCAAAAACGAACCCGAAAATGGTATGAGGTGCAACCGACAGGTAAGAGACTGGTCTAGGTTCTCTGGGTTCATTGCGTTCCTCATCCCATTCCTCTGGTTGATCTTCACCGTTTTCGGTGTAGTGGGGAGTCAGGACATCGGGATAAAGGATCATCCCATTGCGCCCCGGTTTTACAGGTAATGCATCCAAGCAGATTATTTTTCCTACTTTTTCGTCGCCAAAGATATCTGTTTTCTCAGGCCAACCGTCTTCCTGAATCAAATCATACACGCTCGCCAGAGCCCCTTTGATACTGGAGCCAGGTACTATGGGGACATTCAAATACGGGTCGAACTCCAATCCTACTTCGAAGAGGACTTTTCCAAAGTGCTGAGATGCCCCGAACAGGCCGCGTTCCATAAGTTCTGCTTCCAAGTATTCCAGCTTGAAATCTAGCTGCACCAATGCCTCCTTCCATTTGTCCAACCTTTTCCGGCATTTCTCCAGCGTGTACTTTGCCTGTTCTTTGGAGATCTTCACCATTTCTTCTAGGCAACAGGTGTCCTTCAACTCTCCTTTTTCCATCTTCATCCTTGTCAAATCTTTCGAAACCGGTTTAAGATAGGAAAGGTCAAGCTCCTGAAGAATCTGTTCCTGATTCACCTTTCCAAGCTTCTCCTTGTATTTGAGGATATTGAAGAATACTGAGCAATGCTGAACGTAGCTGAAGAGGTTGAGGTTCTCCATCACTCCTCCTCCAGCATCCTGTTGACCAGTTCCCATGCATTGTTGAATGATGCCCTCAATTTTTGCCTGACATCAATTGTTTGAGGTTCTATTCTTCGGGCTTCTTTAAGCGCATTCATAGGGTCTCTTCTTATCTTATGTGGATTCACTCCTCGACGATACTGAAGCTTAGAAGGCCAGTCCTCGGACAGAAATCCTAGGACGGCCACTTTCCATGAAGAAGGGTCTTTAGGATCTTGAAAGATTGGTCTCAAGCTAATCGCACTGGTTCTCCTCAGGGTTTTTTGGTCAAATATGTAACCCGTGTCAAATGTTTCCTTAAACTTCTTCCTTTTGATTTTGATTTCCATTTTCCCCTGACGTGGAAGTCCCATTATCCAGGTATCGTATCGTCGCCCCAAGGCTCGTTCGTCTTCTCTTTCTGCGATTTTCCATGCACACTTGTTTGTAACATAACCCAACATAAGGAGTAGCGCCATCGAATGAGCGCCATCTTCAAAAATGTCTCTTAAACTAGCTGACACCGTGTCCTTGGTTCTCACCTTACATACTTTAAGTCTAAACGGACCCTCGCTTGGCTGAGTTAAGATAGCAAAAGGTGGTAATTCTTCGGTTCTTTCGCTTTCGGCAGGTGCTCCTAGGTCAGAGAGCGCCTGTTTGATCATCTCAAAAAGTGCTCCTTCATTCCCTTTGTTAAACTCCTGGATTTTCCCCTCAATTTCAGGGTACCCATCAAAGTGCTCTATTCGAAGTGCTCCAAAACCTCTCCTTGTTATCGCTCCAATACCACCCAAGATCAGGGCGAAGACCGAGCTCCACGAGATGATACGCTTTTCCTCGTCTGATAGATTGGAACCGGGTCTCTCGATAAGCTCAACCGTGAAAGAGCAACCAGGGTTGTAACATGCGATTCTGGCGGCGGCTTCTTCCCTCTCCTTTCCTTCCTTTAGTATCCTCAGTCGGGGAGGTAGAAGGGGGTGAGGAAACTTACCCCTCCCCCCTAAAGTCGGGATTATGTCGCCTAGTCTCTTTCTCTTTTCTTCTTCAAGAGATTCCAGTTGCGAAGGTTCAAGTTTTAAAATTTTCCATTCTTCCTCAGATAACTTAACCCGCAAAATAACTTTTGACACCCCCTTGAGCGAACCCAGAACCTTAGTCGTTCTCTCTCGTACAGAGGTCAATAACCTATCTCGGTTCCGGTTTCCCTTCATCCACTCTGCTCCACCTACTAAAGCACGGAACCACCAGCGCAGGGTTCCTTTTATGGCTTGGGCGCGTGGTAGTTCAGCCAAATCCAAAGCCAAGGAGTAAGGATTCGAATCGTAGCCTCCGATGAGAGAATGAGTAATTGTCCTGGCTTGAATCGTTGCGATTTTTTCCATCATCTCTGTTCACCCGCTGGAATCACAGCCTCAACCAGCTTCTTCAGCTCCTGCCAGTAAGGCAGAAATCGGCAGAGGATGAATGAGCGCTTCAGACAATCCATTCCCAAAAGTCTCTGGAAACACCCAATCGCATTCTTTGAATCCATACCGGGGAGGATTTTCTTGAGGGCCAAGAGGAGGCATACAGCATACGCAAACTCATCCGTCCCTATCCCGCTGCAACTCCCCTTATTATAAGCGTCAACAGCCTCTTCGTATTTGCCCTTTGTTTGGGCATAGAAAAAGGTAAGGGTGGGGAGTACCCCGCTCGTCCCAAAGAAGGACAATAGATCTAGAACCCGCCTCCTGAAATTTTTCGCATACTCGGACTCTTTGCTCCCAAAGATCTCCATAACCCTGTTGAAGTCCTGAATGGCCTCACTGAGCGCTTCGCTCGAAATCTCCCGCATCTAAAGCTCCTCCAGCCGAACTATCCCGCGACCGACCGTTTCATGGCCCCCGAAAATCAGGTAGTTTCCCACCAGCTCGGTTATTTTTCTCATTTCCTGCATCCTGTCCTTGGAGTATAGAAATGCTGTGACGAAAGTAGTATCAGGCGGAACATCTTCCTCGGTCCAGAGCGCACCTGACTCTACTTTCTTTCCTTCACCCAGTCTGACTCTAGCTCTTCTTAGAAGACTCCGATCAATCACATTTTTGAAAATATCGTCCTGGAGCACCACAAACCTCCATTCCTCTTCTTCCAACAACTTCAGTTTCTTGGCATGGGATTCGAGTTCCCTGACAGGGGATACTTCAAGCTGGAACTCCTCATTTAAGATCGCATACCCATCTTCTGCGATCTTCTCGGGATCCGGTGCGGCCACTGGCTTACCGGCTACTTTCTGGAGGATTTCATCGAGATCCTTGATGATATTTTCCCTACCCGCTAGCTCCGCCACAACTTTGAATCTCCTCAGGGTCATAGGCGAGCAGGCTGAGACCCAAACTCCTTTTAGCGACCTAACGGGAATTGTGACGAGGCTAGCGTCTAACGGTATGAAAGCACCGACTTTTTCCCGAGTTCCGCATAGTTCTTCTCTCTCTTTCTCGGGGAGACGTGCACCGATCGCACCCTTAATGCCGGAGGCAGGTATGTACGGTAGGCCGAAACCATCGCGCTCGATTGGAAGATCCACAACCCCTGCACTCCTTCCCATACCAATATGCAGGGGTGTTAGAGTTCGGACGAGCACCAAACTCTTGACTCCGTAGTCTTTCATATTTTCCTGCTAATGTTCTTAAAAATACCTGGCGACAATGGGCTCGGCACATCTGAGACTTTTCCGAATGCGGTGCTTTTTTCCTCAGCAGAGGCTCAATAACTGTCTCTAGTGCCTAGATCGGTACAGTCCCAGCCTTTCAAACCTCTGCCAGAGGAGGAGGCCCATAGGGGTTACCCTGAACTCATTGTCTTCCTCGACTATCCAGCCGAGCCTCTTCGCTTCCTCGATGACCCCCTTCTCGAACATGCGCTGCAAGGCGGGGCGGTAAATCTCCTTCACTTGGCACATGTGATGCATTAGGTCGAGGAACTTCCTCTTCCTCCTAGGCCAGATGGGGAGGGCCGGGAGCCTTATTGTCTCCCTGAAGGACTCGTGAACATAGAAGACGGGCGCCCCCGTGGTGGGCAGGTTGGCGGCTAGGAAGGCCATGACAGTTTCCGGCTTGAAGCCCCCGCTGGCGTGGACGAAGACGCGGTCTTCCTGGGCATAGTGCGTTCTTATCAGGCCCACTATTTGCTCCAGCAGGTTGGCCAGCCCCTTCGTGAACTTCTGGGGATCCCCCAGCTCCTTCACCTCCTTGCAGCGTGCGTGGACCCTGAGGTCCAAGCCCTGGATGAACTGCCTGAGGACCTTTGCACAGAGCCTGCACTCCTCGGTATCCGAGTGGAGCAGGTAAACCCTGTGCTGGTGCTGCCTGTTCTCCTGGAGGAGGGGGTAGATCGTGTTGAGCTCCGCGCTGGCCTTTCTAGGATCCTTCCCGATGAAGGAGAGGAGCTCCTCCTCGGAGGGCCTTTCCTTCTTCAGCTCTCTCCTGGCGTTCTGAAGGAGGGAGATCCCAACCGTGGCGATGTGGACAAACATGGGCGGCCCTGCTCTCAGCGGCTTCATCAAAATCCTCCCAGCCATTTTAATGACCTTATTGAACCAGAAAGTTAGATCGTGGGGTCCATCGCTAAGCTTTTAGCGAGGGGGGTAAGCCTTTCAATCCTCATTTTCCGAGGCCCAATACTGAAATCCTGCCGTACTTGGAGCGCCTCGCCCGCAAGCTGGACTTTCGATCCTCATTTTCCGAGGCCCAGTACTGAAACCCTGCGTGAGAAGAATGACCGACCTCGCTGAAGTCGTCTTTCAATCCTCATTTTCCGAGGCCCATTACTGAAAGCTAGGTGGGTGGTCCAGTGGTGTCGCCGTTGCGGACACTTCCTCATCTTTCAATCCTCATTTTCCGAGGCCCATTACTGAAACGAAGATATCCAATATTCCTTGGCACCGCCGCGTGGCGGAGAATTTCTTTCAATCCTCATTTTCCGAGGCCCATTACTGAAACCCGCCGAGATGCGCAGGCTCAGGCAGCTGGGGGTTCCCCCTTTCAATCCTCATTTTCCGAGGCCCATTACTGAAACATATTAGCCTACTTCCAGCGTGCAAGAAAGTGGGACTTTCAATCCTCATTTTCCGAGGCCCAGTACTGAAACGAAAGGCACGAATGGCACCAACGCAAAGCGGTTTTTCCTTTCAATCCTCATTTTCCGAGGCCAGTACTGAAACCGTAAGAACACAAGACACTCCCATCCCCAAGCACGACTTTCAATCCTCATTTTCCGAGGCCCAGTACTGAAACATCCGCCTGCCCTCAGGGCGCAGCTACGGCGGGATAAACTTTCAATCCTCATTTTCCGAGGCCCAGTACTGAAACTGAGAAGGTGGACGGTTCTCGGTCTGCGCCTCGTTCCTTTCAATCCTCATTTTCCGAGGCCCAGTACTGAAACGGAAAAGAAAAGGATAATCCAGATGCGTCAAGAAGGAACTTTCAATCCTCACTTTCCGAGGCTCAGTACTGAAACCTACTGAGGACATGAGACTTCAAATCTACTTCTATCCCTTTCAATCCTCACTTTCCGAGGCTCAGTACTGAAACCAGTATGCCGGAATTGACCCAAATAAAGAGCTGCCCTTTCAATCCTCACTTTCCGAGGCTCAGTACTGAAACT
>Ga0190319_1000177_pt1 | contig 10434 bp, 23 predicted proteins | sample 48701145_MG_FD_165040 | JGI IMG/M metagenome (GOLD analysis project Ga0190319, IMG submission 165040) | Hydrothermal vent sediment bacterial communities from Southern Trench, Guaymas Basin, Mexico - 4870-11-4-5_MG | ecosystem: Environmental > Aquatic > Marine > Hydrothermal vents > Sediment ...
CTATAATATGGGACTAATGGGTCCCTAAACTATGGGTCCCACACAAACAAAGGCCCCCTACCCGCGGTTAATAGAGTATAGTTAAGCGAGAGAAAAGTTTATAAAAGTATAGCGAGTTAATATTTTAGCATGTTAAGGGCTCCAACCATGCGGTCAAGGAAGCGGGTTAAAAGACTCAACGAAATCGCCGAAGAAGTGAGAGCCAAGGGCGAGCTTAGCGTTTGGGACATCGCAAAAAAGTACATGATATCTTACACAGCCGCATATCAGTATGCCAAACTCGTCGCGTTATATTTTGACGACATAGAATACGAAGGCGGAGTACTACGAATAAAAACACCTTACAGCGGAGCATGAGGCTCGTCAAGCTCTTCCTTCGCGATGACATTTATGAGAGCATACTTAAAATCGCAGCCAACGCAAAGCTCACCGTACCGGCATATATCATTAGATTATTAGAGAATGAAGTAGCACGAGCGAAACAGAAGGAATACAAACCTGAACCGCCGAGCATCGAGTCAGGCAGGAAATGCTCAAACTGTGCATTTTTGGAGCGTGTGTATGATGAAAGAGGTAAAGTAGTAGGGTACTTCTGCAGTAAGCGAAACACAGCAGTATACAAGCCCGACGCATTCGTATGTCAATACTACAAATATAAAGGTAGTAAGGTATGATAAGCGAGCTAATACGCAGGCTCAAGTCAGAGATATTGGACCAAGCCACGAGAGCTAGGAATTTTTGGGAACTCTCAGGCGAGGACAGGAAGCAATACTGGGAGGGCTACGTTATGGCCCTCAAATGGGTATTAAAACTCATTGAGCAGTTACTATGAAAGACGTATTTATATGGGGTACATACAAGCGTGGCAAAATGACAGTAAAGGGTATTTGTATCATCTACGAGGACGGCTCATATTTCGTCAAAAAGCTAAACAAGGAGGTGGAAATATGACGGAGAAACGTAAACCTATTAAACACCCTTTGTTTGAATCAGCACACCCAGCGGCAGAGGAATTAATAAAGTACATTAGGAAGATTGAGGATAAACATTTAAGGCTGACAAAATTAGGGATTACTTTAGCAGGCATTATTACGAATTGCACAGAAACACTATTTGAAGCTTACACAGTACTTACGGTCGTGAAAATGATTATTGATTGCTCAGCAGATATGTTATGAGAGGAAGTCAAAAAGATAGGCAAGGTGGTGAGAATATGACACGCAAGGATAAATCTACCGGTCTAATCTCCAAGATAGTCGCAGAAATTGAGATGGAGATTAAGAGACTACAGACTTTTCTCGAGGAACACGAAGGTGTTCTCCGTCGCACAACCGAATGCAAAGATTGGCTTGGTCTATTTATTCCAGCAGCGATTACTGTTGCCGCGCATTTTACATTGAATACTCTTAAATCCCTGAGGAGAAAGATATATGATATAATAAGTTCTGAGGAATCATGAAACCCAAATCCAAGCTTTTTAAACACCCTTTGTTTCAAACAGCACCACCACCAGCAGAGGAATTAATAAAGTATATCCGAAAGATTAGGAGGAAGCATTTAAGGCAGGAACTCTTAGTGCTTACTTTAGCATATATTATTGTGAATTGCACAGAGACACCTCTTGAAGGTTATGGAGTAATTGAGGTTGTGAAAGATGTTATTAGTTGTTTAGCACGTAAGCTAAGTGAACGTAAACCATGAGACGCTACCCATGGTGTGGCTCGTGAAAGTATATAGGAGGAGGAGAAAGGTGAAACAAAGTATCGCAGACAGAGCAAGACGTCGCAGTATCATTATTATAAAGAGAGTACCGAGGTATGGTAGGGAGAATCGGGAGAAGATAAAGGAACTAAAGCGTAAAGGATATAAAGAAGTTATCGTACGATTCGATTACTGGCTCGACACCATTTACATTCTCCCTAAGTAAACTCAATCCTTTTTTTATTTTTTTACTCCTTAACGGTGAGGAAATATAACATTGTTAGAATGTCCTTGTGATACTTTTCAATTTTTATAGTATCCACGGCAGTAGTTGTTTGCGTATCCTTCGTCGCCTTTAACTCTATGATGTATGTCGTAGTATCGAGCTGTGACGTTGCGAGTTGGTAAACGTATATTCCTCCGCTAACATGCGTCATAGTAGTCCATGTTATGACTTCAGTCCCATCTGGCTTAAGGAGACGGAATTCAACGGTAGCATCTGTCACGGGATTTCCTTGCTCATCTTTGACCTGCGTACAAATGATAGCAGTCTCTCCACGCTCAAATGTTTGAGCAAATGGCAACAAATCAATGACAGGTTTTGGTTTCTCAAGGATTATCTCGTAAGTGATGGGATTCCATTCGCTCACCTGAACATACTCGGTTAGGTATCCTTCCTTTTCTATCTTCACCCTAAAGGGTGAATAATCCTTCTTCTCTATATCTGTGCCATCTTTCTGTTCCCAGCGAGCAAACATCACCTCGGTCTCAAATTCGCCATTTGCATCGGTTAACCCTCCTTTGACGTAGTTTCCATCAACGTCATAAATTGTTATCTCAGCCGACTCAATAGGATTTCTATTCACATCCAACACCCTAAACTTCATCGTGTAGTAAACCTCAATAATTCCCCAACGGTCAGTTCCCGCAGATATGTTTAAATCGTCCATTTTCATGGGTAGAGGACAGTTATGAATCCTAAACTTGCCGTATTTGTTGTTCGGCACATAACCGGGCGCTGAGAGTGAGAATTTTGGACTTTTATCATCAGGCTTTGCGGTGTAGTTATAAATGTCAAGGTATCCAATAAAGTACGTTCCCTGGCAAGAAGGTGCGTAATCCCAAGCTCTTATCATGTTGAGCGTGATGTTTCCCTCCGTGGAATTGACCCAAACACCGCTTCCAGTGCACTTAAACTCAGAGTTTATAATCTCGGAGCCATCACATACGATGAAACGGTTCACGGAGCCAACGGTTCGCACCGAACATCGGTCAAGCTTACCTTTGAAATCACACGATGTATAGCTTGCCATGGAGAGGTAGATTAGGCAATTTGAGAAGTCACACTTTCCACCGTTCCATTTCGCCTTATTGCATATTGCTATGATGATTGAGTTGCTCATCGTGAAAGTGGCATTTGCTTTTACCTCCCAGTCCTTATCACTTGCGTCCATCATTACAAATACTCCATCGTCTGTGACATCTGTTACCGTTGAGCCATCACCTATTTGTATGCCACAAGCGAAATAGTATAAACCGTCGCCAGGGTTATCGCATGGTGCTCCTGCCGAGCTGGCTTGAGAATATATGCTATCCCAACTTTCGGCTCCAGTTATGATTATTATATTATTCGTACTGTCGTATGTTACTGTCATATATACCTCTTCATTTTGGTTATTCCAATTAAGTTACCCTGAGCATCCCAATGGAATGAATATTTAACCTCCTTATACCCATCCCATACGATTATATTCTTGATGTTGCCTTTTGCATCGTATTCGAATGAGTAAGTCATCCCGATGGTGAAGGGTTTAGCCTTGTGAATGCCTACGACCTCCGTCATGCTTCTCACCTAATTAATAAATGTGTTTGTTTAATAATTATGAAAGGGAAAGAAGTAAGGATAGTCGTGGAAAAACGGGAAGGGAATAAATGGGTTACTGTCAGAGCCATCTCTACGGAAGGGATAGAGCAAGCAATACGCAATTATTACGAGCAGCATTATAAGGATAAGTTGCCATTTTGGGCGAGGTTTTTTGTGGGTGCGGCACTTGGATACATTGGCGAACTTTTGGCGGAGTTTATCCTTTGGCTTGCTCATAGGAAGTAGCTACGTTATTGGTTGACCGCATTTAGTGAAGTCAGTGAACATAAAAGCAATAGCCTTATGTACTAAGTGACGCTTTCCACATTCCTCGCATTCATATACCACATAAGGCCCATGTTCTCCTACGGCAAAGTGTGCCGTATAAATTCCGCATTCCTCACATGGGAAGCATATTCTTATCGGGAATCCCATCTTTTAGACTACGTACCAAGTGTTTATATTAAGTGATTCGCATAATCTGACAATATCAGGGTCGTGATAGAATGTGACGTACCAAAGAACCACAGGACCGCTGGGCTCATATTCCTTGATGAACATGTCGCGATAGGTTATTAATTGTCCTACACCGCTTGAGAGCATATAACGCTTTACCTCAATTATATGAACGGCATTCTCGCTTACACACACAGCATCAATACGTTTGGCGGTTAATTGCTGCCACATCCAAGCCCATGGAGATGGTAGCTTTTCCACGAATTTGGCTTTCTGCGATGTTAACCTAACGTCAAAATACCATTTACCTTTAATTAATCCAGCCTCTATGAAGCGTCTTAAAACATCGGCTTCTTCTTTCGTGAAGTGTGGAAACGGGATTCGGTACATTAATGGATTCTCAATATAGCGACCCTGCAGAGGCTTTTTGAACTCTATCATATATAACCTAAATCACTCAGTAGCTTTATCCCTTTTGGTGTAAGGTAGTAATACACAATTTTAAAGGGTTTTGTACCTGGCTTAAGCGTCTCATATTCCACATGTTCCTCAATTAGCGAATGTTTAAGCAGTTGTTTAATAACCCGTCTTGTGCGCATTGGATGACCAGTAACGTGTCTCGTGAGGTCGGCGAACCAAGAAGTACCGCAGTGTAGGATATATAGCAATACCTTTAGCATCCACGGTGAGAGGGAGTAGTATCCTCCCTTATTATTGCTATTTACCATAATGCAAATTACGAATTAATGTGATATGCTCTATCGTCATATTCCCCCAAATATTAAAGTAATTAGCTAAAAAAAATATATCGGGTGAGGAAATATGGTGAAGACGAAACCTGTTGATAAAACGGTAGAAAAATGGCTTAGGCGAGCCTCGGCGGCGGTTGACGACTACAGGTATGGAGTTGAGAATCCCAGACGACCATGGGTAGAGGCTGCCAAAGCAGCCGAGCCAACTTGGGAAGCTGGAGTTCAGAATGCAATAGCGAGGAAAGCATATGCTAAGGGAGTAGAAGCGGCAGGTGAGGAGAAGTGGAAGGGTAGGGCTAGGACTGTTGGAGCCGAAAGATATCCAGGCGGAATTAGGGCAGCGACTGACGCTTATAAGACAAAAATATCTAAGGTGTTGGCAATTATCGGAGAAGTTGAGCTACCCGCAAGGGGACCAAGAGGTGACGAGAGGAACTACGAGAGGGTTAAGGCAATTGGTAGGAGGCTACACGAGGCTCGCCTGAGGGGAGAGATATAAACCTTCGGCTTTATTGTCATCCCCTCACAAAAAAACTAGGTGAGAGACTATGGCGGTAATCGAACCCTTCCTCATGAAAAGGGTAACGTCAGGGAGCATTAGCTTGAAAGAAGTAGCCAAAGCGTTGTTAATAAAAGATGTCAGAGTACTAAACCCTGCAGCAGCAAGCGATTACGTTACCATCACAATAGACGGAACGGCAATGAACGTTATACCGGTTCACTTGCTACCTTATAAGGTCTACGGAGATAGCTTTAAGAACCTTTGGGAATACGTCAGGGAGAAGATACCAGAGCTTCCCAACATCAAAGTCTTGGCGGGTGAGGAGTTAACAGTTAGCTCCAGCGGAACCTTTGACGTGCTTGAAATGATTTACGAAACCCATGACCCAGGGGACTTTAGACCAGGTGAGGCAGGGACGAAGACGAGTGATACCCAGCTTTTCTGCGTAACAGCATATAACAGCTCCGCAATTTCAGCGTCGGGATGGAATACCTTTGACGCACAGCTTGAGCCAACCATAACACCCGATTACCCAGTCCTCGCGAGGATACCAGCAAACCGACTCATCCAAATCGCCGGGATAGCGGTTTATAACACAGTCAGCGGCTCAACTACCGCAACATATCTTAGAATCTGGGACGAAGAGAAAGTCCTATTTGACCCAGACAAAAATGGCTTCCTAATTGATGCGAGCAAGGCCAACATGTTGGACCCATACGCGACTATAACAAGGCAGAATGGCTCACAGAGCGCAGTTATGTTCTTCAGGTTCGATGAACCATGGGTATTAACACCTCAAGCAAAGTACACGTTTGAGTATTACGTTAGCTACGACGGAACAAATGCCTTCCCGGCCAGGGGGATAATGATGACCCTGGTCGGACTTATAAAACCAATAAGGTGAATGGCAGGGTGAGACTATGGCAAGGGTAAAATACGCCAGGACGATAATAAAGAGCTTGACGACCGACGAGGAAACGGAGTTGATATCGCTAAGACCAAAGGAGGGAGAGGAAATGGATGTCGTATGGATTATACCAGAGGCTGACTACGAGACCGAAATCAAGGGCTGGGTTGGCACGGACCTGCGTCTAGACGTTGACACGCTTAAAATCCCGCCCGCCGAGAAAGGGATAGAGCCAAAGATACACCTAACGCCAAGAGAAGAGTTCAAGCTCACAGCGGTCAGGAAGACGACCAACACCACATCGGTTAAGGTTTACATAGAATACGAACGCATCACCAGATAAATAAACACTAACCTTCATTATTTTTTAGCAAAAAAAGTAGAGAGAAGAGGAAGGTGAGACCATGCCAAGGCCTGAGGAGCTGGAGGTGAAGAAACATATCCTGACTTACCCAGACCTATTTATAGAGAAATGGTACGATACCGACAAAGAGGTATACGGATTTGTTACTTCTCCTGTCATAACGCAAACACTCTCACGTCATCTTGAGTTCAAAGATGGTAAATGGAGACCGTTGAGTCCGACCGCTGAGATTGAGCTACTACGTAAGGAGCAAATATCAAGGTTTGCGTGGGATAAACCTGACGATTTCCGTAAGGCTAAAGTAATAAGCGGTACAGCAACGTTAGAGATAGTTGAATTAAGTGAGGAGGAGGAATACCCATACGCAGTACGTGTTAAGGTACCCGCGGGTCAAACGGCACAAGTAATGTTTCCTGTCGCATTCATACCGGCGTACAAACAAGGTACAGTATACGCAGTGATTAGTCCAGAAGTCAGCGGTAAGATTAAAGTACAATTGGGTGTCGCGACTCTCTCAGGTGATTTATCGAGAGTACTTGGTAAAGTTTGGGCGACAGAGGAGGTATATGTTGGTAGGAAACCAACATCACCATCATTTTTTTCAATAGGAGGATTTGTATACACATATAGAAACTTCCTATTCTCAGCACCACTAATAAAGGTAACAAATGAGGATACTACTGAAAGATATCTTGAAATAAGACGCATCGTTTTTAACGTAGCGGAACAGGATGAAGTAGCACAGTTTAGCAAGTTCTTACCAATTTACTACACAACGACATCCACAACGTATGAGCACGTTGGTACAATTTCGCTCGCAACTCCATTAATTAAGAATGCCAATATGCCGCTATACTTCACGACATCAGGTAATATCGGCGTTAAGATTGTTATAAATGGTAAGTACACGTGGGAATATACAGAAACAGGGGAATTAGTATCAAAATACAAAGGAATGCCAGTGCATGATATTGATGTAAGAACTAACTTAGCTATAGATATATATATCAAGTCAAATGATGGGAGTGAAGTTACACTATGGCAATTTGCATCTGACTTAATAATGCCAATAAAATCAATTGAGTACTATCCACGATATACCAAAGATACCATATCGGTAGGAGATACCGAAACAACCACTACCATACTTGACGGCTATGCGAATTGGGAGTATTACAAGGTTGATAAAATTGAGTTAACAACGGATTCTAACACCGAATACGCATACTTCATAGACCAGGATGGAAACCAAATAACGGAAGAAGTAGCCGGAGCAGCTACTAAGACATTTGAGAATATTGGTAACGTTGACCAGTTAAAATTAGTTGCAAAGGCATCAGCTGGCACGACAAGCTCAATTAGCTATAAGATATATTACAAAAGAGTAAATGCTATAAGAGTATGAGCGTGAAAATCATACGGGTTGAGGAATTCTTGACATATGACGAGGATGGTATCATGGTAAATGGTATTAGGGTATGGTTTGAGTATGGTGGCAAAATAGATTATGTCGATATAAGGGCAGACAAACTAACTCCACTAAAGATACGCGAGGAAATCAATAAGAAAATTGAGATAGGATAATAACATGATGGGCATAATGGAGTTAATGGCAGCACTGGTCGCATTAGTTTGCGGGCAGTATGTACTCGTGGGTAAGTTACTTTATAGGATGGGAAAGCTTGAGACTGAGTTAAAGATTATTAAGGAATTGGTGTTAAATAATTATAAGCGAAAGGGTGGGAGACGATGGAAATCACGATGAATATAATATTTGAATGGTTTGGGAAGTTCGTAGTTGGAGTGATTGTATTGGACTGGCTGCACGACATGATTAAGAGAATCTTCACGAGAAATAACGTAGCAAAGGAGTAAGCCATGGCATGGAAGATTAAGAACATAATACCGATGGTCGACATAGACGAAAGAGGTAGATTTGTTAAGATTTACAGAATCACATACACAATAGATAACAAGTACGAAGACTGGGTAGATGTACCAGCGGATAAGTATGACCCAGACTACGTCAAAAAGCTATTAGACGAATTGGAAAAGAAACATAAAGCACTACTTGGCGAATAGTCAACAATAACATAGTTGTGTGCTATGGGAATTTGGAGAGCTATAGGTAGTTTTTTCAGGCGTGTAGGAAAAAGCATTTCACAAGGGATAAAACGCGTATTTGGGAGTTTTGGGAAAAGTATTAAGCGTACGTTCAGTAGGGTTGGACATCACATAAAACGTACTTTTGGGAGGATAGGGCATCACGTAAGAAGGACGTTTCGCAGGGTTGGACACCATATTAAACATACCTTTAGGAGGATAGGGCATCACGCAAAAAATGCTTTTCGCAGGTTTTCGAGGCATGTAAAGCATGCAATAGGAGGGATAGGGAGAGGTATTAAAAGGTTCTTCCACAACGCAGGAAGGAAGATAAAAGAGTTTTTTGGTAAAATAGGGCATACAATTAGAAGCTGGGGACGGAATGCTGGACGAAAGATAAAGGACTTCTTTGGATGGATTGGAAAGAATATAAAGAGGATAATTTGGGGGACGGGTCAAGGGATAAAACAAAGTGTGGAGTCGCTAACGGCAAATATTGGCGAAAAAATTGAAGGTACACTATCAGGTATAAAGGATTTCATAGTTGACACGCTGAAGTCAGTGTTTGGCGTTCTCTGGGACATCTTAATGGGTATCAAGGACTTCATAGAAACAATTATTAGAATAGCAAAATTGTGGAAAGAGTCATCGGTAGAAGCATTTAAGGAAGCGTTTAATCTGATAGCGAATTATATAAAATCCAATATAGAGGCATACCTTACAAACGTGTTAGACTACATGAGACACTATGTTCAGTCTATGATAGAGGTAGACATCGCTAAGCTAATGAGGACAATGGAGACGCTGAAGGATACATTTGAGCAGCACACGCGTGAGGTAGCTAAGACCTTCCAGGATAATATTGAGAAAGTGCTAAAAAGGATGGAAGAAATTACTTAATTAAGGTGTAAAATATGGTAGCCAAAACTGAAAAGGAGGCAATGCGCCCATTTATTGGTGCACTCATTGACTTAGTTAGGAGAGCATGGTTTGCTGTAATAGCTGCGTGGGTACTTAAAGCATGGGCAGACCAAGCACGGAAAGCATGGGACTACAGGCAATGGGCTAAAATAATGGAGCCATTCTACGACAGGGAAATTGAGAAGTTACCCGCAGACCTGAAGCTTGGGCTGACCAAGGCGGAATCATATACGCGAGCACTGAGGGAAACAAACATATCAGCATTGAGGACCATGACTGGTATAGAAATGCTAAGTTCGGACGCTGGGAGGTTGGCTAGAGAGGTGTGGAGTGCTGCTCAATGGTCAATAGGGATTGGTTGGCTAAGCTGGGTAGCATTGAGCCCTGCATTCTCTGTAGCAATAGCTGAACCAGCTCGGCAGGCTTGGAATTATATGATAAAACCGCGTATAATTTCGGCGGCTCATGCGATAGATTTAAAAAGGATGGGTTACTTGAGCGAGGAAAAGCTAAGGGAAATACTATACCGTCATGGCTATAATGACGAGCAAATAAGATATCTGCTAAAGCGGGAAGAGAAGCTACTTTCAAAATCCGAGCTTGCATTCTTATTCCGCTACGGTATTTTAACGCACCAAGACGTATATTGGGGACTAAGAAGGCTTGGATACTCGGAGAAAGATGCATATTTAGTCTATTTGGAAATATGCATAAGGGCTAAAGTTGAGCCAAAAAGTTTGGATATGCTGCTTAGGCTCAAACACGAAACGGTTTGGGTAAAAGAAGATATGGCTACGGAGCTATGACGGGAGTACTTATTTCGGTAAATAAAGATAGGCATACATATAGGTGTGAGGTGTGTGG
>Ga0190319_1000178_pt1 | contig 10415 bp, 15 predicted proteins | sample 48701145_MG_FD_165040 | JGI IMG/M metagenome (GOLD analysis project Ga0190319, IMG submission 165040) | Hydrothermal vent sediment bacterial communities from Southern Trench, Guaymas Basin, Mexico - 4870-11-4-5_MG | ecosystem: Environmental > Aquatic > Marine > Hydrothermal vents > Sediment ...
GAAGATGGTGCCCAGGGGGCCGAGGGGCTCGCTCTCGCCCCTCATCTGCCTGACTATGTAGTCCTTCATGGCCGCGAGCTTCGTCCTGCCCTTCACGACTACCACGTGATCTGCCATGCGGCCCAGTGGTGAATTGGGATAGGACGTAACGGCCACCACGGTGGCGCCTGCCTCCTTGGCTGCCTCAGCAGCCGTTACGGTGCCCTTCGTCTCGCCAGAGCCCGAGATGGCCACGAGTATGTCGCCTTGTCCAGCTGGCGGGGTTATGGTCTCCCCTACCACGTAGACGTTGAAGCCTAGGTTCATGAGCCTGAGGGCGAAGGCGCGGCCTACGAAGCCGCTCCTGCCAGCGCCAACCACGAAGACCTTACGGCCGTCTTCCCGGGCCTTGAGGAGGAGTTCTATGAAGGTCTCTACTTGATCTGGGTCAAGCTCCTCTATCGCTTTCTCAGCACCCCGGAGTATTTCGTGAGCAGCCCTCCTGAGTGCTTCTAACCGGGCCTCCTCGGCCAAGGGGGTCTCCCGTGCCGGGGGCGGGAGAGCTTATCTTAAAAGGTTTCTCCCACTGGCCTAGTTCATGGCCGGAGGCCGAGCGCAGCAGTTATATATGGCAGAATGCAGGGGAAGGAGAGGTAATAACGGGCCAAGACAGCGGCCACCGTGGCCACCGCTATGAGCAGGAGGGCTAGGTAATCGCGCCTGCCCATCTTGAGCACGTATAAGCTGGTCCTCTTCTCAGAAGCCCCCCAGGCCCTTGACTCCATGGCCTCAGCCATGGCCCAGGCCCTTTTTATAGCGTTCACCACCAGGGGGACTAAGATGGGTATGTAGCGCCTAGCGCGGGCTAGAGGACCACCCTTGTCTAACTCCAGGCCTCTCGCCCTCTGGGCGTCCATGGTTATCCTAGCCTCCCGGGCCATGACAGGCGTGAACCTGAGGGCAGCTCGGAACATGAAGCAGAAGCTGTATGGCACCCCCATCTGCTCTAGCGCGAGGCTTAGGTCATCTGGTGAGGTGGTGAGGGTGAAGATGGAGAAGCTGGCCACGAAAGCTAAGAAGCGCACGGCTAGGGCTAGGATGCGCTCTAGCGCGTAGACATCCAACCGGCCAGCATACCATGTGAATAGGGCGTTCGTGGCCAAGATGAGCAGGACGAGCGGGAGGGCGCCTCTGAGCGTCCTGGCGAGCTCGCGCCCCACCTTGCCCAAGAGGGCGAGAGGCACCTGGGCTAAGAGGAGGATGAGGAGCGGCACTAGCTCCTGGTGGACGCCAGCCATCACCATCATGGCTATCGCGTAGACTAGCTTGACGCGGGGATCTAGCCTGTGGAGCAGGGAGTCCTTCCTCTTGAAGGCGAATCCCTCAAGGAGAGCGCTCATCTCGGCTCCCTCCTAGCGCTCAGTATGATGTCCCTAGCCTCCCAGAGGTCTAGCACGTCCGTCCTGACGGGTAGGCCGAGTTCGCGCAAGTGGTAGAGGGTCTCAGGCACCTGGGGCCTTAGGAGGCTGGCCTGCCTGAGGAGCTCAGGATCCGTCAGCACCTCCTCAGCCCTTCCGTTCGCGAGCACCTTCCCCTCGGCCAGGAGGACCACGCGAGGCAGGGGTCTGAAGTCCACCACGAACTCTATGTCGTGTGTTACCATCACCACGGCCCTCTCACCCAGGAAGCCCGAGATGAGCTCGCGGAGCACCTCCTTCTGCGCGTGGTCCTGGCCCAGCGTGGGCTCATCTAGGACCAGATACTTCGGATCCCACACGAGCACGGACGCGAGGGCCACGCGCTTCTTCTCGCCACCGCTCAAGGCCAGGGGGGAGGCATCCCGGTATTCCTCAAGCCCAAAGGTCCTGAGAGCCCAATTCACGCGCTCCTCTATCTCCTCCTCCGGGAAGCCGAAGTTCTTGAGCGCAAAGGCTATCTCGTCCTCCACGGTCTCGCAGAAGAGCTGGTGATCTGGGTTCTGGAAGACCAGGCCGACCTTGCGGGCGAGCTCGGCTACCGTGGCCTTCCTCGTGTCCACGCCATCCACGAGGACGCGGCCTCTCGTGGGCTTCAGCAAGCCGTTCAGCGTCTTAACGAGCGTGGTCTTGCCAGCGCCGTTGGGGCCCATGATGACCACGAAATCACCCTCATGCACGGTGAGCGAGACGCCCCTGAGGGCCTCTACGCCCGTGGGATAGACATACCAGACATCCTGGACCTCGATGGGCAAGTCAGGCCACCTCCGCGATGAGCTTAGCTGCCTCAGCAGGCGAGAGGGGGACCTTCGGCAGGCGCAGGCCGCGCTCGGCCAAGAGCTTGTAGAGCCTCACGACCTTGGGGATGCCTACGCCCAGCTTGGCAGCCTCAGGCGAGGCTAACACCTCCTCCGGCGGCCCATCTAGGACCACGCGCCCCCTGTCCATCACTACGATGCGGTCTGCGTAGGCGGAGGCCAGATCTAAGCGGTGCTCGATGAGGAGGACCGTGATGCCGTGCTCCCGGTTGAGCAAGGCCACTAAGGACAGTATGTCGGCTGCCCCAGCTGGGTCGAGGAAGGAGGTGGGCTCATCTAGGACCAGGACATCTGGCTCCATGGCCAGGACGGCCGCTATGGCCGCCCTCTGCTGTTGGCCACCTGATAGCTCGTGGGGGGCGCGGTGCCGGAGTTCCCACATGCCCGTAACGTGGAGGGCCCACCTCACGCGCCTCCATATCTCGTCCCTAGGCAGGCCTAGGTTCTCCGGCCCGAAGGCCACGTCGGCCTCAACGGTCAGGCAGAAGAGCTGGTTCTCTGGGTTCTGGAACACGAGGCCCACGTGCTGCGCTAGCTCCCATATCTCGTGCTCTCGCGTGTCCAGGCCAGCCACGAGCACGCGGCCCTGGAAGTCGCCCGGGTAGAAGTGCGGTATCAGGCCGTTCAGGCAGCGGCAGAGCGTAGTCTTGCCACAGCCGGAGGGGCCGGTGATGATGACGAACTCACCGCGCTCTATGGAGAGATCTATGTGCTCTAGGGCTGGCCGCTTGGCCCCCCTGTAGGTGAAGGTCAGGTCCTCTACCTCTACTATGCCCATCTGCCACCAGCGGCCCGGGCTCTCCCTCACTTTAATTCCTTTCCCTTGGCGCCCAACAACTTTTCGAGTAATCCAAGGCAGAAGGCCAGGGCTTCTTCTACCTCGCCTTCCCCGTTTGCGCCAGCCGAGAGGGCGTGGCCACCGCCCATGCCCTTGATGTGCTCACCCAGCGGCCGGGCTAGGTCGCGGCCTAGGTGCACGCCCGTCTTGGCTGAGAAATCGCTTGTGGCACGCATGCTCACCCTCAGGCGCCCCTCCCTCTCGCCAGCCACCACGGCCAGGTGGGCGCCCATGCTGAGGAGCGCTCTCGCCACGGAGGCCTGGAAGGCGCTCACGTAGGAGGTGGCCACCAGCCACTCGCCGAACTTGTAAACGCGCGTCCTAGCGCAGGCCTTCAGCCTAGCCACGCGCTCTGAGTATTCCATCTCGGCTGAGAGGAGGGGGAAGAGCTCCCTGGGCCTGGCGCCAGCCTTCACCAGCTCGGCTATGGCGAGGAAGGTATCCGCGCTCGCGAACACTAGGTGCCTTGTGTCATAGGCTATGCCGAGGAAGAGGGCCTTCGCGGCCCTAGGGCTCAAATCCACGCCCAGCTCCCGGTAGAGGCGGGCCATTATCTCGCAGGTGGAGGAGGCATTTTCATCCACGATGCTGAGGGCCGCCAGCCGCTCGGTGCTCGGGTGCCTGGCGTGGTGATCTATCACGACCAAGGGCGCTTCAGCTGCCCTGGCCTCCACGGCCTCCTTCAGCTCCTCAAGCTGCTCCGTGTTGTTCGTGTCCACCATGAAGAGCACGTCCGCCCAGGCTGGATCGGCCTCCTCTGAGAACTCGAAGCCCAGGTGCTCTAACACGCGCTTGGAGACCTTGCTAACGCCCTGGGCCGCGTAGCACCTGGTCTCTAAACTTGGCCTGAGGGCCTGGAGGAGCTCCACGAGGGCTATGGCCGAGCAAACGGCATCTGGGTCAGCGTTATGATGGCAGAGGATGAGCGCTCTCCTGGGCCTCACGCGCTCCAGCAGGGCCTTAAGCTCCTCCCCGACCGGCAAGAGCCAGCTCCCTCAGCCTGGCTTCTACGGCCTCCATGGCCTTCTTAGCCGCTTCCCTCGCCAGCTCGTCTGGATCCACCCTGGCCGAGGAGGCCACGCGGAGTTCCACGTCCACGGTGATAGTGAGCGGCTTGGTGCCTTCCACCACGATGGATAAGCCCATGTCGTATATCTTCTTGGGCGGGAGCACAGAGAGCACGTAGTCCCTAGCTGCCCTCTCGCCAGCCTCCACGACCTCCATGATCTGCTCGTCCGTGAGCTCCGGGATGCCTATGACCACCTCGTCTGCCATCCAGCTCAGCCCCTGGCCCCCAGGGCCTTCCTGAGCTTAGGCTCAAGCTCCTCAAGCTGCTGCTGGGCTCTCTCCTCCTCCCTCTCCACGCTCTTCAGGCGGAGGTTCAGGAACTCCCTTCTGTCCTCCAGCTCCTTCACCACGCTGGCCTTGTCCACGCGGATGAGGAGGGAGCCCACGGACTTGTAGATGGGCGCGTCATCGCCTAGCTTCTCCAGCTCCTTGAGCGCGTTCTCCACCTCAGCTAGCTCAAGTTGGATCTGCCTCTTCCTGGCCTGGACGAGCTGGAGCTGCTGTTGGAGCTGTTGGTAACGCAGGAACATCTGTTGGACCTTTGGTGGCACAGCCTCCTCGCTCATGGCCTCTCACCTGAAGGTGCCTGCGGGCGCGATAAAAGGCTTGACGTCTCAAGCACTCGCGGCCGCCAAGCAAGCATCCCTCAGAGCCCTGAGCCAGCTCAGGAAGGAGTTGAGGGCGGCCCTCAGGGAGGAGGTATCACGCGCCCTTATCGCCAAGCAGAGCACGGAGCCCTCAAGCCATACGCAGGCCTCGAACCTATCGGAGGCAGGCTTCTCGGCCTCGGGCCTAAGGGCCTCAAGGGCTGCACGGGCCAGGGCCTCATCTGCCAACGGCACCCGGACCAGGACCTCGTGAGCCGTGAGTGCCTCACCCCAAGTCCCATATCAGGTGCCTAACCCTTATGCGGGGGCCTACCTCACGGCCATCTGAGGGCCTGAAGAAGCTCATCACGGCGTAGCGCTCGCGGTTGGGCCAGACCTTGAGCAGCACATCAGGGTGTTCGCCTTCCTCAAGCTCTTCGCCAGCCCTCAGGAAGGGGGCCTCAAGGAACTCCGCCAACGCCCGCCCGAGCCTGGCCCTCTCGGGTCTCGCGACCACGGCTAGGCGCCTCACCCTGCCCAGGCGGACGCCCATGTCACGCCTCAGCTTCACGCCGTAGATGTAGATCAGGGGCGGGAAGGGCTCTAGGCCCTCATCGCCCACCAGGTAGAGGCAGATCTTGCCTGGGTTCCCCTTCCACCTGTTCACCAAGATGACGCGGTCGGCCTCCAGCTCCCACGCCTTCTCGGCTATGTCCTCGAAGCTCATCTTGCCGCGGTTCACCCGTATGGCGCCGGGTAGGGTGGCCGCGAGCTCATTACAAAAAGTCCTTATGATGCGAGTGGGACGCCTGGACATGGTTATCATGATGGTGGGCATCTCACCTCGGCCTCGGGGCTGTGGAGGCCCTCCTAGCTACATCACCTGTCTTCGTGTAGGGCACGTAAGCACCGCCAGCGAAGACCAAGCCGCACTTCCTGCAGCGCCAGATGCCCACGGAGACGCGCTTCACGGCCTTGGTCTGGCACCTAGGACACCTGTGGGGAGATCGCATGGCCATGATTATGCGAGCCCACCTCTTCCTGAGCGTGGAGCCATATCTGGCACCGAAGGAGCCAGCAGGCCCGACCTTGCGCGTCCTGCCCATCACACCCTCACCCCATCACCATCGATCTGAGCTCGGCAGCCTTGTCCTTAGCTATATCTATTGCCTCCATCACCTGCTCGGCCGAGAAGGAGCCCGGGCCGCTCTTCTGCATGGCGCAGACGCGGCCATCCTTGTCCACGGTTATGGTGAGCTTGGCCTCCATGGCCAGCTCCTCGTCTAAGCATGGATCTACTACCAGCTCGCCCCCGATGTTGGCCACGCTCACGGCCACCGGCCAGTTCTGGAGCTCCATGGGGCGCCAGATGGACTTGTCCAAGAGGACGCGGCCCTCCTCATCTATCTGGTAGCCGAAGATCTTGGTGTTCGAGAGGGCGGCCAGAGCAGCGAGGGCAGAGGCATCCACTAGATTGCCATCGTGGTTTAGGATGTAGATGTCCACGAAGATGATGTAGACCCTCTTGCCCGGCACGATGCAGAGCCGCTCAAGCGGTATAGCGCGGGAGGATCTTATGCCCCTGTCCACCACGCGGGCCAGCTCTATGGCCCTCTCATCGGGTGGCCCAGGCTCGAAGGTGGGGCTGGCGAGCGGGACTAGCTCGGCGTTCACGGTCAGGATGCCCTCGTTAGGCGTGTCCGGGTAGGGCGTGTTCAGGCCCACCTTGACGCCCACCACCACCTCCGTCTGGCCTAGGCAGACCATGGCTGAGCCCTCTGCCGTCCTTATGACCCCCTTCTCCACGGTTATCTCACGGTAGTCCAAGAGGCCGCGGCCATCCATGCGCTTGCCCTGGGATATGAGCTGGAGGATGCGCTTCTTCTTGATGCGCGAGATCACGGGCTCTCTGGCCATCCACCTCAACTGTCAGCACCTCCCTCGGCTGCCTCAGCAGCCTCTACCTCACGCCTTATCCTGAGGAACCGCTCCCTGAGCGCCTCCTTCTGCATGGAATATATCTTCCTACAGCCATCCATCGCGAGCTTTATGCACTCCTTGAGTTCCTCTGGCGTGAGCAACCCATCCATCTGGAGGAGCGTGATGCGGCCTAGGCCGGGCATCATGGCCAGGGGCACATCGGCTTCACCATACTTGTCCTCTAGATCGCATAGATCTAGGACGAGGACGCCATCTACCTTGCCAGCCGCGCAGGCGGCCACTAGGTCGCGCATGGGGATGCCAGCGTCCGCGAGGGCAAGAGAGGCGGCTGTTATGCTGGCGCAGCGCGTCCCTCCATCGGCCTGGAGGACCTCTATGAAGACATCTATGGCCGTCCTCGGGTAATACTCAAGGAAGAGAGCGGGCTCAAGCGCCTCTCTGATGACCTTGGAGAGCTCTATCTCACGCCTGCTGGGGGCAGGCGACTTACGCACCTCCACGGAGAAAGGGGCCATGTGATAACGGCACCTCAGCACAGCCCTGTTGGGCAGGCCCAGGTGCCTCGGGTGGATCTCCTTTGGACCATAAACAGCCGCGAGGACCTTAGTGCCCCCCTGCTCCACATAGGCAGAGCCATCTGCGTTCGCGAGCACATCTACCTCTATATGGATTGGCCTTAGGTCCGCTGGACCGCGGCCATCCACGCGCCTGCCATCGTCTCTTATGAGCCTGGGCTTCTCATGCGACAAGGCCCTTCCTCCTCCTTATCATCCTAGCCACACGGTCCGTCAGACCTTCCACGTGCGATTCACGCTCTATCTTCTCTATGGCCTCCACTAGGAGCTCCTCATCCTCCGGGTCCCTGCACCTCACGAGCACCACCCCGTTCATGCCTATCACGATTTGGCACCCCGTCTCCCGCTTGAGCATGCTGATCATGGAGCCCTTCCTGCCTATAAGCCTGGGCACCTTGGAGGGCGTGATACGGACTATTAGGCCCGAGGTTACCTTGCCCAAACCAGGCTCCCCGAGCGTGAGGAGGGGGTTGCGTGTCCTATCGTAGGCCTTTACCTTCGCTATCACCGTGTCGCCCACGGTCAGGAAGCGCGTGAGCTCCTCCCTATCGGGCCTGAAGGGCCTGCCCAGCGCGTCCACGGCCCTTAAGATGGCCAGGCGCGGCGCCCTTATGTCCACGGCCCAGCTCCCCACGCCTACGTCCACCACATCACCGATGACTATATCGCCCGGCTTGGGCACGTAGACGGAGTTCAGGGCGATGACGGTTACCTTTCTCTCATCCTTCAGCTCGAAGAGGCCGACGCGGGTGGCATAAAAACGGTTATCTATTCTGTGGACGTTTTCACCCGCATCGTAATCGCCCTCGGCCAAGAGGTCGCCTGGCACTACTAGGTCGCGGCGGTTGAAGTAGAGCGTCAAGATCCACCTCCACCCTCCACCAACGTGATCATGGCCGTCCCCCGGGTGAGCTCCCCCATCTTCTCTAGGAAGGGCCCGTAGAGGCCAGCGGGCATCTCCACCTCCACGCGCCAGGAGCCATCGGTTGCCCATTCCTCACGCATTATCTTCCCGTAGTTCTTCACCACGCCGTAACAGCGGCCCACGTGCTCTGGAGGCACGATGACCTTGACCAGGAAGACCTCCATGCTGATGGGCAGCACGGCCTTCAGGCGCTCTATGGCCTCCCGGGCCTGCTCTTCAGCGTCCCTGAAGGGGTCTATGGCGAAGCCCACCTGCTCTAAGGCCTGCTCTATGCGCGTGGGCGGGTGGGGGAGTTTCGTCCTCGGGTCCACGCAGTTCCGCGAGATGAAGGTTATGATCTGGCGCTTCTTGTCCTCCACGAGCTTCCTCCTCTGCTCAGCCGTGAGGAGGAGCTCCCCCTGCTTCAGGATGATCTCTATAGCCTTCCTCACGTCATCCGTTTTGAAGGCCTTGAGGAGCGCCTCCCGCGAGGCCCTCAAGCCCTTCTTCCAATCCGTGTAGATCATATCCATGGCTATTACCTCATCGAGAGGCACGGGCTTGCCCTCCACCTTGAGCTGGAAGGCTTTGTCCGGATCCACGACCACCTCGAACTTCTCGCCAGCCCTAGAGAGCCTGACGACCGTGTATTTCCTCATGGCCTCCCAGCCTCGGGCGCTCAGGAGCTCCCGACCTTCTCTATGTATTTACTCACCTCCTCATCGCTGAGCAGCCTGTAGCGCTTCGTGTCAGCGGGCACCACAGCTATCCTTATCCTCGTGCTCTCCCCGCGTGCCTCAGCAGATCTGAGCAGGCACTTCACGGCCAGGGTTATGGCCTCCTCAAGCGTCATGTCCTCCCGATACTCCTTCGTGAGTATGGACTCAGCCACATCACGGCCCCGGCCCACGGCCACGGCTTTGTAGGAGTAGTAGGAGCCGCCTGGGAAGGTGATGAAGACCTTCGGCCCCGTCCGGTCCACACCACCTATGATGAGCGAGACGCCAAAGGGCCTGACGCCCGCGTGCTGAGTGTAGAGCTGCTTTATATCGCAGATGCGCTTTGTAACCATCTCCACATCTATGGGCTCATCGTAGAGGAGCCTGTTGCTCTGGGCGTAGATGCGGGCGTGGTCTATGAGGATGCGGGCATCCGGCCCCAGGCCCACGAGGGCCACCCCTATGTGCTCATCCACTTGGTAGAGCTTCCACTCGAACGTGGGATCCTGGAGCTTGGAACGGAGCTCCTCCTCAGCCCCCAGCACCACGCCTTCCTTGCACCTGATGCCTATGATGGTCCTGCCCTTGTTCACAGCCTCCTGCGCATACTCGACCTGGAAGAGGCGGCCCTCTGGCGAGAAGACCGTGATAGCCCTATCGTAAGCTCCTGGCATGGCAAAGGCCATGCTTCAGCACCTCTCGCTCCAGGGGCTTTAAGGGCGGCAGGCGGATTTAAAACCTTTACGTGCGAGCATGAGCCATGAACCGTCATCCGGCCATTACGGTCCACCGGCAGATGAGGGCAGCGCTCGGCGTTGAGGAGAAGGACCTACAGTGCCCTCTCCCAATCCCTCAAGACATTGCGAGCATATCTGAGCGCCTTTTCAGCAAGATCAATAAGCGCCTTAGCGTCTTCCTCATCGTATATGTCATGAGGAGTGGCCATTTGCCTCACATCCCCATAGCTCGATAAGGCGCGATGAGGAGCCGCCTCCTTGGCTATCTCGGCTAGCTCAAGGATGTGATCTTGAAGGCCTGAGGGGATGCAGCCCTCCGCCACTAAATTCCTCCAGCTCTAAGTTGGCCATCATGAATAGGCGGCACCACCCTAAAAGCTTTCCCGGGCAGGAACTCCCGACCTTAGCCTCTGACATCCCTGGCATCAACGTCCAAGGCTTAAGCCCCACGCCACGGCCTAACGGGCAGAGGCACCACGCGGGAGGCCGCTTCCTTGTCCAACGACAGGCTGGAGGAGCTGTCGAGGAAGCTTGATGAGGTGGTGAAGCGCTTGGAAAAGCTTGAGAACGCCTTGAGCCTTCTGATAGACCTAGACGTGCTACCCGAGCTCCTCTCCCTCCTCCTGAGCGGCACCAGGATCTACTCAAGCCGTCTTAGGGCGCTGAGGAGGGCTCTAGTGGCCGAGGCCGTGCTGAGGCGGCTGCCAGCCCATGATGACATCTCGCGGTGCATGATAGAGGCCCTAGCGGAGGGAGGCCCCATGAACATCTCAG
>Ga0190319_1000179_pt1 | contig 10385 bp, 11 predicted proteins | sample 48701145_MG_FD_165040 | JGI IMG/M metagenome (GOLD analysis project Ga0190319, IMG submission 165040) | Hydrothermal vent sediment bacterial communities from Southern Trench, Guaymas Basin, Mexico - 4870-11-4-5_MG | ecosystem: Environmental > Aquatic > Marine > Hydrothermal vents > Sediment ...
AACTTTTCAACCCTCCTGAATCCCTCGTCGAACCTTTCCAAAAACTTTTTCTTACCTACGCAATCTCCATCGTGACCAAAGGTATCGGTAGCCTTCACGTGGAGGAAAACGAAATCATAAGTCCTTAAAGCTTTAATGCTCTTTTCTATCTTCTCCTCAAGCGGAGGGTTTTTTGTGCCAGCACCCTTTCCTTCTATTTCAACCACTTCCATCCCCAAAAACCTTCCTATACCCTTGTACAACCCGCCTCCAGCAATGCAACAAGCTTTCAAGCCGTACCTTTCTTTAAAGCTTTCCACTCTCTCGAATCGCGACGCACCACGTAAGAGCAAGTAATTAGCTGAGAGTTTTCCTTGCTTGACTCTTTGCCTGTTGTAGGGATGCTTTTCCAAAACCTTGTTCGCAAGGGATACGTACTTGTTGAGAGCTTCGGCAAGCTTCTTAGCTTCTTTTTTCAGCGGTTTTATCTTTAGTGGTGGTTTTCCTTCTTTGTGAGGGTCGCTCTCTGTAACCTCGGGAATAAGGTCGCTTCCCCTCACCACCAAAGCAGCCCTGTGCTCAACCCCTGCTCTCAGGATGAACTCCATGCCGTCTATTTCCATTGTCAATTCATCCTCGAAGGGTTTGCAATCCTCTATCCTTCCCGCCCTTCTATCGACGATCTTTCCGCCCTTAATGGTGGCGAAGTTGACCCTGAAAGCCACGTCTCCTTCCTTAAGCTCCATCCCTATGCCCAAGGCTTCCAGCACGCCTCTACCCGGATAAAATCTTTCGAAGGGATGGTAGCCAAACAACTCGAAGTGCGCAGGCCCAGACTCGGGAACTATTCCTAGGCCTAAAGCAGTATGCACACCACAAACCCCTTCCCTCGCCAGGTAATCCAAGAAAGGAGTCGAAGCTGCTTCCAGCGGTGTTTGACCGAAAAATTCTTTGCAAGGTCTATCGCCGAGTCCGTCCAAAACTACGAAGAGAATTTTCCCTTCCATGCTCTTCAAAGTAATTTAAGCTTCGTTGCCTTAAAGTTATTGCCGGTGGTTGCGATGGAAAGGAATGATGCCCTCGACCTTTTGAAAGCTTACCTCAAGGATGAAAAGCTTCTCAAGCATTCCTTAGCGGTGGAAGCGCTGATGAAAGCCCTCGCAAGGGAGTTGGGAGAGAACGAAAAAGCTTGGGGGTTAGCTGGTTTACTCCACGATATCGACTACGAAATTGCTACGAAGGAAGAACACGGTATAAAAGCTTGCGAGATTTTGAAAGGAAAGGTTTCTGAAGAGGTGCTGGAAGCTATCAAGAAGCACAACTTCGAGAACAACGGCTCTGGTGAGCCCGAAACGGCGATGGAAAAAGCTTTGATAGCCTGCGACGCTCTTTCTGGTTTGATCGTCGCGACCGCTTTAGTGATGCCGAGCAAAAAGCTTGAAGAAGTCAAGCTCGAGAGTTTGAAGAAGAAGTTCAAGCAGAAGGATTTCGCGAGAAGCGTGAGCAGAGAAAGGATAAAATTGTGTGAAAGCTTAGGAATACCGCTCGAAAGGTTCTTAGGCTTAGGATTAGGGGCTCTCAAAAGCATCAGCGATGAGTTAGGGTTGTGACGATGACAAGATTTTGCCCGAAGTGCGGAAAGCTTACTGAAAAGTTTTACGACAACCTTTGCAAGGAATGTTTCCTTGAGAGTGTGAGCTTTCTTCATTTTCTACCTCAGAAGCTCGAGCTTAAGAGATGCAGGTCGTGCGGCAGCTACTTCTTCAAGAAGAAAAAATTCGCTAACCTCGATTCAGCGGTGAGAGAAAGTATTTTTCACCACCTGAGAAAGTGTAGGGAGGTCGAGGAGTTCGTTTATAGGATCATGGGTAACAACGTCAGCGTGAGACTGATTTCCAAGGTTCGTGGTTTGAAGAAGGTCGAGGAAAAGACGATTCCTATCAAGCTAAAGCCGATTACCTGTAGGCCCTGCCAACTGAAAAAATGCGGATACTACGAGGTTTTGATACAGTTCAGGAGCTATTCCGTTTCTTTCGACGAGGTGCTGAGGCTCGTGGAAAGGGAGATGAGAAAGCTTTCGAGGAAGGATGAGTTGGCATTCGTTTCCAACGTTGTCAGAAATAAGTTCCTGGACGTTTACATAGCCTCCACCCAGGCAGGACTGAAGGTTGCGAAGGTGTTAAAGGAAAAGTACGGTGCCAAGATGAAGTTGAGCAAAAAGCTTGTGGGCGTGAGGAAAGGAAAGAGAGTTTTTAAGACCACTGTATGCTTGCTTGTGTAGCTCCCTCACAAAAAACTTTAAAGTATCTCAAGCTACCACATAATTGCATGAGGCTCATCATCTTCGGTCCTCCTGGCTCCGGTAAGGGAACTTACTCCTCGATGCTAGCGCCGAAGTTAGGGATAGTTCACATTTCCACGGGCGATATTTTCAGGGAGATGGCGAAAGAAGATACGGAGCTGGGAAGGAAAGTAGCGGAAATCCTCAAAAAGGGTGAGCTCGTTCCTGACGAGATAGTGATAGAAATCGTGAGGGAAAGGATTAGCAAGGAAGATTGCAAGAACGGTTTTATACTCGACGGCTTTCCCAGAACAATACCGCAAGCCGAAGCTCTGGAAAAGATGACGAAGGTAGACAAGGTCATCAACCTGGTCGTGCCAGAAGAAGTCATCATAGCAAGATTGTCCGCGAGGAGAGTATGCAAAAATTGCGGTGCAATCTACAACCTCAGAACTCTACCTCCTAAAAAAGATGGAATCTGCGATAAGTGTGGGGGAGAGCTTTACCAGAGGGAGGACGACAAGCCAGAAGTGATAAAGGAAAGGCTCAGGGTTTACGAGGAGCAATCCAAGCCACTCCTGGAATTTTACAGGGGTAAGGTACCCATCGTAGAAGTCGAATGCAGGGAAATAGACATACCACCCGAGGTTATGGTCGACAAAATCTTGGAAAAGCTTAAGGAATAAGAAACGCGATGCAATAAATTTTAAGCATGAAAGTGAAGGCAACCAAGTTCGAGGGAGTGTTCAAGATAGACGGTAAGCTCGCTACCGTAAACCTTACTCCAGGGTACAGAGTTTATGGAGAAAAGCTCGTAAAGGTGGGTGGCGTTGAGTACAGAGTGTGGGACAAGTGGAGGAGCAAGCCCGCCGCAGCCATATCGAAGGGGTTGAAAGTCTTTCCTATCGAGGAAGGGAGCAAGATTCTTTACCTCGGAATTGCATCGGGAACTACGGCTTCCCATTTCAGCGATATCGTCGGAAGAAGCGGACTTATCTACGGCGTCGAGATAAGCCCTACCGTGCTCAGGGAGCTTCTGCCACATGCTGAGAGGCGGAAGAACATCGTCCCAATCCTAGCGGATTGTAGGAAGGTCGATGAATACGAGAGCTTGATCTTGGAGAAGGTCGACTGCGTTTACTGCGACATCGCCGACCCTCAGGAGGTTGAGGTGTTCGTGAGGAACTGTGAAAGGTTTCTCAAGAAAGGTGGTTACGGTATGGTTGCCATCAAAAGCAGGAGCATAGACGTGATCAAATCTCCCAGGGAGATCTACGAGGAATCTAGGAGGTTCGTGGAGGAGCGCGGATTCGAGATAGAGGATTTCGTTACCCTGCACCCTTACCAAAAAGACCACGGTTTCATGGTCGTCAGGAAGTGAAACAGACTTTCAAGCCCTCTTCTGCAGACCTTCTATTTTAACTTCCAGCTCTGTCAACCTTTCCACGAGGTTCGGGTAGATTTTCTTGAACTCCTCGTAGGTTATTTCCCTCGAGACGTACTTCTTCTTCAGCTTCTCTATGATTCTCCTCACCTCGCCGTACTCCTTTTTCAGCGCTGAAATTTCCACCACCCTATCCACGAAAATTAGTACGGCCCCGATGTAAACCAGCAGGCTCCCGAGGACTGCGAAATGTTGATATGGTATGAACTCCGTAAGTGGTCCGGAGTGATGTCCGAACAGTTGGAGTATCACGACTCCGTGGTCGAGGGATACAGTCACGATTCCTATCGAGAGGAACAGCCAGGGAAATATGCTCCTCCCAACCCTCATCTTCCTGGCCGTGTAGACTAGGATTAGAGAAACTAGCAAGTAAGAAGTTAGGGAAAGGGGGCTCGTCAACAGGTAGGGTGAGAACTCCATACTTAACCTTTCTCCACAAACTTAAAATACTTGTAGGAGACCTGCGGAGACGGTGGGAGGGCTCTCTTGTGCATCGTCTCCATTTCCCTCCTCCTAATCATTTCCACGACTTCTAAGCCCACGTTAACCCTCCGGGAGATCTCTTTGTCAGAGAGTACTCTTCCAGTTAGTACCGGGTAATCCTTCGCGTAGAACAAAACCCTGTCGATAACTTCGTAGCTCGCTCCGAGCTCCTTCTCCGCAAGGTGCCCCTTCCAGAGGCGCGGGGACGGAGGCTTCGCTAGTATTCTCTTCGGAACGCCCAGGATTTCGCCCAGCTTCTTCACTTGCGTTTTGTAGAGGGATAGGAAAGGAAAAACGTCAGCAGCACCATCGCCGTACTTGGTGAAGTACCCGAGGTAGTACTCCGACCTGTCTCCGCTTCCGAACACGATTCCGTCGCTCAAGTTAGCGACCGCGTAGAGTATCGTCATCCTGATCCTTGGCTTCAGGTTTCCGTATGCTATCCTGTGCGCCCTTAGCTCCTTAGGAAGGATCCTGAGGAATCCTTTCACGAGTGAAGAGATTTCCATCTCTAGCATTTCGACTCCCAAGCTCTCGCAAACCTTCCTCACATCGGTTCTATCACACTTCGGCGTTACACCGCTCTCTGGAAGGGAGACGCAGAGGACGCGCTTCGGGCCGAGAGCCTTCGTGAGGAAGAAAGCTAGGGTCGTCGAATCAACTCCGCCAGAAATCCCTACTATCGCCTTCTCTTTTCTGCTTTCCGAAAAGTACTTCTTTACCCACTCTTCCAAAAAATCCAGGACGCTTCTCCAGTCGAGCTCAAGCTCGCGAGGGACACTAACCTCCATAAAATCTTTTAAGGTTTCGGTGGTAAATTAAGTATGGGGTGGGCTGGCCAGGTAGCTTCGGCCCTAGCAAAGCTAGGGCTGAGGAAGTTCCACCCATCGAAGGGGCTGCGAAAGCAGCAACCCGAAAGGGTTGTGCCGGCATCAGAAACGAGACCAACTGCTCGCGAAACGATGAACGTAGGGTGAGTGATGGCAGGCGGTTGGATGAAACGGGCCGGCAACCCTGATGAGATGCAAGCCCCTTTGAGGGCGCTCAGACAAATGCTACCCTGCACAGAAGGTGGGCTACGGCCGGCACACCCCTAGCAGCGAGTGTGAAAACGTGGAAGGAGAAACGGTAGACTTGAAGAAGTTCGCGCTCTTCACGAGAATTATAGAGACGTTCATGGAAAATTACGTGGATGAGGAGGGAGAAGGATTGGAGGATACGATTTACAATTGAGGTGAAACCGTGGCGAGAAGGAGGGGCGAGAGGGCTTACTTGCCGTTAGCTTTCGGTGCTCTCATAAGGTACTCGGAAAGGGAAAGAGAGTTGTTAAGGCTTAAGCCCGAACATGTCGTGTGGGGCGTAATCTTACTGATAATCGTCGAGCTATTGCTAAGGATGATGTTCTAGGTTGCTTGGCTCCTTAGCTTTCTAACCCAAAAGGTTTAATTTTTTACAACCAAATTTTTGCCATGGAAGAGTTATTTACCGGCTTCGTTAGGGCAGCAGGCTATGCGAACAAAGTAAGGAAAACGCTCTTCGCCATCGTCAAGAAAAGGGCAGAGGCCAACGAAGTCGTAAGGGCTGCTGCAGAGCTTAATCAACACATTTTCAACAAGCTACAGGAGATGAACGTGGAGAAGAGCGATGTGATCACGATAAGGGTGAACTTCGAAATTGCAGAGGGGAAGATTTCTTGGAAGCTGGATACTCTCCAAATAGAAGTGTTCAGGAAAAGCGAGGAAGAAAGGCTTGCCGAAGCGATGAGGGAGAGGGAAGAGGCTGAGAAAGAGATAGAGAACGTCATCGACGAGTTGATAGTCTCTATTAGGAATGTCGAGGATGCGGTAATAAAGCTCAAAGAGCTTGCGGAAAGGTTGAAGTACGAGCATGGAAGGATAGAGGGTGAATAGATAAAAGCGAGGATTTTTGGATTTTCTTTTTCTATTTTTCGAAAAAGATGGGCACACCATCCAACCCGTAAATTTCCATCTTCTCCAAGTCAACGACGCCGTTCTTGAAGAGAGGACCGAACGATAAAAGCTCTTCGCGCTTCAGCACGTTGGCCCCGCCGAGCAGCGTGTTGAAGGAAGGTAGGATTATCAGGTTAAGCCTTCCCAGCTTTCTATCTTCTTCGAGCGAATACTTCTTCACCAACTTCCCTTTAATAAGCCTGCTCTTCACCCAGACTTGCTCCTTGAACCTCATACCGAATTCGTCGACGATTTCTATCGTTGGGTGAACGTGCCCCATCAGGAGCCAATCGCACGAAAGCAACTCTGGAGAAGGCCACGCATGCCCGTGGAAGAAGCCGAACTCTCTTTTCTTGAAACCTCCGCTACCGAAAATTCTTATCCCAGTACCAGTCAGAATTTCCTTTATCTTTCCGTCGTGGTTCCCTTGAACCAAAGTTACGTCGACGAGTTCCGAAACGTTTTCGACGAAGGAAACGATTTCCCTTTCCACGAGCTTACTGCTCCCTATCTCGTGCTTCAAGTCACCGAGGATTATCAACCTTTTCGCGCTAGCCCTTCGAGCGAGCTCCTTAACCCTGCTTTCCAGCTTTTCCCTGAGTGGAGGTATCCTCACCCCACGCCTCTTCAGTTCGAGCTCTATACCCAAGTGAAGGTCTGAAATAACCAAAGCTTTTTCCTTCGGAACGTACGCGGCGGGCTCCCTTAACAAAAACTTTACCTTGCTCATTTGAGGATCACTTCTCTCCTCCTTCTCCTTCTATAACCTTTCTTGTAAACCCTCTTATGTTTCTTCTTCCTCTCCGGGGGCTCGATGGAGTAGATGTCTCTCACGAAAGAAAATTCATTTCCAGCAAGAAAAGTTTAATTAACCTTCTGCGCTACTGAACTTTCAGCTTCTTTTCTATTTCGTAAACGAGCTTTCTCGTCTTACAAACTACGTCGGGATTGACGGACACGCTGTCTATGCCGCACTTCACCAAGAATTCAGTAATCTCTGGGTACACGCTGACCGATTGCCCGCATATGGAAACGGTAACGTTATTCTCGTGGGCGACTTCGATGAGCCTTTTCATAGCCCTGAGCACGGCTTCGTTCCTCTCGTCGAAGTATCCCATGTTCGCTAGGATTTGAGAATCCCTATCGACGCCTAGAACGAGCTGGGTTAGGTCGTTGCTCCCTATGCTGAAACCGTCGCAAAGTTTTGAGAATTTCTCCGCGAGGAAGATAACACTCGGAACTTCTGCCATGAGCCAGACCTTAAAGTTCTCTTCACCTCTCCTCAACCCCTCTTCTTCCATTATCTTCAGCACTTTCTCCACTTCCCAGGTAGTTCTCACGAAAGGAAGCATCACCCAAACGTTATCCAGACCCATTTCTTTCCTCACTTTCCTGATAGCTCTGCACTCCAACCTGAAAGCCTTCTCGAACTCTTTACTGATGTACCTTGAAACACCCCTCCACCCTATCATCGGGTTTGCTTCCTCGGGCTCAAACTTTTCTCCTCCCACCAATCTCCTGTATTCGTTGGTCTTAAAATCGCTGAACCTCACGACGACGAACCTCGGGTAGATAGCCTTAGCGACCATCGCAATTCCTTCGGCGAGCTTGTCTATGAACTTTTGCTCCTCTCCTCTCTCGATCAAATGAAGAGGATGTTCCCTAACCCACTCTGCGATTATGAACTCCACTCTCATCAAACCTATCCCTTCGAAGGGCAAACTCTTGTACCTTTCGATTTCTGTCGGAACGCCTAGGTTCATCAAAATTTTCGTTTTGGTCTTTAGCTTTGCTGCTTCCTCGGGAGTTATTTCTAAAGCTTTCTCCCTTGCTAACAGTTCTTCGACCTTTCCTTCGTAAACAAACCCGCTCCTCCCATCGACCGTTACTAGCATACCATCCTTCAAAACTTGGGTTGCGTTGCCCGTACCTACTACACAAGGGATACCGAGCTCCCGACTTACTATTGACGCATGGCTGGTAATTCCGCCCTCATCCGTGACTATGGCTACTGCTCTCTTCATCGCTGGGGCAAAATCGGGATTCGTCATCCTTGTGACCAGAACGTCGCCTTTCTCGACCTTATCTATTTCCTCTGCTGAAAGAACTATTTTCACCCTTCCGATTCCTACGCCAGGGGAAGCTGCCAGACCTTTGACCAACGGAGGTTTTTTGACCTTAACCTCTTCTTCGATTTTTTCGTAAAAAACGGTAACCGGCCTAGACTGGAGGAGATAAACTTTCCCGCCTTCGGAAGCCCACTCAAAATCCTGCGGAAACTTGTAGTGCTCTTCCAACTTTACTGCCAATTCCCAAAGCTGTCTTAGCTCATCCCGCGTTAGACAAGCCGCTTTTCTCATCTCTTCGGGAGTTTCGATCTCCTCTAAATCTCCCTCAGGCTTCGCAATCCTCATCCTTTCCTTACTTCCTATCTTCACCTCCAAGACTTCCCCAGTCTTCTTGTCTATCACGTAAGTGTCTGGAGTGACAGCTCCGCTAACGACGCTCTCTCCCTGACCCCAAGCGGCTTCTACCACGATTTTATCCTTCTCGCCAGTAGCAGGATGGACCGTGAAACCAACGCCAGCCTTGTAGCGACCTTTCAAGTATTCCTCTTTGCTCAGAGCTCCGAGCTGTTTTTGCACAGGAATAGCTATCAACACCCTCTCGTGCTCGAAACCCTTTTGCGCTCGGTAGAAAGTCGCCCTTGCAGTAAAAAGCGATGCCCAACATTTCTTAACAGCTTTCACCACTTCTTCAGCACCCTTAACGTTCAGCAACGTTAGCTGCTGCCCTGCGAAAGAAGCTCCTTCCACGTCTTCTGCGGTAGCAGAGCTCCTCACGGCAACGTACCCCTCTTCCTTCCCGAACTTTTTGGATAAGAGTTTGTAGGCTTCGACGATTTCTCCTTTTATTTCTTCTGGCATCGGCGTCGTCTCGATGATTTCCCTTATTTTCCTCGTGTTCTCCTGCAATTGCTTTGGCTCGTTAACGTCCGTATTTCTCAAAATCTCGAAGATTTTCTCCTTTATTCCCGTCCCTTCCAAAAACTCCTTGTAGGCATCGCAGGTAACGATGAAAGCGTCCGGGACGGGGAGACCTGCCTTCACCATCTCTCCTAGGTTCGCGGCCTTCCCGCCAACCTTAGGCAAATCTTCCCTAGAAACTTCTTCGACGAACTTTATGAACTTGAACCTTCCCATCTTCCCATTCAGATTAATTTTTTTCAGGTCACACTTAAAGGTAAGTTCGGTGGCTCGAAGAGAAGTACTTTCGGGTCTCCAAACATTTAAGTGGAAGCGCGACAACTATTTTTTAAGTGAGTCCATGCCGCTTTTCGGGAAGAGGGTCCACGGTAAAGGATACGTGCCCGTGGAGAGGGTGAAGGACCTAGCTTCCAAAGGGTTTTCTGAACCAGAAATCATAGACATCCTTCGGAACGAGGGTTTCTCGCCGGAGGAGATAGACAAAGCGCTGACCCAAGCCCTGAAGTTCGGCGTTACGGAGGGTGTCGGAGCGCCCCCGGCTCCGAAAGAAAAGGAGAAGAAAGAAGAACTCAAGCCTCCCTTACCCTATGAGGAGCTCGTGAAGAAGGGGGAAGAGCTCGAGGTACCGGAAACGTCCTTACCACCGCCGGTGCTGCCAGCAAAACGCGAGGAGGAACGAGAGCCGCATCCTCCTCAGGAAGCCTACCCCGTTCACGAGTATCCAGTAGCCAGCTACGCGACCGAGGAGTACATAGACTACTTGGTGGATGAGAAGTTGAGTGAGGTCAGGAGGAGGATGGAAGAGTTCAGCAGGAGGCAAGAAGAGTTGGAAAGGAGGATGGCGGAACTCTCTGTAAAGGTAAGCGAGGTCCTCGAAATGAAGATGCTCCAGGAAGAAGCAAAGAGCAGGGCTGAGGAAACGAAAGCCCTCGTCGAGGACATCAACGCGAGAGTGGGGAGCATGGAAAAAGTCTTCAAGAACGTCCTCCCGGCGTTGATAGAATCGGTGAAGGCCCTTTCCGAGTTGGTCAGGAAGATAGAGGAGAAAAGGTGAACCGAAAGCTTTAAATACCCTAGTTCTTACTTATTAGTAGTGATAAAATGCGGAGAGAATGTGATGAGATAAGAAGGTGGGGAGAGCAGCTTTTCGAGGAGGGTGACGTCTACAGAGATGTTACGGCGGAGTTAAAATATTCTGTGAAACCTCCCCACGAATGGGGGTTCTGGGATAGAGTAAATAC
>Ga0190319_1000180_pt1 | contig 10336 bp, 10 predicted proteins | sample 48701145_MG_FD_165040 | JGI IMG/M metagenome (GOLD analysis project Ga0190319, IMG submission 165040) | Hydrothermal vent sediment bacterial communities from Southern Trench, Guaymas Basin, Mexico - 4870-11-4-5_MG | ecosystem: Environmental > Aquatic > Marine > Hydrothermal vents > Sediment ...
CTCCTTCTTCGTCGCGTCGTCGGGCAAGCCTACGTAAACGGTCTGGAGCCTCTGGAGGGCCGAGGGGTCGACGCTGTCTATCTCCCTGGTGGTCGCTACGAGGTACGAGTTGGTGCCCATGGCCTCGTCCATCAACTGGAGGAACAGCTTCTTCAGCGAGTCTGCGACTGGGTCTCCAGCAGGGGGGTGCTTGGGCAGGAACGTCTCCAAGTCTTCTATGTAGAGGATCGCCGGCAGGCGCTTGACGGTCTCGAAGACGGTCCTCAGTCTCCTCTCAGACTCTCCGACGTAGGGGTGTTTTATGTCGGAGACGTTTATCCGGAATACCCTTCCTATCCCCCTTCTCTCATACTCCGTCAGCAATGCTTTCGCCAACAACCTCTTTCCTACGCCCTCTTCTCCGTAGAGCAGGATGCCTCCCTTCAGCCAACCCGCCTTGACGCGGTCGACTTCCCTACCCTCGTCTCGGAGCTCCGCCACCTCCTCCAACACCCTAACGTAGTCCTTGAGGGTTTTGACGATGTCGTCGTAGCCCACTACCTCCTCCCACTCGACGCTTTCCGGCGGTGGGAATGAGTAACCCTTTTCCAACAGTTCGCTCCTTATCCACCTATCGAACACGGTTTCGCGGAGCACCTTACCGAGGGCGTCCTCGAAATCCTCCCTGGAGATTTTGCCCCTCCCCCTTTCTATCGCATACCTGGCTGCCTCCTTCACCAACCTCTCTAGGTCGGCACCGGTCCAACCCCTGCACCTCCTGGCGACCTCGTCCAGGTTAACGTCGTCGTCGAGGATCTCACGGAGCTCTCTCCCGGTTTTTCTGAGGTGGATCTCGAGTATCTTCCTCCTCACCCGCTTAGTTTCGGGGGGCGGAACTTCTATGACCTTCTCGAACCTCCCGGCCCTCTGGAGGGCTATGTCTACCAACGAGGGGTAGTTCGTGGCACCTATCACTATGACGTTTTTCTCTTCCTTCGCCTCCTCGAGGTAGCGCGACAGCACGCTGAAGGCTTCCCTCCCGACGCTCCCTTCCTCTTCCCTCCTCGCTCCTATCGCTTCGAACTCGTCTATGAAGATCACGCAAACCTTCCCTTCACCGGCCAGCCTCTTCGCCTCTTCGAACAGGCTTGTCAGCAGTTCCGCACTCTCTCCCACGACTCCCTTCTTGGCCTGCCCGCCGGCGAAGTAGAGGAACTCGACTCCGTCGCGGTACTTGCTCACTTCGTTCACCAAGGCCTTCGCCAAGAGGGTTTTACCGCAGCCCGGAGGACCGACAAACAAAATGTTCGGGGGTTTCACGTCGAAGCGCTCGGCCAAATCTTCCCTCCGGAATAAGTTCAGGACGCACCTCCTCAGCTCCTCCTTAACGTCCTCCAAACCCCCGACGCTGGCAAAGTCCAGGTCTCCCGTCCTTTCGACCCTGAAGGTCGAAAGCGGTTCCCTGACGACCTCCTTAATCGAATAATCCACCGGAGATATGCCGACGACCTGTCCTTCCTTCAGTAGTCTCAGGTCCAAGTCTTTCTCGCTATCGTAAACCTTCGAGATCACGGTCTGCCTGTCTTCTAGCTCCAAGAAAACCTTCCTCCTACCGTCCACTTCGCTCCCGACGTTCCTCACTACCGCCTTCTTCAAAACCCTCCCGTTGCCTTCCACCACCCCGACCGGTATCCCTTCCTTCGAGAGCAACAACCCCGGGTTCTTACCCTCTTCCATACCCTTCAAGATCTCCCTGTAAATTTCCTCCCCGAGCTGTTCCTTCGTCCATACCGTATCGCCCGAGCGTATGCACTCTTTGGTTTCGCCGTCGACGGGAATGGTCAACCTTTCGAGGTCGGTGAGCAACCTGTACGGGCCGCCTTCCAGCGCGTTCAGCACCTTCCTCAGCTTCTCCAGTCTCGCGGTGAGTTCGTTGTACTCCTGGAGACGTTCCCGGTATTCCTCGTCCAGCGCTCTCAACCTTTCCTCCAGTTCCTCGACTCCGACCCCTTCACTCACCCTCCTCACCCCTTTCCGAGCGTGCGAAAAAAGAAGACTCTACTCTTTTCAACAACCTTTCGTTCGGGCAGAATTAGGGCGGGGGTTTTAAGACCCCGTTTCCCCCCTCGGAGTCGCAGTCGGGGAAAGGAGAAAATAAACTTTCGCGATCATGGATCCTACGACCACCGGACACGTTCCGAGGGGGTGTCTCATACTAGTTAAATTATTGGCGTTAAAACTATTTAAGGGTTTCGGTCTCCGTCCGCATCACAGCGCGTCCGTCGACACCGTAAGAGTTAGGAGGCGTCGGTTTCGAACGTCCGACGAGTTGTCCTCGTCGAAAAAGACAAGTTGCGTGGCTCCCTCGACGCTAGCCCACTTCACCTCAACCTCACGGCCTCGAGGTTCCTCGGCGCGTAAGCCTCCACCCTGAATATCTTCGCCAGCGTCGACGCGAGGTCGACAGTCTTTTGCGCCTCGCCGTGTACCACTAAGACCCTTTCGGGCCTAGCCCTAAGGTTCCCGATGAAGGCGATCAACTGGTTCCTCCCAGAATGCCCGCTGAGCCCGTCGATCGTGGCGACCTCCATCTTCAACGGGACCGTTATCGTTTTTCCCTCCTCGGTCTGGTACGGTATCTCCCTCCAACCCTTCTGGATCCTGCTTCCCAACGTCCCCTCGCACTGGTAGCCGCAGAATATCAGGGTGCTCCTCTCGTCCTCGGCGAGAGCCCTCAGGTGCTCTATCACCGGACCGCCTACCAACATTCCCGAGGTGGAGATTATCACGCACGGCCTGTCTTCCCTAGCCTTTTCCCTGTCGCTCGCGGAGGCTATCCTCTTGAAAATCGGCTTGAGAAACGGGTTCTCACCGGCGAAGATTTTCTTCATCACCCTCTTCGAAAGGTACTCCGGGTATGTCGTGAATATCGCGTTCGCATCCCAGATCATACCGTCCACGTACACCGGGTACTGGAAGTCGTTCTCGGCTAGGATGGCCATCACTTCCTGCGCCCTCTCTACAGCGAACGCGGGTATTAGCGCGACCCCTCCCCTTTCCATCGTCCTGTTGACCACTTCCATCAACTGCTGCTCGGCCTCCCTGCGGCTTGGCATGACGTCGCCGGCCTTTCCGTAGGTTGCCTCGATGATCACGGTCTCGTTCCTCTGGAAGTTGGTGCAGGCGGGGTCTAGCAACGTCGTCCTACCGAACTTTTGGTCCAGGGCATACAGGATGTTGTGGAGGCCCTCCCCTATGTGCAAGTGGATTAAGGCCGAACCGAGCACGTGACCCGCGTTCTCAAAGGTAAGCCTGACGTCTGGAGCTATGTCCGAGACCTCACCATAGTCCAGCGTTATGGCGTGCTTGACCGCCTCCTTCACGCCCCTCGCCGTGAACAGGGGTTTTTCCATGGATTTTTGCATCACGTCTATGTAGTCCAGCCAGAGGAGGGTTGCCAGGTCCACCGTCGGTGGGGTTAGGTAGAGCGGACCGTCGTAGCCGTACTCGTAGAGCAGGGGGACGGCCCCTATGTGGTCGAGATGAGCATGGGAAACGACGATCGCGTCGAGCTCCGTGTAGTCGAACTCCTTCGTGTTGAAGAACGGGAGCATGCCCGAGTCCTTTCCCCCCACGTTCACGCCGCAATCTATCAGTATTTTCGACTTCGGCGTCTCGAGGAGCATGCACGACCTGCCGACCTCCCTGCACCCGCCCAAGCAGATTATCCTCACCCAATCCCTACCCGTCTTCCTCTCGCTGAAGATGTTCTTCCCCACCCTGTTCAGGAAGGCCTTCCTGAACTTCGACTCCCTGAGGAGCAACCCCCTTATGCCCTTCACCACGTCAGACTGGATCGGCGGTATCCTCTCTATCCTCGGCGTCCAGAACGTTTCCCTCTTTATCTCCCTAAGCTTCTCCCCCTTCTTGCCTATGACTATTCCCGGCTTCTCGGCACCTACGATAACTATGCTCCTCTCCGGTTCGAACTTCACGTACTTTATCGAAGCTTCCTCCGGGACGAGCTTGCGGATCTTCTCTTCGGCCTCTTCCTGCGGGAGGCAGAGTTCCCTTTCGGCCCTCACCTCTATCCTTTTCTTGAGGGTTTTCACGGCTTCCTTGACGATTTCGCCGTGCTCTAGGAAGAACTTTTCGTCCCTGGTGTATACGACCACCTCCGACCCTTCCAGCTCGACCTTGCTAACCACACCCCTCGGTAAGACTTCCTTTACCCTTTCCAGAATTTCCATCCTACCACCCTCAAAAAAACTAAAATCCGCCCGCAGGGTCGCTCAGACCTCGTGCCTCGAAATCTCTATACCCTTCTCGGTGATCACGGCTACGTCTATCGCCCTCCCGCCGGAAGCTATGTCCCTCTCCACGGCGGCCTTGATCGCGCTGATCGCGAGCGCCTTGCCTTCCTCAATGCCGATACCTTCTTCGTACGAACTTTCCAAAACTCCCAAGGCCATCGGGGATCCCGAGCCGGTGGAGAAAAACTTCTCCTCTTCCTCCAACGAACCCAACGCGTCCAGGGTGAAAATCCTCGGCTTATCGTCGTAGCCAGCCACTATCAGCTGGACCATGTAAGGGAGAAACGTCCACCTACCCGAGTGAAGGATGTTCGCCAGGAGCGTAGCGGCGCCCCTAACGGTAACCTTCCTCTTGTTCTCTATCGCGAAAAGCTTAAGCTCGGCCCTCATGTACCTTACCAACGCTTGCGCGTCGCCCTCGAAGCCGGCGATGGTTATCGCGATGTGTGTGTCTATCGGGACTATTTTCTTAGCCTCTTTGCTCGCCACCATGTAGCCCATCGTAGACTTCTTCTCGGCGGCGAGCACCACGCCGTCCGAGCAGATAATTCCGACTGTAGTCGTACCCGTCTTCCTGATTGGCAGCTCTCCGTCCCGAGAAACCATGGAGAACACCACGGAAACTTTACTTACTGTTTTTTGACCCAGCGACTTAAATATTTTACGCTCGAGCGGTTCTGTTAACTTGACGATTGTTAATTGAAGTTGTCAATCGAAAGTTGACACCGAAATCTTTAAATACTAATTTTTACCAAAAGTATAACATGGAGAAAAAAGATAAGGTAAAAATCCAGTTGGATAGAGATGTTGTCAACGAGCTAATCAAAATGAAAGAGGTTGGAGACACTTACTCAGATGTAGTGAGGAGGTTGATTGAGCTATGGAAACGCTCACAAAAGCGGTGAAGTTTGGCATCGAGGCTAACAAGGAGCTGAGAAGTTTGTTAGTCAAGTTTAGAGATATGATTAACTTCTGCGTTGAAAAGGGTTTGGAAAAAGGAATTAGCTCAAGGTTCAAGCTAATAAAAGAAGTCTATCAAGAAGCTAAGCAGTTCGGCTTACATACCCACTATGTTTTGAACGCATGCGAAGTTGCTTGTGCTATGCTCAAGAATTATAGAAGGATAAAACGCAAGAATAAGAAAGTTAAGAAACCGCAAGCCAAGAAGCTGTTTCTAAAGCTGGATAACCAGACTTATAAGCTTGTTGAGAAGGAAGATGGCTTATATTTAAGAATTCCAGCTAAACCGAGAGAATTTCTGTTTTTGAAGCTGAAGTATGGGGATTATCAAAAGGGATTCTTAAAAGATGGTTATAAGTTTGGCTCAGTAACAATCAATCTAAATGATGCGATTCTTGCTTTCTCAAAGGAGACAAGGCTCAAATCTCCAAAGAGAGTCGTTGCAATCGATGTTAACGAGGAAAACGTTACTTGCGTGAGTTCCGATGGGATAGTGAAGGTATATGATTTGAAACGAGTTAAAACCCTTCGCTATACCTACTACTTGAAAAGGAAGTCAATTCAGAAGAAAGTTAGAAACAGGAAGTTGAGAAAAGGGCTGCTTGCTAAATATTCTGGCAGAGAGCGCAGAAAAGTCGAGTGGGTTTTGCATAACGTGAGCAAGCAAATAATCGAAGACCTCCCAGATAGTGAATTTGTTTTGGAAGATTTGAAGGGAATAAGAAAAGCGATTAACAGAAGAAAGCTCAAAGTTAACAAGTATAATGGAAAGCTTCAACCTCACAGAACAAAACCGAGAAAACTGTTAAGAAGGCTCAACTCGTGGGCGTTTAGAAAAGCCCAATATTTCATCGAGTATAAAGCAAAGTGGAATTACTTGCCTGTCACCTATTTGGATGCTAAGCTAACTTCATCCCTGTGTCCGATATGTGGTTGTGGTTTGAGGTTAGAACCGAATGGGCACAGGGTGATGAAGTGCAAAAATTGCGGCTTTGAAATGGATAGAGATGTAATAGCTTGCTTGAACTTACTTAAGATGAAGGGAGTTAGGTTCTCCCCAGATAGCCTGAGGATGACGAGCACCAGCGATGAGGGACGAGGGAAGTTAGCTTGCGGTTGGTGTGATTCGCATCAACCGCTAAGTTAACGGAACCCGCTCGAGCGCTCGATGCCCAGAGGCTGACCGCCCTATTTATCCCCCTACGCCAACATTCTTGTGCATGCGCATAAAGGTCAAGGTCATTCCAAACGCGAGGGAGCGAAAGTTAGAGAAGGTTTCGGACCGTGAGTACAGGGTCTACGTCAGGTCTCCCCCGGAAAGGGGAAGGGCTAACCGGGAGCTTGTATGGGTGTTGGCAAAACGCTTCGGGGTTCCGACGTCGAGGGTGAGGATAGTAAAGGGTTTGACTTCTCGGAATAAGCTCGTAGAGATTGAGGAGTGAAGGGAGCAGGAGCCTTTCCGAGCGCCGCGGGAGTCGTTTAAGGGTGTACGGAGCCAAATTATTAAGGGCTATCCCGCACCGGTCCCAGGGTGGTTCGCGTGGAGGAGGGTTTGGTTTTGAGGGTGAGGAACCTCACCGTCAAGCTGGACGGCGAGGTCGTGCTCGAGAACGTAAGCTTTAAAGTTAAGGAGGGTGAGGTGCTCACCATCTTGGGCCCGAACGGCGCCGGCAAGACCGTGCTGCTGAGGGCTTTACTGGGCCTAGTGCCGTACGAGGGAAAAGTGGAGTGGAAGGAAGGCGTCAAGGTGGGGTACGTTCCACAGAGACTTCCGCTCGTCAAGGACGTTCCGCTGAGCGTCGGAGAATTCTTCAAGCTGAAGAACGCCCCCGAAAGGGAAGTCGAGAGAGCGCTGGCATCCACAGGCGTAAGGCGGGACATCATGAAGAAAAGGGTCGGTGAACTCTCCTCCGGCCAGTTCCAGCGGATACTCATCGCTTTCGCGCTCGTCGGCGAGCCCCAGGTCTTGCTATTCGACGAGCCCACCGCCGGGATCGACGTCGGCGCGGAGGAAACAATCTACACGTGCTTGGAAAGGCTCAGGAGGGAGAGGAACCTAACGGTCTTGCTCGTCACCCACGACCTGAGCGTCGTCTACAAATTTTCTTCGGCTTGCCTCTGTTTGAATAGGAGGGTCCTTTGCTTCGGCACTCCGAAAAGGTTGACCCCGACTCTTCTCTCCAGGCTGTACGGGGGAAAGATAAAGTTTTACGAACATAGGCACGGGTAGCATGGCGGGTACGCTCAGTTTGGTGGCCGGGGTTTGCATATCGGCGGCTGCCGCCTACATAGGGAGCTTGATGCTGAGCAAGAGGATGGTGTTGGTAGCCGGACCCCTCGGACACTTAGCGTTGCCCGGGATAGCCCTAGCCCTGCTTTACGGTTTCGACGTAACTCTCGGGGCGTTCCCCTTCGTCATCCTCGGGATAATCCTGATTTGGATCTTCGAAATGAGGACGAAGCTCCCGACGGAAGCCCTGACCGCCGTGGTCTTCGCGTTCGGAGTGGCCGTGGCCTTCCTCTTCTTGCCCCTCGAGCAGGCGGAAGCGGCCCTGGTGGGCGATATCTCGAGGGTGGGCTTCTGGGATGCGCTGACCTCTTCGCTGTTATCCCTCACCGTCATCGCCGCGCTGAGGAAATCTTACGACAGGATGGTTCTGATCAGCATTTCGGAAGACTTGGCAAGGGTAGAAGGCGTGGACGTCAGGAAGTACAACCTCCTCTACCTACTCTTGGTAGCCGTCGTCGTCTCGCTCGGCGTGAAGGTAGTGGGCGGTCTCCTGACGGCCGCCCTGGTGGCAATTCCGTCCGCCGCTTCCAGGAACGTAAGCAGGAGCCTTTCCGAGTATTCTTCGCTCTCCGTAGTTTTCGGCGTTTCGAGCTGCGTCCTCGGGATGGCGGTTTCGTCGTTTTTCGACGTACCGGCGGGAGTCGCCATCATCCTAGCCGGTACGGCGATCTTCATCGTTTCCTCCGTGCTGAAAAAATGAAGGAAATCGTGAGCAGAAACCTCGTTAAACGGAAGGGGTTGAACGAAGGGTTGGCTACAGAAAGACTGGGTAAAGAGTTGATTAAGGAAAGGCTTTCTAACCTTAAAAACAAAACTCAAACTGAGGTGTGCTAAACTCCGAGCAACCATTTCCACATGGGTACGAACTTCATCCTCCCCCTCTTTCCGAACCATTCTATCACTCTCTCGTCCTCGTAATCCCACGTGATTACCGAAAGCTCTGGCCTATGCTCCTTAAGGATTTCTCGCGCGTGCAACAAAGCCCTAATTTCCCTCTTATCTACTTCGTCGAAAGAGCTTGCGTAGCTTACCTGAATAAGCTCTCTTATTCTCGGACCTTCTTTGACCAAAAAGTCCACTTCGTAACCCTCGTGAGTCTTGAAGTAATAGATTTCAAGGTTAGGGTTGCAATAGCTTTTTCTCCTCAGGAGTTCTATCGCTACGAGGTTCTCCATCAACCTTCCGAGGTTTTCCGATATTCTGAAGGCGACAGAGGAATGAAATCCCGTATCGATGGTATAAACTTTTTTCGGGGATTTCAAGCGCTGAAGAGTCTTGAAGGAAAATTGCTCCAAGAAGAAGAAGAGGTACGCCTCCTCAAGGTAGTTAACGTATTTTTCTGCTGTATGCACGCTTCCCAAACCCAAGTTTCTAGCGAGTTTCGTCAGGGAAACCGAAGAGGAGATGTTTGAAACGAGGAAACGAACGAGGTTGGTTATGACCTCAGGATATCTTGGCCTGTGTCTCTTCACAACGTCCTTTAGCACTATAGCGTTGAGCAAGGTAACAAGATACTCCTTGTAATCGTAACCCTTGACCACGACCTCTGGAAACCCCCCACGAACGATATAATCCCTAAGCAACGAAAGCACCTTTCCCACGTCTTCGGGAAGCTCCACGCTCGCGTTTCGAAAACCTCTCGCGAGGAGAAATTCCCTAAAGCTGAAAGGGTATATTTCTATCTCCACGTACCTTCCTGTCAAGCGCGTCGCCAGCTCGCCGCTCAACAGGTTGGCGTTCGAGCCCGTTATTATCAGATTGTAGCCTTGCCTTCTCAGCCTGTTCACCACGATTTCCCAGTTCCTAAGGTTTTGGACCTCGTCGAGGAACAGAAGGTCGAAGTCTCCGTATACTTCCGTCGCGGCCTTCAAAACTTCGTCGAATTCTACATTACACACCTCCTCGTCGTCGAAGTTGACGTACCCGAACTTTTTCCCCTTCAGGGCATGGAGGGAGAAGAAAGATTTTCCAGCACGCCTCACTCCGGTAACGACCTTTACGATGTCCTTCTCGAGCCACTTCCTCAATTTCCTTTCAGCATCCCTCCTAACGTACCTACTCTTGAAAACCTCCTCTGCTTCCCTTCTCTGTCTGAGCAAACTTTTCTTTACCATTATTTAAATGATGTGCACAAAAATTTAAATTTTTATGCACTTTCTTTATCAAGGGATTTTATGGTCTAACTCTCAACTTTTTCTAGGAAGGCTTGGCTCGGTATGAGCGTTTTATGGGCGAGTGGTCGCGTAGATGTTAAGCGAACTTTGTTTGAATCCACTCTACGGGCGTGAGTAATATAAAAAATCGATTTCTTTCCGTTAATCGCGCTGTAACTTTTAAGTATTTATCCTAAAAAAATTGATTAATATGAGCACAGATGTTTTATCCTCGCTTGTTACCTTTGAAAGGGAGTTCAAAACTTTTGTTAAAAACATGGATGAAATCAAAAAGAAGTACAGGGGAAAAGTGGTTCTGGTCAAGAACGGGAAAGTTCTGATCGCTGGCGATAGCGTTGAAGAAGTCGTAGAAAGAGCGAGAGAAATGAATCTAGATCCAGCTAAAGAAGTCATTCAGTTCGTTCCAGAGGAAGAGATAACCCTCATTATTTGAACTTTTTAGGTGTTTCCAATGGTTAAAATCCCTCTTTTTTCGATGAGACTTCTAGGTGATGAAAGAGATTGCGTGACAGTCAACATAAGAGGAAAAAATTTTTATTTGACAACTATCGCAATCATAGATAACGGTTCTCCTGTTACACTAATAAGTGAAAATGATTTGAAAAGAACAAGATTACCAT
>Ga0190319_1000181_pt1 | contig 10326 bp, 10 predicted proteins | sample 48701145_MG_FD_165040 | JGI IMG/M metagenome (GOLD analysis project Ga0190319, IMG submission 165040) | Hydrothermal vent sediment bacterial communities from Southern Trench, Guaymas Basin, Mexico - 4870-11-4-5_MG | ecosystem: Environmental > Aquatic > Marine > Hydrothermal vents > Sediment ...
GAGTATGAGGAGGATGATGTTGTTTTTGTAACCGTTGCAGGGAGGAGCAACGCTCTCAGCGGTTTTGTGGATGCAAACACCCATAAACCCGTCATAGCCTCCCCGCCCTACAGCGATAAGTTTGCTGGAGCAGATATTTTCTCAAGCATCAGGATGCCTTCTGGAGTGGCTCCAATGCTCGTTCTTGAAGCTGAGAACACAGCACTGGCAGTTGCCAAGATTTTCGCAATGAAGAACGAAATGGTCAGAGAGAAAGTAATTCAGTTCCAGGAGAAAAAGAGGGAAGAAATTTATAAAGCGGATGAGGAGATGAGGTGATTTGATGGGTAGTGTTAAAGATTTAATAGTTCTCAGGGAGCCCATTGATAAGCCCGGACTCGGTAGATTCATCTTTTCTGACCGATATTCTGTTTTCGACTACGGAGAGATGCCGGATAAAATCGAGGGTAAGGGAAAGACTCTCTGCATGGTCTCAGCCTACTTCTTCGAAAAGCTTGAGGAAGAGGGGATAAAGACTCACTACGTCGGTCTGGTTGAGGATGGAAAGGTTAAGAGGTTTGATGAGGTGAGTGGTGCGGTTAACGAGATGGAGATAAAGCTTGTCAAGGTTGTAAAGCCTGAAGGTGACTATTCCATCTTCAAAAAGTTAAAGGGAAACTTTCTCATTCCCCTCGAAATAATTTACCGCAACAGCATTCCTGAAGGCTCCTCTCTGCTAAGAAGAATTAAGAGGGGAGAGGTTAAGCCCGAAGACTTCGGTCTCAGCAAGATTGAAGCCGGAATGAGGCTTGAAAGGCCAATCATCGACTTCAGCACAAAGCTTGAGGATGTTGACCGCTACCTCAGCCATGCAGAGGCGAGGGAGATTTCTGGGTTGACTGATGATGAGTTTGAAGCTCTCAAGGAGCTTGTGATTAGGGTTGATGAGATTATAACGAGAGAAGTCGGGAAGGCTGGCTTAACAAACGAGGATGGAAAGATAGAGGTTGCACTGGATAGGGAAAGGAATTTGATGGTCGTTGATGCAGTTGGAACACCTGACGAGTGCAGGTTCAGCATGGATGGGTTCGAGGTCAGCAAGGAGCTTTTGAGGAAGTACTACCGCAAAACTGAGTGGTATGAGAAAGTCAAGCAGCTTAAGGGAAAGGAGGGATGGAGGGAGGCCGTTGGGAAACCGCCGTCTCTGCCTGAAGAGGTTAAAGAGGGAATTTCCAACCTGTACAAGGCCTTTTGCAACGAGGTTGTGGGTAAAAGACTTTTCGATGTTCCCAGGCTTAAAGAAGTTGTTTCTCATCTCAAAGAGGTGCTGGAATGAAAGCAGCGTTAGCTCTTGAAGACGGAACCTACCTCGAGGGGAGGGCGTTTGGTGCAAAAAGGGACGGTTTGGGGGAGATAGTTTTCTGCACATCCATGACCGGATACGTTGAGGCTTTAACAGATCCAAGCTACAAGGGACAGATTCTGATGATGACATATCCACTCATTGGAAATTATGGGGTGAACAGAGAGGACTTCGAGAGCGATGGGGTTAAAGTGGAAGGATTCGTTGTCAAAGAGCTTTGCAAAAAACCGAGCAACTGGAGAAGCGAGATGAGCGTTGACGAACTGCTGAAAGAATACGATGTCCCTGGCATTGAGGGTGTCGACACGAGAATGCTGACGAGGAAGATTAGGATTTACGGCTCGATGAAGGCGGCGATAGGCATCGGGGATGTGGAGAAGGAGGAGCTGGTGAAAAAGGCTGTGGAGCAACCATTCATAAGCGACATCGACCTTGTAGACAAGGTCTGCGTGAGGGAGCCAAAGAGGTTTGAATCCGATGGCGATCTTGAGGTGGTTCTGGTTGACTGTGGAGTCAAGATGAGCATAGTGAGGCAGCTCTTGAAGAGGGGTGTAAATCTTACAGTTGTACCTTACGATTTCCCGCCTGAGAAAATTAAGGAGATGAATCCTGACGGTGTGTTCATTTCCAATGGCCCTGGAGATCCCGCGAGAGTTAAGCCAACTATTGAGACGATAAGGAAGCTTGCGGGACAGATACCGATGGCGGGAATCTGCCTTGGCCACCAGCTCACAGCTTTGGCTCTCGGAGCAAAAACTTTCAAGCTTAAATTCGGGCATCATGGCAGCAATCAGCCGGTAAAGGATTTCGAGACTGGAAGGGTGTTCATATCCAGCCAGAACCACAACTTTGCTGTAGACACCAAAACTCTCCCAAAGGAGTTTGAGGTTACTCAGATCAACCTGAATGACAATACGGTTGAAGGAATGGTCCACAGGGACTTTCCGCTCATAACTGTGCAGTATCACCCCGAAGCGGGGCCGGGGCCTCACGACACATACTTCTTCTTCGACAGGTACGTGGAGATGCTCAGGCAGTACAGGTGATGGTTAATGCCGAAAAGAGAGGATATCAAGAGAATCATGGTCATAGGAAGCGGTCCGATTGTGATAGGGCAGGCTGCCGAGTTTGACTACTCAGGAAGTCAGGCCTGCAAGGCCTTGAGGGAAGAGGGTTACGAGGTTGTGCTTGTCAACTCCAATCCCGCAACGATCATGACTGATCCAGAGATGGCGGACAGAGTTTACATTGAGCCGCTTGATGCGGAAATTGTGGCGAAGATAATTGAAAGAGAAACTCCCGATGCCCTTCTCCCAACTCTCGGTGGGCAGACGGCCCTCAACCTTGCCGTCCAACTCACCGAGATGGGGGTTCTGGAAAAGTATGGTGTTGAATTAATTGGGGCTAAGTTTGAGGCGATAAAGAAGGCAGAAGACAGAGAGCTTTTCAAAGAGTCGATGAGAAAGATTGGTTTGGAAGTGCCAAAGAGTGATGTTGCCAATGATGTCGCTGAAGCACTGGCCATTGCAGATGAGATTGGTTATCCAGTGGTTGTTAGGCCGGCGTTCACTCTCGGAGGCACTGGCGGTGGGATTGCCTACAACAGGGAGGAGCTTAAGGAGATTGCGTCAAAGGGGCTTAAGCTGTCAATGATAAACCAGGTGCTGATTGAAGAGGGAGTTCTGGGCTGGAAGGAGTTCGAGCTTGAGGTGATGAGAGACCTTGCAGACAACGTCGTTATCATCTGTTCAATCGAGAACTTCGACCCGATGGGAGTTCATACGGGGGACAGCATCACAGTCGCTCCAGCTCAAACTCTAACCGACGTTGAATATCAGTATCTAAGAGATGCTGCAATCAAGATAATCAGGGAGATTGGAGTTGAGACGGGAGGTAGCAACATCCAGTTTGCCGTCCACCCCGAAAACGGCAGGGTTGTTGCGATCGAAATGAATCCGAGAGTCAGTAGGTCTTCAGCTTTGGCCTCGAAAGCAACTGGCTTTCCAATAGCCAAGATAGCGGCAAAGCTGGCTGTTGGCTACACACTCGATGAAATACCAAATGATATAACGAAGGAAACACCTGCAAGCTTTGAACCCACAATCGACTACGTAGTGGTTAAAATTCCGAGATTTGCTTTCGATAAATTCCCGACTGCCGACCCCGTTCTTGGCAGCCAGATGAAGAGCGTGGGAGAGGTTATGGCCATTGGCAGAACCTTTGAGGAGGCATTGCAGAAGGCAATAAGGAGCCTCGAAATAGGAAGATACGGGCTGGGCTGTGACGGAAAGGACAAGGAAGTTACGATGGAAGAGATAAGAAATGGGTTGAGGTATCCCAACGCCAACAGAGTCTTCTACATCCGCTACGCTTTGCAGAGGGGAATGAGTGTTGAGGAGATTTACGAGCTGACGAAGATTGACCCGTGGTTCATAGAGAAGATAAAGAACCTCGCGGAGTTTGAGGAAAAGCTGAAGCAAATTGCAGAGAGAATGAAAATCGACGAGATTCCGAAAGAGATTCTGAAGAAAGCCAAGGAGCTCGGCTACTCGGACAGACAGCTCGCCACAATTTTCAACACGACTGAAAGGGAAGTCAGGAGAGTGAGAAAGAAGAGGGGGCTGAGGGCGGTTTACAAGATGGTCGATACTTGTGCGGCGGAATTTGAGGCAAAGACACCCTATTACTACTCCACTTACGAAGACGAGAACGAAGCTCTAAGGACAGAGAAGAAGAGGGTGATGATTCTCGGTGCCGGGCCGAACAGAATTGGGCAGGGCATAGAGTTTGACTACTGCTGTGTTCATGCCGTCTTCAGCCTTAAAGATGAGGGATATGAGACGATTATGGTAAACTGTAATCCTGAGACGGTTTCAACCGACTACGACACCTCAGACAGGCTGTACTTTGAGCCGATAACACACGAGGATGTGATGAACATCTACGAAAACGAGCGACCTGAGGGAGTCATAGTGCAGTTTGGCGGTCAAACTCCCCTCAACATCGCAAGAGAGCTTGAAGGGAGCGGAGCAAGAATTTTGGGAACCTCAGTCGACTCCATCGACATTGCAGAGGACAGGGAGAGATTTGCAGCGCTGCTTGAGAAGCTCAACATTCCACAGCCTGAAAACGGCATAGCCCACAGTCTTGAGGAGGCAAAGGAAATAGCCAGAAAGATTGGCTTCCCTGTATTGGTGAGGCCAAGCTACGTCCTTGGTGGAAGGGCGATGGAAATCGTATATGATGAGGAAACGCTTGAGAGGTACATCACAGAGGCTCTGGAAGTCAGCCCGGAAAAGCCCATTCTCATCGACAAATTCCTTGAGGACGCGATTGAGGTGGAGGTGGACGCGCTTTGCGATGGTGAAGATGTTGTGATTGGGGGCATAATGGAGCACATAGAGGAGGCAGGAGTGCACAGCGGCGATTCGGCATGTGTTCTTCCGCCAGTGTCGCTGGATGAGGAAACTATCAGCACCATAGTTGACTACACGAGGAAAATGGCCCTCGAACTGAATGTTGTTGGACTCATAAACATTCAGTATGCCGTAAAGGACGGAAAGGTTTACGTTCTTGAAGCAAACCCCAGAGCGAGCAGGACTGTTCCGTTCGTGAGCAAGGCTACCGGTATTCCGTTAGCGAAGATTGCAGCAAAGCTTATGATGGGCAAAAAGCTCAGAGAGCTTGGAGTTAAGGAGAAGCTCAAACTCAAGCATGTGGCGGTGAAGGAGGCAGTATTCCCGTTCATAAAGCTTCCGGGAGTTGACCCAGTCCTCGGCCCGGAGATGAAGTCTACTGGGGAGGTTATGGGTATAGACTACGACTTTGGGCTCGCTTTCTACAAAGCCGAGCTTGGTGCAGGAATGAGGCTTCCCCTGGAGGGAACTGTGTTCATAAGCGTAAGGAAAAAGGACAAGAACGAAAAGCTGCTCTACATTGCAAGGAAGTTCAAGGAGCTTGGATTCAGAATAATTGCAACTGATGGTACAAGGAATTATTTGGTGAAGAACGGTGTTGAGGCAGAACTAGTCTTCAAAATCAGTCAGGGGAGACCAAACATCCTTGATGCGATAGTAAACAGGCAGGTTGACCTCATCATCAACACGCCTTCTGGCAAGAAGGGAAGGACTGAAGGATACATGATCAGGAGGGCGGCGGTGGACTACGGTGTTGCCTATATTACAACGATGGCAGGAGCGCTGGCGGCAGTGAGGGCGATTGAGGCGGTAAAGTCGAAGAAGATGGTTGTGAAATCGATACAGGAGTATCATGAGGAGAGCTGACGATTTGGATAATCTGGCAAATCTGGATTTTGACAGACTAGGGAGAGCTGGAAAACCAGAGGCTATTCTTGCAGAAGGAAAGAGTGTTGAAGATTTGGTGAAGATAGTCAGACGCTTTATTGAGGAAGGAAAGTCAACTCTTGTTACAAGACTGACAGAGGAGCAGATTGATGCCTTAAAAAGCTTCAAGGAGGTAAGGATAAACGAAAGGGGAAGAATAGCCATAGTTGGTGAGCCAATTGCTGCTAAAATGGGAAAAGTTGCAATTCTGACAGCAGGAACTTCTGACATTCCCGTAGCCGAGGAGGCTGCAGTAACGGCGGAGTTCTTAGGGCTTGAGGTTCTGAAGTTCTACGACGTAGGGGTTGCAGGCCTGCACAGAATCGTCGAGCCTGTCAAGACGATCAGGGAGGAGAACGTGGACAGCGCAATCGTTATTGCTGGAATGGAAGGTGCTCTTCCATCAGTTATAGCGGGCCTTGTTGACGTGCCAGTAATAGCTGTCCCAACCTCAGTGGGGTATGGTGTTAACCTGGGTGGGATAACGACACTTTTTGCGATGCTTCAGAGCTGCTCTTCAGGTGTTGCAGTGGTGAATATAGACAACGGATTCGGTGCGGCGGTTTTTGCTTCGCTGATTTCAAGGGTTAAGAGAAAAGCTCGTGAAGGTTAGCTTACTGATCGTAGTTGTTCTCAATAATGTTATTACGACTTTCTCGCTACCTCTCTTAGCCCTTTACGTGTGATTATCAATCTTTTTAACGAACTACGCAACTCAATCGCTAAGGCAAAAACTTTACTTTTCAACCCTGCCTCTTCACTTCATGTTAATTGCTGCCATCAAGAATCATCCGGCAGAAGATCTCAGATACATTGAAGAAATTTTCTGCAAAGAAGGTGTGGAGTTCTATTACGTTGAAGCTTATTCAAATGCAAAAATTGCGGATTTCGATGCGCTAGTGATTCTTGGAGGCCCTATAGGGGTTTACGAGGCGGAGAAGTATCCATTTTTGAATTGAGAGATGGAGCTGGTAAGAAAGACGTACAGGTATAAACCCGTTTTTGGAATATGCCTCGGTGCACAGTTGATTGCCGCAGCCTTGGGGGGAAGAGGTGAAAAAATCAGTGTTTCTTGCAGGTAAGGCTTTTTGCGGTGCAGTTCCACATCGAGGTAACTTTTGACCTTACCGAAACTGGTTTCGATGAGAAAGCGTTGAGCGAGGACGAGAAAAGGAAGATTATTGGAGAAAGCAGGGGAAAGATTAAAGCTCAGAACGAGTTTTGCAAGAAATTCGTCGAGTCCTTCTTCACTCTTTAGCTTCGAGCTCCTTTATCTTCTGATAGAGCAGTGGCAGGAAGAGGCCGACGTCTGTAACAACTCCGATGGCTTGATGCGTTCCCCTGTCCATGAGCTTCGTGACGGTTGCAGGATTCACGTCGACGCAGATGGTTTTGACGTAAGACGGGAGGAGGTTTCCGACGGCAATGCTGTGGAGCATGGTTGCCAGCATTATGACCATATCAATTCCCCTCAGAGCCTCTTTCATCTTCTTCTTTGCTTCCATTACATCCGTAATGACTTCAGGCAACGGCCCATCATCTCTGATTGAACCGGCGAGGATGAAGGGAACGTTGTTCTTAATACACTCATACATGATCCCGTCTTTTATTATACCCTTCTCTATTGCCTTTGCAATTCCTCCAGCAGCTATAACTTTGCTGATGGTGTAAAGGTGGTGCCTGTTCCCTCCAGGAACGGGTCTACCTTTGCAGATGTCCATTCCAAGAGAAGTGCCGAAGATTGAGATTTCTATGTCGTGAACAGCTAGAGCGTTCCCCGAAAGGAGCAAATCAACGTAACCATCCCTTATCAGGGCTGCAAGGGCATTTCTGGCAGAGGTGTGGTCGACTGCTGGGCCAGCCACGACCGCAATCCTTCCACCTTTTAGCTTCAGCTCATAGATCTCTCTCGCAATCGCTTCTATTATCCTCTCAGTCGGCCTTTCGGAGGAAATTCTCCCTCCCATGAACTCGAAGACTGTGGATTTTCTCGGCCTCTCTGGTGGAACAACCCTCACACCCTTCTCGCCAACAACAACCTTGTCTCCCTTAACCACTTCATCAATCGCAACGCAGTAAGCCTTTCCGTCCCTTATAACTATAACTCTATCCATGCTGATGTCCTGAACCTCAAGCCACTCTCCACGGTATCTGACGAAGGTGGGATGGTTGGTTGTAACGTAAAAGCCATCAGGAAGAACTTTGTCGGAAGGGGCTTCTGCAAGCTCAACTTCCTCAACGTCGGGAATTCTGGCACCAATTTTGTGAAGCTCCTTCAGAATCTGCTCAAGATGGTCATCATCTCTCCCAAAGACTATCATTCTCGCGTAGCTCGGGTCATGTTTCTTTTTACCCACTCTGAACTCCAGAATCTCGAACTCGCCCTCAAGGTCGAGTATTATGTCAAGTGCCTTGGTAAAAATCATTGAATCGATCAGGTGGCCTTCAAACTCAACTTCCCGCGCTTTCATAGAATCACCTTCAGCAGGTAGTCCCTGCTTTCAAGTATGGATTTTTCCTCTCTCGTCTCGATAGTTAAAAAACCTGTGTATCTGTTAAGGTTGAACTTCTTCAAATCAACATTACCCTTGCCTAAAGCAAGGTGCAAGTCCGACTTCCCGTCATTGTCGTGGAGGTGCATGTTGACAACTCTGTCAAAGTTTTTGAGGAAAAATGGGTTTTCGCGAATGTTGTAGTGGCCTACATCTATGGTCAGTCCGAGATTTGTCGTTCTCATTATCTCATTCAAGGCCCTCTCCAGTCCATCCTCTATCATGATTGTGTTCTCCAGTGCAAGCTTTACTGGACAGGTTTTCACGAAGGGGAGAAACTCGTTCATTAAAACCCTCTCATTGTGCTCGTCGAACAGCTCCTTGTTAAAGTAGAACTCTCCGTTGTTGATGAAAGCCGGATTCCAGCCTATGTGAAAGGTCACAACCTCAGCCCCGCATTTGTCTGCAAAGTAGCAAACCTTGCTCATCTCCTTGTAGCTAGCTTTTCTCATCTCCTCGCTTATCGAAATGAAGTTCGTACTCGTTGCGGGGGCGTGAATTAGAAGGTCGAGGTCGTAGCTCCATTTCAGCTCAATCACTTCAGCGAAGCTCAGATTTTCGAGGGAGTAGAGGGGGTGATCCATGAGAATCTCAACGTGGTTAAACCCATTGTTTGCGGCAAACTCAAAAGCATCCTTTGGTGAGTGTCTCACATCTGGCTGCATTCCGAGTTTTGCTGATATCACGGTTCCACCATCGTTCCTACTCCCTCTTTAGTGAAAAGCTCAAGCAGTATGGAGTGGGGGCGGGAACCGTCGATGATGTGAGCTTTTTCAACACCGCTTTTCAGAGCTTTTATGATGGCATCCACCTTGGGAATCATACCAGCCTTAAGAGCGCCCTTACTTCTCATCTCCTCAAGTTCTGAAAGCTTTAGTCTTGAGATCAGAGTTGACTTATCCTCAGGGTTTTTGAGGATTCCGGGAACGTCGGTTAGCATTATGAGCTTCTTGGCTTTCAGGGCGGCAGCAATGTCTCCGGCAACAATGTCTGCGTTGAGGTTGTAGGTGTTACCGCTGAGATCGGTTGCTACAGGAGATACGACAGGAATGAATCCGTTATCAAGCAGGATTCTTATGATTTCAGGATTAACAAACTCAGTTTCACCGACAAAACCGAGATCGATAATTACTTCTTCTTCCCCTTTTTTCATCCTCATTTCCTTTTTCCTCGCCACGATAAGCAAACCATCCTTTCCGCTCAACCCCACAGCTTTACCGCCATTTCTTATGAAAGTTGTAACGATCTTGGAGTTTACTTTCCCGTCAAGAACCATCTCCACGACTTCCATTGTCTCTCTATCCGTCACTCTCAGCCCCTCAACGAACTTGGGTTTCAGACCGAATTTTTCCATTTTTTCGGAAATTTCAGGCCCCCCGCCGTGAACGATGACGGGTTTTATGCCGACGAAATATAGAAGGAGTACGTCCTTGATGGTATCCTCAAGAATCGTCTCGTTAACCATCGCATGACCGCCAATCTTGATAACCATCGTCGTGGAATGAAAATCCTTTATGTACGGAAGAGCTTCAATCAGCAGTTCCACATTCTTCATGTCTCCAAATTCAGGTTGAGGTACTTAAGGATTATCGGAAATTAACAGGCTGAGTATTAAGTTTCAGATTTCCCTTATTTAAAAAATTGGCCCTGTTTCATCATACTTGGAATTTCACCTCCACCATATAACCCTTTCCAACTAACTCCCGAATAAACGACTCTATTTCTCCCTTTCAGCATACCTTCTCAGCAGCAAATTCAGCAAATTCTTAGCCCCTCTAGCACTCCAGGACATCCATTTATTCTTCATCCTCTTGCTTATCTCTCCCATAAGCCTCTCCATCCAGTTGTTGTGCCATGGAATGTTTATTCCTTCAAGCCTTTTGTAAGCAAACAAAAGTTTTGAAGAGCCTTGAGACTCTCCAGTAGCCTTTCGATTCCATCTCCTCAGCAAATTCATTCAGAGCTTTCTCCGCCTTCTTAGAGTTACTCTACAAGCATCTTATACACTACGAAAATAATATATACTAATTATCCAATAATCCAATAATGCCAAGGAAAGTTGTTCTGATACAACACGTTACCTACGAAG